>Ga0190275_10001565_pt1 | contig 16912 bp, 14 predicted proteins | sample Popmic550T_FD_133745 | JGI IMG/M metagenome (GOLD analysis project Ga0190275, IMG submission 133745) | Populus adjacent soil microbial communities from riparian zone of Yellowstone River, Montana, USA - 550 T | ecosystem: Environmental > Terrestrial > Soil > Riparian zone > Trees stand | place...
CGACCGCCACGGCTCGATCGGCTACAAGCTGATCGGCCGCCTGCCGCGCCGCCGCGGCGGCTGCCCCGACCTGCCGAAGCCGGGCTGGAGCGGCGAGTTCGAGTGGGAGGGGACGGTCCCCTATGCCGAGCTGCCGGAGGCGATCGACCCCGAGAGCGGCTACCTCGTCACCGCCAACAACCGCCTCGTCGGCGACGAGTACCCGCACCACATCACCAGCGAGTGGCTGGACGGCTTCCGCGCCAAGCGGATCGAGCAGCTGCTGGGGGAGAGCGAGCGCCACGACATCGACGGCTTCGAGGCGATGCAGGCCGACAACCTCTCGCTGCCCGGGATCGAGGCGGCGCGGCGGCTGGGGCGCCTCACCCCCAGCGGCCAGCGCGAGCTGAGCGCGATCGAGCGCCTGCGCAGCTGGGACGGCCGCCTCGACCCCGACACGATCGCCGGCACCATCTACCAGGCCTTCCTGCTGCGGCTGGCGCGCGAGGTGGCGCGGGCCGCGAACGGCGACCGCGACCTCTGTGAGCGCTGGCTCGACCGCGCCGACAACGGCTTCACCACCCACAGCACCTCGCCCTGGCGCTGGCACTCGCACCTGATGGCGCTCTGGGAGGAAGGCGACGAGGAGCTGATCGGCCGTCCCTGGGAGGGGCTGGTGCTGGAGGCGCTGGCCGGTGCCCTCGACGACCTCGAGGAGCGCTTCGGCGCCGATCCCGAGGCCTGGCGCTGGGGCCGCGTGCACGAGATGGAGTTCCCGCACCCGCTGGGCGAAGCGAACCCGTTGCTGCGGCGCCTGCTCAACCGCCGTCTGCGCGCCGGCGGCGCCCAGGAGACGATCAGCCAGATCGCCTACGACCCCAACAACCCCTACAAAGCGGTCTGGGCGCCGAGCTGGCGCATGGTCGCCGACCCGACCGACCCCGACCGCTCGCGCTGGCAGATGTTCACCGGCCAGTCCGGCCATCCCGCCAGCCCCCACTACGACGACCTCCAGGCCGACTGGCTCGAGGGCCGCACCCAGCCGATGGCGGGCGAGGGGCCCTGGCAGGAGCTGGAGCTAGTCCCGCAGGTTTAGGGTCGAGTCGTCGGCTTCGGAGACTGCGGCGACGAGCTCGACGATCGCGGCCGGCGCTTTATGCGGGGAGCCGGCGTCGAAGGGAGGCTGGGGGTCGTACTCGATCGCCAGCTGCACCGCCTGGGCGACCTCGGGGCCGGCCTCGAGGCTGACCAGGTGCAGGGCCATGTCGATGCCGGCGGAGACGCCGGCGGCGGTCAGCACCTTGCCGTCCTCGACGAAGCGGCCGCCTACCGGGTCGGCGCCGTACTCGCGCAGCGGCTCCAGGTAGAGCCAGTGGCCGGTAGCGCGCTTGCCCTCGAGCAGGCCGGCGGCGCCGAGGACCAGCGAGCCGGTGCAGACCGAGGTCGTCCATCTGGCGCCGCCGCTCGTCTCGCGCAGCCAGGCGAGCACCTCCTCGTCGTCGAGCAGCGGCCGGTTGCCTTCACCGCCGGGAACGAGGACGACGTCGGTGCCGTCGACCTCGGCGAGCGCGCGGTCGGCGCTGAGCCCGAGGGCGCCGCTGTCGGTCCGTTTCTCGCCGCAGGTGGCGGCGACGAACTCGACCTCCCAGCCCGGCACCGAGCGCAGCACCTCGTAAGGGCCGATCGCGTCGAGGGCGGTGATTCCGTCGAAGATCAGGATCGAAGTCTTCATGGTGGGAATACTGGCGCCCGCGAAGGCCTTTGGCCAGAGGCAGGAATGCCAATGTTCGCTAGATTTCTGCCATGCACCGGCCGGATGGTCGCTCTCTGCCTCGACGGGCTCGTCGCCTTCGATCTGACCGCGCCGGCGCAGGCCTTCGGGCTGGCGGCGCGGCCGGGCGGCGAGCCGCTGTACGAGTTCTCGTCCTGCTCGGTCGACGGGGCGCAGGTACGCACCACCAGTGGCTTCGGGGTCAGCCCCGAGGCCGGGCTGGGAGCCCTGCGCCGGGCCGACACGGTCGTCGTCCCCGCCTACGCCAACCTGCTCGAGCGCCCGGCCGAGCCGGCCCTCGCCGCCCTGCGCGCCGCCGCCCGCCGCGGCGCCCGCGTGCTCTCGGTCTGCACCGGCGCCTTCGCGCTCGCCCACGCCGGCCTGCTCGACGGCCGCCGCGCGACCACCCACTGGGGCTGGGCGGAGGAGCTGGCGCGGCGCTTCCCGGCGGTCGCGGTCGAACCGGCCCGGCTCTACGTCGACGAAGGGGAGGTCATGACCTCCGCCGGCCTCAGTGCCGGCATCGACCTCAGCCTGCACGTGATCCGCAAGGACTTCGGCGTCGCCGCCGGCGAGCGGGTCGCCCGCCACATGGTCGCGGCCCCCCACCGCGAAGGCGGCCAGGCGCAGTTCGCCAAGCGCCCGCCGGCGCAGCTCGACGGGTCCCTGGAGCTGGAGCCGACCCGGCGCTGGGCCCGCGAGCGCCTCGAGGAGCCGCTCGACGTCGCCGCGATGGCGCGCCACGCCGGCGTCAGCCCGCGCACCTTCGCCCGCCGCTTCCGCGCCGAGGCGGGGACGACGCCGCTGCAGTGGCTGTTGGGGCAGCGGGTGCTGGAGGCGCGGCGCCTGCTGGAGGAGTCCGACCTGCCGGTCGATGCGATCGCCTGGCGCTGCGGGTTCGGCAGCGCCGCCTCGCTGCGCGATCACTTCCGCCGTGCCACCGCGACCACGCCCACGGCCTATAGACGCGCCTTCGCCGCCCCTCCTCTCTAAATTCGTTGAGTATTCTGTTGCAAAATTAAGTAGTAAGGTGTTAGAAAGGAGGCTCTGGGTACGGGAATTCAGGGCAATGGAGGCGCTCTCTAAACCAGTCGCGGTCGCATTCGACGCCGGTCCGGCGAGCGAGCCGCGGACCTGCGCGCGAGCCCTGGAGCGCCTCGCCGCCGGCCTCGACGAACGGGTTCCCGGAGCCGCCGCCCACGCCCGCCGGGTATCCCACTACGCCGCCGAAATCGCCCGCCAGCTGGACCTTCCGCGCGAGCAGGTGGCGCGGGTGCGGCAAGCGGCGGCGGTCCACGACATCGGCAAGCTGGAGATGCCGGCGGCGATCGTCAACAAGCCGGGACCGCTCAGCGAAGCGGAGTTCGCGATGGTTCGGCGCCACGCCGCGATCGGCGCGCGGATGGTCGCCGGCCTCGGCGACGAGCGGTTGGCGGCGATCGTCCGCCATCACCACGAGCGGCTCGACGGCAGCGGCTATCCCGATGGGCTGCGCGGCGAGGAGATCCCGCTCGGGGCCCGCATCGTCGCCGTCGCCGACACCTTCGACGCGCTCACCTCGACCCGTCCCTACCGGCCCGCCAGTCGGGCCCATGAGGCACTGGCCCTGCTGGAGGCCGAAGCGGGCGCCCGGCTCGACCCGGAGGTGGTGGAGGCCTTTCGCGCCTACTACAGCGCGCCGCGCGCGGCCCTCGACAGGTTGCTGGCCCGGTAGCGTGCGGCGGGTGAGCCGCCGCGACCAGATCGTCCTCAGCGACGCCGAGCTGCTGGAGCTGCTGGAGGCCGAGCGGGTGGCGGTCGTCTCCAGCCTCGGGCCGCGCGGCTGGCCGCACTCGATGCCGCTCTGGTTCGTGCCGCGGCGGGGCGAGGTCTGGATCTGGACCTACGCCAAGTCCCAGAAGGTGCGCAACCTCGAACGCGACCCGCGGGCGACGGTGCTGGTCGAGACCGGGCACGAGTACGGCGAGCTGCGCGGGGCGATGATCGAGGCCGAGGCCGCGATCCACCGCGACTTCGAGACCGTGATCGGCTTCGCCGAGGAGCTGACGCTGCGCTACGCGGAGGGGATCTCGGCGGTGGAGGGCGACGCCAAGGCGGCGCTGGAAGCGCAGGCGCCGAAGCGGGTCGCGATCCACTTCAAGCCGGTGCGGACCGCGACCTGGGACCACCGCAAGCTCGGCGGCAGCTACTGAGCCGTCGTCGACGCATCGCTACAAGTCGGCGCTGGCGGTGTTGCAGAGTGACGCAACCGCTACCTTTCCCGACTCGATGAAAAGACTTCTCTCCGCTTCCCTGCTCCTCGCCTGCCTCGTCACCGCCCTCGTCGTCGGGCCCCAGTCGGGTTCGGCGAAACCGCCACCCAGCGCCCCGCAGGGGTTCTGGGGCATCGGCCCGCAGACCGGCCTGTCCGAGCAGGACGTCGAATACATGAAGGCGGGGGGGATCGAAAGCATCCGCTGGCCGCTGGGCTGGGCCGGGATCCAGCCGACCCGCAAAGGCGGCTACGTCTGGGGCAGCTTCGACGCCGTCGTCGCCACCGCGGCCCGCGAGGGGCTCAGCGTGCTGCCCTTCTTCTACGGCAGCCCGGACTGGGTCGCCCCCAAGGAAACGACGCTGCCGATCAACGGCCGCGCCCGCAAGGCCTGGGCCGCCTTCCTCACCGCGGCCGTCGAGCGCTACGGCCCCGGCGGCGAGTTCTGGAAGCAGCACCAGACCGGCGGCGTCGGCCCCGGCCCCACCTACCAGCCGGAACCGCCGATCCCGCCGAAGCCGATCCGCACCTGGCAGATCTGGAACGAGGCCAACTTCTTCTACTTCGCCTTCCCGGCCTCGCCGCAGCGCTACACGAAGCTGATCAAGGTCTCCGGCCCGGCGATAAAACGGGCCGACCCCGGCGCCAAGGTCGTCCTCTCGGGCCTCTTCGGCGAACCCACCGCGCGGGGCGCCAAGGGCATGCCGGCGGCCAAGTTCCTCGACACCATCTACCGCTCACCCGGGATCAAGCACAGCTTCGACGGCATCGCCCTGCACCCCTACGCGGTCGACGCGGAAACGCTCGAGGAACTGGTCGAGGAACTGGTCGCGGTGACCAGGGAAAACGGCGACCGGGTGCCGCTCTACATCACCGAGATGGGCTGGGGCTCGCAGAACAACTTCAAGCAGGTCGCCTTCGAGCAGGGGATCCGGGGCCAGGTCAAGCAGCTCGAGGACTCCTACGGGTACCTGCTGGAGAACCGCAACCGCCTCGCCCTCAAGCAGGTGTACTGGTTCTCCTGGAAGGACCTGCCGGGCTCCTGCAACTTCTGCGACTCGGTCGGCCTCTTCCGCGCCGGGACGAAGTTCAAGCCGAAGCCCTCCTGGCGCGCCTTCGTCGCCCTCACCGGCGGCCGGGCGCGGCCAAATTAGGAGGGACTCCTAGCTCAGGGGCGGGGCCGGTAGGCCGAGCTTGCGCCTGCCCCTCACGACCATCGGCTCCACGGCCTGCTCGAGGTCTCGTCTGCCGGCGGCTTGGGCCGTCGCCAGGACGTCCTCCCAGAGCACCAGCGAGATCGGCTGGGCGATCTCGTCGAAGTCGGCGAGGAGGCCGAGGTCGAGCTCGGGCGGGAAGGTGGCGATCCGCTCGCGCGCGCCGAGCGCCTCGAGCACGATCATGGTCAGCATGCACTTGCGGCAGCGACCGCAGTTGTAGGCGGCACCGGGGTTCTCCCAGCAGACCCGGAGCGTCTGCTGGACGACCGGGTGGCCGGCGATCCGCCGCAGGCGCTGGGTGCGGCCGAGGCGGCCGCCGCTGTCGGCGATCTCCAGCCGCTCGGTGCTCCAGAGCTGGTTGACCATCCGGCTCGACCCGAGCGGTACCTGGGTCCCATGGTCGGTGTCGCTGGCGATCAGCACCCGCTCGAACAGCGGCTCGAAGAAGAGCGCGACCGCCGCCAGCGGGCAGCCGCAGTAGGCCTCCCAGGGCACCAGCGGGTCGGAGAGCTCGCGGGCGTTGGTCTCGACCACGTGCAGCGGCAGGCCCAGGCTGGCGGCGGCGCCACGCAGCCGCTCTTCGACCCTGTCGGCCAGGCCCGCCTGATGGGCCAGGCGCGGCAGCAGGTCGACGCCGCGAACGAAGATCAGGTCGGTGACGTCGGGGTTGTCGAGGATCGTCGCCCAGGAGTCGACGCCGCCGCTGAAGAAGGCCGCGACCCGCCCCCGGCGCGGTTCCAGCGCCCGCGGCGGCGCCTCGACCTCGACCTCGCGCAGAGGCTCCTGGCCGAAGTCCCAGTGCCGCGACCAGGCGCATTGAATCGACTGAAACTCGCGCTGGGTGCGCAGCAGGCGCGGGCTGATCCGCTCGCCCATGCTCAGGCTGCCACCGCTGCGCATCGCCGGCATCAGGCAGAGCGCCAGCGCCGCGTCGGCGGGCGGCGTCACCGCCGTGCCGCTGCGGATCCAGAGCCGCCGCGGCTCGGGGCCGATCCGCGCCTCGAAGGAGAGCTCGCCCGGAGCACGGAGGGGACCGGCGATCTCGTGGCGAGGGGATCGATCGGCCGTCGCCATCGTCCCTATGCCCTCGCCCCGCGCACGTCAGCCTCGGCGCACGAGGCCGCCGAGGCGGCGCAGCGACGCCGTCATCCGCCAGGAACGGGACCCGAGGGCGGTGGCGAGGGTCGTCTCCGCCGCTTCGGCTCGCGCCTCCGCTTCCTGCACCCGCAGCTCGGCTTCCAGCGGCGACTCGTCGACCCGTTGCCGCAGTTCCTCCAGCTCGGTCTGCAGAGTCGCCAGCCGCGCCTGCAGCTGCGCCGGCGCGGCCGCGTGCAGGCGCAGGCGCGCCGCCAGCTCCTCGACCCGGTCGCCGAGCGCCGTCGCGGCCGCTCCTCCGAGCAGCGCCAGCAGCTCTGCCTCCGCCGCGCAACGGCGCCGGCGCAGCCGTTCGGCCGCGGCCGTGAGGCTGCTGCGAAGCCGTTGCCGGCGCTCGTCGTCGAGCAGCACCGAGGCGATCTCCCCAGCCCTCTGCCCGGGGTCGTCGGTGGTCGGGCCCGTGAACGCGGGCGGCAACCCGAAGTCCGCGCCGAGGCCGGCCGCCTTCTGCTCGTAGTAGGGGTTGTCGCCGATCAGGGCGGCGGGTACCCCGAGCATCAGCGAGGTGAGGGCGACGTGGTAGGAGCAGCTCAGCGTCAGCTCTGCCCGGCCCAGCCGGGGTGCCGCCGCGGCGAGGCCGGCGGGGCGCAGGACCAGCGGCTCGGCGACGTCGACCCCGGCGGCGGCGCATGCGCCGGCAAGCCGCTCCAGCGCCGCCCGCTCGTCGATCCGGCCGTCGAGGTAGGCGATCACCGGCTGGGCCACCACGGGTCGGTTCGCGAGGCGGGCGAGCTCGGCCATGAACCCGGCGTAGAAGTCGAGCGCCGCCTGCGGTCGCCTGGTCACCCACTCGTGCTCGGCGAAGTGGAGGTTGAGATGAAGTCGTCCGTCGTCGGGTGCTGGGTCGTCCACCGGCAGCCGGCTCAGTGGCCCGACCGCGTCGTCGCCGGTGTTCAGCGCCGGCGCTTCCAGGCCCACCGCCGCCAACGCCCGCCGCGAGGCATCGCCGCGGGCGCCGAGGAAGTCGAGGCGGTCGATCGCGGAGGTCCCGTCGGCCAGCTCGGCGACCCAGCCCGGCTCGACCTGCAGGCCCGAGGAGAGGTGGCAGGAGGAGGCGGCGCCGCCGTCGGCGAGCAGGGCCTCGGCGGCGGCCAGCAGCGCCAGCTTGCGCTCGCCCCAGAGGCGGTTGAGGTAGCCGCCGCCGTAGAGGTAGCTGGCGCCGAAGGCGAGGTCGACCGGCGCCGCGACCGCCAGCAGGCCGTCCTCGTGCTCGCCCTCGTCGCCGGGGTCGAAGAAGAGGGCGGGGCGGTCGGGGGCGCTGAGGTTCTCGCACAGCTGCCGGTGCCCGGCCAGGTACTGGCGCTCGAGCACGGGCAGCGCCAGCAGGCCGGGGCCGAGGCGCTCGACCAGCTCCCGCGCGGCGTCGAACTGGGCGATGTCGCCGTAGTTCCCGGAGCCGTCGTAGCTGCCGACGAGGACGACCAGCGCCCGCGCCCGTTCGATCGCCTGGACGCTCGCGGGCGTGGCGAAGAGGGTGGGCCCGGCACTGCTCACGCGGCCTCGGTTTCCAGCACCGGCTGCGGCTCCGCGGCAGTCGAGGGGAACGTCGTCCGCTGTTCTTCGATGTGCATGTACTCGAGGAAGCAGGGATGCGAGAGGGAGGGCAGCGGCATTCCCTCGCCTTGGACGGCGGCGCCGATCAGGGCGGCGGCTCTCGCTGCCGCCTGCGGCAGGGGCTCGTCCTGGCTCGCCGTCGCGACCGTCGTATCGGGCTGCGGCAGCTGTCCGCGGGCGAGGTGCTCGAGGGCGCTGGCCCGCACGGCAAGCGCGGCGGGGCCTGAGTCCGGCCCGGACGTGGACCCCAGGCCGGCCGTCTGACGGCCCTGCAGCGCCGCCTGTAGACGGAACAGCGTCTCCGCGAGCTGGTCGTCCCTCTCGAGCCGCTCGATCGTCGCCGCGGAGGTGAGCACGGTGACGGCGGGAACGTGCCCCCGCGCGGAGGGCGCGGCTTCGCCCGCCGCGGCGATCATCCGGGCGTAGTCGGCGACGGCCAGGCGCCGTGGCTCGAGGTCGCAGCTAGCGGTCAGCAGCACGTCGTCGCGATCGCAGCGGACCAGGGCAAAGCGCGGCGCTTCGGCATGCTCACGACGGGTCAAGGCGGCGGGCTCGAAGGCGGCGCGGTGGCGCTGGCGGATCTCGGCTTCGAGCCGCTCCGCTCGCTCCTGCGCGCCGGCCAGCATCGATTCGGGCCGGCGCCGGTAGCGGAAGCCGCAGCGGCCCGCCAGGATCCCGTCGAAGCCGGCCAGCGACGCCCGCAGGAAGAACTCCCAGTCCTCGAACCCAAAGCGGATCGTCTCGTCGTACTCGATCCCGGCAGCGAAGACCGCTCGCCGGATCAGGCTGCCGGCGTCGCACTGGTTCATGAACAGCTGCCGGTAGGGAAGGTACTGGCCGGGAACCCGCCACTCTCCCTGCTCGGCGCCGAAGAACTCCAGCGCCGGCGAGACCCAGGCGGCCTCGGGGTTCTCTTCGAGCAGGGCCGAGAGCTTCGCCAGGGTGTGTGGCGAGAGCAGGTTGTCGGCGTCGAGCGGGAAGATCGCCTCCACCTGTGGCCAGCGCGCGAGGGCGTGGCGGACGCCGACGTTGCGGGCGACGGAGACGCCGCGATTGGGCTGGCGCAGGAAGGAGACGCGGTCGGGGTGGGCGTCGCGAAGGGCCTGCCCGATCCGGCCGGTCTCGGGGTCGGGGCAGCCGTCGTCGACGACGACCACGCCGACGCCGGCGTCGATCTCCTGGGCGAGCGCCGACTCCGCCGCGCCCGCCAGGTAGCGCGCCTGGCGCCAGGCGGGGATGACGACGGCGACGCGTACCGGCGGTGGCGGTCCTGGCGCTTTGCGGCGCCGATAGCTGGGCGGCAGGCCCAGCAGGCGCCTCCCTCTCGCCACGGTCGCCCCGACGGCTCGCTCGAGCTCAGGATGCCCGGCGGCGCGGGCGGCATCGAGCACGTCTTCCCAGAGGGTGAGCAGGACCGGCTGGGTAAGTTCGACGGCGGCGACCGTGTCGAGGTCGAGCTGAGGCGGGAAAGTCGCGATCTGCTGCCGAGCGCCGAGCGCCTCCAGCCCGCACATCGTCATCAGGCACTTGCGGCAGCGGCCACAGTTGTAGGCGCCGCCGGGGTTCTCCCAGCAGACCCGCAGCGTCTGTCGCACGACCGGGTGGCCGGCGATGTTGCCGAGTCGCTGGATGCGGCTGAAGCGGCCGCCGTCGTCGACGATCTCGAGTCGCTCGGTGCTCCAGAGCTGGTCGACCATCCAGTTGGCCCCGAACTTGACCTGGACCTCGTAGTCGGAGTCGCCGGCGATCAGCACCCGCTCGAACAGCGGGGCCAGGAACAGCGCCACCGAGGCCACCGCGCAGCCGTAGTAGGCCTCCCAGCGGGCGAGCGGGTCCGACAGCTCCCTCAGGTTCGTCTCGACCACGTGCAGCGGCAGCCCCAGCGCGCCGGCGGCTTCTCGCAGCCGCGCCTCGACTTCGTCGGCGAGCCCCTCCTGATGGGCGAGCCGTGGCAGCAGGTCGATCCCCCGCACGAAGATCAGGTCGGTGATGTCCGGGTTGTCGAGGACCGTCGACCAGGAGTCGACGCCGCCGCTGAAGAAGGCAGCGACCCTGCCGTTCGCGGCTGGATCTGCCGCTGGCTCGCGGGTGGGCGCGATCACCTCGACCTCCCGCAGCGGCGGGTCGCCGAACTTCCAGTCCAGCGACCAGGCTCGCTGGACCGCTTGGAACTCGCGTTGCGTGCGCAGCATCCGCGGGCTGACCGGGTCGGTCATGGTCAGGGTCCCGCCGTCCCGCATCGCCGGCAGCAGGCAGGCGGCGAGGGCGGCGTCGGCGTTCGGGGTGAGGGGGGTCTCGGTCCGCAGCCAGACGGGCTGAACGCGCCCGCCGACACGCGCCTCGAAGGAGAGTTCGCCGGGTGCCGCCCGCAGATTTGCCACTTCGTGACCCTCGACGACTGCCATCGCCCGACAGCGTATTGGGGGCTTGGGATCAGCCCCGGCGCCGGTGATGCGCGAGGCGGATCTTCAACCGGCGCGACTCGCCCCCCATATGGCCGTCGTCGGGGTGGACGAAGGCGGTGAAGGTGGTGGTGCGGCGAATTCGCGGCAGGAAGCGGGCGGTGCAGGCGCGGCTGAGGAACCTGGTGCCGTTGCGGCGGCCGTTGCGCAGCAGCGCGATCGCATCGCCCTTGCGGCCCTCACAGGGGGAGACCCAGACGGTCAGCAGCGCCACCTTGCCGCGCTCGACCCGGCGCCGCTGCGGCTTGATGCCGACGAAGGTAGGGCGCAGCGATGGGCGCGCCTGCGGTGGTGCCAGCGGGGGCGTGGGCGCAGGGGGTGGCGGGCAGGAGGTCGGCGGCAGGCCCCCAAGGCGGTAGACGCGCCCGCCCTGCTCGACCACGTAGAGCCGGCCAGCCGCGTCCTCGCCGAAGGAGACCGGGCTGTCCACCTTCAACCCCAGCGAGCAGTCGTCGCTGGCCCGGCCGGCGGCGCTGGCCGGCAGCTGCAGGGCGCGGATCGAGCCGGAGCAGTAGTCGCTGTAGAGGTAGTGCCCGTAGAGAGCGCCGAGCGCGGCGTCGCGGGCGACGTAGCCGCCGATGATCGAGCAGCGATTGCCGCCGAGCTCGGGATCGGGCGTGTGGGGGTAGTCGAAGACCGGCTCGACGGAGCCCGCTGCCGGCGGCGTCGCGCAGAGCGGGTCCGGCTCGCCGAGGCCGGGCAGCGTGCCCTCACGGCAGTTCCAGCCGTAGTTCGCGCCCTCGCCGCCGACCGCGCCCGGGAAGGGGCTGGGCGCGAAGTCGATCTCCTCGCGCTGGGCCTGGCCGACGTCGGCGATCACCATGTCGCCGCCGAGCGAGTCGAAGGAGAAGCGGAAGGGGTTGCGCAGCCCGGAGCTCCAGACCTCGTAGGCGCCGGCCAGGTCCGGGTCGATCCGGAGGATCTTGCCGAGCGGGCTGGTGGGGTCCTGGGCGTTGTGGGAGGGGTCGTTGGCGCCGCCGCCGTCCCCGGTCGAGAGATAGAGGTACCCGTCCTGGCCGATCTGCAGCTGGCCGCCGTAGTGGTTGTTGGTAGGGCCGGGGTGGGGGATCGTGACCAGGTTGCGCTCGAGCTCGGCGCTCTCGCGGCCGGGATCCTCGGAGCGGAGTTCGTCGACGTGGATCGCGCCGTCGGCGTCGCTGGCGTAGACCGCGTAGAGCCGGCCGCTGGCGCCGAAGTCGGGGGCGAGGGCGATCGACATCAGCCCCCGCTCGCCGGCGCAGCTGCCGCCGCAGCCGACCGCGGCGCTGAGGTCGGCGAACTCACTGGCGGTTCCGCCCTGGAGCAACTGCACGGTGCCTTCGCGCTCGCTCACCAGCAGGCGGCTCGGATCGCCGGGATCGGAGGTGACGTAGGTCGGCTGGTCGAAGGGGTCGCCGACCTGCTGCAGGGTCAGCGCCTCGGCGCTGCCGGCCCCCAGCAGTGCCATCGCGACCGTGACTATCCCCATCGCTCGAATCAAGGCATTCAAGTTACCGAGGCCGGTGCCCGGGCTCCGTCATCGGGAAGCCACTCTGAGCGGCGCGATCAATAGCATCGACGGATGTCCCAGTCTGTGGCGCAGGGTTCGGTCTGGCTGATCTTGCCGACCTATAACGAGGCCGGCAATATCGAGCCGTTCGTGGAAGCGGTGCGGAAGAACCTGCCCGCCTCGGCCCAGATCCTGATCGTCGACGACAACTCCCCCGACGGCACCGGTGAGATCGCTGACCGGCTGGCCGCCGCAGACCCCGATACCCAGGTGCTGCACCGGCCTGGCAAGGAAGGCCTCGGGCCCGCCTACATCGCCGGCTTTCGCCATGCCCTGAGCCAGGGGGCGGGCTTCATCCTGGAGATGGACTCCGATTTCTCCCACGATCCGGCCCAGTTGCCGCGGCTGCTGGAGGCGCGCACCAGGGCCGACCTGGTGATCGGGTCGCGCTACGTGCCTGGCGGCAGCGCCGGCGACTGGAGCGCGATCCGGCGGGCGATCAGCCGCTCCGGCAGCATCTACGCGCGCCTGGCCCTGGGTCTCGGCGTGCGCGACCTGACCGGCGGCTTCAAGTGCTTCCGCCGCGAGGTTCTCGAGGCGATCGACCTCGACTCGGTGCGGGCGAAGGGGTACGCCTTCCAGATCGAGATGACCTACCGGACGATCCAGCACGGGTTCGAGGTCACCGAGGTCCCGATCACCTTCCGCGACCGCCAGGTCGGCAGCTCGAAGATGAACGGTTCGATCGTCGCCGAGGCAGCCTGGCGCGTACCCCTTCTGCGATACCGTCGCGACTCTTGAACCGCCTGCTGATCACCGGCGGGGCCGGCTTCGTCGGCTCCAACCTCGCGGTCTCCCTCGCCACCAGGCATCCCGACTGGGAGATCGTCGTGCTCGACAACCTCTACCGGCGCGGCTCGGAACTGAACCTGCCGCGGCTGCAGGAGGCCGGGGTCGAGTTCGTCCGCGGCGACGTGCGCGAGCCCGAAGACCTGGCCCGGGTGCCGCGGATCGACGCCCTGATCGAGTGCTCGGCCGAGCCCTCGGTGATGAGCGGCGTCGACGGCGACACCGGCTACCTCGTCCACACCAACCTGACCGGGGCCTACAACTGCCTCGAGCTGGCCCGCCGCGACGAGGCCTTCGTCGTCTTCCTCTCGACCAGCCGCGTCTACCCGGTCGCGCCCCAGGTCGAGCTGGCGCTGGAGGAGGCCGAGACCCGCTTCGAGATCGCCGCCGAGCAGGCCGTTCCGGGCGTCTCCCCGGCCGGCATCTCCGAGCAGTTCCCGCTGACCGGTGCCCGCACCCTCTACGGCGCCACCAAGCTCGCCGCCGAGCTGCTTATCGAGGAGTACCGCGAGGGCCTGGGCGTGCCGGCGGTGATCGACCGCTGCGGCGTCATCGCCGGCCCCTGGCAGATGGGCAAGGTCGACCAGGGCGTCTTCACCCACTGGATGCTGGCCCACCACTTCGGCAACCCGCTCAGCTACATCGGCTTCGGCGGCAAGGGCAAGCAGGTGCGCGACCTGCTGCACGTCGAGGACCTGGTCGATCTGGTCGAGCGCCAGCTGCTCGACCAGGAGGCCTGGGACGGGCGCACGGTCAACGTCGGCGGCGGCCGCGAGTGCAGCCTCTCGCTGCGCGAGACGACCGCGATCTGCCGCGAGCTGACCGGCAACGAGGTGCCGATCTCCCCGATCGAGCAGACCCGGGCCGGGGACGTCCCGATATACCTTTCCGACTGCACGAAGATCTTCGGCCTGGACGAGTGGCGTCCCCGGCGCAGCGCCAAGCAGGTGCTTGCCGACATCCACGAGTGGATCGCCGCCGACGAGGCGCGGATCGCCCAGGCACTCAACATCGATTAGCTCACGAGCAGCTGGTACGCCTGCTCGGCGAGCGCGGCCTCTTCTCCCGAGAAGAGGCCAGTCAGCGCGCTGTCGTCGAATGCGAGCGTGGGCCCGACGGCGCTGAGCCACTTCCTCTCACTGCTTCGAAGCGCTTTTGCCATCTCGCGTGGATCCTCGACGAAGCTGAGAAGGCGGATCAGGTCCTGGCGGTCGGACTCGAACTTATCCCGTCGCTTCGCGACCGCCCGCGCCTTGATCAGGACGGCGCCAAGCAGGCTCGGCCGCCGGACATCTACCGCTTCGCCTCCGTCGAGCGAGACGCGGACGATCTCCGACCGGGTCAGGGCCTGGGTGCCACCGGGAACCTGGATGGTCGTGTATCTGCCGAGCGTCTTGGGGTCGCTGCGAACACCCTCTGAGCCCAGGATCTCGATGACCTCGCCATCGACTTCGAACTTGTAGCCGAGGCGCTCATCGCTCGACGGAGGCATTGCCATCTCCCCGCCGCGCTGAATCAGGACCTCGGCGATTCGCTCGGTCATCGGCGGTCGCCGCCGGGAGTCTCCGAGAAAGTCGATGTCTGCGGTAAGGCGCGATCCGCGGCGGTGCTCGTAGGCGTGCAGTTGAACCATCAGTCCGCCGATCAAGGTCCACTGCTCATCGGGGCCAAGTGCCCGCGACACCTCGAGCGCCTTTGCCCAAAGCCCTCGCGACTCCTGAGTGGGCGGGTTGATGTCGACGATGCCACTCATCGGGAGGGGAGATCGCGTAGGGCGGCGCGCCCGACTCGAGATGAGCGGGGGTCAGGATCCTCGGCCAGGTCGAGCGCGACTGCGGCGATCGGCGCGAGCGCGGCGTCCTGCAGGAAGCGCCAGGCCGAGTCTGGAACCGCCCGGAGGTGGAGGTTCCCTGCTTTGCGGGCGGGGCGGAGAGCATGGTCGGCGCTGAACTTCTCCAGCGACCCCGCGCGAACGTAGCCATCGGCTTCGGGCCCTGAGGTCAGATCGAGGCCGTGCGCTCCGGCGGCGCTGATGCCTGATCTGACGAGTACTGGATCGTCGAGGATGTGGGAGATCTCCCCCGGATGTGCGTCGAAATGGAGGGGCTCGGCACGCCGGACGAGCCGCGGGCCGAGGGTCTCCAGACCTTCCAGGGCGATTGCTCGTCGTAGTCGAGAACGAACACTGGGATCGATCCCATCAATCTCTTCCCCAGAGGCGAGAAACAGCAGAGCCCAGGCATTGTGGGAAGCGAAGGGCCGACCCCTCAAGCTCTCTTCTCGGCGCCTCCGGTCGACCGCCGCGCGCTCGATCAGCCAGCGTCCGCCGATCTTGGAGGCAGGCAGGCGACCCTGGGCAACCAACGCCTGAATCCGACTGGAACTGAGGCCAAGGGCGCTTGCCGCTTGGGGGAGTGAGAGAAGATCGATCATGGATTAAACCATAGGTGTTTACCCATAGTTTCGTCAATCATGTGTATTTCGCAATAGTTCCGTCAAAAGGCATTTTGGGCGGTGACGATGGCGGCCTTCGATCGCGGGGGCCGGCTGATACCTTCGCCAGCTTGGATCGCCTGCTGATCGCCACCAGATGCGGATCGCCCAGGCACTCAACATCGACGCCCCCGCGGGGGGAAGGGAGTAGGCGCGAATGCCGGTTGCGATCATCACGGGGGCCGGGGGGCTGATCGGCTCCGAGGCCGTCGAGCACTTCATCGGCGAGGGCTTCGACGTCGTCGGCATCGAGAACGACATGCGGGCGCGCTTCTTCGGCCCCGAGTCCTCGACCTCCCATGTGACCGAGCGCCTGGTCGCCGAGCATTCCGAGTTCGGCTGGGAGAACGCCGACATCCGCGACGGCGAGGCGATCGACCGCATCTTCCGCGACCACGCCGGCAACATCGAGCTGGTCGTCCACACCGCCGCCCAGCCCTCGCACGACTGGGCCGCGAGCGAGCCGCAGACGGACTTCGGGGTCAATGCCAACGGCACCCTCAACCTGCTCGAGGCGGCCCGCGCCCACTGCCCCGCCGCCCCCTTCATCTTCTGCTCGACCAACAAGGTCTACGGCGACACCCCGAATCGCCTGCCGCTGGAAGACCTCGAGAAGCGCCTGGAGCTGCCCGAGTCCCACCCCTACTTCGGCGGCATCGACACCTCGATGTCGATTGACAACTGCACCCACTCGCTGTTCGGCGTCTCCAAGGCGGCTGCCGACCTGCTGGTGCAGGAGTACGGCCGCTACTTCGACATGCCCACCGTCGCCTTCCGCGGCGGCTGCCTGACCGGTCCCCAGCACGCCGGCGCCAAGCTGCACGGCTTCCTCGCCTACCTGATGAAGTGCACCGTTACCGGCACCCCGTACACCGTCTTCGGCTACGCGGGCAAGCAGGTCCGCGACAACATCCACAGCGCGGATTTGATCGCGGCTTTCGATGCCTACCGGAAAGCCCCGCGTGCAGCCGCCATCTACAACATCGGCGGCGGCCGCTTCAGCAACTGCTCGATGCTGGAGGCGATCGACATCTGCGAGCGGGTCTCGGGCCGCGAGCTGAGCTGGGAGATGGGCGAGGAGCCGCGGATCGGCGACCACCGCTGGTGGATCTCCGACCTGGCCCCGTTCGAGGCCGACTACCCGGGCTGGAAGCTGCGCTACGGCGTCGAGGACATCCTGCGCGAGATGTACGAGCAGAACCTCGAGCGCTGGACCGTGAGCGCGGCATGAAGCTCTCGGTGGTGATGCCGGCCCAGAACGAGGAGGGCTCGGTCGGGGGCACGGTGGAAGGCGTGGTCGCGGCGCTGGAGCGCGAGCGGATCGACTACGAGGTGATCGTCGTCAACGACGACAGCGAGGATTCGACCGAAGCGGTGGTCGCCGCGATCGGCGCCGAGAACCCGCGCGTGCGCTGCCACCGCTCCCACCACGAGCGCGGCTTCGGCAACGCGATCAGGGCCGGGCTCGACGTCTTCCAGGGCGACGCCGTGGCGATCGTCATGGCCGACGCCTCCGATGACCCCGAGGACCTGGTCCGCTACCACCGCATCCTCGAAGACGGCTGGGACTGCGCCTTCGGCTCGCGCTTCGTGCCCGGCGCCCGGGTCCACGACTACCCGCGCCTCAAGTACACGATCAACCGCCTCGCCAACCAGTTCATCCGCGTCCTCTTCCGCCACCGCTACAACGAC
>Ga0190275_10001566_pt1 | contig 16911 bp, 16 predicted proteins | sample Popmic550T_FD_133745 | JGI IMG/M metagenome (GOLD analysis project Ga0190275, IMG submission 133745) | Populus adjacent soil microbial communities from riparian zone of Yellowstone River, Montana, USA - 550 T | ecosystem: Environmental > Terrestrial > Soil > Riparian zone > Trees stand | place...
CGGTCCATGCCCTTCGCGGCTGCGGCGAGGCCGCGGAAGATGTTGCCGCCGCCCACCACGATGCCGATCTGGACGCCGAGCCGGTGGACCTCGGCGACCTGCTGGGCGATGAATGCGCAGAAGGAGGGGTCGACGCCGTACGGCCGATCGCCGAGCAGCGCCTCTCCGGACAGCTTGAGCAGGATCCGGCGGTAGCGCAGGTCGTGCCGCTCGGGAGCGCTGGCAGTCGCGGGCTCGCTCACTGATCCTCCCCGAGCGAGTAGCGGCTGAACCGCCGGACGCGGATGTTCTCGCCGATCGTCGCGATGCGCTCCGTGATCAGCTCGCGGACCGTGCGCTCCTCGTCGCGGAACGGCTGGTCATAGAGGCACACCAGGGCGAACCACTTCTTCAGCTGGCCCTCCACGATCTGGCCGCGGATGTTCTCGGGCTTCTTCGCGACCGACTCGTCGGCAAGCAGCTCGGCCTTCCTCGCTGCAAGCTCCGCCTCAGGGATCGCGTCGGCGTCGACGTACAGCGGCGAGAGGCCGGCGACCTGCATCGCGAGGTCCCGGACGAGCTTTTGGAACTCCTCGGTCCGGGCCACGAAGTCCGTCTCGCAGTTGACCTCGATCAGCACGCCGACCTTGCCACCAGTGTGGATGTAGCTGCCGATCAGGCCCTCGCGTGCCTCGCGGCCGGCCTTCTTCTCGGCGGCCGCGACGCCGCGCTCGCGCAGCAGCGCGACGGCCTTGTCGAGGTCGCCCCCGGTCTCCTCCAGCGCACGCTTGCAGTCCATGAAGCCCGCGCCGGTGCGCTCGCGCAGTTCCTTGACCAGTCCGGCAGAGATCTCCGCCATGCTCGTTCGTTACTCCTGTGGTGTTCCCGGCCGGCCGCAGCCGGCGGGCGTGGGTGCGTGTCTGGGCGATGCCCGGCGTCAGGCCGGGGTCGCGGGGGTGGTCGGCGCGTCCTCGGCCGCCTCTGCGGCCTCGCGGGCGAGCTCAGCGGCAACGTCCTCGGGGGTTGCCTCTGCCTCGGCTTCGGCGGCGGCCGCCTCGGCCCGTGCGACCCGGTCGCCGGGCAGCAGGTCGTCCTCCTCGTCCGCGTCGGGCTCGAAGGTCAGGGCAGCGCCGCCGGCCAGTGCCGCGACGAGCTCGTCGGCCGCGCCCGGCTCCTCGTCTTCCTCGGGCAGGACGATGGCCTCGATCACCTCGGGCTCGCGCTCCGCGCGGACGGCGCGCTCACGGGCGCCCTCGATTGCCGCCTCGGCGACGAGCGTACAGAGCAGCCGGATCGAGCGGATGGCGTCGTCGTTGGCCGGGATGATGTAGTCGAGCTCGTCCGGGTCCACGTTCGTGTCACCGGTTCCGATGACAGGGATCTCGAGCTTGTTCGCCTCGGTCACCGCGATCCGTTCGCGGTGAGGGTCGATGACGAAGATCGCGCCGGGGGCGCGCTTCATCTTGCGCATGCCGCCGAGCGTCATCTCGAGCTTGATCATGGTCTCGGTGAGCTTGGCCGCTTCCTTCTTGGTCATGCGGTCGAAGTCGCCGGCCTGCTGGCGCGCCTCGAGCTGTTCGAGCAGCCCGATCCGCTTCCGGATCGTGACGAAGTTGGTCAGCATGCCGCCGAGCCAGCGCTTGTTGACGAAGGGCATGTTGGCGCGGACGGCCTCGGCCGCGATCGGCTCCTGGGCCTGCTTCTTCGTGCCGATGAACAACACGAGCTCGCCGCGGGCCACGGTCTCGCGCACGAAGTCGAGGGCGACCTCCAGCCGCTGCGCGGTCTGGGCGAGGTCGATGATGTGGATCCCGTTGCGCTCCGCGAAGATGTACGGGCGCATCTTGGGGTTCCAGCGGCGTGTCTGATGGCCGAAATGCATCCCGGCCTCGAGCAGCTGCCGCATCGAAACGGTCGGCACGGTGCGTTTCCTCCTGTTCGGTTGGTTCCTCCGTGGACCTCGTCGCCGGGGGCCGGCTGCCATCGTGGTCGGCCGGCACCGTCCCGGTCGGAACGGTCCACGTGTGTGCTCCGCGCCTCTGGCGCGGGCGGTGATTTGCTCGGGTGATTTGCTCGCAGGCCCGCGAGCCCGGCGGAGTGTAGCACGGTTGCCGGTGCGGCCCCGGAGGCGGTTAGAATGCCGCGCGGTAGTGGCGCATCCGGCCGTCCGGTTCGAGCACCACGAGGTCGAAGCGCAGCGGCATTCGGGGCAGTGGCGAGCCGTCCGGCAGGGCCCCGCGCTCGAGGAGCCCGTACGTGCCGGCTCGTACCCGCGTGCGTTTGCGGTGATCGACGGTCTCCTCGGGCAGGCCGAATTCCCGTCCGGCTCGCCAGCGCACCTCGACCACCACCAGCGCGCCCGGCGGGCCTGGGTCGAGCGCAACGAGGTCGAGCTCGTAGCGGCCCATCCGCACGTTCCTGCCGAGGACGGTCCAGCCAGCGGCCTTCAGGTGCTCGGCGACACGCTCCTCGGCTGCATCGCCGAGACGCTGTGCAGCGGTCCTGCGCCGGTCGTCCATCTGGCGGCAGTCTCGCCGCCGGGACTTATCGGCGGCTCAACCGACGGCGGCAACCAGCTCGAATTCGGCTGCGACCTCCGGCGCTACGTCCAGATCGTCGTCCGTCCCTTCGCCGAACAGATCCAGCGCGATCTGGTCGCCCGCCAGCGTCCGCTGCAGCGCCAGGAACGAGCGACGATGGAACGGCGTCAGCCCGAACTCGCGGATCGCGGCCCGGTGGTCGCGTGTGGCGTAGCCCTGGTTGTGCTCCCAGCCGTAGCCCGGATAGCGGGCCGCCAGCTTGGCCATCATCCGGTCGCGGACGACCTTGGCCACGACCGAGGCGCAGGCGATCGAGTAGACCTTCGCGTCACCGTCGACGATGTTCGTGTACGGCCCCACCTGCGCCTCGAAGCCGGCGATCCGGTTGCCGTCGACGAGGACGTACTCGTGGCCGCCGAGGCGGGCGATCGCGCGGCGCATCGCGAGGTGCGTCGCGTGATAGATGTTGAGGCGGTCGATCTCGGTCACCGACGCGGCTCCGACACCGATGGCCACGGCTCGCTTGCGGATGATCGGCGCGAGGCGTTCGCGCTGGCCCATCGACAGCGTCTTCGAGTCGCGGACACCCGGGATCCGGTGGCAGCCCGGCTTCATGATGACGGCCGCGGCGACGACCGCCCCGCAGGTCGGCGCAACCCCGACCTCGTCGACCCCCGCGATGCGCACGAGGCCCTCGTTCCACAGGCGGCGCTCGTAACGGAGGGTCGGGACCTTCAGGGTCATCGGCGTCTAGCCTAGCGCGCGGCCCGGTCCGGCGTCGGCCGCGAATGGCGCCGGCCGCGAAGGGCGCGGCCTCGAACAGCCGCCTTCCCGCGGTGCGGGCGCAGTGATGACCGAAGCGACGGACGTTCGCCGCTTGCCCGTCGTACGGGCGACATGGTGGGTGGAACGTCGATCCGGCCCGTGATGCGGGTGTGATCGGCCAAAATGGCGATGGCGTTCGTCGCACTTCCCGCGGGGCGGGAATCCAAAACGACCCGCCGGAGCGGGTCGTCCGTTGAGCGCAGGCCCAGCAACAGTCAGCCCTGGCGCCGCTCGCGGAGGGTAGCCGCCTTGCCGACGCGCTTGCGCAGGAAGTACAGCTGGGCGCGCCGGGCGACGCCGTGGCGGACCACGTCGATCTTGTCGATCCGCGGGCTGTTGATCTTGAACGTGCGCTCGACGCCGACCCCGGACGCGATCCGGCGGACCGTGATCGTGCGGGTGATGCCGCCTCCGCGCAGGCGCATGACCGTGCCCTCGAATACCTGGATGCGCTCGCGGTTACCTTCGACGACCCGCGCCGAGACCTTGACCGTATCGCCGGTTGCGATCTCCGGAAGGTCGGTTCGAAGCTGGTCCTGGACGATCTCGTCGAGCACGTTCACGTTGCGATTCCTGACTGGCGTGGGCAGCCGAGACTGCGGGATAAGCGTCGGAAGGGGGCCGCGGGTGGCGACCGGTGGCGGAGTATAGCACGCGTCCTATTCGCCCCCGGCCGACCCGTCCCCCTCCTGGGCGAGCTCGTCGAGCAGGCGCCGCTCCTCGGGGCTCGCAGCCCGGTCGACGAGCAGGTCGGGGCGGCGCTCCAGCGTCCGGCGGAGCGACTCCTTGAGGCGCCAGCGGCGAACGGCTCCGTGATCGCCCGAGACGAGGATCGGCGGGACGTCGGTGCCGTCGAACGACGGCGGGCGGGTGTACTGCGGGTACTCGAGGAGGCCGTGCGTGAACGACTCCTCGGCAGTGGACGCCTCGTCGATGGCGCCCGGCAGCAGCCGGATGACCGAGTCGATGACGACCAGCGCCGCCAGCTCCCCCCCGGTCAGCACGTAGTCGCCGATCGACAGCTCGAGGTCGACCATCGAGCGGATTCGCTCGTCGACCCCCTCGTAGCGAGCGCACAGCAGGAGAAGATGCTCGCGGGTGGCCAGCTCGACGGCGCGCGACTGGCGGAACACCTCACCAGCCGGGTCGAGCAGGATCGACAGCGTGTCGGGCCGGCGGAGGGCGCCGAGCGCGGCCGCGACGGGTTCCGGGCGGAGCACCATCCCCGCTCCCCCGCCGTACGTCGTGTCGTCGACCGTCCGGTGACGGCCCAGGCCCCAGTCCCGCAGGTCGTGGACGCGGACCGTGGCAAGACCCCGTTCCTGGATGCGGCCCGGGATGCTCGCGCCAAGCGGGCCCTCGACCATCGCCGGGAAGAGCGTGAGGATGTCGATCTCGAGGGCCATCAGGACGCGCCGTCCGGAGCGGGCTTCGTCCTGGCCGTTCGCTTGTTCGTCCGACGGCGCGGAGCGCGCTGCCGATCCTCCGGCGCCCCGCGCTCCGGCGGCATCTGGAGGTCCAGGGCCTCGGCGTCGACCACGATCTCGCCACGGCGAGGGGCGAACACCCGGATGAAGTCGCGGACTGCCGGGAGATCGAATGGCCCGAACGGTCCGCCGGCCACCTCGAAGACCTCGGTCTCGGCCACGCGATACACGTCGCGCACGGTCCCGAGCTCCGCGCCGTCCACACCCCGGACCGCGGACCCGACGACCTCGTGCCAGTAGTACTCGCCGCGACTGAGGTCACGGGCGGGGTCGACGACCGCCTCGAGATACGCGTTGCGCAACGCGTCAGCCGTGTTCCGGTCGGAAACTTCGCGGAACCGCACCCGCCAGCCGGGGCCATCGGCGACCGGCTCGGCGGACACGATCGTCAATGGATCCTCGGAGCCTTCGCGGCGCAACACCGAGCCCGCCTCGAAGCGCTTCTCCGGGTCGTCCGTCAGGACTTCGACGCGGATCGCACCGCGCAGGCCGTGAACGCCGCGGACGAGCGCGACGACCAGCCGCTCAGGCTCGCTCAGAGGATCTCGAGCGAGACCGGCTCGCCGTCGCGGGCAGCCGTCACCTTGAGCAGGGTGCGCAGCGCCTTCGCGACGCTCCCGTTGCGACCGATCACCTTGCCCATGTCGTCCTCGGCGACGTGGAGCTCGATGATCGTTGTTCCGTCTTCATGGACGACGTCGACCGTGACCGCATCGGGGTCGTCGACGAGCGACTTGGCGACGTACTCGACCAGTTCCTTCGCTGCCATCTGCGCGTCCTCTACTTCGAGGCGGGCAGGATGCCCGCGTTGCGGAACAGCCGGGCGACCGTGTCCGACGGCTTGGCGCCCTTGGCGAGCCACGCCTTGGCCTTGTCCTCGTCGACCGCGAACTCGACGGGCTCGGTGCGCGGGTTGTAGTGGCCGAGCGTCTCGATCGAGCGCCCGTCACGGGCATTGCGGGCGTCGGACACGACGACCCGGTAGGACGGCTGCTTGGTCGCGCCGACGCGCGTCAGCCTGATTCGAACTGCCATGGCTGGGCATCTCCTCCAGTTACTTGACCGTGACCAGGAACGTTGCCTTGTCGGGATTCGAACCGCCGATGACCGTCGACCCGACAAGCGCGTCGAACGGCTCGAGGAAGGGCTTCATCTCGCGCTCGTACTTCTGGAGCATCTCCGGCGCGTCCGCGGTCGCCTCCTCGAGCGCCAGCCGGATCGCCACGACGTCCACGAACCACTGGCCGGTGTTCTCGGTGCCGGTGCGCCCGAGCAGACTCTCGAAGCGATCGCTCTGGGCGAGCGACGTCCCCGGTTCGGTGTCGAGCACGTGACGGACGAAATCGGGCCCGAGGCCGATCACGACGAGATCGTCGGTCACGGTCCACGACAGCTGCAGGTGCGCGTCGGCCCCGCCGAACATCTCGAGGCCGGCGGCCGGCACGGACTCGCCGGTCATGTTCATCAGCGTGCGAAGCTCACCGAAGTCGAGGGTCGTGATCGTCGCGTCGCCATGCTGCTCGTCGGTGACCGCGAGGCCCAGGCTCGCGCCGCCGAGGGAGAGCATCCCGCGGATCGTCAGGAACAGGTTCTCGGCCTTCGTCGCGTCGGTGGGCTGGATGAGCAGCCCGCCTTCGAAGCCGTCGCCCGGGTCGTTGACGACGACCGCCACGTCGCCGATCCAGCCCACAATGCCCTCGACGCCGCCGAACATGCCGACGACCTGCTCGAGCTGCTGGGTCGCTTCCTCGGGAACCGGCATGTCCGCGAACAGGCCGATCGTGTCGGTGATGACCTTGCCGTAATCGTGGGTCTCCGCGTAGACCATGGCGGTCCCGGGTACGCGGGCCGCCAGCGTCGAAGCGCGATTCTCGGTCGCTCCGAGGCGCTGGGTCGGCGGCGCCGACGTCACCTGGAACGACAGCGCGTCGCCCTCCACCCGTGCCCATAGCGCACCCCACGCCGGCAGGGTGTCGCGGAAGGTCTCCGCGAATGCCGTGGCCGGCATCGCGCCGATCTCGACGTCATCGTTGTTCTCGGCGGCCAGGCCCATCGCCCAGTCCCAATACGCCTCGAAGTCGTAGTAGAAGAAGCCAACGTGGTCGCCGCTCGCGCTGTTGAGCGCGGCCGAGAACGCAGGGTCGTCGGTGAGCGGGCTCTCGCCCTTCGTGTCGAGCACGTCCTTGACCGCGCCGACCTCGCCGAGGACGGCGACGTCGCCGGTCACCGCGTAGCCGTGCGATCCGTCGCGCGAGCCCTCCGGGGCCGGGAGCACCGTGAGCGTGACGCCCTCGTAGTCCTCGGTCGTCGGGCTCGCGTCGCTCACCGCGCCGTCGAACCACGCCTGCGCGAGGGCGACGTCCTTGACCGACAGGAGGATGGCCGAACTGCCCGTGTCCAGCGACTCGGGGTCGACGCTCGCACCGGGGTTCGGCAGGTCGCTCGCGACGAGGCCGACCTCGCCGTCGAACCATGGCTCGATGTCCGCGGTGTACGACTGGTCGCCGTTGGTCACGGAGGTGAGGAACTGGTCGAGCGTCTCGTCGAGCTTCGTGTCGATCGCGGCCTGGTCGTCGAAGCCGGGGAAGTGCGACAGGAACTCGGCGACGTTCTGGCGCTGGTCGCCCGGCAGGTCGAGACGGAACTCGCCGTAGACGATGGACTCCGCCGGCGCCCAGGCCAGGATCTTGGCGTTCGGTGCGCGGCCGGTCAGCAGCGCGGCGGCCACACCCGACACGACGACGACGAGCGTCACGACGGCGAGTGCGACGGCCCACCGAGCGCGGCTCGGCCGACCCTTCGCCGGCGGCGGGACCGCCGGTGCGGTCGGCGCCGGCGTCGCGACGCCGTTCTCGTAGGGTGCCGCCGGCGGCGTCGCCGGGACGCGGTAGGCCTCGGTCGGCGAGTCCGCACCGAGCGGTTCATTCGGATCCCTGTACGTCACCTCGTGGCCCCTTCCGTGGTTAGCGCGGTCCGAGCAGGCCGCCGAGCGCGGCGCGACGACCGCCACCCCCCGCGAGCTGCTTCATGAGCTTCTGCATTTCGGCGAACTGCTTGATGAGACGGTTCACGTCGGGGAGTGTGGTCCCCGAGCCGGCGGCAATCCGACGGCGGCGCGAGCCATTGAGGATGTGCGGATCGCGTCGCTCGGCGGGCGTCATCGAGCGGATGATCGCTTCGACCCGCTTGAGGTCGCCCCGGTCCACCGCGGCCTGTGCCTCGTTGGCCATCCCGCCCATGCCTGGGATCATCCCCATGATCTGGCCGAGCGGCCCCATCTTCTGGACCTGCTGGAGCTGATCGAGGAAGTCTTCGAGCGTGAAGGTGGCCTTGCGAAGCTTTTCCTCCATCTTCGCGGCCTGCTCCTGATCGACGTGCTCCTGGGCGCGCTCGACGAGCGTGAGCACGTCGCCCATGCCGAGGATCCGGCCGGCGAGGCGATCGGGGTAGAAGACCTCGAGTGCGTCGGTCTTCTCGCCGGTGCCCATGAACTTCACCGGCACGCCGGTCACCGCGGTGATCGACAACGCGGCACCACCCCGGGCGTCGCCGTCGATCTTGGTCAGGACGAGGCCGGTCACGGGGACGACGGCGGCAAAGGCTTGCGCGACGGCGACAGCTTCCTGGCCGGTCATCGCATCGACGACGAGCAACGTCTCGACCGGCTTGACCGCTTCGTTCACGGCCGAGATCTCGGCCATCAGCGCCTCGTCGACCGTGAGGCGGCCGGCCGTGTCGAGGATCACGACGTCGCGTACCTGGCGCTTGGCCGCCTCGATGCCATCGCGGGCGATATCGACGACCGCAGTGCCTGCCGGTGCACGGTAGACCGGGACGTCGAGCTGGCGACCGAGCGTCTCGAGCTGGTCGGCGGCAGCCGGCCGATACGGGTCGGCAGCCACGAGCAGCGGGCGGCGACCCTGCTTGATGACGTGCCGGGCCAGCTTGGCCGTCGAAGTCGTCTTGCCCGAGCCCTGCAGGCCGACCATCGCCACGACCGCTGGATTGCCGGTCAGGCGGAAGACCCGGTCCCCGGCCGACAGGAGCTCGACGAGCTCGTCGTGCACGATCTTTACGACCTGCTGGCCGGCGGTGATGCTCTCGAGCACCTCGGCACCGACCGCGCGCTCCCGGACGCGCGCCACGAAGTCCTTGACCACCTTGAAGTTGACGTCCGCCTCGAGCAGCGAGAGGCGGATCTCGCGCATGGCGGCGTCGACGTCGGCCTCGCTTACCCGGCCGCGGCCGGTCAGGCCGTCGAGCGTCGTGCGCAATCGCTCGCTGAGCGTGTCGAACATGGTCGAGTGCGGAGCTCCGTGATCGGATGAGCCGGACCGACACCTGGCCGGCACGGGTGGTGCGCGAGTTCTGACGCACCGAGGCAGGCGGAGTGTAGCGCAGGCCCGTTTGTGACGCGATCCGCCGGGTAGGCTGTGCGCCCCGTGCGCAACCCATTCGCCTCCCCGCTCTGGCAGAACAGTGCCTTCGTCCGCCTTTGGTCGGCGGCGACGATCTCGATCTTCGGCTCGCTGATCACCCGGATGGCGCTGCCGTTCGTCGCGATTCTCGTGCTCGGCGCCGGCGCCTTCGAAGTCGCGCTCGTGCGCTCCATCGACCTCCTCGCCGCACTGTTGTTCGGCCTGTTCGTGGGTGCCTGGGTCGACCGGCTGCGGCGTCGTCCGGTGATGGTCTGGGCGGACCTCGGCCGAGCGGTGCTGCTGCTGACGGTCCCGATCGCGGCCGTCGGCGGGTGGTTGACGCTCGCCCAGCTGCTGCTCGTGTCGTTCGCAGTGGCGATTCTCACCACGTTCTTCGACGCGGCAGACAACGCCTATCTCCCGTCCATCGTCCCGCGCGACGACCTCGTGCGTGCCAACGGTGCGCTCGCCGCATCCGGCTCCGCCGCCGAGTTCACGGCATTCGGCATCAGCGGCTTCCTCGTCCAGCTGCTGAGCGCCCCGCTCGCCATCTTCATCGACGCGGTCTCGTTCGTGGTCTCGGCCATGGTCCTCGGGTCGATCCGCCGACCGGAAGACCCGCCGCCGCCCAAGGCAGACCGCGGACCGGTCCTCCAGGAGATCCGCGAGGGCCTGGCGATCATGGCGCGAGACCCGATCATCCGCGCATTCACGCTTGCCTCGATGGCCATGGCGACGCTATGGGGCGTCTTCGGAGCGATCTGGATCCTGTTCGCGGTCGACGAACTGGGGCTCGGTCCCGCCGCGATCGGAATCATCGCGGGCTTCGGTGGCCTGAGCTCACTCGTCGGGGCGGTTGTCGCCGAGCGGGTCACGAAGCGCCTGGGCGTCGGTCGCGCGGCCATCGGGTCCATGCTCCTGGCGAGCGTCGGTTTCGTGCTCATCCCGCTCGCCCCCGCCGGCATGCCGATCCTCGCGTTCGGCTTCCTCGTCGGCCAGCAGCTGATCGGCGACGGTGCGGTGACCCTGTACGACGTCTCAGAGACCTCGGTCCGCCAGGCGCGGGTCCATGATCGCGCACTGGGGCGCGTGGGGGCAACGGTCCAGGTCGGGTCGGTCGGTGCCCAGCTCGCGGCGGCGCTCGCCGCGGGGTTGCTGGCCGAGGTCATCGGCCTGCGGGCGACGGCCTTCCTTGCCCCGCTGGGAACGCTGGTTGCCGCCGCCATCCTCGTCGCGTCGCCGGTCCGTCGCCTGCGGGACCTGCCGGTCATGGACGACCGCACGCCGGCCGAGGTCGTGGTCGACGTGGAGCGCGATCAGCCGGTTGGCGCGTAGGGTTCCGCGAAGAGGGCGTCGACGAACGCGTCGGGATCGAACGGGAGGAGGTCGCCGACCTGCTCACCCACCCCGACGAAGCGAACCGGCACGTCCAGGGCGTCCTCGATGGCAAACACGATGCCGCCCTTGGCGGTCGAGTCGAGCTTGGTGAGGACGATCCCCGTCAGGCCGACTGCCTCGTGGAAGGCGCGCGCCTGCGCGAGGCCGTTCTGGCCGGTAGTGGCATCCAGGACGAACAGCGTCTCCGGCTCGGCGCCCGGCAGCCGCTTGTCCACGATGCGCCGGATCTTCGAGAGCTCATCCATCAGGTTCGACTTCGTGTGGAGGCGGCCCGCGGTATCGGCGATGACCAGGTCGGCATCGCGGGCGACCGCCGCGTCCAGGGCGTCGTAGACCACGGCGCCTGGGTCGGCTCCCGGGGCGTGGGCCACGACCGGCACACCGGCGCGCTCGGCCCAGATCCGGAGCTGGTCGATCGCTGCCGCCCGGAACGTGTCGCCTGCGGCCAGGATCACCGAGCGGCCCTCGCCCGCGTAGCGCGTGGCGAGCTTGCCGATCGTCGTGGTCTTGCCGGTGCCGTTGACGCCGACAACGAGGACGACGGCCGGCTGGCCCTCGCTTGCCGCGCGAGGTTCCCAATCGACGTCCCGCGCCAGGAGGAGGGCGCCGAGCTGTTCGCGCACCGCGGCCTCGGTCCCCTCGGGGTGACGCGCAGCGCGGGCCTTCTCGACGACGTCCATGGCGAGGGTCGCGCCGACGTCGCCGGCGATCAGCGTTTCCTCGACGTCGTCCCACGAGGTGTCGCCGTCCGCGTCGATGGCCTCCCGCAGGCGCGCCATGAACCCGCCGCGCGACCGCGCCAGGCCGGCGTCCAGCCGCTCGCGGTCCGCGGGGGCGGCGGCCATGCTCGACGCCGACCAGCTGGGTTGTGCGAACGGCGAGACAGGGGCAGCGGGGGGCTCCGGTTCGGGCTCCGGTTCGGGCTCCGGCTCGGGCTCGACCTCGGGTTCGACGTCCGCCTCGAGCTGCGCGTCGTCGGCCGGGATGACCGCGTCCTCCGCCTCGGCGGCAGGGACGGATGGTTCGACGGTCGGCTCGAGGTCGCGATCGGCACCCTCGGTGTCGTCTTGCTTGCGGCGGCGCCAGAACAACGGGGCGGGCTCCTGTCGGATCAGCCCGCCGGCGCGAGCTCCTCGCGTCGGTCGGCGAGGGCCTGTGCCTCGTCGAGCCGGAGGCTGATGACGCGGCTGACCGAATCGTCGCCGACGGTCACGCCATACAGCGCGTCGGCGGCTTCGATGGTGCCGCGGTTGTGGGTGATGACGATGAACTGGGTGCGGTGGGCCAGGCTGCGCACAGCATCGGCGAAACGGCCGATGTTCGCTTCGTCGAGCGCAGCGTCGACCTCGTCGAGCACGCAGAAGGGCACCGGGCGCACCTCGAGCATCGCCAACAGCAGCGCGACCGCGGTGAGGGCACGCTCCCCGCCCGACAGCATCGCCAGGGCCTGGGTCTTCTTGCCCGGAGGCCGGGCGACGATGTCCACCCCGGTCGCGCTCAGGTCCGTCGGGTCGGTCAGGGACAGGGTGGCGTGGCCACCGCCGAACAGCTGCTGGAAACGCGCACCGAACGCGGTCTCGAGTGCGGCGAACGTGTGCCGGAACTGGTCCGCGATCATCGTGTTCAGCTCGTCGATCAGGCCGCGCGTTCCGGCGATCGCCGCCTGCAGATCGGCCGTCTGGCCCTCGAGCAGCTCCAGGCGGGCCTTGACCTCCGCGTACTCCTCGACCGCGAACGGGTTGACGGCGCCGAGCTCGTGGAACCGGCGACGCAGCGTCGCGAGGCGGCCCGGGGATGGAGGATCGTCCGTCGGGGCCGCCGCCGACCACACGCCGGCCACCGTGTCGAGCGCAGCGGCGAGAGCGGCGGTTTCGACGTCGGCGTCAGGTTCCGTGTCATCTCCTTCCGGCTCGTCGGTGCGGATGTCGGCGCGTGGCGGCTCCGTGCCATCGAGGCCGGCCGCCTGGCGGAGACGGGCAAGACCCAGGGCGCCGAGTCCGGCCAGCTCGACGAGGAGCTGCTCGCGCAACGCGTCCAGGGCGAGACGCGCCTCGAGTCGAGCGTGGTCGGCGGCGCGCAGGCGTTCGTCTGCGGCACGCAGCCGCTCGCGGGCACCCATGGCGGCACGCTCGGCGGCAGCCAGCCGTTCCCGATCGGCGGCGTCCGCAGCGCGCACCTCGTCCACTGCTGTTCGTGCGGTCTGCTCACGTGCCGTGGCTGCCGAGAGCTCGGTCCGAACCCGATCTCGTTCGTTCTCGAGCGCCCGCTCCCGCTCGCCGAGTGCAGCCGTCTCGCGGTCCGCGCGGGCGATCCGTTCCTCGTCCATGGCAAGGGACGCCTGGGCCCGGGCGTGCCGGCCATCGGCCTCGCGACGCTCGGTGTCGTGCGTCGCAACTTGCGTCCCAAGCCGGTCGCGCCGCCCTCGCAGTTCCGCGATGCGGGCTTCCCACGCGGCGACGGCTGCTCGGTCCGGCGCCTCATCGCCCTCGGCGACGCCGGCGGTTCCTCCGTCCGCGGTCCCATCAAGGGCCTCGAGCGCAGCTCGGGCCCGGGCGGCCTCCGCCTCGAGCCGCTCGGCCTGCGCCTGGTGCCAGCCGCTTTCACGGAGTCTCGCTTCGTGATCCCGCACGGCGATCCGTTCCACGTCCTCGGCCCGCCTCCGCGCGGCGGCGGCCTCGGCCTCCTCGACGCGCCAGCCTTGGGCCTCCTCCCGGGCGGCGGTCGCGGCGCTGGCGGCTGCCGCGGCAGCTGCCTGGATCGCTTCTGCCTCGGCCTCGAGGCGAGCGACGTCCGCGGTCAGCCGCTCAGCCTCCGCGCGCCGCTCGAGCAGGCCCTCCGCCGGGCCGAGGCGCACGGTCCGATCCGTGACCACAGCCGCTCCATCACGCGGCACGGCAACCCAGCCTGGTGGCAGGTCGGGCTGGACCGCAAGGCAGGCATCCAGGTCCGGCAGCCAGACGGCCCGGCCGAGCAGCCGGCGGGCGGCACCATGGGAGTCGCGGCGCACCGCCTCGGCAAGGACGCCGCCGCCGCGTTCGACCACCCGTTCGCGGACCGTCGCGTCGGCGAGCGCTCCCGCCTGGCGGCGGGCACCCGCCTCGTCCGTTCGGTCGGTGATGACGACCCCGCGCTCGGCGGCAAGCCCGGGCACGGCCGCCGGGTCAACGAGGTAGCCGCGTGCCGCCTCGCCCAGCGCGGCCTCGACCGCGGCCCGAAGTCCGGGGTCCACGACGAGGTCCTCGTCCAGCCGCCGGCCGCCGACGCGGCGCGCAGCCTTGGCGATGCCCCGCGCCTCTTCATCGGCCTGGCGCGCAAGCAGCGCGTCGAGCCGGCCCCGGAGCTCGGCCAATGCACTTGCCGCGGCCACGCTCCGTTCGGCGGCCGCACGGCTGGTCCCATCGGCCTCGTCGGCCCGTGCCCGCGCCCCCTCGCGAGCAACCGATGCCCGCCGTTCGGCTTCCGTCGCTTCTGCGAGCGCGTTCTGGGCGGACGACAGGACTGCTTCGATCGTGGCCCGTTGCTCGTCCGTCGCGTCGACCTGGACGGCGGCCTCGGCCGCCCGACGTTCCACGTCGGCCAACCGCCTCCGCGCGGTCTCGAGCTCGGCCTGGCGCACCGCTTCCGCTCGCCGAACCGCAGCAAGGTCCTCACCCCGCGCCCGGTGCTCGGCGCGAAGCGTCGCCAGTTCGGCCAGCGCGTCCGACAACGCTCGTTCGGCCTCACTGAGCTCGCTGTCCAGCTCCACGTCCCGTGCCGGGACAGGCTGCGACAGCGCCCGCCGCTGGACCACGAGGTCAGCCTCGGCGACGGCACGCTCGTCAAGCAACCGGCTCCGGTCCCGGGTGATGCCCTCGAGATCGGCCGCTGCCCGCTCCTCACGCAGGCGGAGCGCGGTGACCGCAGCCTGGGCCGCATCGAGTGTCGCGCGCCGCTCCGTCTCGACGACCGATCGCGCACCAAGCTCCTGGGCCAGACCTGAGGCGGACTCCTCGGCCGTCTGGAGCTCCTGCATCGCGGCGTCCGCTTCGGCCTGCGCCATCGCACGACGATCCGCGGCATCCCCCGCCCGCGCGCTGGCCGCGAACCACCGGGCGTGCGCCGCCAACAACAGGGCGCCCGCCAGCTCTTCGCCCGCGCCGACGCGCGTGGCCTGTTGCTCGGCCTGGGCCGCGAGCCGCCGCGCCTGCGGGCGGAGCTCGGCGATGATGTCCTCGACCCGGGCGAGGTTCGCCTCCGATTCGGTCAGCTGCTCCTCCGCCTTGCGGCGCCGTCGTTCGTGGCGCCGGACCCCGGCGACCTCTTCGAACAGCGGCCGGCGCTCCTCAGGCCGAAGGGCGAGCGCCTGATCGACCATGCCCTGGCCGATGAACAGGAATGCGTTGTCGGCGAGATGCGCGCCGTCGAGCAGATCGACGAGGTCGCGCAGGCGGACCCGCTGGCGATTGAGGAGGTAGTCGTTCTCGCCGGAGCGGTACAACCGGCGACCAAGCTCGAGCACCTGGTAGTCGACCGGCAGCAGGCCGTCGGCGTTGTCGAGCAGGATCGTGACGTCCGCCATGCCCTGCGCCGCCCGGCGCTCGGAGCCGGCCCAGATGACGTCCTCGGCCTTGCGCGAGCGAAGGGCGCGGCCCTGCTCTCCCAGCGCCCAGCGGAGGGCGTCGGCGAGGTTCGACTTGCCCGAGCCATTCGGCCCGACGACTGCGCTGATGCCCGCGCCGAACTCGACGACGGTGCGTTCAGCGAACGATTTGAAGCCGTGCAGGCGGAGTGCGAGCAGCCGGGCCGGTGCCGGGCCGTCGTGCGGATCGAGGGTCATGGACGCGTTGTCCTCGGCGGCCGCTCGGCGACCGCCGTGGCACTGCCCGTGCCACGGTCCTTCCGCAAGCGATCGAGCGCCTGTGAAGCTGCCTCGGTCTCGGCCACCCGTCGTGACGGCCCCTCGCCTGCCCCGAGCACCTCGCCCTCGACCCAGACCTGGACCCGGAACACGCGCTCGTGATCCGGCCCGACCATGTCGAGCACCCGGTAATCGGGCCGCGAGCCGGTCCGCCGCTGGGTGTACTCCTGGAGGCGACTCTTCGGGCTCTTGAGCGCGGCCGGCGGCCCGTCGGACAGGAGCTCGGGAGAGGCAAGCGCCGTCAGCCAGTCGCGGACGGGCGCCCAGCCAAGGTCGAGGTAGAGCGCTCCGACGAGCGCTTCGAACGACGAGGCGAGCAGCGATGGCCGGCGGCGGCCGCCGCGCTGCGATTCACCCTCGCCGAGCAGCAGCAGCTCACCGAGCTCGATGCGCGATGCGAGGCGCGCGAGTCCCGGGGTAGAGACGATGGCCGCCCGGCGGGCGGAGAGGGCCCCCTCGTCGTCCCCGGGATGGCGGGCGTAGAGGGACTCGGAGATGGCGAGGCTGACGACGACGTCGCCGAGGAACTCGAGTCGCTCGTTGTGGCCGCGTGCCACCTCGCGGTGCTCGTGCAGCCAGCTCGAATGCGTCAGCGCCTGCTCGAGCAAGTCGAGGTCGCGGACGGGAAGGGCGAGCCGCGCCGCGAGCGTCTGGGCCTGGTCCACGGCTCCCGTGCCGGCCCGGCTAGGAGGAGTGTTCCTCGATGTAATCGGCGGCGTCCTGGACGGTGCGGATCTTCTCCGCGTCCTCGTCCGAGATCTCCGTCCCGAACTCCTCCTCGAGGCTCATGATCAACTCAACGAGGTCCAGCGAGTCGGCATTGAGATCGTCGACGAACGACGCTTCGGGCTTGACCTCTTCCTCGTCGACGCCGAGCTGCTCGACGACGATCTTCTTGAGCCGATCGTACGTTGTGGCCACTGACTCCCTCCTCGGAGGCTGGTGGTGGGGTTACGGCTGGGATCCGCCGGGCTGCGCTGCGATCTTGCCGAGTACCCCGTTCATGAGGCGTCGCATCGGCTCGCCACTGTAGGTGCGTGCCAGCTCGACCCACTCGGCGATTGCCACCCGGGCCGGCGTGGCGGAGTGTAGCACCTCGGAAATGGCGGTACGGAGCAGTGCGCGGTCCATACGCGCCAGTCCGACGACCGGATATTGGGGGGCGATGCGGCCGATCAGGTCGTCGATTTCGACCCGATGTTCCTGGACAGCGGCGACCAGTTCGCGAGCCAGCTCGGCCGCCGTCTCGTCGCGCTCGGTCTCCGCCAGATGGCGCTCCAGGATCGCCGTCGCCGTTCGCTGGCCGAAATCCGCTTCGAAGATCGAGGCGAGCGCGAGCCGGCGACCGTGGCGTCGTCCGCGGGCGC
>Ga0190275_10001567_pt1 | contig 16897 bp, 17 predicted proteins | sample Popmic550T_FD_133745 | JGI IMG/M metagenome (GOLD analysis project Ga0190275, IMG submission 133745) | Populus adjacent soil microbial communities from riparian zone of Yellowstone River, Montana, USA - 550 T | ecosystem: Environmental > Terrestrial > Soil > Riparian zone > Trees stand | place...
CCCGGTCGCGGATCACGACGTACGGCGTGACCCCGAGCCCGGCGGCCTCGAAGACCACCTTCATGTAGTGCTTGTCCATGCCGACGGCGCTGGCCAGGACGCCGGAGCCGACGTACCGGATATCCGACATTTCCAACAGACCCTGCAGCGTGCCGTCCTCGCCCCACGGGCCGTGCAGCAGCGGGAAGACCACGTCCACCTCACCGAGCGTGCTCGGCACCTCGCCCGGTTCGGTCACCACGAGCTCGCGATCCGCGCCGAACAGCACCGGCAGCGCCGTCACGTCGACCTCAGGGAGCTTGCCGTCGGTGATCGACAGCCGCTCCGGGTCGCCGCTCTCCAGCACCCAGTGCCCGCTGGTGGTGATACCGACAGGTACTACGTCGTACTTGTCCCGGTCGATCACCTGCAGCACGTTGGCCGCGGTGACGCAGGAGATGGCATGTTCGCTCGACCGGCCGCCGAAAACCACAGCGACGCGGGGCTTGCTTTTTTCTTCCCTCGAGTACTCACTCACCGGCTCGACGATAGCGTCAGTTCGGTGCGGGTTTGACCAGGGTTTAGTTAAGACCTCTTCAGATCTCGGTCAGTAACGTCCCATCACGTGAGCTGGATCGCTCAACGGTCCCAGGTGACTGGCAAGGCGGTCACGCCGTACACGAGGGTGTTGTCCTTGAACCGGATCTCCTCGAAAGGCACGGCCAGCCGCAGTGTCGGGATCCGGCGGTAGAGGCGGGTGTAGACCTCTTCCAGCTCCGCCCGGGCCAGCTGTTGCCCAAGGCATTGATGCCGGCCGAAACCGAAGGCGAGATGCGTGGAGGCCTTACGGGACAGGTCGATCCGGTCCGGGTCGGGGTAGACCGACTCGTCCCGGTTGCCCGACGACAGCGCCGCGACCAGGTACTCCCCCGCTTTGATCGTCTCGTCGCCGAACGGGATGTCCTCCACCACATGCCGGAACAGGCCGAACTGGACAACAGACAGATAGCGCAGCAACTCCTCAACGGCGGTCGGTGCCAGCTCGGGGTTGTCGCGGAGGGCCGCGAGCTGGTCCGGATTGCGCAGCAGCGCGAGGGTGCTCAGGGCGATCATGTTCGCGGTGGTCTCGTGGCCAGCGATCAGCAGAGTGATCCCGATCGAGACCAACTCGGGCACAGTCAGCGGACTGCCCTGCTCCTCGGCTCGGGTGATCAACCGGGACAGCAGGTCGTCCTCGCGGCGATCCAGCTTGGCCATCACCAGGCCTGCCATGTACTGCTGCAGCTCCTCGTTGACCCGTTGCACCTCATCCTCGGGCCGGTCGACAGCGACCAGGATGGCGGAGCGGCGCTGGAACTGGTCGCGGTCGGCGTACGGAACGCCGAGCAGCTCGCAGATCACCAGCGACGGGATCGGCAGCGCGAACGCCTCGACCAGGTCGACCGGCCCTTCCTCGACGGCGAGCAGCGCGTCGATGTGGTCGTCGACCAACTGCTGGATGCGCGGCCGCAGGGCCCGCATGCGCCTGACCGTGAACTCACCCATCAGCAGCCGCCGCAGGTGCGCATGCCGTTCCCCGTCGTTCTGCAGGATCGACCCCGATTCCACCTCCCGCTCCAGATCAGCATCCGGTACCACGTGGGCCGACGGCGCGGACCGCGAACTCAGCCGGGAGTCGGACAGCACCGATCGGACCTCGTCGTACCGGCTGACGACCCAGGCGTCGACACCGGCGGGGGTCGACACCTTCGTCAGCCCCTCAGCCTCCCGCAGCTCGGCGTAACCGGTGGCCGGGTCGAAGGGGCAACCGCTCGGTCGGGTGGCGGGAAAGGACGTCTCGGTCATCGGCAAAGTCCTCGCTTCGGGGCGTCAGCGGAGAAATTGGAAGTGACTGCCATTTGACTGCCAAAGCCATCTGACTTCAACTTCCGGCGTGTCGTCAGCCGTGTACGCTGCCCGCACGTAAGGGCACTAGCAAGGGGCACGGCATGGGGCTTCGCGAGCTGAAGCGGGAACGGACCCGCCGGCAGATCTCGGACAAGGCATTCGAACTGTTCACCGACCACGGTTTCGCCCGAACCACGGTCGAGCAGATCGCCGCAGCCGCCGAGGTCGGGCCGAGCACGCTGTACCGGTACTTCCCGACCAAGGAGACGCTGGTCCTGGAGTTCGTCGAGGACAGCCTGTTCGGCGCCCTCGACTGGTTTCGCGAGCAACCCGCCGACCTCGACCTCCCCGACGGCCTGCAGAGCGTGATCGAGCGCGTCCTCGACCAGCTGGAGCGCAATCCCGACCGCGTCCGGACCGTGTACGAGCTGGCCGGCCAGACGCCGTCGGTGAGCGCCCACCTGGCGGAGACGATCTGGCGCTGGCGCAACGAGCTGACCGCAGTACTGACGCTGCGGCTGGCCGGCGACTCGGCGCAGTTCATCGCCGCGCTGACCGCGGGCACCACGATGAACATCATCGAGATCGTGGTCCAGACCTGGGTGGACAATCCCGACGGCACCCAGGTCAAGGACCTGGCACGCGAAGCGATGGGCCTGCTCCGGGGCGGCGGGATCCCGCTGCCTACAGTGCAGGCATGACCCCTGACCTGGATCCCTCCACCGTCGTTGTCCACGCCGGCCGACCCGCCCGGGTACCTGATGCGCCAGTGGGTGAGTCGCCCGTCTTCAGCTCGACCTACATCGCGGGTGGCGAGCTGGGCTACGGCCGCTACGGCAACAACGCCTGGACGGCGCTCGAGGAGACACTCGGCGCGCTGGAAGGCGGGCGCGGTCTGAGCTTCGCCTCGGGCATGGCGGCAGCCGCTGCCGTCTGCGACCTCATACCGGTCGGCGGTCGAGTTGTAGCGCCGCAGCACGCCTACAGCGGAGTACTGGCGCTGCTGGACCAGCAGGCAGCGAGTGGCCGAGTGACTGTCGAGCGGGTGGCCATCGCCGACACCGCAGCCGTGTCAGCTGCAGTAGTCGGCGCGGACATGCTGTGGATCGAGTCACCGACCAACCCGGCCATGGAGGTCGCCGACCTACCGGCATTGGCAGCAGCAGGCCGTGCTGCGGGCGCCACGGTTGTAGTCGACAACACCTTCGCCACGCCGCTCCTGCAGCAGCCGCTCTCGATGGGCGCCGACATCGTCGTGCACTCGGCGACGAAGTTCATCGCTGGGCACTCGGACGTAGTACTCGGTGCCGTCATCACCGACTCGGACGAGCTCTGGACTGCGCTGGAGCTACGGCGCAAGAGCCTTGGTGCGATACCTGGGCCGATGGAGGCCTTCCTGGCGGTACGCGGGCTGCGGACGCTGGCACTGCGGCTGGAGCGAGCGCAGTCCAACGCCGCCTTCCTGGCTGCGAAGTTGGTCGACCACCCGCGCGTGAGCCTGGTGCGCTATCCCGGGCTGGCCGATGACCCCGGGCACGCCCGGGCGACCGCACAGATGTCCGGGTTCGGCGCGATCCTCGCCTTCGAGCTCGGTGGCGATGGCCCTGGCGCTCAGCGCGTCTGCGAGAGCACCGCCCTTTGGGTTCACGCCACCAGCCTCGGCGGTGTCGAGTCGATGCTCGAACGCCGCCGGCGCTGGGCGATCGAAGTACCGACGATCCCTGAAGATCTCATCCGGCTGTCGGTCGGGATCGAGCATCCGGATGACCTCTGGGCCGATCTGGCGCAAGCCCTGAAGGCCTGATGCTCAGCGCTTCATGACCGACGCCGCTGCGACGGTGATCGCGCAAAGGGCAACGGGCAGGATGAAGGCGATGTTGAGCGGCATCCAGTGCGTGAGGCCGCCGATCACCGCAGGGCCGGCCAGCAGGCCGACATAGCCGAGGCCGACGACCTTGGCCATCAGGGCGCCCGACGCTCGGGGGTCGAGGTTGCCTGCGGCGGTGAAGAGTTGCGGTACGCCGCCGGACAGGCCGAGGCCGAAGAGCGCCCAGCCGGCCAGGGCTACTGGCACCGACGGAACCACGATGACCATCGTGAGACCGATGGCCGCCAGCAGCGCGCCGTATCGGACGATGGCTGCCGGGCCGACGATCGCGGCGATCCGGTCCGTGGAGAACCGGCCGATGGTCATGGCGACGGCGAAGGCGCCGTACGCGTAGGCCGCAGTACTGGTGGAGGTTTGGAGGACGTCGCGGAACTGCAGTGCGGCCCAGTCGTTGGCGACGCCTTCGGCGAGCATCAGCGCGAAGGCGAGCGCGCCTAGCTGCCAGACGAGCTTCTTGGGCGGCGCTACTCGCTCCGGCTCGTCTGCTGCGGGCTCCGGCTCGGCGGGCGGCTCGATCAAGTAGCGGCTCGCTGCGAGGGAGATGGCGACGCAGAGCACACCGGCGGCACTCAGCGAGACAGCAGTCGGCAGGTCGGCCTTGAGTGCCGCTGCTCCGATCACGGCCGCGAAGGCACCGCCGATCGACCACATAGCGTGGAAGGCAGCCATGATCGGCCGTGGGTAGGCCCGCTCGACCACCACGGCCTGGGAGTTCATCGCGACGTCGATCGAGCCATTACCGAAGCCGAACGCGAGCAGCGCCAGACCGAGCGTCCACCAGTTAGTGGCCAGCCCCGGGCCGAGCAGGGAGATGCCGAGCAGTACGCCGGCAGCGGGGACCAGCCGGCGTTGCCCGACTCGGTCAGCCAGCGGGCCGGCCACCTGCATGCCGATGAAGGCTGCGCCACCCAATACGAGCAGCAGCAGGCCCAACGTGCTGTGAGAGATGCCGGTCGCGTGCTCGACGTTCGGGATGTGGACAACCCACATGCCGACCGCGAATCCGTTCAAGCCGAAGTACATCCAGGTGGCCACCCGGGCCGCGCGGGGCGGCGCGACGGCGGCGGTATCGATGCTCAAGAGAGCTTTTCTCCAAGGGAAACTTCTGCATCCGCGACCTCGACCAGTACTCCGCGCTGCGCGAGCAGCGTGCGGGACTCTTCGGGCGCGGTGCTATCGGTGATGATCAGGTCAGGTCGGTCAGCCGGGCAGACGAAGGCGAGCGCGGCCCGGTCCCACTTGGCGCCGTCGGCCAGCATCATCGTTCGGGTGGCCACCGCCATCGCCTGCTGCTTCACCTCGGCATCGCCCAGGTCGAACGCGGTCATCCCCGCGTCGAGACTGAACGCGCACGGGCTCAGCACGGCCACGTCGAACCGCAGCGCCTTGAGGGAAGCCAGTGCGAGCGGGCCGACCATCGCCAGCTCCCCCGGCCGCGGCTCGCCACCCGGCATCAGCAGCCGGACGCGCGGGGCGTCGATGAGTTCCTGGGCGATGTGAAGAGACAGCGGCATCACCGTGACCGTGCGGTCGCGGAGCAGTTTGGCCACCTCGAGCGCGGTCGTCCCGCTGTCGAGAACGACCGTATCGCCGTCCCTCACATGCTGGACGGCGGCCGGCGCGATCGCCTGCTTCGGGCCCAGGTCAGCAATCACCCGGGTCGCGAAGGGCGGCTCGACGCCGGTCGGCATCGCCGCGACCGCGCCGCCGTGAACGCGCTTGAGCACGCCCTGCGCCGCGAGGTAGTCGAGATCGCGCCGGACCGTCATGTCGGAGGCGCCGGTCGCCGTCACGAGTTCGGCGACGCCGACCCGGGGTGCGGCCTTGAGACGCTCGACGATGACACGCTGCCGTTCCGTACTCTTCACTGGGTGAAGCTACCATCCATTTGTTCGTTCAAACAATCTGTTTGTTCGAATGGTGGATCTGATGAGGGGTTGATTCAGTGACCGAGATCCGCCGGGCCCGGTACGCCGTCGCCACGGTCTTCTGCGTGCACGGTGCCGTGACAGGGTCCTTCGCGACCCGGGTGCCCTGGATCCAGGACCATGCGTCGGTCAGTCCCGGCCAGCTCGGGCTGGCGCTCGCGTTCCCGGCGATCGGGGCGTCGCTGTCGATGCCGCTGGCCGCGCGGATCGGTCATCGCTTCGGCAGCCGGGCCGCGCTTCGCGGGCTGATCGCGCTCTGGACACTCGCCCTCGTACTGCCTTCGCTCGCGCCCAACCTGGTGACGCTGTGCGCCGCGCTGTTCATCTACGGCGCGACCGCCGGGATGGCCGACGTGGTGATGAACGCGATCGGCGTCGAGGTCGAGCACCGGGTCGGCAAGTCGATCATGTCCGGGCTGCACGGGATGTGGAGCGTGGGCGCGCTGATCGGTTCGGGCATCGGTACGGTCGCCGCCCACCTAGAGGTGAGCGCCCAGGTGCATCACGCGATCGCTGCGGCAGTACTGACACTGCTCGGGATCGCTGCTTGTCACTACGTCCTCAACCTGCAGCCGGCTGAGGACGAGGTGGCTCCGCCACACTTCGCGCTGCCGCCGAAGTCGGCTTGGCTGATCGGCGCTGTCGGCTTCTGCGCGGTGTTTGCCGAGGGGGCCAGCCTGGACTGGTCGGCCGTCTACCTACGCGATGTGTTGAGTACTTCGGACGGGGTGGCTGCAGCCGCCACTACTGGCTTCGCGCTGACTATGGCTATCGCTCGGCTCGCCGGTGACGCCGTGGTCGACCGCTGGGGCGCAGTACGGACCGTGCGGGTCAGTGGCGTTGTCGCCACGCTCGGCGGCTTGCTGGTGGTATTGGCTGGTCATCCGCTGGTCGCGATGGCCGGCTTCGGCCTGCTGGGCTTGGGCATCGCAGTAGTCGTACCGCTGGCTTTCGCCGCCGCAGGTCGTACCGGCCCCAACGCCAGCCAGGCGATCGCCGGCGTCGCCACTGTCACCTATACCTCGGGTCTGATCGCTCCCTCGGTCATCGGCGGCATCGCCCAGGCCAGCGACCTCACCATGTCGTTCATCCTGGTGACCGCCCTCGCCACCGGCATCGCCATCTTCTCTGCAGTACTACGACCAGCCACCGCGCGGGACCGCAGCTAGCTCCGGTGGGCGGTGACGATCGCGTACTCGCTGGAGAGCTTGAGTGCAGCCGGGTCTTCGTTGCTCTCTCGTAGTGCGCTCAGCAGGCGGCTCTTGAGCTCGGCACCCAACTCGTCGCCATCCGGTCGCGATGCCAGCGCTCTGGCTCCACTCACCGCCATCGGATGCTCGGCGGACTTCTCCAGGTACTCCTCGGGCGACCCCGCCGTCAGGTGCATCGACCGCCGCTCGACCTCGACCTCGAACCCGTACCGGCCGAAGGCCTCCTTGAGTTCCGCCTCGTCATGCCAGGCGAACGGCTTGGGTCCTTCTGCGCCAGGGCTCCCGAAGACCTCGGCCATGAACTTGCCGGCGACCGCGTTGACCGTCAGCATCGACCCGCCCGGGACCCAGGAGGTCAGCCGGATCAGCCCGTCGGGCGCTGTCACGCGGGTCAGCTCCGCGATCGCCGCGTCGGCGTCCGGCGCGAAGATCACGGCGAAGATCGACAGCAGGACATCCGCGGTGCCGTCATCGACCGGGATCGCGGCCGCGTTGCCGGCCAGGAACTCAACCTGCAGCCCACGCTCGGCGGCCCGCTCGCGCGCGACCTCCACCAACCTCTCGGCCGGATCGACGCCGGTCACCACGGCGCCGCGCTCGGCTGCCAGTAGCGCGGCGTTGCCGGTGCCGCACCCGAGGTCGATGACCCGCTTGCCGTTCAGCGGCTCAGACATGGCCACTACGACTTCGGAGATCGGCAGCAACACCTCTCCTGTCGGCTCGTAGCGTCCCAGACCCCAGTCGAGCTCCACAGCGCACTCCTCTACCGCGACGACCTGACGAGGCCAGTAGATCACCACGCCGGCTTGCAGTTGACACTGTGTGAAGCTCGACAGTGAGAGGGTCATGATGAACATCGGAGAATTTGCCCGGCTCGGCGGCGTTTCGACGCGCATGCTGCGGCACTACGACGCTCTCGGCCTGCTCGTGCCGGCCGCAGTCGACCAACACACCGGCCGTCGGTCGTACGACGTCGCGCAGCTGACCGTGCTCAATCGGCTGATCGCGCTCAAAGAACTCGGCTTCAGCCTCGACGAGGTCGGCGCTCTGCTCCGCGAAGGTCTCGACCCGGCCGAGCTCCACGGCATGCTGCGCCTGCGAGCGACCGAACTGGAACGCCAGGTGCGACACAACCGCCACACCCTCGACCGGGTTAAGGCAAGGCTCCGACTGATCGAACAGGAGACCCAGGTGAATCCCCAGATCGAAACCAAGCACGTCGAGCCGCTGACCATCGCAGCCCTCACAGCCCCAGCCACGGACGCCAGCCGTCAGAGCACCGGTGCCGTAGTACAGACACTTTTCGACCAGGTCATCACCCAGATGGAGGCGGCGACGGCAGACCGCACCACCCCCATCGCCCACTACGTGCCCGCGCCCGGCACTCCCACCGTCCAGGTAACGGCCGGCTACGCGGTACCGGCCCCTGTTCCCGGCTTAACCACGCACACCCTGCCGGCTGCCGAGGTCGCATCAATCGTCCACCACGGCCCGATGAACAACATCTCCACGGCCTACCAGGCGTTAGCCCACTGGGCAGAGTCCACCGCCCACTCCCCCACCACCTTCACCTGGCGAGAGCACTACCTAGAAGCCAACGACAACGACCAGTCCAACTGGATAGTGGAAGTCCAGTTAGAACTCTGACGCCGAACTCGCTCGGGGCGGAACCCCGAGCGAGTTCGTCACCCGGCGTCGACGAGTGTTACTTGTCGGTGGCGAAGGCTGCGTCGAAGGCTGCTTCGGGTTTGTCGAAGGCGAGTTTGCGGATCACGTCGACCGCCTCGGCCGCGCCGACCTTGCGCTCCATGCCCGCGTCCTCCCACTCCACCGAGATCGGTCCGTCGTACCCGATCGAGTTGAGCACCCGGAAGCAGTCCTCCCAGTTCACGTCACCGTGACCGGTCGAGTAGAAGTCCCATCCCCGGCGCGGATCTCCCCACGGCAGGTGCGACCCGAGCCGCCCGTTCCGCCCGCCACCAACGCGCATCCGGGTGTCCTTGCAGTCCACGTGATAGATCCGGTCCTTGAAGTCCCACAGGAACGCGGCCGGATCGATGTCCTGCCACACCATGTGGCTCGGATCCCAGTTCAGCCCGAACGCCTCCCGATGCCCGATCGCCTCGAGCGTCAGTACCGTCGTCCAGTAGTCATAGGCGATCTCCGACGGATGCACCTCATGCGCGAACCGCACGCCGACCTCGTCGAAGACATCGAGGATCGGGTTCCACCGATCCGCGAAGTCCTTGTACCCCGCCTCGATCCGCTCGGCCGGTACCGGCGGGAACATCGCGACGTACTGCCAGATCGACGACCCGGTGAACCCGATCACCGTCTTCACGCCGAGCTTGGCCGCTGCCCGTGCCGTGTTCTTCATGTCCTCGGCCGCCCGCTGCCGGACACCCTCGGGATCGCCGTCGCCCCACACCCGCGACGGCAGGATCGCCTCGTGCCGGAAGTCGATCGGGTCGTCGCAGATCGCCTGCCCGACCAGATGGTTCGAGATCGCGTAGACCTCCAGCCCGTGCCGCTTGAGGATCTCGTGCCGGCCGGCGATGTAGTTCTCGTCGTCGATGGCCTGCTGAACGTCGAAGTGGTCACCGGAGCAGGCGATCTCGACTCCGTCGTAACCCCACGAGGCCGCGAGGCTGCAGACCTCCTCGAACGGCAGGTCGGCCCACTGACCGGTGAACAGAGTGATCGGGCGTGGCATGTGCAGGCTCCTCAGTTTTCGACAGTGGTCCAGGCGCCGTCGGCCGCGGCGGACCGCAGTACGGCGTCGACGAGATGGGCGGACCGGGCACCGGCCGCGAAATCCGGCAGCCCGTCCGGGTGGTCGCCGTCCAGCGCGGCAGCGTAGGTGTCGGCGACGAACGAATCGAAAGCGTCTTGATAGCCCTGCGCGTGACCAGCAGGCAGTCGGTTGACCCGCGCGGCAGGCGGACTGAGCGTGTCCGGATCACGCGTCAGCAACTGACTCGCCGCGCGCCGCCCGACCCACAACCGGTCCGGGTCCTCCTGGTCGAAGCCGAAGCTCGACTCGGTCCCGGAAACCTCCAGATACAAGCGGTTCTTCCGGCCGGCCGCGACCTGGCTCACGACGACGGTCCCCACGACGCCCGCCGCAGTACGGAACTGGGCAGTCGCCAGATCTTCGGTCCGTACCTCGACGCCGCCGCGGGTTGCGCGAATCGTGCGGGTCTGGGCACTGACGTCGGCGATCCGATCACCGGTGACGAACTCGGTCAGGTCACACCAGTGCGACCCGATGTCCGCGAACGCTCGCGACGGACCACCCGCGCTGTCGTCGACGCGCCAGTTCTGATCGTTCTCGCCCGCCAGCCAGTCCTGGAGGTAGCTCCCGTGCAGGCTGGTGATCTGGCCGGCCTCGCCCTCGGCGAGCTTGGTCCGCAGCTCGCGCACCATCGGGTGGTACCGATAGACGAACGGCACGGTGGCCACCCGGCCGGCCTCATGCGCCGCCGCCACCAACCCGGTCGCGTCCTTGGCCGACGTGGCGAGCGGCTTCTCGCAGATGACGTGTTTGCCCGCCTCGAGCGCTTGCAACGTGACCGGCAGGTGGGTGTTGTTCGGAGTACAGACATGGACCAGGTCGATGTCAGAGGCAAGCAACTCGTCCAGCGTCGCGAAGCCGCGCTCGGCACCAGCGGCCTCAGCCGCGGCCGCCGCGCGCTCCGGGCTGGAACCGACCGCACCCACGATCTGCGCGCCCGCGACCAAGGCGGACCGGCCGTGCACGCGGCCCATGAATCCGCCGCCGACGATCCCGACCTTGAGCTTTCGCGCTGTGGTGGACATGACGGCGACGCTATGTTGAACTTTTGTTCCCCGTCAAGCAAAAGCTTGGCGCCCTGAGACGAAAGTGCTGCCGATGACCGTGCTCGGTCCCGCCCACGGGGTACTGCGGCTACTGCTCGACGGGCAGCCGCGGACTCGCGCCGAGCTGATCGACCTGAGCGGACTGGGCCGCGCCACCGTCACCGGCCGGCTCGAGGAGCTGGTCACGGCAGGTTTCGTCGTACCGTCCGGCGAAGCGGCATCGAGCGGTGGCCGGCCACCGGCGCGGTTCCGCTTCAACCCGTCAGCGCGGCTGATCCTCGCGGCCGACGTGGGCGCGACTCATCTCTCGGTCGCGCTGACCGACCTAAGCGGCACCCTTCTCGACAGCAGCACCTCGGCGCTGAACATCGCCGAGGGACCCGAGACCGTCCTCGCCGCGCTGGCCGCCGCCGGTCGAAACCTGCTCGCTGCAGCAGATCGCTCGGTCGACGACCTGGCCGGTACCGGCATCGGGCTGCCAGGCCCGGTCGAGCACAGCACAGGCCGACCGAACCATCCACCGATCATGCCCGGCTGGGACTCGTTCGACGTGGTCGCGCGCCTGTCCCGCGACCTGCCCGGCCCGGTCCTGGTCGACAACGACGTGAACATCATGGCCCTTGGCGAGCACACGACGCAGTACCCCGGCGTCGAGCATCTGCTCTACGTAAAAGTTGCCACCGGCATCGGCGCCGGCGTGATCAGCGGCGGCCGCCTCCATCGCGGCGCCCAGGGCGCGGCCGGCGACATCGGCCACATCCGCGCGGAAGGCCACACGGAAATCTGCCGCTGCGGCAACACCGGCTGCCTCGAAGCCATCGCCTCAGCCGCAGCGATCGCCACCCACCTTCGCTCCACCGGCCTCCACGCCGAGACCAGCCAGGACGTGGTCGACCTGGTGCGCGCCGGCGACACGGTCGCGACCCAGGCGGTACGCCAAGCGGGCCGCGAGATCGGTACGGTCCTGGCCGCCTGCGTCAGCCTCATCAACCCGTCAGTCATCGTGATCGGCGGCTCCCTCTCCCAAGCCGGCGACAGCCTCCTGGCCGGCATCCGAGAAGCCATCTACGCCAGATCCTTGCCCTTGGCCACCACCAACCTCCAGGTACTCCCCTCCCGCACCGGCCAACAAGCAGCCATCCAAGGAGCAGCCGCGCTGGTGCTGCAACACGCATTGGGCCTGTAACTGCCTTCCCACGCACCTCCTGCGTCGGCGCTCCCACCCACCCTTGGACGCGGCTCCTCCGTCGCCGCTACACGAGCGATGCGCGTCGGCCGTGAATCCGCGGGTGAACGCGATTGCTGCGAGCCTAGGTAAACGCGGTAGCGGCGGGCGGTAAACCAAAGGGGCAACGCAGCAGCCATAGGACCGAGAGCCACGCGCTGCTGTGGACCTGAGGACTACGCGTTGCTGCAGGTCCGCATTCGACCAGTTCGTGAAGGCGATCTGGAACCACCCTCACCGGGCATGAAGACCCGCCTAACCAACCACCTTCAACCGAAGCCTTAGCCCACCCACAACCCGCACCCACAGCCCGAGCGGCGACGAAGGAGCCGCGCCCCCAGGGCGGGCGGGAGCGCCGACGAAGGAGGTGCGTGGGAAATCACCCCCAGCGCTCAGACTTAGCCGACCGCGAGATCAAGCTGAACAACATGTCCTTCGGCGTCATCTCGCCCGCGACCACCTTCGTCACGTGTTCGACGATCGGCATCTCCACATCATGATGGTGAGCCAGTTCCGTAATGGAAGCGCAGGACTTCACGCCTTCGGCAACCTGCCGCGTCGCCCCGGCGATCTCCGCGACCGTCATCCCCCGCCCCAACTTCTCCCCAAACGTCCGGTTACGCGACAGCGGCGAAGAGCAAGTAGCCACGAGATCCCCGAGCCCAGCCAACCCAGAGAACGTATGCTCATCCGCCCCCAGCGCCGTACCAAGCCGCGCAGTCTCCACCAACCCCCGTGTAATCACCGACGCCCGCGCGTTGTCGCCAAACCCCAACCCCACGGCCATCCCCACAGCCAACGCGATCACGTTCTTCGTCGCGCCCCCGAGCTCACACCCGATCACGTCGTTGTTCGTGTACGGCCGAAACGTCGGCGAATGGCAAAGCTTCTGCAGTCGCGCCGCCGTCCCCTCATCCGCACACGCAACAACCGCAGCAGCGGGCTGCCCCTCAGCGATCTCGCGCGCCAGGTTCGGCCCCGACACGACTGCGATCCGCTCAGGTCCAGCACCGGTGAGTTCCGCGATGACCTCACTCATACGCTTCGTCGTACCGACCTCAACGCCCTTCATCAACGAAACCAGCGGTACCGCCGCCGGCAGCACGTCAGCCCAGTCGCGCAGGTTGTCGCGCAACGACTGGGACGGTACGGCGAGCACGATCGCCTCCGCTCCGTCAGCCGCCGCAGCGGGGTCATGGGTTGCGGTGATGGCGTCCGGGAGGCGCAGACCAGGCAGATAGTCCGGATTCTCGTGCTGCGTGTTGATGGCTTCGCAGACGGATTCGCGGCGGCCCCAGACGGATACCTGATTGCCGGCCTGGGCCAGGACAGTGGCGAAAGCGGTCCCCCAGGACCCCGCGCCGAACACCGCAACCTTGGTCATCGAGTCTCCCCATCCTCACGGTTGTCTTCAACAGCCTTGTGCTTGCGCGGATCGTAGAGCTCCTTGGGCGGAGTCTCTCCACGCAGTACGCCGAGCTCGCCGGCGACCCGCTGCATGATCACCTCGGTTGCCTCGTGCAACAGCTCGTTCGTGATCGGCCGGCCCTGGAACGCGCTCAGGTCGACCGGCTCACCGGCGAGCACGCGCATCGTCTTGCGCGGCAGCAGCCTGACCCGCAGGCTGCCGTACGACGCGAAGACCTCTTGCGCTCCCCAGTTCGCGATCGGGATCACCGGACAGCCGGTCATCAGCGCGATCCGGGCGGCGCCGGTCTTGCCGGTCATCGGCCACAGGTCCGGGTCGCGGGTGATGGTGCCTTCGGGATAGACGCCGACGCACTCGCCCTTCTCCACCGCGGCGACCGCGGCCCGGAAGGCGTCCGCCGCCTCGGCCGAGTCGCGGTACACCGGGATCTGCCCGGCGCTCGTGATGATCCGCCCGGCGATCGGCAGCTTGAACAGCGACGCCTTGCCGAGCAGCCGCGGGATCCGCCGGCACTCCCAGATGTACATGCCCACGACGAACGGGTCGAAGTGCGAGATGTGGTTCGTCACGAACACCATGCCGCCGGTGCGCGGGACGTTCTCCACGCCCCGGAAGTCCCGTTTGGTCCAGGTCAGCATGAACGGTTTGACGATGGCGACCACCAGGCCGAACCAGAACCCGCGGCGTGGCCGGGGCCCCTCGGCGGTGCGCTGGCCGTTCACTGCTGCCTCCTGGTGGCTGTTGTTGCCCTTGGTCATGGGAGAATCCTGCCTGATGGCAGACCTACAGGTCGCTCCCTGGACCCTGGTGATCCCGGTGAAGCGTACGGCGATCGCGAAGAGCCGGCTTGCTGCCGCGTACCCGCAGCACCGCCCGGAGCTTGCCCGTGCCTTCGCAGTCGACACTACTGCCGCAGCGCTTGAGTCTCGCCTGGTCCTGGCCGTCCTGGTAGTGACAGACGATCCAGTCGTCGCAGCGGATGTCACAGCGATCGGGGCACGCGTAGTACCGGACCTGCCCGGTGCAGGGCTCAATGGGGCTCTGGAGCACGGTGCAGCGGTTGCGGCAGCGGATTACCCAGAGGCGGGGGTCGCAGCGCTATCTGCTGATCTACCGGCTCTGCGGCCGACCGAACTGACCGCTGCTCTAGCGGCGTGCGTCTCCGCCCGCAGCTTCGTCATCGACGAACCAGGCACCGGTACTACGATGCTTGCCGCCGCCCCCGGCGTTCCCCTGGATCCCCGCTTCGGTGTGGGGTCTGCCAAAGCCCACCAGGCATCCGGAGCAGTACCGATCGAGCTGACCGCGTTGGAGTCGCTGCGGCGCGACGTAGACACCGCGGCCGACCTGGCGCACGCAGTACAGCTAGGTGTGGGTCCGAGTACTGCAGACGTGATGTCGCTGGTGATGGGCGCCGCGACGGGCACCGAAGGCCTTGCCTGTTAAGAGGCGGCTACCGTAAAGCCATGCAAGCAACAGTCAGCCGCTACGACGCTGCGACAGCCTCCGGCGCAGTGTTGACCGATACCGGCATCGAACTACCCTTCGACGCCGAAGCCCTCACCGGTACTCCGGTGCGCCTGCTCCGCCTCGGTCAGCGAGTCCGCCTCATCACGACCGGCACCGGCGCAGGCCTCGCAATCGCCGAGGTCCACTTCATCACCTTGCCCTAACCCCGCGGAGACTAAGAAAAACAACGGCGAAGGCCGGTCGCCCCTGGAGTGGGGTGACCGGCCTTCGCTGGTGGTGCAGTACTGCGATGCTGACAGGTCAGCGGGCGGCAGCGCGCTTGGCCGGAGCCTTCTTGGCGGGGGCCTTCTTGGCCGGCGCCTTCTTGGCAACGGTCTTGGCCGGAGCCTTCTTGGCCACGGTCTTCTTGGCAACGGCCTTGGCCGGAGCCTTCTTGGCCGGGGCCTTCTTGGCGACCGTCTTCTTGGCAGCTGCCTTGACCGGAGCCTTCTTGGCGGCGGTCTTGGTGGCGGCGGCCTTGGCCGGAGCGGCCTTCTTGGCCGGAGCTGCTGCCTTGGTGGCGGCGGCCGGCTTCGGCGCAACCAGCTTCGGCAGCTTCTTGGCACCGGAGACAACGGCCTTCAGCTCCGCACCTGCGCGGAACTTCGGAACCACGGTCTTCTTGGCCCGCTTGGTCTCGCCGGTCCGCGGGTTGCGAACCATGCGGGCACCGCGCTCGATGGCCTCGAAGGCACCGAACCCGGTGATGGCAACCTTGCCGCCCTTCTTGGTCAGCTCGCGCTGGACGGTGTCGATCACCGACTCCAGGGCGTGCTGGGCCGAACGGCGATTTCCGTCGAAGTGCACTGCGAGCGCTTCGACCAACTGGCTCTTGTTCACTGTCTTCCCTCCGTGAACTCCTGCGTCGAGCACAGCGCTCGATCTCCCGTGAACGTTATGGACTCTTCGGCGTGTTCACAAACACCAACGCGGCAATTCGGCCTTGTTTCAGGCGATTTGGGCCAAATTTAGTCCCGAATCGCGTCCGGAGGGGGTCCTGATTCCCTTCAGAGCAACGATCCGGCGACCAACCGTGACCTCTGCCACGTCGTCGATCGGTTGCTTCAACGCCGCTTTCCCCGCAATGTTCGGACGCCGGACTGGGCTGTGTCGAGCCCTCGGGTCACCGCGTTCTCACCTTTGCGCAGCTTCAGTTGCTCACTCACCTTGCCCAGCAACCACTCCAGCAAAGGCACCGCGATCGCCAGTACGGCCCACATGATGAGTCGCCGCCGCAGGAACAGCCACATAGCCAACAACCTCCTTGAGACATCCGGAGTTGCAGCGTAATCCGTTCTCGCGCTAGAGCCAGCCGCGGCGCTTGAAGATCTGGTGCAGACCAACACAGACCATCGCCATCATCCCGACCGCGAACGGATAGCCGTACTTCCAGTGCTGTTCGGGCATCACGTCGAAGTTCATCCCGTAGACGGTGCCGATCAGCGTCGGCGCGAACAGGATCGCCGCCCACGCGGAGATCCGCTTCACCTCTTCGTTCTGGTGGTTGCTGGCCACCGTGAGGCTCTTCATCTCCTCGTTCTGCTGCTGGGCGACCAAGGTCGCGTTCACCGTCAGGATGTCGCGCAGCAGTTCGCGGAAAGCGTCCACCCGCTCGACCACCTGGGTGACGTGGTCGGCGACGTCGCGCAGCGATCGCTGCAGTTCCTCGTCGACGCCGTACTTGTCGAAGCCGGCCCGCAACGAGTCGAGCATGCCGACCAGCGGCCGGGTCGCGCGCTGGAACTCGATCACCTCACGGGACAACTCGTAGATGCGGCGCGACACCTTCGGGTCGCCGCGGAACACCTCGGTCTCGATCTCGTCGATGTCGTTCTCGAGACCCGCCACGACCGGCGCGTAGCCGTCGACGACCTTGTCCATGATCGCGTAGAGAACAGCTTCGGTACCGCGGCGCAGCAACTCGGGATCGTGTTCCACCCGGCGCCGGACCGCGGCCAGGTTCGGTGCCTCGGCATGCCGGACCGTCACCACGAAGTCCGG
>Ga0190275_10001568_pt1 | contig 16888 bp, 19 predicted proteins | sample Popmic550T_FD_133745 | JGI IMG/M metagenome (GOLD analysis project Ga0190275, IMG submission 133745) | Populus adjacent soil microbial communities from riparian zone of Yellowstone River, Montana, USA - 550 T | ecosystem: Environmental > Terrestrial > Soil > Riparian zone > Trees stand | place...
CGCAGCGCGCGCTTCGACGCGAGGGGCCATCTCCAGGGCCCCCAGCTTGTCCCCGCTGGCCTCATAGATGTCCAGACGGAAGCCGGTCTGGCCGCTTCGGGTGGTCTCGGTCCCGTGGCAGTTCGAGGTGCAGTACGCCGTGAGCAGGGGCTGGATGTCCGCGCACCAGGTGGGCACGGGGCCCGGCGCAGGCCCCCCCCCATCCGCAATGTCGGGCAGGCCGAGCAGCTCACAGGTCCGACCTGCACCCGGGCGCACCGCGATGCAGACGTACGGATCCGGGCAATCCTCCGCGCTCTCACAGCTCTTTCCGGCAAAGTCACTCACCGAGACGACACAGCCCACGATGGCGACGGCGGCGGAGAGGTACAGACTGGCGACGGCTCTTTTCATGGTTGGCTCGGTTGCCCCCGCTCCTAGGGAGTGCCCCCATCACAGAAAGGCGCTCCGGCTGCTGCCCAACGGCCCAACACCGCACGCTCGGCATCGGAGGGCGCGGTGCTGCCCGGTGGGGGCATGGTCCGGAGATCGAATGCACGGGCCTTGATACGGGCAGCCATGTCCTTGGCTCCCCTGGGCTGCCCCGCCTCCGCCTCGTAGTAGTCCAGCCGGAAATCGGTACGGCCGCTGCCTGTGGTCACGGCTCCGTGACAGCTCGAGACACAGGTAGCCTCGAGGATTGGCTGGACGTTGGCGCAGTACGTGGGCGTGACCCCGCCGGCATCGGGCGTCCCCCCATCCACGGTGGACCCGGGCGGTGGGTAGATGACCTCGCAGAAGCGCAACCCCTCCGGCCCTGTACAGGCGTAGGCCTCGGGGCAGTCCGCGTCAGACAGACACGTGCGGTCCGCCAGCTCGTCCTGGGAGATGATGCAGCCCGCCGCCGCCAGCATGGCCGCGAACACGAGAGATCCACCTTTCAACCTTGCGTCCACGCGTCCTCGTCAGAAGTGATAGGTGAGGCTCGCCGCGTCAGCGGCCGGCTCGGGAAGGAACTCCAGCAACAGCCCATAGGCGAGCGTGAGGCCCGCAACCCCATACATCATGTTCGAGGTGGCCGCAGCGGTGCGGGCCCGGTTCAACGCGGCGCTGGACTCTCGGGCCGTCTCGAGGCTCTCCGCTCGCCTGGCCTCTCCCCGTGAGAAATAGCCGAAGCCTACCCCTCCGAGCAGCAAGACCCCGCCCGCGACGTAGGCATAGCGGTGCCCTCGAATGAAGGGCTCGGGCTCGCGCGTGGGCGCATCCAGCGCAGCGGCGGGGATTGAGGCCGGCTGGGCCTTCGAGGCCTTCTCCGGCTTCGAGGCCGGCGCGGGAGCGGGCGCCTTCGGTTTGGCGGCCGCCGCTGGCAGGGCGATCGTCAACGCCAGAACGGAAGCGGCAAGCCTGCGGGTCGCGGTGGGCATGGAGGCGAGTATAGCGGCCCCTTCTCCCGCAGCAGCAGATCCGTGTGCGTTGACAGCGCAGTGGCGCGCTTGTAGTGCCTGTGCGTCCAGTCCAGGAGCGTCGGTCGTGACGATATGGGTCAACGGAGAAGCGCGTGAGGTGCCCGACGGCACGACCCTGTCAGCACTTCTCGAGCTGCTACGGGTAGGAGGAGGACCGGGCGTAGCGGTAGAGGTGAACGCGGAGGTAGTCCGGCGGGCCCGCCACGCCGAGCACCGTCTGCACCCACAAGATCGCGTGGAGATCGTCACCTTCGTCGGTGGCGGGTAGGAGCGCACATGAGCACTCAGGACACCCCTTTCACCCTCGCGGGCGTCACCTTTCAATCGCGGCTCATCATCGGCACGGGCAAGTACCCCAGCTTCGACGTGATGAAGCGCTGCCATGAAGCCTCCGGAGCGCAGTTGGTCACCGTGGCTGTCCGGCGCCTGGACCTGTCCGCACGGGGCGAGGCGTCGCTGATGAGCTGGATCGACACCTCCCGCCTCCGCCTCCTGCCCAACACCGCCCTCTGCTACACCGCCGAGGACGCGGTGCGCACCTGCCGGCTCGCCGAGGAGCTGGGCATGAGCAAGTGGGTCAAGCTCGAGGTGCTCGGCGATGAGAAGACCCTCTACCCGGACGTCGAGGAGACGTTGAAGGCAGCGCGAATCCTCGTGAAGGAGGGCTTCACCGTCCTGCCCTACACCACCGACGATCCCATCACCGCGCGCAAGCTGGAGGAGGTGGGGTGCGCGGCGGTGATGCCCCTGGCGGCGCCCATTGGCTCGGGGCTCGGGATCCGCAACCCCCACAACATCCGCCTCATCCGCGAGCTCGTGAAGATCCCCGTCATCGTCGATGCGGGCGTGGGGACGGCCTCGGATGCCGCCATCGCCATGGAGCTGGGTGTGGACGCGGTCCTGATGAACACCGCCATCGCTGGCGCGAAGGATCCCGTGAGGATGGCCGTGGCCATGCGCAAGGCCATCGAAGCGGGCCGGGACGCCTTCCTCGCCGGCCGCATCCCTCGCAAGGCGTACGCCTCCGCCTCCAGCCCCATCGAGGGGCTCGTCGAGTAGTGCCCGCGCTCCCCCGGCTGATTGTCATCACCGACTGGCGCATTCCCCGGGCCCGGCTGCTCACGGCCCTGGAGCGTGCGCTGGAGGCGGGACCCGAGGTGGCCGTCCAGCACCGCCACCCGGAGGCCCCCGCACGTGCCTTCCTGGAAGAAGCCAGGCTGCTCGCGGCGCTGTGTCATGCGCGCGGCAACCCGCTCTTCGTCAACGGACGCCTGGACGTGGCGCTCCTGGTGGGCGCGCACCTGCACCTGCCGGCCCGGGGCCTGACGGTGGAAGAGGTCCGCCCGCACCTGCCTGCCGGGTGCCAGGTCAGCGTTGCCGTCCACGACGCGCAGGAGGCCCGGCTCGCCCGAGGCGCGGACCTGGCCCTGGTGAGCCCCGTATATGCCCCAGGGTCGAAGCCTGCAGACACCCGTCCCCCACTGGGCCCGGAGGGTTTCCAGGCGCTGGCAGTGTCCCTCCCTTGCCCGGCCTTCGCGCTCGGCGGAGTAACCCCGGAGCGGGCCGCCGGGCTCCCTGTGGCGCACGGGTTCGCGGTCATCTCCGCCGTCCTGGAGGCAGAGGAGCCAGCCGCCGTGGCGCGGGCCCTGCTGCGCGCATCCGCTCACTCCTCCCAGTCCAGGCAGTGAGTCGCGGTATGCTGCCTCCCCCGTGAGCCCCCCTGCCGGCATCAAGGACCTGCGTCCCCTCGCCCTCGGCGAGCTCATCGACCGCTCCGCCATCTTCTGGCGTGCGCACCTCGTGCCGCTCTTCGTCCTCTGCCTGGCCTTCCAGCTGGTGGACTACATCTTCGCGAAGAGCGTCACGCTCACCCTCGAGAGCACCAATGGCCTCTTCCTCCCCAACCAGCAGCTCCAGGCCCGCGTCGACGAAGATCCCGCGGCCGTCACTGGAGAGCTTGGCTCCGCACTGCTGGCCCTGACCCTCCTCTTGTTCGTGCTCACCTGGACCTACTGGCTCTCCAGCCTGGTCGTCTCCCGGTATGTGGTGCCTGTCCAGCTCGGCGAGAGCGCTCGGCCAGCAGATGGCCTGCGCCGCGCCTTGCGTCGGCTGGGTTCCTTCACCGGGGCCTACCTCCTGTCCCTGCTCTGGGGACTGGGCATCGGCCTGCTGCTGGTGCTCCCGGGGGGGCTCCTCGTCGGTGCGGGAGCGCTCCTGGCCAGCACCTCCCCTGGCTCGAGCGCCGCGCTCGTGGGCATGGTGCTCGCCATCGTGGGGGCGATCTTGATCAGCCTGGGCGCGCTGGCCGCGTTCCTCTGGTACTTCCTGCGCTTCTCCCTCCTCGGGCCGGTGTTCGCCATGGAGGATCTGTCCGCCATCGATACCTTCCGGCGCTCCGGGGCACTGATCTCCGGGCGTGTCGCCCCCGGCTTCCTGGGCCGTGTGAAGGTCCGGGCGATGATCCTCCTGACCGCCGTGTCCGGAATCATCGTCGCCGTCAGCCTCACCTTCAGCCTCCCGGCCTGGATCGTCCGCGGAGCCTATGGACAGCTGTCCAACCCCTCCGCCGCGACGGCCCGCCCCATCCCTCAGGCCCTCCTCGTCCCCGTGGAGCTGTTCCAAGTCCTGGGACAGTCCATCTTCATCCCCCTCACCCTGGTCTTCTCCGCGATGTTCTATCTGGACATGCGGATGCGCCGGGAGGGGCTGGACCTCGAGCGCCGCCTCACCCACCGAAGCCCCGCTCCATGAGCTGCTCCTCTTCCTCGTGAGCGCCGCGTGCTGACCCTCGTCCTCCCCTTGCTGCTCGCCTCGGTGCCGTGCGCGGACCTGGAGGTGGACATCCGCCTCCTTGAAGAGACCGCGAAGCTCCGCCCCGCCGAGCTCTCCAGCATCGTGGACGGCCTCGAGTCACGCGCAGGGGGAATTCCGCTGCGCCCGAACGGTGACCTCTCTTCCGAAGAGCTCGCCCAGGACGTGGTAGCCCGGCTCCGTGAGGCCTGTGTCTTCCAGGAAGCGGCGGCGAGCTCACAGGCTCCCTTGCCCGTGAGCTCGCCGGATCGCCTCCGAGCCATCCTCGATCGACCCGAGTTCTCCCAGGCGCGCAAGCGCAACACCGACTTCCTTCAGCGCCTCATCCGCCAGGCCGACGCCTGGCTCAGCGGCTTCTTCCAATCCCAAGGTGCCCAGAGCTTCGCCGTCGCCACGCGCGCGGTGATCCTGGGGCTGGGTCTGGCGGTGGTGCTCTGGGGAGTGTTGCGGTTCCGCCGCTGGCGCCACCCCTCCGTGGCCTTGTCTCACCGCGACGCGGGCTCCGCCCTCCCGCTCGAGCTCGACTCCCCACGCGAGCACCTGAAGCGCGCCCGGGAGGCACTCGCCGCCGACCCGCGTCAGGCCATCCGCCAAGGGCTGCTGGCCCTGCTCTCCACCCTGGAGGAGCGGCAGCTGGCCCGGCCAGACCGCGTGAAGACGAACCGAGAGCTCGCCGCCGAGCTCCCCAGCCGAGGCGCCCCGCCCCCGCTCGTCCAGGAGGTGGAGCGGCTGGTGCACTGGTACGACCGTGCCTTCTACTCGCTGTCTCCCGTGCCGCCAGAAGAGGCCGCAACCTTCGTGGCGGATGTCGAGCGCCTGCAGGTCTCTTCCCTGGGAGGAGCGACATGAAGAACCTGCGCACTTTCCTCTTCTTCGGGCTCCTCATCACCGTGGCGGCGGCGATGGGTCTGGCGACACGACAGGCGGCTCCCGAGTCCACGCTCCCTTCCGTGGACAATCCAGGCCCACTGGGCTTGCGCGCGCTCTACCTCTATCTGCGCGAGGGCGGTGCCTCGGTGGAGGCACACCGAGACTCGCTCGAAGCGCTCCCCTTCACCGCTCGAACCGTCGTCCTCGCAGCGCCTCAGGCTCGCTCCGTCTCCTCTATAGAGGTAGAGGCCCTGGAGCGCTTCGTCCAGGCCGGTGGAACGCTCGTCTTCCTCACCTCGCGGGAGAAGGCCAAGGGGCAGCCAGCGCTGGAGCAGTGGTTGGAGTTGGAGCAGAGCTCATGGCTGGGCGCGAGCTCCCGCGGGCTGCCCCAGGGCGATCAGGACCTCGGGGGAACCAGCGTGGACGTCTGGCTCCCCGCAGGGGCCGCGCGCGGCTCGAGCGCCTTCCGTGTGTCTCGCGACCGGGGAGTCCGCCTGGGCCTAGCGGAGGCCGTGCCCATTGCCGGCCTGGAGGACTCCGCGGTGCTGTGGCGGCTCGGGCTGGGCCAGGGCGAGGTGTACGTGGCCGCGGGGCCGGACCTCGCGGAGAACCGGCGGCTGGAGCAGCTCGACAACCTGCGCTTCTGGGATGCGCTGGCGGCCCGAGGCCCCCTGGTGTTCGACGAGTTCCACCACTCGGAGGCACCCCCACCGCCCCTCTCTCGGGGCCTCTGGGTGTTCGCCCTCCAGTGTCTGGCCGTGGGCGTGCTCTACGTGTTCGCCAGAGGCACGCGCTTGGGAGCTCCCAGGCCCCAGCTGCCAGAGCGGCACCGCTCAGCGCTGGAGTACGTGCAGTCGATGGGCTGGCTCGCGCGCCGCTCGAAGGTCGAGCGCGAGCTGCTTCCGGAGCTGGCCCGGCACCTGCGCCAGCTCACGCATGAGCGGCTGGGCATCCCCCTCGCGCTCTCCGAGGAGGAGACCGCCCGGATGCTCGAGCAGCGCTGTGGCATTCCAGCTGCCCATTACCTGGAGGCCCGCGCGGAGCTGGCGCGGGTCCTGGACCAGCGAGACATCTCCCCAAAGGACTATGCCCGCCTCGCAGCCCGGTACGCCCGGCTCGAGGCCATTGTCACCGGACGCCAGGGCCCTACAGGCTCCGGCCCGCCTTGAGCAAGGCCGCGCCCACGTGGGTGCGGATCTCCTCGACACGCGCGTCCCAGCTCTCGTGGAAGATCCGCTCGGCGCGCTCGTGGCTCGGACCCGGGCCCTCGGCGAGGCACTCGTCCACCTTGCGCACGAAGTCCTCCGTCGAGGTCGCCAGCTTGCACAGCCCCACCTTGCGCACCTCGGGGATGTCCGTGGAAACCACCGGGAGCCCCGCCGCCAGGTACTCGCGGACCTTCAGCGGGTTGGCGTTGAGCGTCAGCTCGTTCACCTTGAAGGGCATCAACGCCACGTCGAAGGCGCGGCAGTAGCCCGGCAGGCTCGTGTACGGCTGGCGCCCCAGGAAGTGGATGTTGGGCACCTTCTTCAGCTCGGACACGTCGCAGTCCGGCGCCACCTTGCCGATCACCACCACCGAGCCCTCGGGGTGCGCCTTGGCCGTGGCGATGAGCGCCTCCTGATCCACCCAGTCCGCCATCAGCCCGAAGAAGCCGATGATCGGCCCGGGCAGCTTCGCGATGTCCTCCGGGATCGGCGTGGCCGGATCACACGCCTTCACGAAGTGCTGGAAGTCCACCCCGTGCCGCACCAGCACCGTGTTCGGGTTCACCTTCGCCTTGTTCTCCCGCAGGCGCTCGGCGGAGGTGATCACCAGGTTCGCCTTGCGCAGCAGCCGCTCCTCCAGCTCCGCGATGTGGCGCCCATTGGTGTCGCTGAACGCGGAGAACTCGTCCACACAGTGGTAGACGACGAACTCCTCGCCCAGCGTGCCCGACACCGGCGCCGAGGCCGGCAGGAAGGACCAAGAGATGGGCCGCTGGAAGTGCAGCTTCCGCATCGCCCGCCGCACCTGGAGCCGCAGCAGCTCCCGGTTCGTCGCTCGCACCGCCTCCGAGCCGTAGAATGGGATGGCCAGCGGCGCCAGCACGAAGAGGTTCGGCTCCACCTCGCGGATGCCCTCGGTGAAGGTGGACAGCTTCCTCCAGATCCGCTGCAAGTCGTGCGCGTTGGCCTTGGGAGCCCGGTTGCCGATGCTGTTCACCCACAGCACGCGGTTGTCCCTCGAGAGGATCCGCATGATGTGGACCTTGGAGAGCGGATCCCCGTCCCAGTCGTTGGAGAACACCACCAGGTCCCGTCCTCGCAGGGCCCGGCGTGTCAGATCCAAGTCTTCGCTGCGCCGCATGTCATGTCTCCTCTATGGAAGTTCAAGTCGCCACGGCCGTCCGGGAGTCCTCGAACCGCGACGCCGCCAGATCCTCGTACAGCTCGAGCAGCACGGGCCCCACGTCCGGCTGGGCCACCTGGGCGGGCCCCTCGACGAGCGCCTGCCGCACCCTCAGCGCCAGGTCCCGCGCATGGCCGCCCCGGAACAGATAGGTGCCCTCGGGCCGGACGCACACGTCGCTGGCCACGCAGGGCACGCCCAGCGCCAGCGCCTCGCGAACGGAGAGGGAGTCCCCATCATGCGTCGTGGGCCGGATGAACACATCGGACCGCGCCAGGAGGCCGAGCGCCTCCTCGTGATCCAGCTCGCCCAGGTCCTCCAGGAATGGCGCCACACGCGCCTCGCGGGCGTCACGCGCGAACTCCGGAGTCCGCGTCCCGGGCCCGAACACCGCGAGCCCCACACCCGGCAGCTCATCCGCCAGTACCCGGAGTGCGCGGAACATCACCATCCGCCCATAGACAGGTGACGGGTGGTGCGCCATCACCAGCAAGGGCGAGCGCCGGGACCTCGCCAGCTCCACCGCCTGCGTCACCGGCCCAGGCCGCACCTGAGCGGCGCAGAACGCCGGCTGGACGAGGATCTTCTCGGCGGGTACCCCACAGCCGACGAGCGCGTCCTTCACGGCTCCTGACACCGCCACCACGCGCGAGTAACCGGCAAGCGCGACGCGGGCCAAGGCCCTCCGAGCCGCCGAGCCCGCCAGGAACCCCGGCAGCAGCCCCGAGTGCAGGGTGATGAACCGGGGCGATCGGGGCGCCGGGACGCCCGCCACGGCGGCCAGCATCCAGGACTTCGGGTTGTCACCACCGGTGTGGACGTGCACCGTCCACCCAGCGCTCAAGAATCCCGCGAGCCGCAGCCCGAACGGCGCGACGGAGCGGACCGGGATGACGTCCGGAGCCGGCCGGCCGCCCTTTCCGATGTCCAGCACTTGCGCCTCGACGCCACGCTCGCGAAGAAATCGATGCAGTTGTTGAACGTGAATCGCCACCCCGCCATGCGGCGGCGGGTAATCACCGATGAGCAGCACGCGCATGGAAGCTAAGCCTCCCCACTCTGAAACGTGGTCTCCGTGAGGCTCCGAAGCGGGGGCGCTGCGAAGCGCGCCTGGTCCCGCGGATCAGGCAGCCTCCCCATCTCGCGCTGGTACATGCCGATCGGATCTCGATCCTGACGGATCACCCGGGCTGGCACCCCCGCAACAGCCGTGGCCGGCGGCACATCCTTGATGACCACCGCATTCGCGCCAATCACCGCGAAGTCACCGATGCGGATGTTGCCGAGGATCTTCGCTCCCGCGCCGATGCGGACGTAGTCCCCAATCACCGGCACGCCCTCGATGCCCGAGCGCCCACCGATGGTCACCTGCTGGGAGATGAGGCAGTGCCGCCCTACCTTCGCATCCCTGTGGATGACGACCCCGATGCCGCCGTACCCAAGCTCCGTGCCCTCCCCGAGCTCGGCCTGATAAGGAACATGCGAGCTGTGCAGGTAGTAGATGACCTTGCGCAGGAGATCCGGCAACAGAGGAACGCCGCCCAGGTGCAGCTTGCGCGCGAGCCGATACCACGTCATCCCGTCCAACCCCATGACCCCACCCTCCCCATCCCAGACCGTGGCACCGAAGCTAGGTAGCCCCACCTGAGGAGGGAAGTCCTCCTCAGGTGTGGGATTTCAGTGGATCACGCTGCCCGGCGGGCTCTCATGTCCGCCAGGACGCGCAGCGGACGAATGCCCGTCACATGCAGCACGGCCACATATCCAACGACGAACAGCAGCCCGGCCACGGCGAGCGGAAGCGCACGCCAGAGGAAGCCCTCGGGCAACCCCACCCACGCCCCCACCAGCCCGGCGCGCAGCGCGAAGACGCCCGCAGCCGCCGCACAGGCCGCCAGGGTCGCCTTGCTCAGCTCCGGCCAGGGGATGATGTCGACGATGCGCAGTGGCCGCTCCGGCGTGGACAACGCCGCGGGCACTCGCACCAGGAGGGTCGCCTTCCCCACCAGCTCCGCCACCGCCCAGGACACGATGCCGCCCTTCATGCCGAAGGAGCGCACCCCCCACCAGACGAGCGGCACCGTCACCACGGCCTTGATGAAGTACGAGAGGAGGATGGCGCGCGTGTAGCCCCGGGCGCGCAGCACCCCGTCCATGGGCAGGATGGACAGCACGACGCCCAGCACGCTCACCCGGAAGATGGGCACCGCGGGCAGGAACTTCGCGCCGAAGAGCGCCGAGATGAACTCGGGCGCCGCGGCGAAGAGGAACGCGGCGAACGGCAGGAACACGAAGGCCAGCTTCCCCGCGGCCTCACGGAAGGCCAACACCCCCTCCTCCAACCTCCCGGCCTTCTCCAGCTCGCCCAGGCGCACCATCAGCACCTCGCTCGTGGGCGTATAGAGGAGCTCCACCACCGGGAGCTGGAAGCAGCCCACCCGGTAGAACGCGTACAGCGCCGGGGCGACTGCGCTCGCTACCAGGTAGAAGTGAGCGTTCTGCTGGGGAAAGGACAGCGCCATGGCCGCGCCGAATGGAGCCGCGTACACCAGCTGCTCGCGCAGCAGCTTCCCGCTCACCAGCGGCCCCGTCGTACCTCGGAGCGCAATCACCCAGGTGGCCACGTAGCGCAGCCCGGCGAACGCCGCCACCGCCACCATCATCCCATGCAGCGAGGCCCCCAGCAGGCAGGGCAGCACCATGGCCGCCGCGCGCACGCTGTCCGAGGCCAGGTAGACCACGGCCGACTCACGGGTCCGCCCCTGGCTGGTGAGGGCCACCTCCAGTGGGAGGGCGCCCATGATCAACGCGGTGTAGATCGCCAGCGGCCAGCGGTACTCCAGCAGCCCAGGGTTGGAGAACAGCTCCGCCACCGGCTCGAGCAGCGCCACCAGCAGGGCTGCCCCCACCACCCCGGCCACGGACATGAAGAGCAGCGTCTGGCCCAGGTACGGCCGCTTCTGCTCCGCGCGAGGCAGGAAGTAGTAGAGGCTCTGCGTCACGCCGAAGGGCAGCACGAAGTAGAGCGTCGTGGAGATCAGGAAGAGCTGGTAGTACGTCCCATACTCCTCAAGGCTGAGCACCCGGGCCAGGACGAGGGGAATGGACAGCGTCAGCCCGGCAGTAAAGAGCCGGGCCAACACCAGGGGACCCGCCTTGCCCAGAAAGGATCCAGGCGAGGCAGGTGCCGAGGGTGAGCTCACGTCGGTTCCTCCAGGGGCAGCGGACTCCGCACGAGCAGGCTGTTGGCGACCCGTGTGGCGGATAAGTGTGTCCGCCGGCCCGGCACCGAGCGGCTCATGCCCAGCATCATGAAGCAGTCATCGAGCTGGCACCCGGTGAGCGCCGTCGAGTAGTCCCCCAGCATCCCAAGGCTGAAGTTCTCCCACAGCACCTTGCGCTTGAGCGTGAAGGGATCCCCGCCCACCTGGTTGGGCAGATCCTCGGTGGTGACCCCCGAGCGGAACCCATGCGTCCTCAGTAAGCGGATGACGTCATCCGAGTACCAGCCGTTGCAGTAGGCGAAGTGCTGGACCTGGGTCTCCACCTCGCGCTCGATGGCACGCTTGGACTCGAGGATCTCCCGCTCCATCTGCTCGAGAGGCTCCATCGTCAGCACGGTGTGCCCCAGCGTATGCGCGCCGAACTCGAAGCCATCGCGCGCCATGCGCCGCACCTCGTCCCAGTCCATGACGTCACCCTGCTCGGGCAACAGCTCCGGCCCTCCGCCCAGCTCCTTCTCCAGCGCCTCGATGACGTCCAGCAGCACGCCCGACGGATGCTCCCCGATGAAGTCATCCAACGACTCCGAGGGCGTCTTGCTCCCGGACAGCACAGGCGTCACCAGCTGCAGCGCCGGTTCTGGAAGCGCGCTGAAGTAAGGCCGCAGCCGCCGCGCCTTCGCCACCTGCACCAGGTGGAAGAGCCGGTCGTGGTGGAAGCGCCGGTTCGTGCCGATGAAGTCGGTCGGCAGATAGATGATCGCCGGCACCCCCATCTGCTTGAGCAGCGGGTAGGCGTACCGGTAGACATCCCGGTACCCATCATCAAAGGTGATGACGAACAGATCCCGCTTCGCCACCTTCCGCCCCGCCATCACATCGACTGCGTCTCCAATGGAGGCGAACTCGTAGCCTGCCAGGGCGGCTTCCTCCAGATGCCGCCGAAATGTCCCCTGAGAGATGAGCAGCCCTGGAATGGACCGCTGCACCTCGCCTGTGAAGTCCCCTACAACCCGGTGGTAGCTGACGATCAGGATGCGTCGCCCACCCGACTGACTCCGGCGATAGACCGCCATCGCCTTCCTCAGGCCGCTGTAGTGAAGCACCCCGGCGGCTGCTAGCTTCACCGCCCTCCGCACCAACCCACCCGCGCCCATGACCTCCCCCAATGCGCACTCCAACCCTTGCCGCGCAACGTTGCAGGAGTGATGCCAGGGCCAGAACCCGCCATCAGCGCACAATCCCTATGCTGGGGTGAGTCCTCCTGTGCCGTCCCTGGAACATTTGGCACCAGGGGTAGAAAAAGTTTCCAGATCTCCAGAAAACGTCTCATGCGCCCCAGGAAGCAGAGCAGTGCACAATGGGCGGTGCATGCCCCTCCTTCTCGTCGCCCTGCTCTCCCTCCTCGCCACTGCCGCCAGCGCTCAGCCCGCCAGCGCTCAGCCCTCGGCAGACGTGCCACTGTCCACTCCTCCACTGCCCTCCTCCTCGGATCCTTGCGCCTCCGCCGAGTCCGACTACCTCCGGGGGTTCGACGCGCTGGTGACGGGAGACGATGAGACAGCGCTCGGAGCCTTCGAGCGCGTCCTGGCCGCCTGCCCCACGCACCCCTATGCAGGCGAGCTCGCCCGGCTCGCGCAGATCCGGCTTGGACCCGGGGTGGAGCTGGCGGAGGCAGCCCTCTTCGGAGCCGAGAAGCCCACGGGCTTTGCGCGCGGCAGCCTCGTGGTGTGGCAGACCCTCCATGGCGCGACCCAAGGTGCCCTGCTCTGCGGCATCGCCGACTGCGAAGGCCGAGCCTTCCTGGGTGTCTCCCTGCTCGGAGCCGGCGCGGGCGCGGCCGCCTCGTGGCTCCTGACCCGCGAGGCAGGGGTGACCTCGGGCCAGGCCGCGGCGATCAACTCCGGAACGACCTGGGGCGTCGGGTACGGCATTGCGGCGATGGAGGTCTTCGATATCAACAGCGACGCGGGTAACTTCGCGACCATCATGGGCAGCATGGCGGGCCTGACGGGCGCTGGGATCGCGGTGGCCCTGCTCACATCGCCGAGCGCGGGCCAGGTCTCCATGGCTAACTCGGGAGGCCTGTGGTCCGGCGTGGTGACGGCGCTGCTCCTCTCCACCATGGACGGGGAGACGAAGGACTTCTTCGCCATCGAGTCGGTGGTCACCGGCGTGGGCATCACCTCGTTCGCGCTCCTGTCGAAGACCTACCCTGTGTCCCGCGGACGGATGCTCCTCATCGACTCGGGCGGCATCATCGGAGGCCTGCTGGGCGCGGCCACTGCCGCCCTGCTCGGCGTGAAGGAGGGTGAGCCCATCGCGATCTCGGCGGCGCTCGGGACGCTTTCGGGGCTGGGCGTCACCACCTGGATCACCCGCGACTTCGACGGACCCTCGACTCCAGCGCCGGAGATCACACTCGCTCCCACCGTCCTGGGACGAGGGGCAGCGGGCCTCATGCTCGGTGGGCGCTTCTAAGGCAGCCGCCCGCAGGCCAGGCCGTCGCCCCCGCCCCACCGGCTTTCGCTGGAGAAAGACGCGATTTCCAGTTACGAACGCTCCCCTTGATGGACGCCCCCGCCACTGCCTCGCCCCCGGCGATCGCCCTGCATGACGTGAGCAAGCGGTACGGGCGTCATTGGGCCTTGGCGCGCCTCACCTATTCGCTGCCCGCCGGCCGCTCCCTGCTCCTCACGGGCCACAACGGCTCGGGGAAGACCACCCTGCTGCGCCTGGTGGCCACGGCCCTGTCTCCCACCGCCGGCCGGGTCGAAGTCCTTGGGCGCAACACCCTCACGGATCGTGACGCCCTGCGTCAAGAAGTCGCCCTCCTGTCCCACGCCAGCTTCCTCTATGAGGATCTCACGGCCGTGCAGAACCTCACGGTGCTCGCCCGGCTGCTCGGGCTGCCATCTCCGGGGGACGCGGCCAGCCAGTTGCTGACGCGGGTGGGCCTCACGCGGCGCACCGACAGCCCCGTGCGCCAGTTCAGCGCCGGCATGCGCAAGCGCCTGGCCATCGCCCGGCTGCTCTTGAAGAAGCCGTCCATGGCGCTGCTCGACGAGCCCTTCGGAGAGCTGGATCCGGCCGGCATCCAGGCCATGGAGGCCATCATCCGCGAGCTGAAGGCCTCGGGCGTCACCGTCATCCTCGCCACCCACCTCGTCGAACAAGGTCTGACGCTGTGCGAGGAACGCCTTCACCTGCAAGAAGGCCGGGCGGTCGCCGCATGAGCCGCCCCCGTCCCATTGGCATCCTGCGCGCCGCCCTGGTCCTGCTGGGCAAGGATCTGCTCATCGAGTGGCGCACGCGGGCCCGGCTCAACGCCCTGGTCTTCTTCGCGCTCTCCACCCTGCTGCTCTTCTCCTTCGCGCTGGGTCCGGACACCAAGCTGCTCGAGCGCAACGCCGGGGGCTACCTCTGGCTGGCCATCCTCTTCGCCAGCACCCTGTCCCTGGGCGAGTCCTTCCGCATCGAGTACGAGAATGCCTGCATGGATGGCCTGCGGCTGGCTCCGGCGGACGCGCGCGCCATCTTCCTGTCCAAGGCGGTGGGCAACACGCTGCTGCTCGTCCTGCTGGGCAGCCTGCTCATCCCCGTCATGGTGGCCCTGTACGGGGTGAAGGTGGTGCTGGGGGTGGGAGAGCTCATGGCCACCCTGGTGCTCGGGTGTATGGCGCTCGCCGCCCCGGGGAGCGTGTATGCAGCCATCGCCAACAACGCCCGAGCGAGGGACGTGCTCCTACCTCTGCTATTGTTCCCGCTCATTGTTCCGGCCCTGCTGGCCGCGACCAAGGCCATGGCGCTGGTGCTCCAGGGCGATCCAATGGATCAGCTCGGCTCTTGGTTCGGTCTGCTGGGCGGGTTCAACCTGATCTATTGGGGCCTGGGGTTCTTGCTGTTTCCGCGGGTAATCGAGGACTGACTCTATGGGCAAGTTCTTCCGAATGGCGTTGCCACCCATCGCCTTGGGGCTGCTGGCCGTGGGGCACTACATCGGCCTGTTCGTGGCCCCGCCGGATCGCGAGATGGGGGACGTGCAGCGCATCATGTACGCCCACGTCCCCGCGGTCTGGGTCGCCCTGGTCGGCCTCACCCTCAACTTCATCTGCTCGGTGACGTACCTCTTCAAGCAGAGCTGGAAGACGGACTCGCTGGCGGAGGCCTCCGCCGAGGTGGGGCTGATGTTCGGCGCGGTGGGCGTGCTGCTGGGCGCCATCTGGGGCAAGCCGACGTGGGGCGTGTACTGGACGTGGGATCCCCGGCTGACCACTGCAGCCATCATGCTGGTGACCTACATGGGCTACATGGCGCTGCGCCGCTTCGTGGAGGACCCGGAGAAGCGCGCGACGTGGAGCTCCGTGGTGGGCATCATCTCCGCGGTGAACCTGCCCATCATCTGGTTCTCGGTGAAGTGGTGGCGCAGCCTGCACCAGGTCCAGTCCTCGCCCAAGACGGTGGACCCGGAGATGGTGGTGCCCCTGCGTGTCAGCGCCTTCGCCTTCCTGGCCTTCATGATCCTCTTCATCATCCACCGCTACCGAATCGCCCAGTACGAGCGGCAGTTGGAGGTGGCCCTCCCCGAGGCGCTCCCTGGCGACGGCGCCGGGGCGAACCGGACTGCGGGGGCGGCGTGATGAGCTCGCTCTCTTCGCTGGTGGTGCTGGCCCAGGCGGCCGCGGGTGAGGTGGGCAGCGGCCGCATTCAGGGCGGCTGGGGCTTTGTCTGGGTAAGCTACGGCATTACCTGGGGCGCGCTGGCCCTCTATTCGTTATCGCTGTGGATTCGTCGGCCCAAGAACTCGCCTGTAGGACCCAAGGAGTGAGCCATGTCACCTGTCGCTCGTAACCGACTCATCGCCGTAGGGGCCCTGCTGATGGCCGGTGCCGGCCTGGCCTTCGTGGCCTTCGGCAACATTGGCGAGAACCTCGTCTACTACTGGAGCCCCGCGGAGATGCTGACCCAGGGGGAGAAGGCCTACGGCCCCACCATCCGCCTGGGCGGCGTGGTGAAGCCCGGCTCCATCCAGTGGAACGCCGAGCACACCACCCTGCACTTCCAGGTGGCCACCGATCACACGCCGCAGTCCGTGGCCGTGACGGTGCGCTCCGTGGAGGTGCCGCCGCAGATGTTCCGGGATGGCATTGGCGTGGTGGTGGAGGGGACGTTCGACAAGTCCCAGGTCTTCGCCTCCAACCGGCTCATGGTGAACCACTCCAACGAGTACCGCGCTCCCAAGCCGGGTGAGGAGCCGCGCAAGTGGCAGGAGACCGTCGAGGGCTCCACCACCGCGGCGAACACGACGGGGGCGCAGTGAACGCAACGATTGGATACGGGCTCGTGCTGGGGGCGCTGGTGTGCGCCGCCTTCGGGGCCGTCGTAGGACTGACGAGCGGCCTGCGCCAGAGCGAGGCGGGCTCGCAGTGGGTGCGGCGCGCAGTGTGGGGCTTCTTCCTCTGCATGACGGGCTCCAACCTGACGATGGTGTACGCGCTCGTCACCAACGACTTCAGCATCAAGTACGTGGCGCAGGTGGGAAGCCGCGCCACGCCCCTGACTTTCAAGATCGTAGCCCTGTGGAGCGCGCTGGAAGGCTCCATCCTCTTCTGGGGCCTCATCTTGGGCATCTTCTTGCTGGCCTTCGCGCTGGTGCACCGCGACGAGCACCGGCGGTACATGTCGCTGGCGCTGGGCACCATGCTGGGCGTGGGCGTCTTCTTCGCCTTCCTGATCGCGGGGCCTGCCAACCCCTGGCACACCCTGGCGCAGGTGCCGGCGGACGGGCCAGGGCCCAACCCGCTGCTGCAGAACCACATCCTCATGGTCATCCACCCGCCCATGCTCTACCTGGGCTACGTGGGAATGACGGTGCCCTTCGGCATCGCCGTGGCCGCGCTGCTGCGCGGAGAGATTGGCGACGCGTGGATGGCGCCCCTGCGGCGGTGGATCCTCATCCCGTGGCTGTTCCTCTCCATCGGCATCATCCTGGGCTCGTGGTGGGCGTACGCGGTGCTGGGCTGGGGCGGCTACTGGGCGTGGGATCCGGTAGAGAACGCCTCGTTCATGCCGTGGCTGACCGCCACCGCGTTCATGCACTCGACGATGGTGCTGGAGAAGAAGAAGTCGCTCAAGCTGTGGACGATCGCG
>Ga0190275_10001569_pt1 | contig 16886 bp, 17 predicted proteins | sample Popmic550T_FD_133745 | JGI IMG/M metagenome (GOLD analysis project Ga0190275, IMG submission 133745) | Populus adjacent soil microbial communities from riparian zone of Yellowstone River, Montana, USA - 550 T | ecosystem: Environmental > Terrestrial > Soil > Riparian zone > Trees stand | place...
CGCCGCCAACGTGGTGGAGTCCGACGACAGCCGCGACGACATCGAGATCTTCGCCAAGCAGGGCGCCCCCGTGGTGGCCACCAACGACGGCGAGATCAAGAAGATCGGCGTCTCGAAGAAGCTGGGCCGCTACGTGACCCTGCAGGACGTGTACGGCAACCGCTACACCTACTCAGGCCTGGGCAGCACCGCCAAGTACTACCCGGTGCCCAAGGCCGACGCCAGCGACCCCAAGCTCTCCGCCCGGGCCGTGAAGGCCAACGGCAACAAGGACGACAAGGACCCCAAGCCGACCGCCTCGGCCTCGGCCGGGCGCCAGCCGCAGAAGGCCGGCAAGGAGCGCCCGAAGGCCAAGGTGCGGCTGATGGCCAACAAGGACAAGGCGGCCGCCGACGACGTCGAGCCCCCGCCCGCCGCGGCGACGGTGCCGATCAAGGAGCGCCTGTTCGCCCACCCGGACATGCCGGTGTCGCGTGAGAACGGCGGCCTGGACCAGCTGCTGGACGCCAAGGGCTCCAAGGGCTTCGAGACCTACGCCAACTATTTCTCGCGCCCCTTCGGCGCCGACGCCAAGGATGTGCGCCTGCGTCGCCTGAAGGTGGGCTCACGGGTCATCGGGGGCACGATCCTGGGCCGGATCGGCGGGAACGACGAGGGCAAGGCCTCGCACCTGACGTTCGGCATCCGGCCGGCCGGCAAGGGCGCGCCGAAGATCGACCCCAAGCCGATCCTGGACGGCTGGAAGCTGCTGGAGGCCACCGCGGTCTATCGGGCCTCGGGCCGCAACGCCCTCTACGGCGACGACTCGAACAGCCTGTCCATCGGCCAGGTGCTGCTGTTGCCGAAGCCGCTGCTGGAGAAGCGCGTGCTGTCCGACAACCGGATCGAGATCTACCAGGGCGGCGAGAACGACGTCAAGACCGGCCAGATCGACCGCCGCGTGCTGGCCACGCTGGCCTACCTGGCCGAGTCGGGCCTCAAGCCCACGGTCAGCTCGCTCAAGGGCAACCACGGCTTGCTGACGGCGTCCGGCAACGTGTCCCACCACTCCTCGGGCAACGCGGTCGACATCTCCAAGATCAACGGCATCCCCATCCTGGGCCACCAGGAGGCCGGCGGCATCACCGAGCAGACCGTCCGCCGCGTCATGCGCCTCCAAGGCACGATGGCGCCGGACCAGGTCATCAGCCTGCTCGAGCTGGGCGGCCCGACGGTAGCCATGGGCGACCACGCCGACCACATCCACGTGGGCTTCCGGCCGCTGTTCGGCGACAACAAGAAGCTCGGCCGCCAGGCGATGGCGGTGCTCAAGCCGGGCCAGTGGTCCGACCTGCTCAAGCAGCTGCGCTCGATCGACAACCCGGTCGTGCCCACGAAGCCCTCGAAGTACGCGCTGCCGGCCAAGCGCGCCTCCGACGCCCATCGCGGCGAGTAGCGAGACCGTGCCCTTTCGAAGAACTGACCAAAGATCAGATCGTCCTACCCGGGATGTATTGGGCCCTCGCACCGGGCGCGCTCGTCCGAAGCAAGCCGGCGGTGAGAAAGCCGCTAGGGCGCCCGAGGCCGACAAGAAGGAGGTCAACGACGTGACCGCCGAGCAGCTGAATCAAGGGACTCAGCCGGAAGGTGAAGACTGACGTGGGGGCCGAGCGAGTCAGTCAGACAACACGGTGGACGGCCGCAGTCGCGATTGTGGTGCTCTGGAGCTACTTGACGGTCCGGATGATCGACATCGCTTCCCGCATCCGGGCCCACCGGTGGGTATCGAGAGCGGACTACCGCCGAAGGTTGAGGGCATCAAATGCGGTGCCGTCAGCACGACCTCACGCTGTTGCCCCATCTCGACTGAGGCCACCCCGGCGCTCAAGCGCTTGCCAGGGCACGCAGAGAACCTAGGCAGACCGAGGCTGCTCGTGATCACGATTCGCTGGAAAGGACTTCGATGAAGCTGTACGTGTGCTGGGGTACGTTCAAGAATCCGGTGCGGCCCGGAGGCCATCCCTGCCGGAACGCCCACGAGGCTCTGAAGAAAGCTGGGCATAACCCCGTAGTGGTCAAGTCCTACGGGCTGGGAGTTCTCCCGGCCGCCCTGAACCGGACCGCGGGAAGGCAAGACGTGAGACAGCTCACCGGCAAGACCTGGGTACCCACTCTGCTTCTCGGTGACGGCACCGTCGTCGACGGCAGCCAAGCGATTATCGCCTGGGCCGGCGCCAACCCCGCCTAGGGGAAGCGGCGGACCATCGGCATATAGCAACGGACCAGGGCAGTGCGACCCGCGATCTCACCCTGGGCATAGCGGCGCAGCAACTGCTCGTCATTCGCAGGGACGAGACAGGAGCTTGCAGGTCGTGGGGTCGTTTATCGCCAGCCTCGTCGCAGCTGTCCGCCACGCCTGACCCCGCGCACGCGCTATTCGTTGAAAGCTCAACAGTGGTTTCCCCTGCCCCGTTGAAGTCACGCGCGGTCTAGGGGGTGCCCGGCGACGAGTCCCGCGAAGCCCAGCCTGTGGAGCAGAGCAGCCCGCGATCGCGGCCGCACTTCGCCTTGGGCCTTGGTGGTCCGAACCAGCTCGTCGCCCGATCCTTCGCGGCTCCAGCGCTCACCAACCGCGGCAACTGAGGCCGCAGGTAACCGCTCTAGCCACCGACCGACAACGTCGACACCCACCCCCTTGCTCAGGAGTGTGGCCTCGGGCCCGAACCGCGCCGGGACCGTGACGTTCAGATGCAAAGAGATGGCCCCCGCGACCACGGCAGCTTTGGCTGGAGATGCGCCGTGCTCGCACACCAGGGAGTGGGCGCCGCGGGCGCCCTCGACAGCGAAACAATGGGCGCTCGGGTCCCGACGGTCATACGGCTCGGTGAGGCCGAGGTCATGGAGCACGCACGCCACGTAGAGCAACTCAGCGTCGTGCTCAACCCTGTCAACTTGAGCGATTAGGTCCGCGAACGCCCACGTACGCAGGCAATGGCCGTAAAGCGTGTGACTCGAAAGTTCACGGACGCGCTCTTCGGCCTCACGCGCGAGCGCCGTGTCCGGCTGCGGAGACAGTTTCAGCGAACGTTCGTTCTCGACGAGCTTCCGACGCCACGGGCGCGGGAGCAGAGCCAGCCGCGCGACCACGCCCTGGCGGATCAGCTCGGCCTGGTCACGCCGGCTGAGCCGCCCGCCGGTCTCCTTTGCCCAAGCCCAACTGCCGACCGAACGCTCCTGGTTCGCTTCAGCTGCGTGTGCGTATGCCATCGGCCGAGCTTTCAGAAGCACATACGGTGCGTCGCGTTGTCGTTCGACATCGAGGAGACCGCGTCTGGTGCCGAACTGCCACACGGCTTGTCGACCGCCTCACCGGCTCAACGTTCTTGGGCAGTCGGGTGCCTATGCGTTGAGGACGCGCAAACGCCGCCGGGCGAAACCCGACGGCGTTCGGCGCACTCACGGGACTGGCTACTTGTCCCGACACTCCGAGCACAGGCGGAGGCCACCGGTGCCGCTGACCCTGTTGTGCGCCTCGATGTTGTTGCCCACCGTGCAGTCGTTATGGGTGTGGTAGACCTCGGTGCCCGGCAGCTTCGAATGGTACGGGTTGACCTTCATTGACTACTCGTTTCTCTTGGGTTGCGCGAAGCCGGTCCGGCGGCACAGTTGCGTTCCGGCGGCACAGTTGCGTTCGCACCTACGGGTCGTCGCGCGGATGGAAACATCGAAGTATCCAATCTAGCGGGGACCTGCTGCGGTTTGGGCGGTCCTCGAGATTTCCCGACTAGCGCGAGCGCGAATGCGTTGGGAGAGGCGGGGCTCGCGGGCCCGAACGTGGCGTAGCCTGCGCTGTAGCCCCTGGCAACGGTCAAGCCAGGGAGTGGGCGCGAGGGGCCGGTTCTAACGGCCCGCCTCGGTGCGGACTTCGGCAGGGGCCCTCGGAGAGGAGTTGTAAACTTCTGCGGTTATAGCGGTGGCTTCGACCGACGGGACCTGGCAATGCACTTTGAAGTTTTCGGTCGGCACTGGTGGAGGCTGGTCTCCGCGAACGGCCGTCCGGTGGCGATCTCAGGCGAATCATTCGCATCGCGATCAAACGCCGTCGAGGCAGCGAAACGGTTCAAGGCCAATGCCAAGAACTACGACTTTGAGATCTACGCTGACCGAAGGAACAAATATCGTTGGCGCGCCACGGCTTCGAATAGCCAGATCGTGGCCTCTTCGGGCGAGGCGTTCGATAGCCGCAGCAACGCCCAGCGCGCTGCAAACAACGTGCAGAGCAACGTCGGCAACGCAACTGCGCCATAGGCGGCTTCGACGTCCTGCCCCGCAGGCAGTGGCCATCCGACCATCCTCGACGCACCTCCTCGCCGATAGGGTCGGCTGATGGAGGCGCGGTTCCCGCCATCGGTGGACGCAGAGTGGGTTGAGCAGACCCTCCAGGAGGGAGAGGGGGAAGACCTTCAGCTGCATGTGGGTGAATGGCAGGGCTGCCAACTGTTCGGGGAAGCTCGGCTGCTGCAGTGGTTAGCGACCGTCACCTGGTCAGGCCACACGGTGGACGTGATCCTCAAGTCGGGCCTGCCCGAGATCGAGGACGATCCCCGCCACCAGGTCTGGATGATGCTGCGCGACACGCTTGGCGCGACTGTCCTGATCGACTCCGCGCGGAGCGTGACGGACGAGGATGGACGCGATCGGCATCAGGAGGTCGTAGGTGTTCAGTGGTCCAGACTTCGCGCGGAAGGGGGCGACGTCGGATTTGGTCGTGAAAGAGCACTGGTGGCGATTGATCGTCGCGGCGCTCCCGCGGCTTTCAGTGCTTTTCGCGAAGGCGTAGGGGAGTTCGACCGCACCGAGCAACGCCTTCGATCGCTGGTTGAACGGCTGGGGTTGGAGAACGTGGGCTCTCTGCCGCTGGAGTGGTTGACGTCGTTCGCGCGAGAGTTGATTGAGAACACGCGCGAGCACGCGATCACGGACCTTGCCGGCGAACGATTCGAAGGACTGCGATTTCTTCAGCTTCGGCGTCTGTCGGTAGCCAAGCCGCTGCAGATGGAGGGTCTGCTCCCCAGTGCCGAAGGCCCGGTTCAGGCATTTCTCGACCGGCTCTCGCAATCAGGAGATCTCGCCAGAGGGCAGGCGGCACAGTTCGTTGAGTTGACAGTCACGGATGTCGGCGTGGGCATACCCGCGCGTTTGCTCGACACCGAGGATGTGTATTCAGATCCGCTGGCTGCGGAACTGGAAGTCACTTTGAGAGCGATGCGTCCGAACGAGTCATCGAAGGCGGCCACGGTGATGGGGCGTGGACAAGGTCTTCACAACGCTCTGGAGGTTGCGGAGCTTCTCCGGGGCCTGGTGGTAATGCGCACCGGCCGCCACGAACTGCTCTACGACACCACCGAGCCCGCTCCGGCAGGCCAGGACGGGTGGCACATCCAAACGCGAGGCTATGCACGAGGCACTGGAGTATCCGTTTTGGTGCCGTGGTGGCCAGCTGCCCAGTCAGAGTTGGCCCAAGCTAGCTAATGCGCATCGACGTGGTGGACCTGCACGGCGGACGTGATCCTCATCACGCCGACTTCTCCGACGTGCCCGAGGACTGTCCATGGGAGACGATCTTGTATGTCCCGGTCCCACGGACCACCCCACGAGCGTCGCTGGAGCCGCTGCTCAAGCGCGTACACACTCAGTGGCGGAGAACTGCTGAGGCGGTCGTGTTCCGCATGCACGAACCTCAAGCTCAGGCGTTCATCGACGATGCAGTCGTCGTCGACATGCTTCGGCGGCGCTTCGAGGGCCGGCCGATGCTGCTTGCGCGCGCACGCCCGGACGGACTTGCTCTCGAGCCGCTGGTGGGCGAAAACGATTGCTATCGCCACCCAGCGCTATTGGGCGCTTTCCGGTTTGCCGAGCAACACGCGCTGCTGGAACGCCCCGGCGTGCTCCTTCCTGCCAATGACGACTTTCACTACGAGGGCCCCAACGGCTACCGCTACGAGAGCTTCATCCGCGTTGGTACCGCGATCCAAGGCATCGACGACTTGGACGCGATCGCCTTCTGGCTGACGCCTTACACGGCCGGCACCCCGCTGGTCGTGCTCGACTCCTGGACGATCATCTCCCTGGGCCTCAATCTCGACCGCTACGCGGCCCAGTGCGGCTTTCAGACACCGGCAATCAGCGGCCTGGAATGCCCGCGCTCGTACACCGAAAGCGACGACGATCTGCGCAGGCGCCTAGAGGGGTTCCGTGAGCGCGTCGAAGGCGATGTGCCCCCGGTGATGCTTCTCTCGTCGGTCATTTCCACGGGCCACCTCGCTGGGCGACTCGCGGACGTGTGCCAAGCCGCTGGTTTCGACGACATCCGGGCGGTGGGCATCTTCGGCGCCGAGTCCGTCGACGCAGACGTGATGTGCAGAGACGAGGCCGTCGGCCAGTACTGGCTGCCACAAGACTGTCCGCTGGAGACCCCCGAGGTGACAATCGCGGCGTCGACGTACCTACTCGAACTGAGCGTCAAGCCGCAAGAGACGACCATCCGCATCGAGCACGCTCAGCAGGCCTGGGACTTCTTCGACCGCTACAGAGGCACTGACTGCGTCTCAGTCCATCGAGACCAGCACGACTCGGATCGTCACCACATGGTGTACATCGACGTCGGTCGCCTAGCCCGAACAGAGGCTTTTCAGCCGCGCCTCGACGAATGCCTGGAGCGCATGCCGGACATCGATGTCGTCCTCGCGCCTGACCACTCGGCCGCCGTCCAACTCTCGGCGCGCGTAAGCGCTGCGCTCGGCGCGCGGCATGTCGTGGCCGACGAAACGGTATTGCCCAAGCTGCCCCACGATGACGATGCCGCGTTGAGAAACGCGAGGCGGATACTGCTCGTGGACGACTGCCTGATCACCGGCGCGAGGCTCAGGGGATACCGCCATTTTCTGCGGGCGTGTGACTTCTTGGCCGGTCAGCAACCCCCGGAGATTCATCTTCTCGTTGGCGTTGCCCGAGTGGATGACAACACCGATCTTCGAGGACTTGCCGACATGGTCGACAGGAGCGACCGCTTCTATCCGGTCGAGACCTTGCTACTGCCGAACTGGGATGAGACGGACTGCCCTTGGTGTTGGGAGCACCGGCAACTTGACGCACTGCGGGATAACTACGACCTCAGTGAGCGAGTGGCGAGGCGCATCGGTGCACTCGAGGACATGCGTCACGGCATGCGAGACGAACTGTTCATGCCCTGGTCCGCCACAGGCGAGGCGCTTCCCGTTTCGACATGGGAGCTCGGACCAGACTCAATCTTCCACGCTGACACCCAGGCTGAACTCTTCGCCGCGGTAGCCAGCGCGACGCAATCGCTCAGGTCGGTCGGCGACCTCAGCGAACGGCCGCTCTACCCAATCTCGCGGGTGCTCGATCCCGGCTACTGGCTGACCGGCAGGTACTACGACCCGGTCCTCACCGCGTGCGTGCTCAGATGTACGCGTCGGCACGATCTGCGTGCGGCCTCGATCGCGCCTCGGCTCGTCGAAGCGATGGCAAAGCGCCTGAGCGAGGACGCGTCCCTCGAACTTCGTGCAGAACTGCTCTTTGCCGGCGGCCGCAACCTGTTGCCAGTCCCGGCGTTGGGGATCAGCGAAGACGACGGCGTGCTAGCCGACCACCAGGCCGACCCAGGCATCAGCGGCTTCTTGAGGGCGCTGCTCGACCGGCCCGGTCAAGCGGGGGTGGGCTCGTAAGCCTCGACCCGGGGACTGAGCAACCGCAACTGGAACGGGTACTCCTCGTCATCGTCGCGCCTCCACTGCTCCCAGTCTGCCCGCGGGTTCGCCACGAAACTGCCCAGGCTCAACCGAGCCTGCTCGCAGGCGATGTACGAACGGCACCCAAGGTCAACCCAAGCCTCGCCATCGTCCTCGCCTGACGCGAGGACCACGATGTCGTCACGCCAGTCGCGGCGAATCCGGCGCATGACGACCGTCTCCGGAGACCACGCGGGTTGTTCAAGAAGAGCGCTCATATAAAGATCAACACGTGATCAGCGGCCGAGGTGCGGGCGCAATCGTAGGCGATAGGGCGTTCATCTGTCGACCATAGGTTCACTCGATGGCTTCTTGCGGAGGTTTCGCTTCGGCTCATATGAAGAAGCTGCCGACTTTCGTCCGTCGGCAGTTCCAAACTGGTGCGATGCTTTCGCTGCGAGCGTCCCGTCGTGAAGCGGTCAGGCTCATCCTGGAAAACCGGCAGGCCGTCGGGGGAGCGCAGCGCGAGTCTGATCAAGAGGTCCGGCGAGCTTTGGCGGCAATGCGCCAGCAAGATCGTGAGCGGGCCCGCCGTCTGGTCGCTCACGTTCGATCCGGCCGGCTGCGTGGGTGCGCGCCGGAGATTCAGGAGCAGGTCGATGCGGCCCTGGACTGGTTGGCGGAGCAGGTGTCCGGTTCGCTGATCGTGCCCAAGGACGTGTTGTGGGACCTGCGAGACATGCTGGACTGGGACGAGGATCGGCAGAGGTCATTGGAACCGGAGACGGTGGCGGCGGCATCGGTGCTGGTGCTGTGGGCCGACCAAGACGAGCAGGAGCGCGTCGCGGCTGAAGAGGAAGGGGGCGAATACACCGACGGTGCCAGGGCCCGCAAGCTCGATCCGGAGGAGTCGGGGACGGCAGGGCGTTTCACTGCATTGGGTATCTCCCAGGGGGCGGCCGCTTACGCGGAGAACCCGGCCGGCAACGGCGACACGGGCCGAGCACCGGCGCCGCGTTGGCGCACACGGGAGAAGCGGTGCCCAAGCCCGCCCATCGGGTCGCCTGAAAAGACGCGTCTGATGCTGCGGCAGGCCACCGGTTCGGAGATTGGGGAGTTGCGCGCACTTTTGGGACGCGGTCGGCCGAGTGCCGCGGTGAGACAGCGCCGCGACGAGTTGGCTGTGGCGGTCGCTCAGTTGCGCGGTCAACGGGTGATGGCGGCAGCACTGGCTGAAGCTCTGGATTGTGATTGCGCCACCGAGTGGCGCTTGCATCAGAGGGGTTCGAAGCTAATTGCAAGATCCACAGATGCAATGGGTGAGGGGAGTGGGGGTTTGGCCGACGCGGCCTGACGCTCCGCTCTTCTTGCGCGCTTGCCGTTCGAGCGCGTTTAGCCGCCTCCTAAGGGCGGCTTTTCTATGTCCTGCACCGGCCCCGCCGGCAAGGGCATAGGCCTGTTCCCCAGCAAGGGAGATGGTCGATGTTCGACCTCGACTCGCTGGCGAGCGTCCTGTTGGTGCTCAAGCTCGCGCTGGAAGTGCGCGACTTGCTCGACAAGGACGATCCGCCCCGGGGTCGTGGCGACGCGGATTCAATCCGCTAGCCGCGACGCCGCACCTCACCCACATTCACAGCCTGACGATGGCTTCGGCGTCCGCCGGGCCGACTTTGTGCTGCCCGAAAACGAGCGGCGGCAAGAACACCTGGCCGCCGCTCCGCTGGTCACCTGGCCCCGGCAACGGCAACACGCGCGCTGTCGGCCCCCCGCTCCGGGTCTATACGTCAGTTCGAGACCTCGAGGCGCGCCGCAGTGTTGCGCTCGCTCAGGCGTGGAAGTTGCCTGCGCAGCGTCCCCAGACGCCCTTGTTGAGGGCTTTGGCCCGGACGGAAGCGGCCTGGTAGATGCCAGTGCGCTGGAACGGCCTGTTGGCGTAGATGTAGACCGACGCCCAGCCCCGCCGGATCTGGGTTTCCATCAACTCAACGCCCGGGGACGTGCGCGCATAGACCAGCAGGCGTCCGTATCGGTCTTTGGTGTCCTGGGTCGGGTCAGTCTTGAGAGTGACCCTGCGGCCCCGGCCCTTGCCGGCGTCCAGTAGTCGATCGCCGTTGGTGTCGGTGCCTCTGAAGTAGGCGAGGCGCACCATGCTGTCCGTGGCCTGACGGCCGCCACACTCCACAGCTGTCCCGGGCCGTTTGGTCTCCGGAGTATCCCCACCAATGAGGCGTGCTGTGCGTCGTGCTCCGGACGAGAGCTTGACCTTGATCGTGTCGCCGTCGATGACCTTGATGATGCGCGCGGTGTAGGTCGTGGCTCGCTTGGCCGGCGCGATAGGTGATGGGCCGGGCGGCGGTGGGGGCGGGGGCGGAGAAACGTTGCCGCTGGGCAATGAGTCACATGCTTGGCCGTCACCGTCACCGTCAAGGCGGTCCGGGTCGGACGCCGGTCCGCCGAGAGAGATGAAGTACGCCTGGGCCTGCTCTTGGGTGGCGAAGTCCGCGCAGTCCTTATCGGCCGCGTGAGCGATCGGGCTTGAAGCCTGCGCTGGCGCCGTCGCCAAAGCGGCGGCCAGCAGGCATGGATACAGGGCGGTGAGACCGCCGTAAGGCAACAGCTTCAAGAGGAACCCCCAGCCGATACGGATTGACCTGACCAGCGTTCGGTCAAGCCGCGCCGATAGCCAAGGAGATTCGAGAACTCCCGACGTTTATATGAGGCTGGCAAGAGACTCCGGGCGGCCCAGGCGGTGGGTCGGCGCGGCTCAAGACCGGGGCTGGAACCAATAGCTGGTCTCATTGAAGGTTCTGTATTTCCACCGCAGTGGGCCGCATAGTCTGGCCTCCGGAGAGTCGGTACCGGACCAGCGCAGACTCAGACGGCGCGAAGCTGGCGGGGCACCGGCGCGTCGGTCATCGCCGTCGGGGAACCAGTCAGCTGCTCGAGATGGCCCTGGCTGAAGTGCAGCAAGTCAGCCACGCTCACGATTGATGGATCCGCTTCGAGCGCAGCTACGGCCCGTGCGAGGAGCACCGGCTCCTCCGGCGGTCCGAGTTCGTCCCCCTCGCCGCGGCGAAGCCCGCGTTCAGATAGAGGGCGCCCCGAAGCCGGCATCGCGCGGCCATAGGGACGCGAGGGCGGCTGACCTTCGACCATGTGGAAATCTCGAACGGTCGGCGACGCGGGCGCGCATTCTCCGTTCGTGGACACCGAACGCACCTCCGACGAACGCCCTCCCCGTAGCGAGATGCCGCCTTGCAAGCACCTGTTCGAGGAGACGCCCGGTGTGCCGGACCGGTGCCTCCGATGCCGGACGGACCTCCAAAGTTCAGACGGCGTCGGGTGCGAAGCCTCAGGCATCAACCCCGCGTACTACGCCGGGCTGGCGCTCACTGCTGCCGAACAGATGGTGGCCGAGGCTGCCGGGTGGGACGTCGATGACGCCATTACCTACAAGATCTACGCGCTCCTCGGCGAAGGTCCGCTAGAGGGCGATGCACTCGTCGCCGCGCGCGAAGTCCACGAGCGGCGAGCACTACAGCAGGCGGCCGACCTCATGGCGGGCGCTGGCCGACCCGAACAGGGCGCGCTACAGGCGATGCAGAGAAGTCTGCGTGACGCGCGCGACGACCTGCAAGCTCGTGACATGAACGCGACGACCCATGCTTCCGACGGCTCCGCGGAGGCGCCGGCGCTGGCGCAGGGCCGCGACGCCGCGACCGATGAGTGCGGCGACGTGTGGGCCACCTTCGACATCCCCGGCATCGGGCCGTCGCGCATTCGCGTGATGAACCCCGAGGACCTACCGGAACCGCCCTCGTCGCTCAAGTAGGCAGAACCTAGTTAGGACCTCTGGAAGTCATGCAGAAATCTCGGCTAGCTCCGCGTGTCGGCCTGCATCGTCGCCACATGAACGAGACCGGACGCACTTCCGGCGAGACCTCTCGCGAACCCGCTGACGGCCCCTTCCTCGACGCCGATTTCGATGACGACGGCGCCCTGTGACTGACGGTCGAGGTGCCGGGGGAGGGTCCGCGGCGCTGCCGTGTCGTCAACCCCGAGCTTGCGCTCGGCCGGGCGTTCGCCCGGCATGGGGGCAGACCCCGCCGAGGTTCTCGACTGGGCCGAAGCAGACCGAGACGCGGACCAGGTTCGACTCTCTTAGCCGGGTGGAGCGCGCCGGCGCGGGCCGCTGGCGACGCGGCTCAGTCAGCGCTCTTCAAGACCGCAGGATGATCGGCCCTGCTCATCCCGCCAGCGAGGTCTTGGCCTCGCTGCCGCAGCGCTCACCAAGCGCGGGCCCCAGTCAACGTAGTGTCGGCGACCCCTTGCCTGCACCGTAATGACCGCACACTCATCTAGCACGTGGATCGCTGGCGCGTGTCTTTGAGTTGGCGGCGGTTGAAGTTTCCAGCAGTTGTCTCCCACCGCGCGCGAGGGCCCAAATCGCGAAGGTGGCAACGAAGCCCAGGATCCCGTACGCGATGACGATGCCCTCTTCGTCAGCGCCGACGATGGCGATAACGATGACGAGCGCAGGCCCAGCGACGCTGCTCCATGCGCCCAGCCTGCTCGCTCCGAGCGCGAGACTCACAGCCAACGGGATCATCCAAATGATGGGAACGCCCATCGGGCCCTCCACTTTCGCACACCAGTCGGCTCTCCTTGCGTGCCCACGCTGTTTAGCTGCAACGCACCGCCGGCCCGCTTCACACGGAGCCGGGTCGGCGCACCATCCAGCCGTCCTCGGAGCCCGACATGGTAGGCGAGGGTACGCTCTCCCTTGGCCACGCGAATGAGCAAGGGACTGCCCGCTCTTACCTTCCCGCGGATGATCACCTCGTCACCTTCGCGTAGCGGCTTCCCCATCTGTTGACTAATCCCTCGAGCCGAAGGCGCGGACTGCGACCGGCTGACGGCCGTTCGCCGACGGCGAACCATCAACCCAACATCGCCCTCGGTGCCCAGCGCCCTGCGACGAAGGCTCTGTCGGAGGTCGGCGTCGCTGCAGACCAGATCTCGCAGCGCGCCGGATCAAACCACTACTACCTGATCGACGCGCTCGGTTCGGTCACCGCCCTGACCAACTCCTCGGGAACGGTGACCGAAACCTACAAGACCGACCCGTTTGGGAGCAACACCGGCGGCACCGGCTCAACGTGGAACCCGTGGAATTTCGCCGGCGAGTACCGGGAGTTCGCCACGGGCTCCTACATCTACAAGATCGGCGCCCGCAACTACGACCCCAGCCTCGGACGCTGGACCCAGCAAGATCCACTGGATCAGCCCGACGACCTGCAGAACGCCAACAAGTACGCGTACGTCGCGGGTGACCCGGTCAATCATGTAGACCCATCAGGCACGGCCGGCTTCCCGGACCTAGATGGACCACCCGCTGGTACGTGAAGAAGCGGTTCAAGGTTTGGCCGTTTCCCAATCTTCAAGGATGCCACTCGCAATGCGCGAAACAATCCCGGTGGATGCGATCCGTTTGGCAACCTGATGTCGATTGAGGACGCTGAGTGAGGCGAAGGCAATCGGCCCTAGGCGGACTAGCTCTTCTTGCCTTAGCGATCATCACTTTTGGCATCCTGGTACTTCTCGGGGTCGACGAGCCGACCGAGCAGCGCTACGCCGTTCCGATTCTCGCAGTCGCGGGCGCCGTTCTGTGGGCGTTGCTGGAGCACGCGGGGCTGATCCGCGCCTCGGAAGGAGCAGGAGACAACGGAAACCGGGAACCGGACTTCACCTTGTTGCGCTTGGTGGCCTGCGGCGCTCTCGGGGTGTTCGGGATATCGCTGATCGTCTACGCGATCGCAGGGTGGGCCGTCGCGGCCTAGCTGGTGTTCGGCGCACTCGTCGTCATCACCTTTCTACTCCTCGGCGGTGGTCTGCTTCTGATCCGTCGGTGAGGAGCCATGGCGTTCGACTATGGCTTGGGCGTGAACCCGGCGCGGGACCTGTGCTCGCGATGGAGCCGCGATTCCCGACGGCCGCGTCCGGCGGCGGGCTGTCCGGCCGCGACGACGTCCCCCATGCACCGTCATCGGTGCTCGACCCAGCCGGCTAGAAGAAGGTGGCCGGGTACGCCACGCGATTCCCCCCTGAATTAACCATGGCATCGGTGTACCACCTGCCGTGACCCCTGCATAGACAGGGGAGCTCCGCGCCTCCACATCCGTTGAGGGGCGCCCCTGCAGTCCGGAGACTCGTCGGGGCGCGGCTAGAGTTGCCGAGTTCGCAGGGCCCGTCAGCGGCGCCAGGGCACTCGGGTCGCGCTCGCGAACGCCGGTCGGCGCGGCAACGCGCTGACCATTCAAACCCTGAAGCAGAAATCTCGAACGGGTTTCGATGCGTGAGCGCATTCTCGCGCCATGAGTACCGAACACACCCCAGGCGAAACCCCTCAGGGACCCGCCATCAACCCCATCCTCGGCGCCGACTTCGATGACGACGGCGTCCTCTGCCTGACCCTGGCCGTCCCTGGCGAGGGGCCGCGCCGCGGTCGGGTCATCAATCCCGAGCTTCTACTCGGCCCAGCGTTCGCCGGCATGGGGGCAGACCCCTCCGAGGTTCTCGAGTGGGCAGCAGGCCAGAGGTCCGCGGACCCGGGTTCGATTCCCGGCGTCTCCATCTCGCGCTCGGCTCAAGCGGGCACGGCCTCGACAACCGGCTCCACCACCCGATCGACGAGCGGCGCGACCAGATCCAGGGCCACGGCCTGGGCGACGCGCGAGCCGGATCCCATCGCGTTGGCGACCGAGCGGAAGTGCTCGGTGGCGGCATCTCCGGCGGCGTATACGCCAGGCACTTCGGTACGCCCGTCGCCGTCGATGACGATCGTGCCGTTGGCGGAGAGGCGACAGCCCAGCGTGGCGGCCAGGTCGTTGGGCTGATCGCGATGGGTCCTCACAAACAATGCGTCCCGTCGCTCGGCCGGTCCGCCGATGAACTCGATCTGCTCCAGCCGGCCCTCGCGACCCGCCAGCCGCAGGATGGGCTCCTCGCGAATGCGCACGCCGGCGGCCGCCAGCGCAGCGCGCTCGCCGTTCAGGCGCGCCGGGCCGTCGGTGCAGAGCACGACGTCGCTGCTCCAGCCGGCCAGGACCATGGCGGAGCGCGCCGCCTCCGGGCCGCTGCCGTGGAGTGCCAACGGCCGGTCGCGCACCTCCCAGCCGTCGCAGAACGGACAGTGAAATGCCGAACGGCCCCAGAGGTCCTCGATGCCAGGCAGCGGCGGCGGGTCGTAGCGCAGTCCGTGAGCGAGCACGAGCGCGCGCGTGCGCAGCGCAACACCGTCGTCGAGTGTCACCGTCAGCCCGTCCGACAGGGGGCGGGCGTCGAGCACCGCGCCGTCGCGCACCTCCACGGTGGGGTACTCGGCCAGCTGCTCACGCCCGGTCCGTCGCAGCTCGCCGGGGGAGGTGCCGTCCTGGGCCAGCAATCCGCCCACCGCTGAGACGACGGCGTTGGCGGGACGGCCAGTGTCGAGGACCAGCACCCGGCGGCGCGCCCTTCCGAGCACGAGCGCGGCGCTCAGCCCGGCCGGTCCACCGCCGACGATGACCGCATCGAGCGCGGCCGGCCTGGAGGTGGGCGAGCCTCGGCGGGAGCGCCCGGTCCCGCCACACGAGCGAGGGGTGACCAACGAAAGGGCCGCTTGAGCGCTGTGTGAGGGGCGTCCGGGGTGCATACACGTACGTCGGATGCGGCCCGGCCTTTTCGACATCCGAGATGCGAAAGCCCTCCTTCCTTGAGCCACTCCAATCTTGGATAGTGTCCGCTCTGTGGGAACCGAACCGAGCGCGCTCCTCCGCCGCAGTGGCCTCCGGGTCACGGCCCAGCGGCTGGCCGTCATGCGCGCGGTCTCGGAGGGATCCCACGTTTCCGCGGACGTCGTGGCCGAGAGGGCCAGGGACGAGATCGGCGCGATCTCGACCCAGGCGGTCTACGACGCCCTGACGTCCCTGACCGAGCACGGCCTGCTCCGGCGCATCCAGCCGGCCGGGTCGCCGGCTCGCTACGAGGACCGGGTCGGGGACAACCACCATCACCTCATCTGCCGAACCTGCGACCGGATGGTCGACGTGGACTGTGCGGTCGGCGAAGCCCCGTGTCTGACGGCCGTCAAGGACCACGGATACGTGGTCGACGAGGCCGAGGTCATCTACTGGGGCCAGTGCCCCGACTGTCTGAGAGAGAAAGGAACCGCGTGACCAAGAGCGTCAGCGAAAGCGAGAACCCGGCAATCGACAGCCCGACTCCGGCGACGGATCGGCCGCACACCAACCGGGACTGGTGGCCCAACCAGCTGGACCTGAGCGTGCTGCACTGGCACTCATCGTTCACCAACCCGCTGGATGGGGACTTCGAGTATTCCGAGGCGTTCCAGAAGCTCGACGTCGACGCGCTCAAGCGCGACCTGACCGAGCTGATGACCTCGTCGCAGGAGTGGTGGCCGGCGGACTACGGGCACTACGGCCCCCTGTTCATCCGCATGAGCTGGCACGCGGCGGGCACCTACCGCGTGGCCGACGGCCGCGGCGGCGGCGGCCAGGGCGCCCAGCGCTTCGCCCCGCTGAACAGCTGGCCCGACAACGCGAGCCTGGACAAGGCGCGCCGGCTGCTGTGGCCGCTCAAGCAGAAGTACGGCCAGACGCTGTCCTGGGCGGACCTGCTGGTCTACGCCGGCAACGTGGCGATGGAGTCGATGGGCTTCAAGACGTTCGGCTTCGGCTTCGGCCGCGAGGACATCTGGGAGCCCGAAGAGATCTTCTGGGGCCCCGAGGACACCTGGCTGGGCGACGAGCGCTACAGCGGCGAGCGCGAGCTCCAGGGTCCCGTGGGCGCCGTCCAGATGGGCCTGATCTACGTGAACCCGGAGGGCCCCAACGGCGAGCCCGACCCGGCCGCGTCGGCGCGCGACATCCGCGAGACGTTCAGCCGCATGGCCATGAACGACGAGGAGACCGTCGCGCTGATCGTCGGCGGCCACACGTTCGGCAAGACCCACGGGGCGGTCAGCCCCGACCTGATCGGGCCGGAGCCCGAGGCCGCGCCGATCGAGCAGCAGGGCCTGGGCTGGAAGAACAGCGCCAACGGCGGCAACGGCGCCCACACGCTGACCAGCGGGCTCGAGGGCGCGTGGACCAAGGA
>Ga0190275_10001570_pt1 | contig 16884 bp, 16 predicted proteins | sample Popmic550T_FD_133745 | JGI IMG/M metagenome (GOLD analysis project Ga0190275, IMG submission 133745) | Populus adjacent soil microbial communities from riparian zone of Yellowstone River, Montana, USA - 550 T | ecosystem: Environmental > Terrestrial > Soil > Riparian zone > Trees stand | place...
CCGACCTTTCCCCAGGGTGCCGTGGATGTAGTGGATGCTCCGAGTGCTCAGGCCTCCGCCCGGACGCTCGGAGAGGCTCAAGAGCTGGCTGTGGACCTGGAGGCGGACTCCATGCACGCCTTCCGGGCCCGGCTCTGCTTCCTCCAGCTGGCCACGGACACAGAGGTGTTCCTCTGGGACACCCTCGTGCCGGGGGTGGATGCCAGCCTGCTCGCCCCCCTGATGGCCGACCCGGCGCGCACCAAGTACTTCCACGCCGCCCAGGGAGACCTGCAGTACCTGGCCGAGACAGGCGTGCGGGTCCAGGGCCTCTTCGATACCCACCGGGCGGCCACGCTGCTGGGGTGGCCCAAAGTCGGCCTGGCGGACCTGGCCCGGGAGCGGCTGGGAGTGGAGCTGCCCAAGGAGCACCAGCAGTCGGACTTCTCGCTGCGCCCGCTGCCGGCGGAGATGCGCGAGTACATCGCCAATGACGTGCGCTACCTGTGCGAGCTGGGCCGGCAGGTGCGCGAGGAGTGCCGCAAGACGGACATCCTCGAGGAGGTGCTCCTGGACTGCGCGCGCATGTGCGAGGAGGCAGCGGCCCGGCCCGAGGTAGGCGCGGAGTTCAAGCCGAAGCTGCCGCGCTCGGGGCTCTCTCCGGCGCAGCTGCTGCTGGCCCACTCGCTGGCGTTCGCGCTCCACCGCAAGCGCCTGGAGTGGGCGGAGAAGGCCAACCTGCCCATGGGGCGGATGCTGTCCAACATGGCCATCGCTGAGATCTCGGTGAAGCTGCCCACGAGCCCCAAGGAGCTGGCGCGGGCGGCTGGCGTGCGTGGGGGCTTCGTGCGGGAGCATGGCGAGGAGGTGCTCGCCCTGGTGCGGGAGCTGACGGAGAAGTCCCGCAAGGGCGAGCTGAAGCCGGAGCGCGAGGCGAAGGACGGCAGCCGGGACCCGAACCGGCGCAAGCGCGAGGACGTGCTCAAGGCGTTCCGCTCGGAGAAGGCGGCCGAGCGCAAGGTGACGCCCTCGGTGGTGCTCCCCAACGCGGTGATGGAGGTGCTCGCCGCCGTGCCGCCGCGCAACCTGGAGGAGCTGGCGAAGGTGCCCTGGCTGGGAGAGAAGCGGGTGCGCCTCTATGGAGAGGCGCTGATCGCCCTGCTCTCGCAGTACCCCGCCCCGCTGAGCCTGCTCTAGCGCTTGAGCGCCAGCATCATCCCGTCGCGGATGGTGAGCAGCACCTTCTCCACGCGGGGGTCCGCGGCCACCTTCGCGTTGAAGGCCACGATCGCGTGGTCCTCCGGGGACTGGGGCTGGAGGACGCGCCCGCTCCAGAGCGTATTGTCCGCTACCAACAGTCCCCCGGAACGCAGGAGGGGAACCACGGCGTCGTAGTAGGCGCCGTAGTTCTGCTTGTCCGCGTCGATGAAGGCCAGGTCGAACGGCCCCCGCAGCGTCTTCAGCGTCTCCAGCGCCGGCCCCATGCGCAGCTGAATCTTCCGTCCATGCGGGCTGCGCGAGAAGAAGTCCCGGGCCACGGCCGCTGCCTTCTGATCGATATCGCACGTGACGAGCTCGCCATCATCCGGAAGCCCTTCCGCCATCATCAGTGCGGAATAGCCGGTGAAGGTCCCCAGTTCGAGCACGCGCCGGGCGTGGGCCAGCTTCACCAGCATTCGCAGGAAGGTGCCCTCCATGCGCCCCACCTGCATTTGCGGTGACTTCATTCGTGCATACGTTGTTTCCCGGAGTTCCTCAAAGATCGCACCCGGGCGCTCAGTGTGAGCCTGGGCGTACTCTTCAACCTGGGGTGGGACGAGGGTGAGCGTGTCGGCCATGGCGAGACCATCTACCAGTGATCAGAAGCCGTTGCGAAGCGGGGACCCGGCAGTTGCGACGGGGACGGCCATGCATAGCTTTGGGTCCGCTGTGGAGGTGGCCGACATGACGGGTGCGAGAATGGGGTCGGCGCGGTCGGACATCACTCAGTGCATCACCGCGAGCTTGCGCTGCCAGGTCGCATGCGAGGCAGGCATGGCGCGGCTGGTGTCCGAGGGACATCCGGCGGATAGCGACGTCGTTCGCCTGCTCCGGCAGTGTGCGGAGTTGTGTGAGCTGAACGCGCGGGCGCTGCAGAAGGACAGCAGGCTGGCGCGGCGGACGGCGAGCATCTGCTTCGAGCTGGGAAGCCAGGTGGCGCGCACGGCGTGGCTGGACACGAACGCGGCCAGCGCGGGGCTTGCTCGGGACGCGCTGTTCATGGCGCGGGCGTGCCGGCTGCTGCTCTTCGCCACCTGAGCCAGGGAGCTTGTGCCCAGGCCGCCCGCTGCTCGAGAGCCGGTGAAGGACTGAGCCGCGACCGTGTCACACGCCCCGGCCAGTTCTTGGTGATCGCGCGGCCCGTCCCTGGCCGGCCCGGTATGGCGGGCGCTGGCCCTTGGAGGCGTCTCCTCAGAGCGAGACGCCGTACAGCGCGCCGTACTTGCTCCTCAGGTACTCCAGGAAGTCCACATCCGTGAGGCCTCGTCCCGTCACCTGATGGACGAGGTCCTCCGCAGGCAGGCGGTAGCCCTGGCTGTGCACATGGGTGCGCAGCCAGTCGCGCAGGGGAAGCAGCTCGCCGCGGCGGATGTGGCCGGAGAGATCCGGCAGGGCGCGCTCGGCGGCGCGGTAGAGGGACGCGGAGTAGAGGTTGCCGAGCGAATAGGTCGGGAAGTAGCCGAACTCGCCCCAGGCCCAGTGGATGTCCTGGAGCACTCCCTGGGTGTCATCGGACGGCGTCACCCCGAGGTAGCGCTGCATCCGCTCGTTCCACGCGGCGGGCAACTCCTCCAGCGGCAGCTCGTCGTGGATGAGCAGCAGCTCCAGCTCGTAGCGCAGGACGATGTGGAGGTTGTACGTCACCTCGTCCGCCTCGGTGCGGATGAGCGAGGGGCTCACGCGATTCACAGCCGCGTGGAAGGCGCCCCTCTCCACTCCCGCGAGTGCCTGGGGAAACGCCTCCCGCAGTGCCGGGTAGAAGTGCTCCCAGAAGGCGTCGCTGCGGCCCACCACGTTCTCCCAGAGGCGGGACTGAGACTCGTGCAGCCCCATGGAGGGCGCGGCGGCCAGCGGCGTGCGGTAGTGCGCCTCGGCGAAGCCCTGCTCGTAGAGCCCGTGGCCTGCCTCGTGGATGGTGCTGAAGAGCGCGTTGAGGGGGTTGGCCTCATCGATGCGCGTGGTGAGGCGCACGTCCAGCGGGTGCGTGCCACCCGTGAACGGGTGGATGCTCCGGTCCTGCCGGCCCGCCTCCAGATCGAAGCCCACCGCCTCGAGCAGCCGCAGGGTGAAGCGCCACTGGGCCTCGCCGTCGAAGTGGCGCCCCTGGAAGAGATCCGGCAGCTGCCTGGGCGCGGCCGTCAGGGTGGCCACCATGGGAATCAGCGCGTCTCGCAGCGCCGTCAACACCGGCGTGAGGCGCGCCACGCGCATGCCCGGCTCATACCCCTCGAGCAGCGAGTCGTAGCGCTCGCCCTTATGGCCATAGGCATCCGCCTGCTCGCGGCGCAGCGCCAGGATGCGCGCGAGGGCAGGCTGGAAGAGGGCGAAGCGCTTCTCCTTCCGAGCCTGGCGCCAGGCCACCAGCGCGCGGCTCTGCGCCTCGGCCAGCGCCTTCACCAGCGCCTGGGGCACTCGCACGGCGCGGTCTCGCTCCTGGGTGAGCACCCGCACCATGGCTCGCTGGTCGGCCTCCAGGTCCGTCCGCCCGGCGGCCCAGGCGAGCGCCTCCCCCAGCCACGGGTCCACGAGCCGCTCGTGGTGGAGCCCCTGGAGCGTGGAGAGCTGGTGGGCCCGCGCGTCATCGGCCTTGGCAGGCAGATACGTCTCCTGGTCCCAGGTGGCCAGGCCGATGATGCCCTGGAGGTCCCGGAGCTCCTGCATCCGGGCAAGCAGCGAGGAGAAGGTGGGTTCCATGGACCTGGGTTCTAGGCCATCCGAGGCAGCGCGGGCAGTGGTACCTTGGCGCACCATGGCTACCGTTCAGAAGTTCTTCATGGCGCCCGAAGACGAGGCCGCCTTCTTCCGCTTCCTCGAGCGCCTGGTGCTCGAGGTCTACCCTCGGCGCGTGCCTCCCGACTGGGAGACGTTCCGAGCCAGCGCGGAGAACCTCCCCAGGATTCCAGAGGAGGATCTCTACCTGGTGGCCACCGAGCTCGGCGCGGCCGTCGTGGACAAGGTCAAGCGAGGGCCGGACAAGGGCTTCTGGCGCATCGACGAGGTGCGCTCGCCCGTCATCTTCATGGAGCGCTCACGCAAGAACGAGGAGGGCGAGCTGCTCAGCGGGGTGCTCTGGGCCGAGCTGGACATCACCCCCCAGACGGGCCGGAAGGACGCGGCGCCGGATCGCTTCCGGCGCCTGTTCCTCGAGATCGAGGAGTACCTGAGAAAGGCCTTCCGCAAGGGAGACCCCAAGGCCTTCCTCGTGGGCCCCAAGGCCGCGCGGCTCTTCAAGGAGGGGCTCGTGCTCCGGGACTCGGCGCACCGCGGCGGGACGGTGGTGCCCTTCAAGTGAGGGCCGCGCGGGGCCTGCTCAGGTGCCGGTGGGGACCTGGGCGAGCTGGTGGAGCATGGGCGCCTCGTTGAGGAACTTCAGCTCCGGGTGCTTCTCCTCGGCGTGCTGCAGCGCCCAGTCGTCGCGGAAGAGCACCAGCGGAAGGCCGTCGCGATCCTGCACCGTCTGCCGGTTGCCCTCCCAGTCGAACGCCTTCGGATCGAAGTTCGCGCCCACCACCCAGCGCGCGTGGCTGAAGGGCAGCTTGTCCAGGGCGATCTTCGCCCCGTACTCGTGCTCGAGCCGGTACTGGAGCACCTCGAACTGCAGCACCCCCACCACGCCCACGATGGGATCCTTCATGCCCATCTGGAGCTGCTGGAAGATCTGCACCGTGCCCTCCTCGGAGAGCTGCTCCAGCCCCTTCTCCATCTGCTTGCGGCGCAGCGGATCCTTGCTGCGCACCACGGCGAAGTGCTCGGGGCTGAAGCGCGGCACGCTCTCGAAGAGGACGCCCTCATCCTCCGCCAGCGAGTCCCCGATGCGGTACTGCCCCGGGTCGAACAGGCCAATGACGTCCCCGGGCCACGCGTCCTCGATGGCGGTTCGCTCGGCGGCGAGGAACTGGCTCGGCTTGGCCAGCCGAACCTCCTTGGCCAGCCGAGAGTGGTGCGCGCTCATCCCCTTCACATAGCGGCCGGACACCACGCGCAGGAACGCGATGCGGTCGCGGTGCGCCGGGTCCATGTTCGCCTGGATCTTGAAGACGAAGCCGGAGAACTTCGGCGTGGTAGGCAGCCGCGGCCCATCCTTCGTCTGCCGGGGCGTGGGAGCAGGGGCCAGATCCAGGAACGCATCCAGGAAGGGCCGCACGCCGAAGTTGGTCATCGCCGAGCCGAAGAACATGGGCGTCAGCTGCCCCGAGTCGCTCTTCTCCCGGGTGAACTCGTCCCCGCCCACGTCCAGCAGCTGGATGTCCTCCTTGAGCTGCTCCAGCTCGCGCTCGTTGAGCACGGAGTGGATCTCCGGCGAGTCCAGGGGCACCGAGCGCTCGGCCACCTCCTTCTCGCCGTGGTGGCCCTCCGCGCTGAAGACGTGGACCACGTTGGCCCGCCGGTCATACACGCCGCGGAAGTCCGGCCCCATGCCGATGGGCCAGTTCATCGGGTACGAGCGGATGCCGAGCACCTGCTCCAGCTCGTCCATCAGGTCCAGCGGCGCGCGGCCGAACCGATCCAGCTTGTTGACGAAGGTGAAGATGGGGATGCCGCGCATCCGGCAGACCTTGAAGAGCTTCTTGGTCTGCGGCTCCACGCCCTTGGCCGCGTCAATGAGCATCACCGCCGAGTCCGCGGCGGCCAGCGTGCGGTAGGTGTCCTCGGAGAAGTCCTGGTGGCCCGGGGTGTCCAGCAGGTTCACCGCATGGTCCCGGTAGACGAACTGGAGCACGGACGAGGTGACGGAGATGCCGCGCTCCTTCTCCAGTTCCATCCAGTCGCTGGTGGCATGCCGCCTTGCCCGCTTGGCCTTCACGCTGCCGGCCAGGTGGATGGCGCCTCCGTAGAGCAGCAGCTTCTCGGTGAGGGTCGTCTTGCCCGCGTCGGGGTGGGAGATGATCGCAAAGGTGCGCCGCCGGGCGACTTCCTGCTCGAGTTCGGATGCCATGACGGGAGGCCAACTATCACGGGGCGTGCGAATTTTCGCGGCCTTCTCGATCTGCGCTTGCCCCCTTGGACTCCAGGGGCTCGAATCCGTGCCTCTCGCCTCCTCTCAGGAGCAGCCATGCAGCGGACCCGCTACTCGACCGGAACCCCCTGGGAGCCCCGAGTGGGCTACTCGCGCGCAGTGCGCGTTGGACCCTTCGTCTCCGTCACCGGCACCACCGCCACGGATGCCTCGGGCAAGGTGGTCGGCGAAGGGGATGCCTACGCTCAGGCCGTCCAGGCCCTGCGCAACATCCAGACCGCGCTGGAGGCGCTCGGGGCCCGGCTGGAGGACGTGGTGCGCACCCGCATCTACGTGACGGACATCTCCCGGTGGGAGGAGGTAGGCCGGGCGCACCACGAGTTCTTCGGCACCATCCTGCCGGCCACCTCCATGGTGGAGGTGCGCCGCCTCATCGACCCCGTGATGCTGGTGGAGATCGAGGCGGACGCCATCTGCGAGGAGCGCTGAAAACAGAGACGCCGGAGGACCCGAAGGCCCTCCGGCGCCTGACTGTCACGCCTGCGGAGCGCTTACAGCTCCGGGGTTACGTCCCCCGGCACCGGCTCCGGCTCGATCGGGGCATCGGGCATTGGCGTGACGTCGTCGGGGTTGCCAGACGGCGGGGAGATCTCGCCGCGAAGGTCGGCGGCCGGGCAGGCCTCTCGCGTGCCCACTGCCGAGCCTTCGACCACGGTGCACTCGGAGAGGGGCTGGCCCTTGGTGCACTGGCGCAGGATGCGGAACTTCTCCAGTTCCTGCCGGTCCCAGCACGCGCTGCCGATGAAGAACGTGTCCGCCGCGATGTCACCGCCGGAGGCGTAGATGTCCGCACGCCCGCCGGTGCCCGGGATCCAGCGGAGGGTGGCGAACACGTTCTCCTTCTCGGGGGTCGCCGTGTCCTTCAGGTTGTACTTGCCGAACACGCGGATGCGGGTGGCGCCCGAGGGATTGCGGCGGTGGCCGACGAAGGCGCCGGTGACGGGCTCGTGGTTGGTCGGGTTCGGCGTGAAGGCCGCCAGCCGGTAGGACAGCGTCTTGTCATTGCCCGCGGTGTGCGCGAAGGAGGCCATCAGCTTGCCCTGGCCGGTGGTGGTGGGCGCCACCGCCTTGAGGTTGTCCAGGTTGATGCCGAGGGTGCCCCGGCCGCGGTGCGCCACCACTCCCTTGGTCAGCCCGCCCGCCGAGATAACCTTGTAGGCCGCGTCATCCGTGCTGCCCAGCGGCCGCGCCTCCAGCTTCCACACGAAGCGCTGCTGCGTCACCTTCTTGATGGTGAACTTGAAGGTGGCGTGGGTGCGGTCCGTCGGGCCGTACACCAGCACGTCGCCCGGCTGGGCCTCCGCGCCGCCCGCGTTCACCAGCTCCACGATGGGGGCAATCGCTTCCTTGAGGGTGGCATTGAGCGCCTTGACCTGCAGGCGCGCGTTCTCGAGGAACTCCGGGCCCTGGCCGTTGAGCTCGCCTTGGTGCACGCCGAAGCCCTCGGCGATCAGCGCGGCACCTTCCTCGGCGGCCGCCTCACCATTGATCTCCAGGGCGGTGCCAGCCAGATCCGGCGTGGCCTCCACGTACTCGGAGTCCTCCACCGCGCTCTCCTTACCGCAAGCACCCAGCACCAGCGCCGCACCCAGCATCATCGACTTGCCGATCCGCATCATGACTTCACTCCTTCGAGGTTCGAGAGGTTGAGACCGTCTTGAGCGCCGTCGCATCGCGCTCACGGCTCCTCGAACCCAGGGGGGGCGGGTTGGTTGCGGGGCTTTTTCCGGGGGATTTTCCAGCTGGGGGTAGGCAAGTGTCGGGAGGATTGCTATGGCTTGGGGTGCCGAGCGGCGATGGACGCCGCCCCGCGAGCACCTGGAGGCTCCTTGAACTTGCCCCTTGTCCCCGCCGCGGTTGCTGTCCTGTTCGCCCAGAGGGCGCAGGCCGCCTGAGCCGGCACTCGACGTCCGTCGCAGTGTGGCCCTGCCCCCTTGCTGGGTGCCCTGAAGAACCAGGTGCGCCGCAGGCACCGCTCTGCCCGGAGTCCTTCCAGTGTCCATCGAGCTTCTCGGCTGGGGTCCAGACCTCGCCCACGCGTTCTCCCTTCTCCTGTCTCAGTCCTCTCTTCCCCTCGTTCCCGGCCGCGTGGTGCGGCAGGAGCGCGGGCTCCTCACCGTCCAGACCTCCGAGCGGGCGTTCCTCTCGCGCCCCTCGGGACGGCTCCTTCACCAGGCTCCGAGCGCCGAGGCGCTTCCCACCATCGGCGACTGGGTCGCGCTGATACCGCCCTCGGGTGAGGGCGAGGCGCTGCTCCACTCCCTCCTTCCCCGCCGCAGCGTCCTCATGAGACGCGAGGCGGGAAGCGAGCGCGAGGGACAGCTCATCGCCGCCAACCTCGACGTGGTGTTCCTCGTGACCGGGCTGGATGGGAACTTCAACCTCCGGCGCATCGAGCGGGCGCTCACCATCGCCTGGAACAGCGGTGCCACCCCCGTGGTGGTGCTCAGCAAGGCGGACCTCCACGCGGATGTCTCCGCCCTCCTCCTCGAGGTGGAGGCGCTGGCTCAGGGCGCCCCGGTGCTCGCACTGAGTGCGCTGGAGGGCACAGGGCTCGAAGAGCTGCGTGCGCAGCTGCCTGCCGGGAAGACGGGGGCACTGCTCGGCTCCTCGGGTGTGGGCAAGTCGACCCTCGTCAACCGGCTGCTGGACGAGGCGCGGCTGGCCACCCAGCCCGTCCGGCCCGACGATAACAGGGGGCGCCACACCACCACGCACCGGGAGCTCTTCGTGCTTCCCCATGGAGGCCTGCTCATCGATGGGCCGGGGATGCGCGAGCTCGGGCTGTGGGGAGAGGAAGAGGGCCTGAGCCAGGCGTTCTCCGATGTCCTCGCCATGGCCGCCGACTGCCGTTTCTCGGACTGCTCTCACCGGCGCGAGCCTGGATGCGCGGTGCGGGCCGCGGTGGAAGCCGGGGGACTCTCCTCGGAGCGGCTCGAGAGCTTCGAGAAGCTCCTGCGCGAGCAGGCCTACCAAGCGCGTCAGTCAAGCAGTGCTGCGCAGCGCGAGCAAAAGCGCCTCGAGCGAAACCTCACGCTCGCGGGAGGGCAGCACTCGCGAGCGAAGCGCCGCCGAGACTAATTAGCGGCTCACCTGCTGTAACCCCGGCGCCAGCCTGCCTGGAGCGCCGGGGCCCACGGCCATGCCCCGAGGCCGGGTGTCTCTCCGGCCTGCGCGGACCAGCCCCCACCCCACGCCCACCAGCAGCGCCCCGAACGCGAGGAAGCCCAGATCCCACGCGAGCTGCCCCTCCCCAGGGCGGACGTGGTGGATGCCGAGCAGGTGGTGGTCGATGAGCCCCTCCACCAGGTTGAACGCGCCCCAGCCGATGGCCAGCGAGCCCACGAGGGTGCGGGTCGACCAGGGGACCTCGGGGCGCTGGCCCGCGCGCCACAGCAGGCCAAGCCCCAGGACGGTGGCCAGCCAGGTGAAGGCGTGGAAGAGGCCATCCCAGAACATGTTGATCTTCATGCTCACCAGCTCCGTGGGAGGCAGCTGGGTCGAGAGCATGCTGTGCCACTGAAGGATCTGGTGCAGCAGGATGCCATCAGCGAAGCCCCCTAGGCCCGCGCCAAGCAGCACGCCCGCCGAGATGAGCGCCCCATGGTGCCGTGCTCCGTCTGCCATCGCGTCCTCCGCGCTCCGTCAGGTTCTGGCTCCAGGCTCCTCCCCGTCACGCGGGGTAGCCACCTCACGCGGCGGGAGTCCGATGCGGTACAGCAGCGCGCTGAGCGCTCCGATGAGCAGGAAAGGCACGACTGCCGTCACCAGGTAGGTCCAGAAGTCATCACCCAGGACGGAGGTGCGCACCACCCGGGCGGTGGGACAGTCCGGACAGGCCACCGCGGGGGGCCCTACCAGCAAGCCCCCAAGGAGTACCCAAAGCTGCGCACCGTGTCGGTCCATCGGGACACCCTTGGGGAGTCAGCGCCCGCTGAGAAGGTAGGCACGAAAGGTCCACTCGGTACTGCACGAAGGGAGGGGGGCGCTGCCCAGAGCTACACGTCAGCCAGGGCCCCTGAGGCTCCCTCTTGCCGAGCAGCGAACACTTGAACCTTCAGTTGCGTCCCCACTGCCGGGGGCGCTCGAAGCGGAAGAAGCCGCTGGCCTCCTCCTGGCCAATCACGTCGGCCTCGGTGCCGAAGTAGCGCGCACGCAGCTCCTGGAGCTTCGTCTCCAGCTCGGGGCCGGAGAGCTGCTGCGCCAGGGCCTCGCGCTCCGCCATGTACTTCACGCCCGCGTCCCAGCGCGTGTCGCGGGTCTTGTCCAGCTCGTCCCAGCGCTTCAGCGCCTCCTCGTCCAGCCCCAGCTCCTTGCGGACGGTGCGCAGGCTCTGCGAGCGCTCCTGGGGCGTCATCTCCGTCAGCTCCTTCTGCACCGAGGACAGATCCAGGAAGCGGTTCATCGTCTCCTGGCGGTGCCGGTCCAGGTAGACCTCCGCCTGCTCGCCGTGGATCTCCTGGAGGCGCTGCTTGTACGTGGACAGCTTCTGCTTGAGGTTGGCGTCCTGCTTCCCGTCGAGCGCCACGAGCGTGTCCGCCAGGGCCTGGTTCTTCAGCTCGGAGGCCCAGATGCGCTCTGCATTCTCCTTGCCGAAGAGCCGGTTGCGCGCATCCCAGATGGCGGTGCGGCGCTCCTTGTCATTGAGCCCGCGCAGGTAGGAGTCGTTGTCCCGCACCCACTTCTCGTAGTCCACGCGGTTGCGGAGCGTCGCCGCCAGCTCGTCGTACATCTCCGGGAACGCCTTCTTGAGGAACGCCAGCAGCTCCTCCTGCCAGCGGTCCGGGTTCCGCTTCTGGAAGAAGCGCATCAGGTCTTCCAGCATCTTGATCTGGATGTAGGGCTCCTTCAGCTTCGCGCCGAAGCGGTCGCGCATGAAGGTGGCCAGCTCCTCCAGTTCCTTGTCCGGATCTCCTGACAGCACGGGAGCGGAGGGAGGAGGCTCGCCTCCAGGGCCTGGCAGGGCGCTCGGGCTGGCGACAGACGCGGTCGCAGGCGGCCGCTCCGCACGAGGGCCTGTGCCAGAAGCTGCTGCGAGAGCAAGCCGAGCCTCGGGCTCCGCGCTCCGGAACGAGAGATACACGCCCGCGAGCAGGGCCAGGAGCGCCACCGCCGAGCCACCCAGAATCGTCTTGGTCCGCATCCTCATGCGGCTCTCTCCTTGCCACAGGCCGGGCAAGGTGGCGAGGTGGCCCGGAGGATCCGCCTGCGTGGACCCTCTGGGCACCCGGTGTGCTGCGCTCAGTCGAAGTAGGCGATGTAGTCGATGATGGCCGCGTAGAACTCCGGCTCATCGAAGGTGTCCGGCCCCACGCCGACCACGTCCAGGTGGTCCTGGATGATGACGCTCGACATGGAGGTCATCTGGGTGGCGGTGGGCGCGTTGAGGTTGGTCACCTGGCCGAGCGCCGTGTCGGTGCCGACATAATCGAAGCCGACGTACTCGGTGTAGTAGAGCCGGTGGCCCATCTGCTGGGAGTTGATGCCGACCAGCCCATCGTCGTCCGCCTCGTTCCTCACGCCGTCGCCCTTGCCACCAGCGCCGTCGTTGTCGCAGTCATCCGTGCAGGCCCCGTCGCCGTCGATGTCGAAGAAGAACTCCTTGAGCAGGTAGAGGGCCGGGTTCACGTTCACGCCGTGCTGCGCGGTGATGAGCGAGACGAAGCGCGTGGCATACGGGGAGCTGGGCGGATAGGCGGTGTTGAAGGCCTTCATGCCCGTGGTCCTGCCGTCGTTCGCATCGTAGTCGTTGTAGACGAGCTGCTTGGCGCCCGCGATGCCGTCATTGCCGGGCTGGTAGATCGTGTCGCCGTAGTAGCGGGCCAGCGCGTCGATGACGCTGGTGACGCCGGGGTTGAGCCCCAGGATGTACTTGGCGACCGGCGAGCCGCGGTGCGGCGAGGACACGCTGACGGCCACCTTGACGGCGGTGTAGCCCTTGCGCTCGCGCAGGACGCGCGCGGCCTTGCGGATGTCGAGGCCACCCTGCGAGTGCCCCACGAGGTTCACGTAGCTGGCCCCGACGGAGGCCATGAAGCCCTCGACGTCATTGGCCAGGTCCAGGCCGCGCACCTCCGAGGTCTGGAACGGCTGCACCTGGGCGACGAAGGCCTTCTGCGCGGTGTTGAGGTCCCCGTTGCAGTAGACCTCGAAGGTCTCGTCACAGGGGTCGCCCACGAACGTGCCGTAGTCATCTCCCCAGTAGTCGTATCCGAGGATGTCGTCGAAGCCGGACATGCCGTGAGCGAACACGACGGGGTACGTCGACTTCGCCGCGCCCGCGTGGGCGGGAGTGGCGAGCCCGAGGGCGCTCACGGCCAGCAGGGCCAGAAGCAGAGGTGGGGTGTGTCTCATGCGAACTCCTTGGGTGAGTGGGTGATGAAGACCCGAGGCCCTACGGCTGCTTCTTGATGAAGGCCCGGTCCTCGGGTGAGAGGGTCTCGAGGCACTGCGCGCAGTACTGGCCGGAGCTCTCGTCCGCGGACGTGATGGCCTTGCCCTTGGCGTCCGCCATCACGCAGCCCTTCGCCTCGCAGTGAGGGAAGCCCAGCGTGTGGCCGAACTCGTGGACGGCCAGGTCGCCCAGCCTGCGCAGCAGCACGTCTTTCTCCTTGCTGTGCTTCTTGTAGATGAACGCGGACAGCACACAGCTCGGCCCGCCGATGTTGGCCAGGCCCGCGATGCCCCAGTCGACGATGTCGCCCTTGGTTGTGGAGATCTCTGCTTCCGTCACGCCCACCACCCTCCAAGCGCCAGCGGGCGGGCTCGCATCCAGGGCGTCGAGGAGCTTCTCGGCGCGCCAGCGCTTGCGGGGCTTGTAGAAGGCCTCCGAGGGCAGCTCGCGCTGCGGCTCGATGCGCACCTGCACATTCATGCGGGACTGGATCTCCTGGGCCACGCGCTCCAGGTACTCCTGCTTCACTGGGCCCAGCGGGACGATGGCGACGACGCGCTGAGGCGCATCCTCCGCCGAGGCGATGGACGCTCCCAGCAGTGCAATTCCCAGCAACAAGCGCTGCAGCGATGCCATCCCCACCCGCCTCGTGCCTGGAAGGTTGATTTTCCAGTCAGCCTTATCGCGGATCCTGAGAAAAAGTTGTGCTGGGTGGTTTTGCACCCAGCCCACTCCCAAGAATTTCCAGGGGATACCGGGTCGACGGCCGCGCTCAGCCGCCCGCGGACGTGTAGTGCCCGATGGAGCGCAGCCACACGCGGCGCGAGATGAAGGCGAACACGATGGAGCCCACCACCGCCGCCACCAGCGCTCGGAGCGGCAACCGCCCCAGCATCGCCTCCGCCGGGAACGTCGTCATCAACGCCAGCGGGATGAGGAACGTGAACACGAAGGCAAGCGGCCCCTTGAAGACCGACGACGGCCACCGCGCCGCATCGAAGATGGACTGGAAGAAGTAGGTGAGGTTGTCCACCTTCACCACGAAGAAGGCCGCGCTCACCGTGAGGATCCACATCGAGTAGAGCAGCAGCGTGCTCGTGCCCAGCAACACCACCGAGGCCAACAGCCCCGGGATGGACGGCCCACGCCCCAGCAGGTGGAAGGAGTAGACGAAGATCGCCACCCCCGTGAGGACGTTGGTGGATCGCCACGGCTCGAAGCGCGTGGTGGACACCAGGAACTGCGCGTCCGCGGGCTTGAGCAGCACGAAGTCCAGCGTTCCCTTGCGGATGTGCTCCACCACCCCGTTGAGGCTGGGCGTGATGGCACCCTCCAGCACGCCCTGCAGCAGGGTGAACCACCCCACCACCAAGAGCGCCTCGCCGAAGCTCCAGCCGGCGATGGCCTGCCGCTCCCCGTACACGACGAGGAGCGGCACCATCGCCGTGAATGTCCAGAACAGGGAGATGACGCCCTCCAGCAGGAAGTCCCCCCGGTACTGCATGGCCAGCAGGCTGGAGGCCCGCAGCTGCACGCCGAGCAGTCTCGAATAGCGGCGCAGCATCCCTCTCTAGCCTCCGTACGCCGCGAAGCGCCGCAGCCCTCGCCGCCACAGGGTGACGGCGAGTGTCCCCAGCACCAGCACCCAGATCCACTGACGCGCCAGCAGCAGCAGCGTCTCCGGCAGCTCGTGCCTCCCCGTCATCACCTCCACCGGCAGGCCGATCTGGTAGCGAAAGGGCAGCCAGTCCACGAGCGCGCTCAGCCAGGGCGGCCCCAGCGACACGGGGAACATGTACCCGGAGAGGATGAAGAACAGCACCAGCCACACATCCATCACGTGATTGCTGCTCTCCATGAAGAGGGCCATCGTCCCGATGCAGACGTTCGCCAGGAAGGTGATGAGCCACCCTCCCAGCAGCGTCACCAGCAGCAGCGGCCAGCCCCACCACTCCCGAGGCACCGCCTGCTCGCCCACCACGAGCACCGAGAAGATCGCCACCGGCACCGCCACCATCACCCGCATGGGCACGGCCCCCAGGTTCTCCGCGGCGTAGGCCCACAGCGGAGAGATGGGCCGCAGCAGGCGCATGGCCAGCGTGCCCTGCCGCACCTCGTAGTTGATCTGCCAGGCCGCCCAGGCGCCCGTGAGCTGCCGCACCACGAAGGTGGCCAGGAAGTAGCCCACGAAGCCCTCCGCGTTGTAGGGGCCGATGGGCTCATCCCGCGCCACCGCCGTCCACAGCGCCATCATGATGAAGGGCATGGTGGTGGACAGCACCCAGACGAGCAGCTCGGCACGGTAGGCGAGCGCCTCGGAGAACCCCACCCGCAACAGCGAAGGGAACGCACGCACGGTGTTGCGCAGGCTCATGAGCCCACCTCGCCGGCGACCGAGGCCCGGCGGGCCTTGTTCTCGGCGAACAGCTCGCTCATGACCTCCTCGAGCGGCGCGTTCTCCACCGTCAGGTCCGTCACTGGCAGGCTCGACAGCGCGCGGCTGATGGTGGCGCTCACCGCCTCCGGAGGCACCTGCAGCACCGCCGAGCCCGGCTCGTGCGACACCACCCGGCCCAGCGAGGTGAGGCGCGCGGCCTCCACCGGCTGCTCCAGCCGGAACATGACCCGCTTCTCCGGCCGGACCCGCTGCACCAGCGCGTCCAGTCCGCCGTCGTAGGACAGCGCCCCCTTGTCGATGACGACGATGCGGGGGCAGAGCGCCGCCACGTCATCCATGTAGTGGCTGGTGAGGATGAGCGTGGCGCCGTGCCGCTCCGTGTAGGCCTTGATGAAGGAGCGCATCGTCACTTGCATCGACACGTCCAGGCCGATGGTGGGCTCGTCCAGGAAGAGGACTCTGGGACGATGGATGAGCGCCGCCGCCAGCTCGCACTTCATCCGCTCGCCCAGGGAGAGCTGCCGCGAGGGCTTCTGGATGAGCTCCTCCAGCTCCAGCAGCGCCACCAGCTCGTCCACCGTCTGCTTGAACTGCGCCTGGGGGACGTCATAGATGGCGCGGTTGAGCTCGAACGTCTCCGCCGGCGGCAGGTCCCAGAGGAGCTGCTGCTTCTGCCCCATGACGAGCATGATCTTCTTCAGGAAGGCTTCCTCGCGGTGGCGGGGCACGTGGCCGTCCACCCGCACCTCGCCCTCGGAGGGGTGGAGCAAGCCGGAGAGCACCTTGAGCGTCGTCGTCTTGCCCGCCCCGTTGGGCCCCAGGAACCCCACCCGCTCGCCGGCCCGGATCTCGAAGGAGATGCCATCCACCGCCTTCACGGTGGTGTACTCGCGATGGAAGAGCGAACGGAAGGCGGCCTTGAGGCCGGGCGGGCGCTTGTGGACTTTGTAGTGCTTGCGCAGGCCTCGGACGGAGATCATGTGGGACAGGGTTTAACGCGGTCGCCGCCCAGAGGCGACCCTTCCGTGGGAGTCAGTGTCGATGGCCGACGCGTATAGCAAGGATCTCGAGCGGTGGATTCCGCGGCTCATCTCCGTCTGGAGACAGGCCCGCCGCAAGGGAGACGGGCCGGAGACGCGGCTGACGCCCCAGGAGGTGAAGGAGGTGGGCGCGGGGGTGAAGCAGCTCTCGCTCGGCTTGACTCGGGAGCGGCAGCTCGCGGGCGCCCGGTACATGGACGACCCGAAGCTGCTGGGTGCCTACCTGCTCTTCTATTGGCCGGTGTCCTACGCCCAGGCGCGCCAGGCCCTGGGGGAGCTGCCCAGCCGCCCCCGGCACGTGCTGGACCTGGGAAGCGGCCCGGGTCCGCTGGCCTTCGCCGCGCTGGATGCCGGAGCGCAGGAGGTGACGGCGGCCGACCGGAGCAAGCCCGCGCTGGCGCTCGCCCGTTCGCTCGCCGCGGAGGCAGGAGAGGCGCTGGCCACGCGCGAGTGGGACCCGACGCGCAAGGCGCCCCTCCCCGAGGGCCAGTTCGATCTCATCACGATGGGCCACGTCCTCAACGAGCTGTACGGGACGGGGGATGGCGCCATCGGCCCTCGGGCGGCGCTGCTGGAGCAGGCGCTGGCCCAGGTGAAGAAGGGCGGGAGCCTCCTGGTGGTGGAGCCGGCCCTGCGGGAGACCTCGCGCGCCCTGCTCAAGGTGAGGGACGTGCTGGTGGGCAAGGGCTACGCGGTGCGAGCGCCCTGCATGTTCCGAGGCAACTGCCCGGCGCTGGTGAAGGAGAGCGACTGGTGCCACGCGGAGCGCTCGTGGCCCATGCCGCACGTGGTGGAG
>Ga0190275_10001571_pt1 | contig 16877 bp, 10 predicted proteins | sample Popmic550T_FD_133745 | JGI IMG/M metagenome (GOLD analysis project Ga0190275, IMG submission 133745) | Populus adjacent soil microbial communities from riparian zone of Yellowstone River, Montana, USA - 550 T | ecosystem: Environmental > Terrestrial > Soil > Riparian zone > Trees stand | place...
CAGCCTGGCCGCGAACGGCGGCAGCAGCCCGTCGCGCGCCATGGAGAAGAAGATGCGCGGCTGGCCCATCTGGAACACCAGCAGCACCGACGCCATGGCGATGATCGCGCCGAACGAGATGATCCCTGCCGCCCAGTCGTAGCCGCGCTCGGTGAACGCCGCGGCCAGCGGGTCGGCCGAGCCGTGCGAGCTCCACGGCACCAGGCCGGTCATCACCAGCGTCACCACGATGTAGATGACGGAGGTCACCGCCAGCGACAGCATCATCGCGCGCGGCATGTCGCGCTGCGGGTCCTTCGCCTCCTCGGCCGCGGTGGAGACCGCGTCGAAGCCGATGTAGGCGAAGAAGATCAGCGCCGCCCCCGAGAACACCCCCTGCCAGCCGTTGGGCATGAACGGCTGCCAGTTCTCCGGCTTCACCCAGAACGAGCCGATGGCGATGAAGAACAGGAGGATGGCCAGCTTCAGCACCACCATCACCGTGTTCGCCCACGCGCTCTCGCGGATCCCGATCACCAGGATCCAGGTGATCAGCGCCACGATCAGCACCGCCGGGAGGTTGAAGATCACCGGGAAGCCGAAGAGCTGCGGCGCCGCCGTCCAGGCCTGCCCCGCCGCGATCAGCGCGGTGTCGGTGGTGCCGGGGGCCGCCTGCAGCGCCTCGAAGCCCTGCGACGCCGTGCGCGGGTCGGTGGTCATCCAGGGCGGGATGTGGATCCCGAAGCCCTCCATCAGCGTCACGAAGTACGCCGACCAGCTCACCGCCACCGCGATGTTCCCCACCGCGTACTCGATGATCAGGTCCCACCCGATGATCCACGCCACCAGCTCGCCCAGCGTGGCGTAGGCGTAGGTGTAGGCGCTGCCGGCCTGCGGGATCAGCGACGCGAACTCGGCGTAGCAGAGCGCCGCGAAGCCGCAGGCGATCGCCACCAGCACGTAGCTCACCACCAGCCCCGGGCCGGCGCCCAGGTGGTTGGGCCCGCCCGAGATCGCGGTGCCCGCGCCCGAGAAGATCCCCGCGCCGATGATCGCGCCGATCCCCAGCGAGGTGAGCTGCCACATGCCCAGCGAGCGCCGCAGCCCGGGCTCCACCCCCACCTGCGGGTCCAGGTGGTCGTCGCGGAGCGCGGTGATCGGCTTCCTGCGGAAGAGTGCGTTCATCGGGTAAGCGGAGAAGGGGTCGGGCGGGGGAGGGGATCCCCCGGGACGAACGAGGCCGGCGGGCAACGCTTTCCCGCCGGGAACGCCGCGAAACTACGCGGGGCGGCCGGTGCGCCGCAACGGGTGCGCCGTCGGCGCGGCGTCCATCGCGCCGTCGCGCGGGGGAACGCGCCCGGCCGCCGCGGCGTCGCGCGGCGGCCGGGGGGTCACCCCAGGCGCGGGTCGCCGGGCGGTTCCGGCCCGGCTATCGGCCGGTGGTCGGGGATGCGGCCCACCCCGGGCTCCTGCTCGATCCCCATCTGGGCCGGCGACTCCTCGGGCGGGATCACCACGGCGTCGGGGTCGAACTCGCCCTCCCAGCGCGCCATCACCACCGTGGCCAGGCAGTTGCCCACCAGGTTCACCGTGGTGCGCGCCATGTCCATCAGCTCGTCCACCCCCAGGATCACCGCCACGCCCTCCAGCGGCAGGTCGAAGGTGGCCAGCGTGCCCGAGAGGATCACCAGCGAGGCGCGCGGCACCGCGGCCACCCCCTTCGAGGTGACCATCAGCGTCAGCATCATCACCAGCTGGTTGCCGAGCGTCATCTCCACGCCGGCGGCCTGCGCCACGAAGACCGAGGCCAGCGCCAGGTACAGCGTGGTGCCGTCCAGGTTGAACGAGTACCCCGTGGGCATCACGAACGCCACGATGCGCCGGGGCACGCCGATCGCCTCCATCGCCTGCATCGCCCGCGGCAGCGCCGCCTCGGAGCTGGTGGTGGAGAACGCGATCAGCGCCGGCTGGCGGACGGCCTGCAGGAACTTGCGGATCGGCACGCGCGCCATCAGCGCCACCGGCAGCAGCACCAGCAGCACGAACACCACCAGCGCGCCATAGAGCGTGAGGATCAGCTTGCCCAGGTTCACCAGCACGCCCAGGCCGCTGTGGCTCACCGTCACCGCCATCGCCGCGCCGATGCCGATCGGCGCGAAGCGCATGATCATGGCGGTGAACTTGAACATGATCTCGGCCAGCGCCTCGCAGAAGCCGATCATCAGCTCCTTGGGGCGCCCCTGCACCTGGCTCAGCGCCACCGCGAACAGCACCGACCAGAACACGATCTGCAGCACCTCGTTGTGGACCGCGGCCTCCACGAAGTTCTGCGGCACCACGTGCTCCAGGAACGAGCTGATGGTGAGCTCGTTCCCCCGCGCCGCCAGCTCCTCGCCGGTGGTGGCGGGCGCCGCCAGGCGGATCCCCACGCCGGGCTTGGTGATGTTCACCGCCGCCAGGCCGATGAACAGCGCGATGGTGGTGACCACCTCGAAGTAGATCAGCGACTTGAGCGCCAGCCGGCCGACGCGCTTCATGTCGTCGCCGTGCCCGGCGATCCCGATCACCAGCGTGGCGAAGATGATCGGCACGATGATCGACTTGATCATCCGCAGGAAGATCGTCGACAGCGGCTTGAACGCGGTGGCCTCGAAGCCCCCGGTGCCCGTGGGGAACAGGAACCCGAACAGGATCCCCAGGGCCATGCCGATCAGGATCCACTGGGTCAGCGAGATGCGCCGGACGTACTTCAGCATGGACGAGCGCGGTGCCGGTGGGGTGCGGGGCGGGAGGGTGCCCGCCGCCGGTCAAACGGAAGGCCGCCGCCCGTGAGGCTCACGGAAGCGGCGGCCCCCAATCGGGCGACAGTATGTGCTACCACGGGCGGGTTGGCAAGGTCCCGCGGCCGTTTCGCGCCTGCGGGCGAACGGCGTGGGTTTGGGCGTGTTCGGCGCCGGGGCGCCGAACCGGGCTGCGCGCTGCGTAGGGCACGATAACGCCGTGCCCAACGCAGCCGGGCCAGCGGCGGCGCGCCCGTCTCCATCCCCTCCGACGTGACCGCGCCGCGCGCCCCCGCCGTCCCGGCCCTCCGGGCGCGCATCCCTCACGCAAAGTCCTGTCGCGGAAGCGCTTCGCTAAGTGTCATCCCCCCGTGCAGTCTACCTCCCCCAGTCGTTTTTGGCGGTCGTTTTTGGGGGAGGTCGGAGTTTCGCGGACAGCCGTACCGTCCGCGAAACTCCGGGTGGGGGCCCCGCCGAGGCATGCGCCGTCGCCTTGCCCTCCCCAGAGCAGAGGGGAGGGCGATTCCCGAGTGTCAGCCCACCGCCGGCCGATGGATCTCCTCCAGCACGCCCCGCAGCGCCGCGGGCAGCGCAACCGGCGCCCGCGTCTCGCGATCGACGTACACGTGCACGAAATGCCCGTCGGCGGCCGCGGAGTCGTCGCCCTGGCGGAAGATGCCGAGCTCGTAGCGCACGCTGCTGGTGCCCAGGTGGGCGACGCGGATGCCCACCTCCACGGTGTCGGGGAAGGCGAGGGGGCGGTGGTAGCGGCACCCCGTCTCCACCACCAGCCCGATGGTGGCGCCGTGCTCGATGTCCAGCACCCCGCGCTCGACCAGGAAGCGGTTCACCGCGGTGTCGAAGAACGAGTAGTAGACCACGTTGTTCACGTGCCCGTACACGTCGTTGTCCATCCACCGCGTGGGCAGGGCGGCGAAGTGCGCGAAGTCGCCGCGCGCGGCGGGCGGGCGGCGGCTCACGCGGGCACCACCACGGCGCGGCCCACCAGCTCCCCCCGGCGCATCTCCTCCAGGATACGCGGCACCTCCTCCATCGCCCGGCAGGCGACGGGGACGGGGCGCAGGCCCGCGTCGCGCACCAGCGCCATCAGCTCGCGCAGCTCCGCCAGCCCGCCGGTGTACGAGCCGCGGATCGTGGCGTTGCGCAGGGGGAAGAAGTGCGTGGGCACCGTGATCTCGCCGCCGAACAGCCCCACGATCACCAGCGTGCCGTTCTTCGCCAGCACCGCCTGCCCCAGCGCCACCGTCTGCGACGAGCCCACGAAATCGACCACCGCCGCCACGCCGCGCCCCTCCGTGCGCCCCAGCAGCGCCTCGCGCACGTCCACCCTCGACCCGTCCAGCACGCCGAAGTCGCCGAGCGCGCGCGCCGCCTCCAGCTTGCGCGCGTCCAGGTCCACGAACGTCACCCGCGCCTCCGTCACCCGGCCCACGAGCTGCGCCGCCATCAGCCCCACGCCGCCCGCGCCGACGATCACCAGCTCCTCGTCCGCCTGCAGCGGCGGCAGCTTGCGCAGCGCACCGTAGGCGGTGAGCCCGGCGCAGGCGTACGACGCCGCCTCTTCGGGGCGCAGCGAGCCGATCTCCACCAGGAAGCGCGCGTCGGGCACCAGCACGTGGTCGGCGTAGCCGCCGTGCGCCAGCACCCCCAGCGAGCGCATCCCCGAGCACTGGTGCGACGCGTCCGCCGCGCAGTGCCGGCAGCCGCCGCAGCCGATCCACGGGTAGACCAGGCGCACGTCCCCCGGCGCCACGCCCGTCACGTCCGGCCCGGCAGCGACCACGCGGCCCACGGTCTCGTGCCCCATCGTGAGCGGCAGGCGCACGCCGCGGTCCTTCACGTAGCTGCGGTTGGTCCCGTCGCCGTAGTAACCCTCCCACAGGTGCAGGTCCGAGTGGCAGACGCCCGAGGCCAGCGTACGCAGCAGCACCTCCGCCCCGCGCGGCTCCGGCGTCTCGCCCTCGCGCCACTCCAGCGGCGCGCCGAACTCCACCAGCTGCAGGCTTCTCATCAGCACTCCCCTCGGTGGATCGACACACTGTCGGAGTTCCAGCCGCCATGCGCCTGCGTTGCCGGGTCAGCTCTCACTCGCCGACCACGAAGCTCTTCGCCGCCAGGCATTTGTCCGCGTCCTCCACCGGCCCGGAGATCTGCGCGGTGATGCGCGCGCCCACCAGCGGCGCGCCGCCCGCGCGCAGCTCCGCGCGGTGCATGCGCCCCGTCACCTGCATCGGAACCGGCGGCCCCACCCTGCCGTCGGCGAAGACGGGCGCGGCCACCAGCGGCGGGCGCGGCGTGCGGATGGCGCGCACCACCATCACCTCCGCCCGCCGGCGCGCGGGGAAGCTGAGGCGGAGCGCCGCGCCCGCGTCGCAGTAGCGCCAGCCGGCCGCCGCGGGCTGTGCGGCGTGGGCGACGGCGCGCGCGGTGGCGTTCTCGTAGAGCGACAGGGTGAGGCCGGCGCCGGCGTCCCAGCGCGGGCGGAACAGCCGCAGCAGCGCCCCGTGCTGGTACATCCACGGCGCGGGTGCCTCGCGCGGGCCGGCATCCGGGCACTCGTACGTGTGCCCCACCACCACGAAGCGGTGCCGGGGGAGCTCCGCGGCCCACCAGGGCGCGCGGACCTGCCGTCCTTCGCACGGGACCGGTTCCAGCATGGTCCCGGGCTTCTGCAGCGCCGCCAGGATGTACGTGCTCCAGTAGCCGCCGAGGAGCGGCGCGCCGGGCGCCCGCGCCTCGAGCCGGGCCGCGAGCCTCCCCGGTGCGCTCGGGCGCGGCGCGCGCACCGCCGGCACTCGCATCACCCCCACGACGAGCCCCGCGACGCCCGCCAGCGCGAGCACCCCGCGCCACCGCCGCGACAGCCAGGGGAGGCTCGCGGCGAGGCATACGAGCGTGATCAGCCCGGCCAGCGTGCCGAACACGAACACGAGCGAGAAGTAGCGCACGGAGAACTGGTTGATGCGCACGTGGCGCACCAGGAAGAACACGGGAAGCTGGGCCGCCGCGATCAGCCAGCAGGCGAGCACCAGCGCCGCTCCCTCCACCCGCCAGCGCGGCTCGCGTTCGTTCCGCGCGCGCCAGAGCACGACCAGGGCGGCGCAGGCCCCGGCCGTCGCCACCACCAGCAGCGGCATCGAGGCGGAGGTGTACAGCGTCTTCGCGACCCGTTGCGCGTTGTCCGCCAGGTGGCCCCGGTCCAGCACCACGCCCGTCCGGAAGTACTGCCCGAAGCGCGCATGGGCGTAGGCGTCGAAGGCGGCGCGGAGCATCCGCTCGGCGACCATTCCCGCGATCACGACCAGCCCGCCCTCCCCCAACCTTCGCACGAACGAGCGGCCCGGCGCCGCATCCAGCGCGTGCCCCCGGACCGCTTCCACGCCGGCGACGAGCATGAGCAGCGGCGCGCTCAGCGGCGACGTCCAGTGCGCGAGGAACACGGCCGCGGCGGTCGCGGCGCGCAATCCCCATCCCCCCCGTCCGGTGGATGCGGGCCGCTCCGCGAGCCGCCGCAGTCCCCACCAGGCGAGCACCAGCGCGGTGATCTGCCAGGCGTACGGGTGCGCGGCGTCGAAGAGCCTGGAGCGGGAATCGGGGTTGCCGACGAGCACGGCGGCCAGCAGGCCTCCCACCGCCCATCCCCAGACGCCCGCGAGCCGCGCCATCACCACGGCCGCCATCAGCACCCACGCCGTCCCCACCACGTGCAGGTCCGCGTAATCGAACGTGTGGCGGAAGAACTGGCTGACGCCCCGCAGCAGCAGCAGGTGCCACGTGCCCAGCCGGTCCTGGCCCCAGTAGTAGACGTCGAACAGGCTCCACTCCCGCGCGCGCATCATCAGCACGGGGATGGCCAGGTCGGAGTTGAATTCGGCCGGAGGGGGGAGGAGCGCGCGGCTCACCCACGGCGCGGCGAGCACCGGCAGGAGCGCGAGGGCCGCCCACAGGAGCCGGGCCCGTTTGCCCGCGTGAGCGGCCGCCGCAAGCTTCCCGCGCACCCCCCGGCGCCGCTCCCCGCTCCGGTCGGCGGGCAGGTCGCGCGTTATCGTGGAATCCGACAAGGGCGTGGGCAGGAAAGCTTCGTTGTCATGGTGCGAGCAACCGGAGGCCGGCAACGGGGACCGATAGATACACCTGTCGCCATCACCCTGCAAGAAACCGCCGGCCCCGGTCGCACAGCTCCGCTCTCCGCGGTGCGGCTGGGTGGACGGACGAATCTACCGACGGTTGATGAAGATTGATGTCACAATGCGGTTCAACGGGCCGAGACTCGGCAACGGGGTCGGACGATCGACTGCCCCAGACGCGTCACCCGCCAGCGTGGGGCGCGCTCGTGCTCACCTTCGGGCACACCGGCGCACCTCTGGTTCCGAAGCTGCCCGGCGTGAGATATTCCCACCGTTCTCACCAGGGGCACGGGACGCGCGATGGGATACCCCGCCGCATGGATGGACGAGCGGCTGAAACGGACGGGCGGATGAAGACGAAGAGGATGACGCAGCCCGGCTATCCGGCGGCGAGGGTGGTGGCGCCCGTCGTCGCGCGCCACCTGGAGGTGCACGTGGCCGCGGCGCGGGCGCGCGGGATCGAGCGGCTGGGGCCGCTGCCCGACGAGGCCACGATCGAGGCGCTGGTCGACGGCGCGTTCTGGGCCAGCCTGAAGCGCGAGGAGGGCCGCGCGCCGCGCATCTCGCTGGCCTTCATCGCGCCCGACGCCCAGTCGATGGTGTTCGAGCATGGGCTTCCGCTGAACGCAAAGGACCTGGCGAAGCTGGCGCCGGCGGTGGAGCGGCCTGGCATCCACCTGGGCGTTTGGCCAGACGGCGCCAGGCTGAGGGTGTGGGGCACGACACGCACCGTGCCCACCTCCACTCTGGTGCTGGAGGTGATGGAGCCGGGGCTGCTGGTGCTCAAGTACCGGCGCGGCGACGAGTTCGACAAGTTCGGCACCATCGCCGTGCTGCAGGGCGACCATGTGATGGAGGTGGACGAGAGCGGCGCCCGCATCCCCGACTGCCCCGCGCTGCTCACCTCGCTGCTGGGCTTCGACGCACCGTTGCCGGTGGGCGGGCCCACCAGCGTGCTGGCCCAGCTCGCGGTGTCGATGCGCGCGCACGCCCGCGGCGGCTCGCTGATCGTGGTGCCCGGCGGGAGCGATGCGTGGCAGGCGTCGGCGTCGCAGCCCATCCCCTACCGCGTGGCCCCCTACGCCGGCTTGGCCGAGCTGCTGCGTGCCGGCGACGACGAGCGCGCCGGCACCGCCTGGCGCGAGGCGCTGCACCGCGCGGTGGACGCCATCGCCGGGCTGACCGCCGTGGACGGCGCGACGGTGCTGAACGACAGCCACGCGCTGCTCGCGTTCGGGGTGAAGCTGGTGCGCAAGCGCGGCAGCGAGCGGGTGGAGCGCGTGGTGGTCACCGCGCCCGTGGTGGGGAACGCGCGGGAGGAGGTGGAGCCGTCGGTGCTGGGCGGCACGCGGCACCTGTCGGCCGCACAGTTCGTCCACGACCAGCGCGACGCCCTCGCGATGGTCGCCTCGCAGGACGGCCGCTTCACGGTGTTCGCCTGGTCGCCGTGCGAGAACATGGTGCACGCGCACCGCGTCGAGGCATTGCTGATGTAGGCGTGCCAAGTGGTGCTGAGTGCTGCTCCGGCCGCAGTATGTCGAAACGTCCATCCACTTCGCCGTCGACGCCATCCGCCGCATGGAGCCCGCGGCGGTCTAGCTCTCCCTCGCACCACCCCTCCGTCGACAGACGCCGTTGCCGTTCCCCCCCCTTCTCCCGCGGTTCGGGAGAAGGGGCCGGGGGCTGAGGGTCAGATCCGCGCCGGCACCAGGCCGATCACCTCCACCCCCGCGGCGCGGCTGGCGTCCACCGCCGTCGTCACCTCGCCGTACGTCATCCCCCCGGCGGCCTTCACGAACAGCACCTTGCGCGGGCGGTTGGCGAACACGCGCCCCACCGCGGCCTGCAGCCCCTCGGGCCCCACCGGCTGCGTGTTGATGGCGTAGCGCCCGCCGGGGAGCACCTCCAGCACGATGTTCCCGGTCTGCGGGGTCGCCGGCTGGTCCTTCTCCGGCGGGGGGATTTGGACCGGCAGACCCTTCTGCATCCCCTGCTGCACCACCATGAAGATGATCAGCAGCACCAGCAGCACGTCGATCATCGGCGTCACGTTGATGTCCGCCGCCATGCCCTTGCGGGCCCAAACGCCCATCGCCATCCGGGCCTCCCGCGTGCGGGTGGATGAAGAAACCGTCAGCGGCGCCGCTCGCGCCGCGGCGCCTCGGTGATGGCGGCCACGCGGACCACGCCGGCCGCGCGCGCGTCCTCCAGCGCGGCGAGCACGCGCGCATAGTCGAGGTCGCGGTCGGCCTTCAGGTACAGCACGTGGTCGTTGGGCCGCGCGGCGTAGATGGTCGCCAGCCGCGCGCGCAGGGCGGCGGGGTCCACGCGCTCGGTGCGGCGGCTCACGTCCAGCGACATGCGGCCCTGCGCGTCGATGACCAGGGTCGGGTGCTTCCCCGGCTCGTACTCGGCGGTCCGCGCCCGCGGGAGGGAGGCGACGGTGATCGCCGGCGTCACCACCATGAAGATGATGAGGAGGACGAGCATCACGTCGATCATCGGCGTCACGTTGATCTCCGCGGCCACGTCGAACGTCACCGCCTGCGCCGGCCTTCTCGTGCTCATGCGCGGCCTCCCGTGTGCCTCGTTCCGCATCACCGTCCGTTTCTGCGAAACGCCCCAGCGCCCCCGTTTCTGCCGTCCGAAGCGTGTCTGCTGGCCGGAGAGCTGGATTAAGTATGGATGAGGAAAGTATTAGCTCCATGGACCGACTCCGGATCAGCCGTGCCGTCCGACGTTCGCCCGTGTAGAGCCATCCGCCTCGTTCGCGCGGACCCGAGGACCGCGGGAGCTCCATCTCCCCCGGCGGCAGGGGTAAATGGAAGCGCTGCAACGACTACACGAAGTCCGCGCGAAGCGAAGGAGCCGGCGCGAAGCGCCCCCGGTCCCTCTCCCAGGTGGTTTTGGTAGAGGGACAGCCGCGAAGCGGCAGGGGTGAGGGCCCAGGCGCCGCCGAGGTGGTGGACGTGACTGCGTCCGTTTCCCGAAGTCTATGCGAATCAATGTCTTAACGGATGCAATGGGGTGACATTGATCCGGAGTGCATGGTTCCCGCGCCGATCGGGGGAAGTCTGGCGCGGAGACTGGATGTTCGTCCTCAATGGAGGACGTCCAAGATCCCGCTAAGTCGAGGTTGTTGACAGGGATCGCGCAATGACGTATCCTGGAATTCCCCCACACCGTAGTTCCCAAACCCCGCAGTATGCCCATGTCCATCACCGCCCTTTTCCTGGCGGCGTCCCTGTACGCCGTTGCAGGAACCGACTCCGCGCGTGGGCCCTTCCCGGGTCCGGGGAAGCCCGCGGCCACCGGTGCATCGCACGAGCTCACCGCCGCCTCGGCGGTGGGGCTGAGCGCGACGGCGCTGATCCACGCCGAAGAAGCGGTGTGGAACGACATGCGGCGCGGCGCCTTCCCGGGCGCGGCGCTGGCCATCGGGCGCGGCGGCAAGGTCGTGCTCGAGGAAGGGCTGGGGACCGTGGGACGCGGGCCCGATGCCGTGCCGGTCGACCCCGACCGCACCGTCTACGACCTGGCGTCGCTCACCAAGGTCGTGGGCACCACCACCGCCGTGATGCTGCTGGTGGAAGACGGGAAGCTCCGCCTGGACGAGCCCGTGGCGGCGTACCTCCCGGAGTTCTCGGGCGGCGGGCGGGAGCGGGTCACCATCCGCCACCTGCTCACCCACACCTCGGGGCTCCCCGACGGCGTCGACGTGCCGAACGGGCTGAGCGCCGAGCAGGCGCTGCGGTTCATCCTGGCCACCCCGCTCCGCGCGTCGCCGGGGATGCGGCCGTCGTACTCGGACCTGAGCATGGTGATCCTGTACGCCGCCGCCGAGCGAGCCGCCGGCGAGCCGCTGTACCGGCTGCTCGACCGCCGCGTCTTCGGGCCGCTGGCGATGCGGAGCACCACGTACTATCCGGGCGAGGGGTGCGGCCGCTGCGCCCCGACCTCGCGCGACATGGGCGCCGCCTTCCGCGGCCGGGTGCACGACCCGATCGCGCGGCGCATGGGTGGGATCGCGGGGAACGCCGGCCTCTTCTCGTCGGTGCACGACGTGGCGCGGTTCGCGGCCATGCTGGCCAACGGCGGCGAGCTCGACGGCGTGCGGGTGCTGCAGTCGTCCACCATCCGCTCCTTCACGCGGCGCCAGCCGGGCACCGGCACCCGCGCCCTGGGGTGGGACACGCCGGGCTCGCCGGGGAGCAGCATGTTCGGCGGCCGGGTGAGCATGAACTCGTTCGGCCACACCGGCTACACGGGCACCTCGATCTGGATCGACCCGGAGCTGGGCACCTGGGTGGTGCTGCTGGCCAACCGCACCTACGACACCGAGGGCAACAACCGCATGCAGGCGCTCCGCCGCACCGTGGCCGACCACGTGGTGGTGGCCGCGCAGTACGGCCGCATGGCCGCCGCCGGGGCGAACTGACGGGCGGTACGCGGATCGGGATGTGGGATGTCGAAAGCGGGTCCGGAGCGAGGTGGCTCCGGACCCGCTTCTGTTGGGATGCCGCCACCTCCTTCCCACGAGAATGAAGGTGGCGTCGACTGGCGCCGCGGGCCCCTCACCCTGCGCTTCGCGCTGTCCCTCTCCCAAAAACGACCTGGGAGAGGGACCGGGGGCGCTTCGCGCCGGCTCCTTCGTCTCGGGCGGAAGTCGCGTCGGGATCGGCGGGGCTTCTTGCGCGCGCCAACACATCGGCTGAGCCACAGCCGGTAGCCCGCGAAGGCGGACTTCGTGTGGTTGTTGCAGCGAATTCATTCGCCCCTTCTCGACACTCGCTCTCCTGACGCTCGATCGGTCGGCACCAACCTTCATCCAGCAACCTTTCGGCCATAACCGGCACGAAGGCGCCCGTCTCCGGGCCCCATCGCGCCTCACCGCTTCACGCCGCGCGAACTTTCGTGCATCTTCATATGCACGTTCATCATCCAGCTCTCCGACAGCGCCGTTTCGACGGGATGGCGTGAATCGCGCAGGAAGGGTCGAGCGCGTCTTCCCCCGTTCATCCCGCAGCTTCCCCAGCATGACCGAGCTCGCCGCCCCCGCCGGCCAGAGCGAGCGGCACCCGCCCGCCGCCAGCGTCCCCGCCTCGCCCGAGGCCGGGACCGCCGACGCGTCGGCCGCGCCCGGGGCGCCGCCGCCCTCGGCCGCGCCGCGGGTGGAGGAGGTGCTGGAGGCGATCAGCGACGGGTTCCTCGCCTTCGACCGGGAGTGGCGCTACACCTACGTGAACGCGCAGGTGGAGGCGATGGTGGGGGTGAGCCGCCACGACCTCCTCGGCCGCGTGCTGTGGGAGGCGCTGCCGCACCTGGCCGGCTCGAAGCTGGGCGACGAGCTGCGGCGGGCGATGGACGAGCGCATCCCCGCCACCGTCACCGAGTTCTACCCGGCGTACGGGCGCTGGGTGGAGGCGCGCATCTTCCCCACCTCGCAGGGGATCGCCGTCTACACCCGCGACGTGAGCGAGGGGCGCCACGCCCAGGCCGCGCTGCAGGAGAGCGAGCAGCGCTTCCGCCAGCTCGCCGACACGGCGCCGGTGATGGTGTGGATGGCCGATCCCGACAACAGCGGCACCTACTTCAACCGGCCCTGGCTGGAGTTCACCGGGAAGCCGCTGGAGGAGGAGATGGGCGCCGGGTGGGTCGACACCATCCACCCGGCCGACATGGACCGCGCGGTCACGTACTGCGGCAGCCACGTGGCGCGGCGCGAGCCGTTCCGCATGGAGTTCCGCATGCGGCGCCACGACGGCGAGTACCGCTGGGTGCTGGATCACGGCGTCCCCCGCTTCGGCGACGACGGCACCTTCCTGGGCTACATCGGCTCGTGCGTGGACATCACCGACCGCAAGGAGGCCGAGCAGGCGCTGCGGCTCAGCGAGGAGCGCTACCGCTCGCTGGTGGAGGCCGGCACGCAGATGGTGTGGACCGCCGACGCGGCCGGCGAGGTGGCCGACATCCCCTTCTGGCGCGAGCTGACGGGGCAGACCGTGGACGAGGTGCGCGGCGAGGGGTGGGCCGCGGCCGTGCACCCCGGCGACCGCGGGCGGGTGCTCGCCACCTGGACCTCCGCCATCCGGTCGCGGACGACGTTCGAGATGGAGATGCGCGTGCGGACCCGGGACGCCGGCTACCGCTGGTTCGCCGCCCGCGGCGTGCCGGTGGCGGAGCCCGACGGCGCGGTGCGCGAGTGGGTGGGCGTGCTCAACGACGTCCACGACCGCCGCACCGCCGAGGCCGCGCTGCGGCAGAGCGAGGAGCGCTACCGGCTGGCCACGCTGGCCACCCGCGACGTGGTGTGGGACTGGGACCTGCTGACCGGCGAGGTGCGCTTCGGCGACGCGATCGAGCAGGTGCTGGGCTTCCAGCCCGAGGAGGTCGCCCCCGACGCCGAGTGGTGGTACCAGCACATCCACCCCGACGACCGCGGCCGGGTGGAGGCCGGGATCCAGGACGCCATCGGCCGCCGCGCCGACGTGTGGACCGACCGCTACCGCCACCTCAACGCCGACGGCGAGTGGGTGACGGTGGACGACCGCGCCTACCTGCTGTACGGCGAGGACGGCCGCCCCGTGCGCATGGTGGGCGCCACGCAGGACGTGACCGAGCGGCTCAGGGCCGAGCAGGCGCGCGACAGCGAGCGGCTGCGCCTGCGGCAGGTGCTGGCGCAGATGCCGGCCGCGGTCTCCGTGCACGAGGGCCCCGACCAGGTGTTCGTGGCCGTCAGCGACGCCATGCAGCGGCAGATCGGCGACCGCCCGGTGCTGGGGCTTTCCGCGCGCGAGGCGATCCCCGAGCTGGCCGAGCAGGGGCTGGCCGACGAACTGGCGCGCGTCTACCACACCGGGCGCCAGCACGCCGCGTCGGCGGTGCGCGCCTGGTGGGACGCGGACGGCGACGGGGTGCCCGAGGAGCACGTGGTGGACTACGTCTACCACCCGCTGCGCGACGCGGAGGGGCGGGTGTACGGCGTGGTGAGCCACCTGGCCGACGTGACCGCGCGCGAGCGGGCCGCCCGCGAGCTCGCCGTGGCCCGCGCCGAGGCCGAGGCGCGCGCCGACGAGGCCGCGCGGCTGGCCGGCGAGCTGCGCGACGCCAACGCGGGGCTGCGCGACGCCTCGGCGCGCGCGGAGGAGGCGCGCACCCGCATCGAGATCCTGGCCGAGGCCAGCAGCCGGCTCTCGGCTTCGCTGGATTTCCGCGAGACGGTGCGGACGGTCGCGCGGCTGGCCGTGCCCGCCCTGGCCGACTGGTGCTTCGTGGAGGCCAGGGACGGCGACGGCCCGATCCGCCTGCTGGCGTGCGGGCACCAGGACCCGGCCCGGGTGGAGCTGGCGTTCGACGTGATGCGCCGCTACCCGATCGACCCCGACGCGCCGTTCGGCACCGCGGCGGTGATGCGGACGGGCGAGCCCGAGCTGGCGCCGGAGATCACCCCCGAGATCCTGGACGCGGTGGCGCAGGACGAGGAGCACCGGCAGGTGCTGCACGGGATCGGCTTCGTCTCCAGCGTCTCGGTGCCGCTGGCGGCCGGCGGGCGCACTTTCGGCGTGCTGTCGCTGGTGCAGGCCGAGAGCGGCCGCCGCTTCAGCGCCGACGACCTGCCGCTGGCCACCGAGCTGGCGCACCGCGCGGCGGTGGCGATCGAGAACGCGCGGCTGTACGAGGAGGCGCTGGCCGCCAACCGCGCCAAGGCGGGGTTCCTGGCCACCATGAGCCACGAGCTGCGCACCCCGCTGAACGCCATGATCGGCTACGTGGACCTGCTGCTGATGGGGATCCCCGAGACGATCCCGCAGGGGGCGCGCGGGCACGTGGAGCGCATCCGCCTGGCCGCGCGGCACCTGCTGTCGATCATCGAGGAGATCCTCACCTTCTCGCGGATCGAGGCGGGGCGCGAGACGGTGGAGCGCGAGGCGGTGGACCTGGCGGCGCTGGCGGGGGAGGTGAGCGCCATCATCGAGCCGCTGGCCAACGAGCGCGGCCTCCTGCTGCACGTGCCGGAAGACGTGGACCCGCCCACGCTGGTGACCGACCCGCGCAAGCTGCGGCAGATCCTGGTGAACCTGCTGGGGAACGCGGTGAAGTTCACCGAACGGGGCAGCGTGGGCTTCGCAGTGGCGCGCGGTGACGGCGCGGTGCTGCTGCACGTGCGCGACACCGGGATCGGCATCGACCCGGCGTTGCACGAGGCGATCTTCGAGCCCTTCCGCCAGGTGGACGGCGGGATGACGCGCGCCGCCCCCGGCACCGGCCTGGGGCTGACGGTGAGCCGCGAGCTGGCGCGCCTGCTGGACGGCGACATCCTGGTCCGCAGCGCGCCCGGGCAGGGCAGCGTCTTCACCGTGCGCCTGCCGGAGCTGGAGGCGCCGGCGGAGTGATCCGTAGGTAGCGGGAGAGACAGCGTTTCGAGCGAGTTCCCGGAGCTTCAGCGCTCGTAGCGAACGAAGTCATCGATCGGGGTGTCGAAATCGTGCGCGATGGTGAACAGCCCCCGAGCGCTGCCGAATCGTGGGACCCCGTACATTTCGACCGGAACGAGACGAACCGCCTTGCCGTCTTCCCGCGCGATCACGACGTCTTCTCCGCCCAGCGCCTTATCGATCAGTTCAGCGAGACGAGTTTGGGCGTCCGCGACCTTCAGCATGTCCATACAAGGGCTGAGCAGGCGATGAATCGCGATACGTCGGAGGGAGATGTTCGTTCCGTCCGACGTTCATCCCAGTTCCGTTTCACCGGACAGCTCCCGGACAACTGCAAACTGCTCGATCGGGGGAATGTCGATCAATCCTCCGCCGACGTGCGATGAGCGGGGTAGTGTCCATGTTCAAAAAAACTGATAACTCAGCACATGCCGAGGCGACGTTCGCCTCCCCTTCGCGCTCACGCTATCCGATCACCCTCAAGCCGCGATGCCGCCGCCGCGCCGTGGGGCCTCGCGCAGCTTGCGAGGCTTTTCATGGTTGTTGCTGCAGCTTGGCGGTTATCGCGTCTTCGTGTCCGCTCTCCGCTCCACGGGCGCATTCTCGGGCCAGAGGCGGTGGCGGCCCTTGAGCATCGGGGCGAGGGCGGCGAGCATGCCGCTCACCGTCTGGAAGCGCTTGGCGGGGTCGCGGTCCAGGGCGCGCAGGATCAGCTTCTCGAGCTCCGGCGTGACCTGCGTGTTGCGCTGGCGCGGCGGCACCACGGGCGCGGTGAGCTGCGGATAGCGCGAGTTCAGCTCGCGCGTGGTCAGCGCGCGCGGGCTTCCGTTGGTGTTCACCGGCGCGACGGCGGTTCGGGCCATGTAGTCGTCGTCGTCGTCATCGTCGTCGTACCAGTCGTCGTCGTCCTCGTCTTCCTCCATCTCCTCGGTGGGCCACCGGCCAGTGAGGAGCTCGTACAGCAGCGCGCCCAGGCCGTAGACGTCGGTGGCGGTGGTCAGCGGCTCGCGCAGCACCTGCTCGGGCGCCATGTAGGGCGCGGTGCCCAGCCGGTCGCCGGGGCGGCGGCCTTCCTTGCCCAGCGGCCACACCACGTCGAAGTCGAGAAGCACGGGGATCCCCTCGCGCAGGTGCACGTTGGCGGGCTTGAGGTCGCGGTAGAGCCAGCCGCAACGGTGCAGGTAGTGCACGGCGGCGCCCACGTGCATCACCGCGCGCACCGCGTCGGGGAGGTGCAGGCGGCGCTTGGGGAGCGACTCGAGGACGTCGAAGAGCGAGGGGCCGTTCAGGTACTCCATCAGCAGGTAGTGGCGCCCGGCGGCGTCGCCGGTGCCGAAGACCTGCACGATGTTGGGGTGCCGCACCCGCGCCAGCACGCGCTCTTCCTTGCGCAGCGACGCGGGGAGGCCGTCGCCCTTCATCAGCTCGGGGGCGATCACCTTGGCGGTGAGCGCGCACCAGTGGCGGTTGCTCCACACCTGGTAGAGCTCGTTCGCCCGGCCGCGCGCCAGGTGGCCGATCACGGTGAGCTCGCC
>Ga0190275_10001572_pt1 | contig 16874 bp, 13 predicted proteins | sample Popmic550T_FD_133745 | JGI IMG/M metagenome (GOLD analysis project Ga0190275, IMG submission 133745) | Populus adjacent soil microbial communities from riparian zone of Yellowstone River, Montana, USA - 550 T | ecosystem: Environmental > Terrestrial > Soil > Riparian zone > Trees stand | place...
CGCCCTCCACCCAGGTCAGCGGGTCGAGCGGCGGCCCGGTCTCGGCGCTCACCCGGAGCCATTCCTCCATCAGCCCGGCGCGCACGCCAGACGGCAGGGAAGTACGCTGGCTGACGCCCGGGGCGACTTCGCGGGCCAGCCCACCCATCACCAGGCGCCATCTGAGGTCCTCTCCAAACTCCACCATCAGGACGCGAATCCGAGGTTCCGCGGCCCACGACCAGGGGCAGGCCGGATCGGTGTGGTAGTCAACTGCCACCATCGGGGCCAAAATATCGAGGCAGCCAGGGCGATGGACCTCCCGCGCGAACATCTAGACAGGCGAGCGCCGCAGGCGCGAAGCACGAGACTTTAGGAGGCGGCGAAGCCGCCAGATATCCAATGACGATGCCTTCACAGAGCTCACCGCCGCCTGCCGTCGGGTCACGGCTGAACGGCCGCTACCGCATCGAGGACCGGATCGGCTCCGGCGGGATGTCCACCGTCTACCGCGCCTTCGACGAGACGCTGGAACGCGAGGTGGCGATCAAGATCATGCACAGCGACATCTCGAGCGACGACGCGGCGCTCGAGCGATTCCGGCGCGAGGCCCGCACGGTGGCACAGCTGTCCCATCCGCATGTCGTGATGGTCATCGACGCCGGTGAGGACGCAGGCCACCCGTACATCGTCTTCGAGCACGTCAAGGGTGAGACCCTCAAGGACCGCATCCGCCGCGAGGGGCCCCTGCCCATCGCGGAGGCGATCGCGTACGCGATCGAGGTCGGCCGAGCGCTCCAGGCTGCCCACGAGCGAGGGCTCGTCCACCGTGACGTGAAGCCGCAGAACGTGCTGATCGACGAGGAGGGTCGCGCGAAGGTGACCGACTTCGGCATCGCGCGCGGGCTCGAGTCCAAGCAGGCGAACCAGCTCACCGCGGCCGGCAAGGTGATCGGGACCACCGACTATGTCTCTCCCGAGCAGGCGATGGGACAGGACGTCTCGGGCCAGTCCGACGTCTACTCGCTCGGGATCGTGCTGTACGAGATGCTCGTCGGGGAGGTCCCCTTCAGCGGGGACAGCCACGTGAGCGTCGCGATGAAGCACGTGCGCGAAGGCCTCCCGGACGTCCGGCGGCGCCGCCCGCAAGTGTCGGCTGCGCTGGCTGCCGTGCTCGAGCGGGCGACGGCCAAGGACCTCGAGACCCGGTATCCAGCGATGGACCAGCTCGTGCGCGACCTCGAAGAGGTGCTCACGTACGAGAGCGCGCGGTCGGGCGGAGCGACGGGTGAGGCGACCGCGATCCTGAGCCAGCTTCCGGCGAGCATCGCGGGCCGGCGCTCGCGCAGGCGGACGATCGGGCTGGCGGTCGTATACGTCGCGATCGCGGCGGTGGTGGCGGTCGTGGCGGCGCTGCTGGTGAACGGCGAGAGCCTCCAGAACGAGCCGGTCGCACCCGGTGACATGCGGGCGATTGCGCTGAACGAGTCCGACGCTCACGAGTACGACCCGCCGCCGGGCGACGGGAGGGAGCGCGGCACACAGGGACTGGCCCTCGACGGCGACCCCACCACCGCCTGGGAGACCGAGCGCTACGACAGCCCGGATCTCGGCAACCTGAAGAAAGGCGTCGGCCTGTACCTGGACGCCGGGCGGCCGATCGTCGCCCGCGGGATGCGGATCGTGACGCCGAAGGAGGACTGGGCCTTCGAGGTGCACGTCGCCCGCAACGGCGTCCCCGCGGCGCTGTCCGGCTGGACGCTGGTCGCAAGCGGTGTGATGGACGCGACGCGCAAGACCATCCCGCTCGACACCGCGAGCCAACGCTCTCGCTACTACCTCCTGTGGATCACGAAGCTCACAGAAGGAGCCACGGGAGGCTCAAGCGCTGCGGTCTCCGAAGTGAAGTTGCTGAGCTGACATGCCGATTCAGTACGTGTGGGCGCGCTCGCGCTCGTGCCGCTCCACCGCAAGCTCCACCAGCCGGTTCAAAAGCTCCTCGTAGCCGATTCCTGACGCCTCGAACAGGCGTGAGAAGACACTCGTGGGGGTGAACCCCGGGATCGTGTTCAGCTCGTTCAGGAGCACCTGGCCCCGCGAGGTGACGAAGAAGTCCACGCGCGCCAGGCCGCTGCACGAGGACCGCAGGAACGCCTCCTGCGCGATCCGGCGCACCCGCTCTCGCTGCGCGGCCGTGATCGGAGCGGGCACGACCAGGTCCATGCCCCCGTCGGTGTACTTCGCCTCGTAGTCGTACCAGTCGCCCTGCGCGATCACCTGGCCCGGTTCGGACGGCACCGGCTCGTCGTTGCCGATCACCGCACACTCCACCTCGATCCCGTCGGCTGCTGCCTCGACAAGCACCCTGGGATCGTGCGCGAGCGCGGCCTCCACGGCGGTGACCAGCTCGTCGCCGGCTGACACCTTCGAGATCCCGACGCTCGACCCGAGCCGGGACGGCTTCACGAACACCGGGAGCCCGAGGCCGCGAAGCCGGTCCAGCGTCGCTGCCTGGCGGGTGCCCCACTCCCTCTCTGTGACAACCTCGTAGCGCACCTGCGGCATGCCCTCGTGGGCCATCAGCCCCTTGAAGACGCCCTTGTCCATGCAGACCGCGGACCCGAGCACACCGGCGCCCACGTACGGCACGCCGACGCTCTCGAGCAACCCCTGCACCGTCCCGTCCTCGCCGAATGGGCCGTGCAGGACGGGGAACACGGCCTCCGCTCCGAGCAACCCGCCGCCCGGAGTTATCGCGAGGGGCTCCGAGCCGTCGCCCTCGCGCCAGATGCCGTCACGGCCGATCGAGACGAAAACCGTCTCGTGCCCGGCGCGCACGAGACCGTCCAGGACCGAGGAAGCCGACATGAGCGAGACCTCGTGCTCGCTGGAGCGGCCGCCGCCGAGCACCACCACCCTCACGGTGTCTCCTCCGGGGGGACGGGCGGCGCCGGCTCGCCGACCGTGATCGTGACCGTCGCACCCTCCCGGCGCTCGACGCCGCCGCGCGGGGATTGCGAGAGCACGATCCCCTCCTCGTCAGGCTGGTCCGTCTCGCGGGTGCGCACGTTCACCCCGAAGCCGGCGTCGTCCAGATCGGCCTCGGCCTCGCTCTGGGGGAGGCCGGTCACGTCGGGGACCTCGCGCACCTCACCGTTCGAGACGAAGATGGTCACGGACGATCCTTCCTCCACCTCCTGCCCGGCCGCTGGCGTCTGCTCGATGACCGTGTCCACCGGCTCGCTGGAGGCGCGTTCGCGCACGATCGGACTCAGGCCCTCCTCGCGCAGCCGCGACACGGCATCCTCCTGGGTCTCGCCGATCACGCTCGGGACGGTGACCTGGTCCGGGCCGCTGCTGACCACCAGCGTCACGGTGGAATCTCGCTCCGCGGGACGGCCGGGGCCCGGATCGGTCCGCAGCACGATCCCCGCCGCCACTTCCGTCGAAGCCTCGCGCTCGACATCCGGCCGCAGGTCCGCACGCCGCAAACGCCGGCGTGCATCCGCGACCTCCTGGCCGACCACGTCCGGAACCCTGACCGTGCTGGGCCCGTTCGACACGAACAGCGTGACGACCGACCCTTCATCCACTTCTTGACCCGGATTGGGCGACTGCTCGAACACGAAGTCGCGCGGCGCCTGGTCCGTGCGCCGCTTCACCTCGACGTCGAGGCCGGCCCGATCGACGCGCTGCCGCGCCTGCTCCAGGGTCTGCCCGACGACCGGCGGGACCGTGACCTTGTCCGCCGACCCGAACACCAGGAACGCCAGCAGGGCGAGGACGGCCAGTCCCCCGAGCAGCGCGGCCGCAAGCCACCGGCGGCGGCTGCCGTCCGGCAGCTGCTCGGGCGGCTCCCCGATCGCCGGGGGCGGAGGGGGAGCCGGCTCGATGTCGGCGGGTGGAGGCGCCGTCGGGCCTGCGGCTGCCGCCGGCACGGGCGCGAGGGCAGTCGGTGCCGTGGTGGCCGCCATGGGCGCGAAAACGGCCGTGCTCTCGACGTCCACGGGGCCCTGGCGCAGGCGCGCCTCGACCACCTCGAGGTCCTTGATGAACGAGTCCGCGTCGCCGTAGCGCTGCGCGGGGTCCTTGGCGAGCGCCTTCAACACCACCGCCTCCAGCTCCGGGGGCAGCGAGGGCACCGCCTCGCGCGGAGACGGGGCAGGCTGGTTGACGTGCTTGAGCGCAACCGCCACAGCACTGTCCCCGTCGAAAGGGGCCCGTCCCGTCAGCATCTCGAACAGCACCACGCCGATCGAATAGAGATCCGACGCCTCCGTGACAGGGCGGCCCTGTGCCTGCTCCGGCGAGAGGTACTGCGCCGTCCCCATGATCGCCCCCACCTCCGTGATGTCGGAGGCGCCCGCCCGAGCGATGCCGAAGTCCGTCACCTTCACGTTGTCCTCGGCGTCGAGGATCACGTTTTGCGGCTTCAGGTCGCGGTGGATCACGTTGCGGCGATGTGCGAAGCGGGCCGCGACCAGCATCTGCTTCGTGATCGCGATCGCGCGCGCGGGGTCGAGCGCGGTGCGCGCGACGATGTCCTTCAGCGTCCGCCCCTCGCAGTACTCCATCGCGATGTAGTAGGTGCCGTCGAACTCCCCCCGGTCATAGACGCCGACGACGTTGGGGTGCTGCAGGCCGGCCGCAGAGGACGCCTCGCGCCGGAAGCGCTCCACGAACTCCTGATCCTGCGCAAACCGCGCGTGCAGGAGTTTCAGCGCCACCTTGCGGCCGAGGTGCGTGTCCTCGGCGCAGTACACGTCGGCCATGCCGCCCGCGCCGAGCTTGCCCAGGACGCGATAGCGGCCGTCGATCACTGTCCCCTCGGCGATCATCGGAGCAGCTCCTGCATGACCTGCTTCGCGATCGGGGCAGCCACGGTGCCGCCCTGGCCCGCGGTCCTCTCGACGGTCACCGCAATCGCCACCCGCGGCCTCTGCACGGGGGCGAACGCGATGAACCACGCCTGGTTCACGGTCCCGACCTCCGCCGTCCCGGTCTTTCCCGCCACGTCGATGCCCTCCAGCGCGGCCGCCGTGCCGGTGCCCTCCTCGACCACGTTGCTCATCATCTGGGCGAGGGCGCCGGCGGTGCCCGGCTTCATCACCTCGCTCTGCTCGCTCGGCTTCTCCCGCCGCACGACGCGGCCGTCCCTGTCACGGATGTCGCGCACGATGTGCGGGCGCATCAGGCTTCCGCCGTTTGCGATCGCGGCCGGCACGAGCGCCATCTGAAGCGGCGTCACCTGGAGGCGCTCCTGGCCGATCGCCACACGGCCGATGTCGACCGCATCGGAGACCCTCAGCAGATCCGCGTTTCGGTCGTACACGCCGCTGGCCCGCATCTCGTCGCGCGGCATGTCCAGCAGGGGCTTGCGGTTGAAGCCGTAGCGGCGCATGTAGTCGTACATCGTCCTCTTGCCTACCCGCTCCGCGACCGTCGCCCAGACCGTGTTGACCGAGTTCGTGAGCGCGTCGGTAAGGGTGATCCGCCCGAAGTCCTTCCCGCCGAAGTTCGTCAGCGGCACGCCGCCAATCTCCTTCGGGGACTTTCCGTCGACGAACGATTGTGGCGTGAAGCGCCCGCTGTCGATCGCGGCCGTGGCGGTCACGACCTTGAAGGTCGAGCCGGGTGGATAGCCACTTTGCACGGTGCGGTTGAGCAGCGGTGACCTGGGCGCGCGGCGCAGGTCGGAGAAGCGGTTCGGAATCGAGTTGGGGTCGTAGCCCGGCACGCTGACCATCGTGCGCACCCGTCCCGTCGACGGCTCGAGCGCGACGATCGCGCCGGTGCGTCCCGCAAGTGCATCGATCGCAGTGCGCTGCGCACCCGGGTCGAGCGTCGTGACCAGGTCGTCGCCCTCGCGCTCCCTGCCGCGCAGCTCGTCGAAGATCGTCTCGAACTCCTGGTGCTTGCCGGTCAGGTCGTCGTTGTACTCCCGCTCCAGCCCGACGCGCCCGCGCTCCACGAAGCTGTAACCCACGGGGTGGCCAAAGAGAGTGCCCGGGGGATAAACCCGCTCGTAGAACCGCGGCGAGTTGCCCGCGCCGCGGTTGCGTGCGAGCACGGTGCCATCGGCCGCGAGGATCAGCCCCCGCCTGATCTGCTGCTCCTCGAGCAGCGGCCGCTTGTTGGCCGGATTGGCCTCCAGCTGGTCGGCGTCGAACACCGACCAGTACGACGTGAACCCGATCAACACCGCGAACAGCAGCACGACCAGGCCGAACAGGTTGCGTATCCGGGTGTTCACGAGCCCGGCACCGCCGCGGGGTCGCGCGGGACGTTGGGTGTGCTCGAGATCCGCTCCACGACCGGGCTGCGGACGGCCCCCCGGGGCGCACGCGCCTGCTCGGAGACCATCAGCAGCAACGCCAGCAACACGAAGTTCGCGACCACCGAGCTGCCGCCGTAGCTGACGAACGGCAGCGTCACCCCGGTGAGCGGGATCACCCGGGTGACGCCTCCCACGATCACGAATGCCTGCAGCGCGAAGACCGCCGTGAGGCCGGTCGCGAGCAGCTTGGAGAAGCCGTCCTCGGACATGATCGCGATCCGGAAGCCGCGCTCGGCGAACAGCAGGTAGGTGATCACGACGCCGGCCGCACCGAAGAGCCCGACCTCGCTGGTGATCACGGCGTAGATCAGGTCCGTGTCAGGCGCCGGAGGGATCCGTGCGCCGCCGGGCAGCTCGAGCAGCGCCTGCCCGAATCCCTGCCCGAACAGCCCGCCGTCGGCCTGGGCGAACAGGGCCTGGGCGATCTGGAACCCTGAGTCGTTCGGGTCCTGCCACGGGTCGAGCCAGATGTCGATGCGCTCCTGCACGTGCCCGACCGTGCCGGCGAAGAACCACGCTCCCGCGAGGAACAGGGCCAGGCCGGCGACCACGAACGAGGCGCGCCCCGTGGCCACGTACAGCAGCGCCAGGAACGCACCGAAGAACATCAGCGAGCTGCCGAGGTCCCGGATGAAGACCAGCATCACCATCGCCGCGCCCCAGACCACCAGCAGCGGCCCGAAGTGCTTCAGGGGCGGGATCGTCACCCCCATCACGCGCCGCGCTCCCACCACGAGCATGTCGCCGTGCTCGGTCAGGTAGCTCGCCAGGAAGACGACGATGCACAGCTTGGCGAACTCGGTCGGCTGGAACGCCAGCGGCCCGATGTCGACGCTCAGGTAGGCGCCGTTCACCTGCGCTCCGATCCCTGGTGCCCGTGGCAGCAGGAGGAGACCGATTCCCGCGGCGGCGATCACGTACCGATAGCGCTCCAGGACGCGCACGTCTCGGAGCCACAGGACGGTGGCGGCGAACAGCACGATGCCGGCGACGAACCATCCTGCCTGCTGACGCGCGAGCGCGTCGTCGATGCGATAGATCATCACGAGGCCGAAGGCCGCCAGCAGGGCAACGAGCGGGAACACGTATGGATCGGCGCTCGGGAGCGTGGCGCGGATGAACAGATGCACGGCCAGGCACAGGCCGAGGAAGACCGCGCCGTAGGTAAGGCTGGCCGAACCGAGGTCCGCCGACCGGGCCGCGTACACCCCGGTGAAGCCGGCGGTGACCAGCATCGCCACCGGGAACAGCCCGAGCAGCTCGCGGTTGCGCGCGCTCACTGCCTGCCGCGCTCCAGCTCGCGCACGATGTCCGCCGCGTCCTCACGGGATCGCAGTTGGTGATCCAGCTGCCTGCGCCGTTGCGTGGGCGACAGCGTGCGCGCGGGCACCGAGCTGACGTACTCGGGCTCATACAGGTCGATGCCCAACGGCAGCTCGTAGGGCACACCGCGATAGAGCGCCACGAGCCCGCGCTCGTCCTGGCCCACGAAGTACACGCTCCGGATCCCTGCCACCGCGCCCACGACCGCACCGGCGAGCAGTGCTAACAACAAGAGGGTGATCAGCATCCGCCTGAAGGTCCGCCGCGAACGGCGGCGGGGCGCTGCGCCGCGAGCAGCAGGCTCACGCGGCTCCGGCGCGGGTGACACCGCCGGCACGATGTCCTGCTCGCCGGTGTCGGGCTCCGGGTCCCGCAACCCGACGACCGTCTCGTCGACGGCCGGGCCGTCGTGATCGGCACCGTCGCCGCCGACGCGAAACAACACCACGGTGATGTTGTCGCGGCCACCCATCTCGTTGGCCTCGGCGACCAGCGCATCCACGGCGTTCCGCAGGGACTCGCTCTCGGCGAGGATCTCGCGCAGGCGGCTCTCGCGCACCATGCTGGTGAGCCCATCGCTGCAGATCAGATAGAGGTCGCCGCTCCGAGCCCGGTGTGTGTGGACGTCGAGCTGCACGTCGCGCTCAGGGCCGAGCGCCCGGGTGATGATCGAGCGCTGCGGGTGCTCCTCCGCCTCCTCCGGCGTCAGCCTGCCCTGACGCCGCAACTCCTCGACGAGCGAATGATCGCGCGTCAACTGGCGCAGCTCACCGTCGCGAAACAGGTATGCCCGGCTGTCACCGACGTGCACGATCGCCACCTCGTCCCCGTCCACGAGCAGGCCGGTGAGCGTGGTCCCCATCCCGCTGCGGCTCGAGTCCTCCTGAGCCAGCTCGAAGATGCGCCGGTTGGCCTCGCTCGCGACGCGGGCGAGCTGCTGCTCGGGTGTCCCCTCGCCCGTCCGCTCGTCGAACGCCTCCGCGGCGATGCGCGACGCGACTTCGCCCGCCTGGGCCCCGCCCATCCCGTCCGCAACCGCATACACGGGAGCGCAGGCGTAATAGGAGTCCTCGTTGGCGTGGCGCTGGCGCCCCGCATCCGTGCGCGCAGCCTCGTCGACGACCCTCAGCACGAGGGTCCCTCCGCAGGCCGTCCCTTTGGAAACCCGGCAGTTTGCTTGCGAACTGCCGGCCTATTCGTTTTCAAACCGAAGCTCCATGTCCCCGATCCGCACCACGTCACCGGGACGCAGCAGCTGCTGGGTGCTGACGCGGGTGCCGTTCACATACGTCCCGTTCGTCGAGTTCATGTCCTCGATGTAGACGTGGCCGTCGCGGTCGTACAGGCGCGCGTGCCGGCCCGAGGCGTACGAGTCGTCGATCGTCACCTCACACGCGAGCGCGCGGCCGATCACGAGGCCTGGTCCGATGCCAAACGCCTCGCCGCTGGAGAGTCCTCCACCCCGCTCGACCACCAGCCGGCCCGAGTACGGCCGACCTCCGCCGGCCAGCTCCTCACCCCCGAACCCGGACGGCTCGGTGGCCGGCCGGCCGAGGTCCCGCAGGGCACTGCGGGCCACCCACAGGAGAAACAGATAGAGCACGCCCAGGAACGCGAACTGGAGCAATACCTCGATGGGATCCGACAAGCGGCGCTCCTCAGTCCAGGTTGAACCGCATGTGGGAGGTACCGGCGACGATCTCGTCGCCGGCCTGCAACGGCGCCGACGGCACCTGCCGCCCGTTCACGGAGATGCCGTTGGTCGACTCCAGATCGACCACGTACCAATCTTCGCCGCGCCGCTGCAGCTCGAAGTGACGGCGTGACATGTTCGGGTCTTCGACGACGAAGTCGCAACGGCGGCTGCGGCCCACCACGGCGCGGGGCTGGTCGAGCACGAACGTCTTGCCGTCCATCGTCAGCAGTGCGCGCCCGGCAGGCTTAACCGGCGGCTCCGCGACTCGCTGGGCCCGGGTGGCGGAGTACACCATCGTGGCGCCGAGGTCGCCCTGGGACGCCTCCTCGCGCTCGGCCTCGGGCGGCTTCACGAGCCGCGGCTGGATGCCGAACTCACCCATCCGCAAGCGCCGATCGGTCTCGAACGAGACCTTTGGCCGGGTCAGCAGGGCCAGGTTCTCGCGCGCCGCGTGCTCGAGCAGATGTGCCGACAGCTCCTCCACGAGCGCCGGCTCATATCCTTCGAACTGGCGCCTGTCCTCGCGGGACAGGAAGACGATGTACTCGTTCGGCACGTAGGTGCGTGAGACCGAGACGGTCTTGTAAGACTCCATCTCCTTGGCAAGCCGGCGCGCCAGCTCCACCGGCTGAACCCGAGCCCGGAAGGCGCGGTTGAACACGCCTTCAACGAGGCCCTCAAGCTTTGATTCGACAGTGCGCAGCACGCCCATGGGACAGGGTTCGGCCGGCCTGGTGTGAACCTGCGGGGCGGCCCGAACCACCGCGAAATGCTACGCAAAGCACCAGCCTGCGCCGCGGGCCGTACCCTGCACGGCATCGATCGGGCACTGCGCCGCCGCCGGGAGCGTCATACTCTGCGCTCGGATAAGGGCCTGTGGCGCCCCTCAGCGCCACGAGGAGCGCTTGATTGTCCTCTACGCAAGGTAGGCGGCCCGGCCGCTCATCGAGGGCCGCAAGGTCCCAGGAAGCGGTCGACCGCCAGACATTGATGCTCCGCCGCTCGGCCGGCTTGGGCGCCGCCGTGGTCGTGGTGATTCTGCTCGTGGTCGGGATCAACGGCTGCCTGGACAGTCGCAAGGAGCGGGCATTCGAGGACTACGCCTCGGACGTGCGTGCACTGGTGGGCGGCTCGGGTGAGATCTCGGACCGGCTTTTCAACCTCCTCTCCCGGCCCAGTCGCTCGGACGCGCTCGACGTCCAGACACAGGTGAACGCAGAGCGCGCGGAGGCCGAGCAACTCGTCGCGCGGGCACGGAGCACGGATCATCCCGACGAGCTGAACGACGCGAACGGCTGGCTGGTCGAGGCGCTCGAGTTTCGCGCAGATGCGATCGAGCGCATCGCGGCGCAGCTACCGGCCGCGCTCGGCGATGAGCGGGACAGCCGGGACGCGATCGACTCGATCGCGGGCCAGATGCAGGCATTCCTGGCCAGCGACGTGATCTACCTCCAACGCACGATCCCGGAGCTGACGAGTGCCTATGACAAGCAGGGCATCGAGCAGCGGTTCCCGACCGACCGGTTCCTGCCGGACCTCGGCTGGCTCGACCCGGACACGGTGGAGACACGGCTCGGTCGTATCTCGGGGGGGTCGGACCAAGCTGCAGCGCCGGGACTCCACGGTACGGGCCTCCAGGGCGTGACCTTGCAGCCGTCCGGGACAGAGCTGACCGACAGCGGCGTGAACCGCGTGCCCGTGGCGGATCGGATGACGTTCGACGTGACGGTCCAGAACCAGGGTGAATCGGACGAGACCGACGTGGCGGTCTCCATCTCCATCACGGACGGGAAGGACATCAACATCGAGCAGACCATTCCACGGATAGCTGCGGGCCAGGAGGAGACGGTCAGCATCCCGATCAGCGAAGCGCCCGATACGCAGGGCGTCAGCAACGTGGCGATCGAGATCGCACCCGTACCCGGTGAGGGCACCAGAGACAACAACCGCGCGCGCTATCAGGTGGCCTTCACGGAATAACGACGTCCGGTTTTTGGCCTCCCGCGGTGGGGATATCCTTCAAGCGTGCCCGATGACCTCACATCGGCCGCCGGCATCGCCGCGCTGGCAGCCGGAGGGGTGGCGGTGGTTGCGCTGCTTCTTGCCCTCGTGCTCTTCGCAAAGCTTCGAAAGCTGCGAGGAGCGCAGACCGTCGTGCTCGGCACGAGTGGCGAGCGTGACCTGGTCACCCATGCCGAGGGCATCGAGATCGCCTTCGTGGAGCTCCGCGAGCTGGTCGAGTCGACCTTCGAGCAGGTGCAGAGCCGGCTCGAGAGCGACGAGGCTCGGATCGCCCGCGGCATCAGCCGCACGGCGGTGATCCGGTACGACGCCTACAACGAGATGAGCGGGCGTCAATCCAGCTCGATGGCGCTGCTGGACGAGAAGGGCACCGGAGTGGTTCTGTCCTCGATCCTGCACCGCGACCAGGCTCGCCTGTACGTGAAGGGCGTGCGTGACGGGGCCCCCGAGGTCGAGCTGTCGCCCGAGGAGGACGAGGCGGTCAGGACCGCGCTCGACCCGCGGCCCAGCGCTGTCGCCCGGGAGGCATCCCCCCCGGCCGCCTCCGCCCGGGCCGCATCCGGGTAGCCACACAGGTGCGGGTCGCCTTCCTCGGGCCGGAGGGGACGTTCAGCGAAGAGGCCCTCATGGCCTCGCTCGACCAGTCCCAGCGCGCTTCGCTCGAGCCAGTTCCGCTGCCGACGATCTACGACTGCGTGACGGCCGTCGAGGACCGGACCGCGGAGCGCGCGCTGGTGCCGATCGAGAACTCCGTCGAAGGATCGGTCAACGCGACGCTCGATGCCCTCGTATTCGAGACCGACGAAGTCAGGATCGTCGGGGAGGTGGTGCACCCGGTGCGCCATTGTCTGATCGCACGCGGGCGCATACCCCTGGAGAAGGTCACGAGGGTCGTTTCACACCCACAGGCAAGTGGTCAATGCGCCCGCTTTCTGCGCGAACGAATGAGCGCCGCGGAGGTGGTGTCTGCCGCCAGCACAGCGGACGCCGTGCGCATCGTCGCCGACTCGGATCAGCCCTGGGCCGCACTCGGGACGCGGCTGGCGGCAGAGCTCTACCGGTGCGTGGTGCTCGAGGATGGCGTGGAGGACCAGGCGGAGAATGAGACCCGTTTCGTATGGCTCGAGCGCCGGCCCGGCGGACGGACGGCGGACGGCGGCGGAGCTACCTGCAAGACGTCGATCGCCTTCTGGGGACTAGCGGATTCGCCCGGCTCTCTGGTTGGTGTGCTCCAGGAGTTCGCCGGCCGCGAGGTGAACCTGAGCAAGATCGAGTCGCGGCCCCGCAAACAGGGCCTGGGCCGCTATGTCTTCTTCGCCGACCTCGAGGGAGCGCAGACAGAGCCCGCGATCGCCGACGCGCTCACAGCCGTGCGGCGTTCGGTCGAGAGGCTCCGTGTCCTGGGTTGCTATCCGGCCGCATCTCAGTCCGGCCGCTAGGTCAAGGGGCCATCCGGCGCCGGTTACACTTTCGGCGAGCGCAGTGGAAGCCGCGACCGCAAGAGCAGTTGCGCCGGCGGAGCCCGCAGGGGGCCGCGGCGCAGAGTCCGGGGAAAGCGCTGGCCACACCCCCGTTCACGAGGGAGAGGCGAGCCAACCCGAGGGACCTGCACGCCTAGCGCGGGCGGGCGACCCGCGCCGGGCTGACAGCGGCCGCGTCCTCGTCCTGAACGCCTCGTACGAGCCGCTCAACGTCTGCACCGTGCGCCGGGCGGTCGTGCTGGTCTTGAAGGAGAAGGCCGAGATGGTCGAGCAGGCGACCCGCACGGTCCGGTCCGAGAGCGTCACCCTGCCTCATCCGGTCGTGATCAGGCTCGTGACGTATGTGAGCCTCGCGCGCGACAAGCGGCGTCGCCGGATCACGCGGCGTGCCGTCTTCGCGCGTGACTCCTGGACGTGCCAGTACTGTGGCACCGGGACGCACCTGACCGTTGACCATGTGGTCCCCCGTAGCCGCGGAGGAGGGACGAACTGGGAAAACATCGTCACCTCCTGCGCTCCCTGCAACCGCCGCAAAGGCAACCGGATGCCGGTCGAGACGGGCATGCGACCACGCAAGGCGCCCCGAGCACCAGGGCCAACCGTGTTCATCCGCGTCGCCGCGCCCGTGATCCCGGCGACGTGGCAGCAATACCTGCTCTAGGCAGTACCTGCCTAAGGACCGTCCTCGAGCGGCTCCGGGTCGGCGCCGTTCTCGGCCGGGGTATCGCCGTCGGCTGACAACTCTGGCGTTGCGCCGTTCTCCGCCACGTCTGCGTTCAGGTCCGCCTCGCTCTCGACCACGAGCGCCACGGCGCTGACGATGTCGTCACCGCGCACGTTCATGACCTTGACTCCCTGGGTCGCCCGGCCCATGCGCGAGATCCCACGCACGCTCGTGCGTTGCACCATGCCCGATTGGGAGATGAAGAGCAGCTCCTGGTGCTCACGCACCACGAGCGCGCCCGCCAGGCCGCCCTTGCGATCGGTGAGCTGGATCGTCTTCACACCCTTCGTGGCCCGTCCCTTGACCGGATAGTCGGCGATCGGCGTGCGCTTGCCGAAGCCGTTCTCGGTCACGACGAACAACTCGGTGTCGTCACGCGCAACGTCCATGGCGAGGATGCAGTTGCCCTTGTCCGAGACATTCATCCCGCGCACTCCCGAGGTGTCGCGACCCATCCTGCGGACACGCGACTCGCTGAAACGAGCGGCGTAGCCCCGCTTGGCAACCATGATGATGTCGTCGTCACCGTCCGTTCCGCGCACCGCGACGAGCTCGTCCTTGTCGCGCAACTTGATCGCGATGATGCCGTCCGCCCGGATCGGGGTGTTGTAGGCCATCAGGTCGGTCTTCTTGATGAGGCCGTCCTTCGTGCCGAACACGAGGTACTTGGTTTCGCTGAAGTCGCGCGTGGGGATCAGCGAGCGCACAGACTCGCCCTCACGCAGGGGCAACAGGTTCACGAGCGCACGTCCCTTCGCGGTGCGCGCACCCTCCGGGAGCTCGTAGACCTTCAGGCGGTAGACCTTGCCGTAGTTCGTGAAGAACAGCAGGAAGTCGTGGGTCGAGCAGATCCGAAGGTGCTCGATGTAGTCGTCCTCCTTGGTCTCCATACCGATCACTCCCACGCCGCCCCGCTTCTGCATCCGATACGTCGAGAGCGGCAGGCGCTTGATGTAGCCCGAGCGGGTGATCGACACCACCATCTGCTCCTCGGCGATCAGGTCCTCCAGGTCGAATTCGCCCTCGGCATGGGTGATCTCGCTACGGCGCTCGTCGCCGTAGATCTCCCTGATCTCGAGCAGCTCCTCCTTGATCAGGCCGTACAGGCGCTCCTCGTCGCCGAGGATCGCGCGCAACTCCTTGATTCGCTCCATCAGGTCGGCGTGCTCGGACTTGATCTTGTCGGTCTCGAGCGCTGTCAGGCGCTGGAGGCGCATGTCCAGGATCGCCTGCGCCTGCTCGGCCGAGAGCTTGAACTGCTCGATCAATCCATCGCGTGCGGTCTCCGGATCGTTCGAGGAGCGGATCAGCTGGATCACCGCGTCGATGCTCGACAGCGCGATCAGCAGCCCCTCGAGGATGTGCGCGCGGCGTTCCGCCCGCTGCAGCTCGTCCTTGGTGCGTCGGGTGATGACCTCCTTCTGGTGGAGGACGTAGTAGCGGATCACCTCGCGGAGGTTCAGCTGGCGCGGCACCCCGTCGGCAAGCGCGACCATGTTCACGCCGAACGTCTGCTGGAGGGAGGTGTGCTTGTAGAGCTTGTTCAGGACGACCTTCGGCATCACGTCGCGCTTCAGCTCGATCACCAGCCGCATGCCGTTGCGGTCCGACTCGTCGCGAAGGTCGCTGATCTCGGAGATCTTCTTGTCGTGAACGAGGCCGACGATCTTCTTGATCAGCCCGCTGTCGCCGCCCTTCTTCACCTGGAACGGCAGCTCGGTGACGATGATCGCCTCCTTGCCACCGCGCAGCGGCTCGATGTGGGCGCGGGCGCGCATCACCACGCGGCCGCGGCCGGTCTCGTAGGCCTCCTGGATCCCCTGGCGGCCGACGATGTAGCCCCCGGTCGGGAAGTCGGGGCCCTTGATGTGCTGCATCAGGCCGGCGACGTCGATGTCAGGGTCGTCGATGTAGGCGACCGTGGCGTCGATCGTCTCACGCAGGTTGTGCGGCGGGATGTTCGTCGCCATGCCGACCGCGATCCCAGCCGACCCGTTCACGAGCAGGTTCGGGAACCTGGCCGGGAGGATCAGCGGCTCCTGGCGTGACTCGTCGTAGTTCGGCGTGAAGTCGACGGTGTTCGCGTCGATGTCGCGCAGCATCTCGGTGGCAAGCCTCGCGAGCCGCGCCTCGGTGTACCGCATCGCGGCGGGCGGGTCGTCGTCGATCGAGCCGAAGTTGCCCTGCCCGTCGACGAGCGGATAGCGCAGCGCGAAATCCTGCGCGAGTCGCACGAGCGTGTCGTAGATCGCGGAGTCACCGTGAGGGTGGTAGCTACCCATCACGTCCCCGACCACGCGCGCGCATTTGCGATACGCCCGGGTCGGCTGCAGGCCGGCCTCGTGCATCGCATAGAGGACGCGGCGGTGGACCGGCTTCAGCCCGTCCCGCACGTCGGGCAATGCACGCCCGACGATCACGCTCATCGCGTACTCCATGTACGACGAGCGCATCTCCTCGCGCAGGCCCCGCGGCTCGATGTTCCCTGTCAAAGCGTCAAGAGTGGCCATATCAGTCTCTCTCGTTACACATCAAGAAACTGCACGTCCCGCGCATGCTTTTCGATGAAGGCGCGCCTGGGCTCGACCTGATCTCCCATCAGCATCGAGAAGAGCTGGTCGGCCGCCGAGGCGTCGTCGATCGTGACCTGCTGGAGGGTGCGCGAGGCGGGATCCATCGTCGTCACCCGGAGCTGCTCGGCGTTCATCTCGCCCAGGCCCTTGAACCGCTGCAACTGCACCCCACGCTTGGCGATGTCCAACACGCGCGTCCGCAACTCCTCGAATGACAAAGCCTCGGCTTCGTCCTTGCCCAGCTTCAGCTTGAACGGCGGCGTGCCGGCCAGGTTCTGCAGCTCCCGGTGCACCCGCGCGAACTGCCGGTACTCACGGGACTCGAAGATGTGGCTTCCGAGCGCATGCGTCGTGGCGAGGCCGCTCCTGCGCTCGATCACCTTGACACGGATCGAGCCGTCGCCGTTCTGGGACAGAACCTCGGTGTCGTACGGCTCGCCCTCCGCCGCCGTCTGCTTCAGCTCCTTAACGACATCGGCGATGTCGGTCAGCCCCTGGTCCAGGACCGACGACTCCTCCAGGAACGTGATCACCTCGTGCCCATGCTCGGCACGCAGGGCGGAGGCCCAGCCTTCGTACTCCTTCAGCAGCCGCGTGAACCGCTGCCAGCGCTGCTGCGTCGCCTTGAAGCCAGAGCCGGTGCGGTCGACGATCTCCATCTTTTCGAGCTTGTCCCGGAGCAGCATCTCCTCGAGCTCGGTTTCCTTCTCGATGTACTGCTCGCGGCTCCCGGTCTTCA
>Ga0190275_10001573_pt1 | contig 16863 bp, 14 predicted proteins | sample Popmic550T_FD_133745 | JGI IMG/M metagenome (GOLD analysis project Ga0190275, IMG submission 133745) | Populus adjacent soil microbial communities from riparian zone of Yellowstone River, Montana, USA - 550 T | ecosystem: Environmental > Terrestrial > Soil > Riparian zone > Trees stand | place...
CAATGAGGCCGAGCAGCTCGGCGGCGGCGAAGCCGATGAACAGGCGGCCCTGCTGGCTGTCGGCGGCGGCCGGGTTGCGGATCGCGCTCTCGAGGAACGAGCCGAAGACGTTGCCGACGCCGATGGCGGCGGCGCCGACTCCGACCGCGGCGAGACCGGCGCCGATAACCTGGGCAGATGCGAGGTCCATGATATTCTCCTTAAGAAATGCGATTGGAAGCTAGTGAAGGTTGACCGCGTCGTTGATGTAGAGCGAGGTCAGCAAAGCGAAGACATAGGCCTGGATCGCGCAAACGAGGATCTCGAGCGCCATCACGCCGACGATGAAGATGAAGGAGAGCAGGCTGATCGCCGGCCCGATGCCGCCGGCATTGATGCCCTGGACGACGAAGCTCCCGAACACCTCGACGAGGATGTGGCCGGCGATCATCGCGACGAAAAGCCGGAGCGCCAGGCTGAACGGGCGGACCATGAAGGACAGCAATTCGATCAGGAAGATCAGGGGCAGAAGCACCTTGGGGGTGCCGTGCGGGATGAAGAGCGAGAAGAAGTGGAAGCCGTGCTTCCAGAAACCCACCACCAGGACGATCGAGAAGCTGATGATCGCCATGATCCCGGTGACGGTGAACTGGCTGGTGACGGTGAAGGGCTGGGCGCCGACGAGGGCGAAGGGCATCATTCCGAGCAGATTGGCGAACAGGATGAACATGAAGACGGTGAACACCCAGGGAATGTAGCGCCGCCCCTCGGGGCCGATGTTGGTGGTCACCATCGAGCCGACGAAGCCGGTCACGCCCTCGACCATCGCCTGCCAGCGGCCGGGCACGAGCTCGCGCTTCATTCCGCCGAGCATGAAGATCCAGATCAGCGCGAGGACGACGAGCATCCACAAGGCGCTGTTGGTGAAGACGAACGGGTTACCGTCCAGATGGCCCGCCAGCGGGCTGATCTGGAACTGGTGCATCGGGTCGATCTTGCTTTCGGCCGCCACTCTTTACGTCCCTTGGCCCGTCACTCGGGCTTTTGCTTCGAAATCTTCCAAACTTCCCACATGGCGGCGCCGAACCCGAGGAACAGCATCGCCACCCAGATACCGTGGGTGCCCGCCAGTCGGTCGATCACCCAACCGATCAGGGCGCTTCCCAGCGGGTAGCTGATCAGCACCGAGAGGATGCGCATCCCCTGGCGCTGGCCAGTCTGCGGAGCGCGCTTCGGCGTCCCGGTCCTCGCCGCTTCCGCCGCCTGCGCGTCCCGCAATCGCTCATCGAGCGAGTCGAGCCGCGCATCCTGGGGAGGCTTCGGGTCCTGCCGGGGCTCGTCTTCCGCCATGTCGTTCTTCCATGGGCAGCGGCGCTCGGGAGCGGGCTGTTGAGGGTGCGAGGACATGCCGGCGAACGAACCCCGCCGAGGCGCCGCCCCTTTAGGAAGGGGGGTGACCCAAGTCAACTGTTGTGCAGTGCAATAAGTCCTCCCCGGCATTTGCCGGGGAGGGGGACCAGGCGAAGCCTGGTGGAGGGGCCTTGCTGAGCGCGAAGAGCCCCTCCACCGCGCTTCGCGCGGTCCCCCTCCCCGCGAAATCGCGGGGAGGAATTTATCGGGCTACCCGCAATAGGCCGGAAGCGGGATCGGGGTGGAGCCGTCGCGCTGGCGCCAGACTCCGTCGGGGAGCCGGTAATATTGGCCGGCGCCGACCTTGGTGCGGAACAGCTCGCAGGCGGTGGTGGCGGCGACCTCCTCGATCTTGGCGCCGCGCTTGGCGGCGAGATCGGTGTAATAAGCGCGGCGCTTGATGTTGACCGAATCGACCTGGGCCCGGACGGCGGCCGGAGCGGAGCCGACGAGGCCGAGATAGCCGTCGGCCTGCTCGCCGACCTGGCCGGAAGAGCGAAGCTGCGCGGAAGCGTCCTGGATCATGGCGAAAGCGGTGGTCGTGCCCAGGATGGCGCCCAGCCCGATGCCCGCGGCGAGGATCAGTTTCATTCGGCGGCTCATGTCAAAACACTCCCGGATTCTCTTTGATGAGATCGCGCACATCCTGCTGAAGACGGACGACGACCTCCTGCCTGATATTGATATTGAGGTTGATCTCGATCGGCTTCTCCGGAGCGCTCACCTGAACGCATCCGGCCGAGCCGAGAACAACCGGCGCGGCGAGCAGGATCTTCACCCGTCTCATCGCGCCTTGCGTCGCACCGCAACGCATCAACGTCAACATCGACCGCTTCATCGCAGTATCTCGCTTTCCTGGGGCTGAACGGGGGGAGGCGCATCCGGCTTGCCCCGGATCAGGTCCGGAAGCGTCGACTGGATGAGCAGGGTCGGATCGTGGAGCGAGCGCATCGTCCCGATCAGGGCCCGGAACGGACCCTTGACCGTGATGTTGAACTCGAACGGAATCTTGGCGAGCTGGCCGAGCGCCCGGCCGGCGACCATGCCCCTGATCCCGCCGCCGGGAGCGACGGTCAGGCTCGGGTCGCGGGCGATTCCGTCGAGCTCGATCCCGGCGACGAACTCGCCTTCGAGCGATCCGTCGAGATCGATGGTCAGCTTCGAATAGCGCAGCGATTTCAACGCGTCGAAGGCGAGCTTGCCGTAGATTCCAAGCTCCTTGTCGGTAAGCTCGCCGATATAGGAGAGGGTTCCGCCCTCCGGCCGGGCGACGAGGCGGCCGCCGACGATCCGGCCGCCGCGCTCGTCGAAGACCATCGGGATCACCCCGTCGAACGTGCCGGTGGCGGTGATGTTGGCGAACTCCATCTTCTGGATGAAGAGCGCGGCGTCGAGGCCCTCGACCCGGAAGGTCAGGCGCTTGGCGGATGGTTTCGAGAAATCGAGCACCGTCTCCTCGAGGATCAGCTCGCCCCCGGCGAACGGCCAGCGGCCGCTCTCGACCTTGACCTGGAGGCCGGGGAGCAATTGGTAGCGGATCCGGCCGTCGAGAACGTCGATCCCGGCACGGACGAGGTCGACCTTGGCCTCCTGGCCCGGCGCGGTCACCAGCCCGAGCAGATCGGTGAATTGGAGGCTGGTCGACAGCCCCTCGACCGGTCCGAAGGCGGCGGCGAAATCCATGTCGTCGGTCGAGAAGGTGCCGCTGGAGCGCGAGCCGGCGCTGTCCCACTCTATCTCGCCCTGCCCTTTCAGGATTCCGTTGACGAGGGCGACGACTCCGGTGGTGAGGCGGGTGAGCTGCTCGGGCTGGTAATCCTTGTCGAAGCGGATTCCGGGGACGTCAAGGTCGGCGCGGCCGCGGCCGGTGGCGAGGTTGTGGCCGATATCGGCTCGGACGATGCGGGTGCCGGTCTCCGGATCGTCGAGCCAGCCGCCGGCCCTTATCTGGTTGTCGGCGAGCGTCAGCCGGAAGTCGCGGGTGACCAGAGGGTAGAAGCGGGGCGGATCGACCTCGTCGGAGATGCGCATCTCGCCGGACATGGCGAGATCGGCGCCCTTCATCCGCCAAATGCCGGTCCCCTGGCTCATCAGCAGCGGCACGTTGCCGAGCTTGCCCGAGAGGCCGGCAAAGCGGCCGGCGACCCCGCCTTCGCCGAAATCGCCGGTGAGCGAGGTCAGATCGAAGCGGTTGGCGGCGAGCCGGACCTCGAGGTCCGAGGCGGCGAAGCTCGGCCCGGCGAGGGCGAAGCGCAGCCGGCTTCCGACGACGCTCAAGGGCGAGGCGCCGAGCGTTCCGGCGAAGCGGGGCGAGCGCAGCTCGGCGCCGCCGGAGACCCGGCCGCCGGGCGCCTTCCAGACCAAAGCGCGGCCCGTGGGGCAGAGCGGAAGCGCGGTCCGGCCGAGGCGGAGGGTGCCGACCTGAAGCGCCTCGAACCGCGCCGGCGTGCAGCCTTCGCCGAACGCGAAGCCGCCGCGCCCGTCGAGCCGCCCGGCGATCGGAAGCACCAGCCCCCGAACCCAGCCATTGTCGAGCGGCCCGTCGATCGTCGCCACCGTCGAGACCCGGGTTTCCCCGCCCAGCGCCGCGGTGAAGCTGACGTCGCCCAGCGCGAGCCGGGAATTGCCGACCCGCATCGGCTGGATCCGGCCGGTGCCGCGGATCGCCGCGCCCGGCCGGGGCTGGTCGAGGCTCAGCCTCATCGCCGGAAAGCCGCCGCCCGCGACGCTGAGGTCGCCGTCGAGCCGGGTAAGGCCGCTCGGCCAGTAATAGGTAAGCCCCTGCCCGCCTCCCAGCGCGATCCGGGCGCCGCTGCGCGCCGCCGCGCTCAGACGCTCGAAGCGCACCCCGCCGAAGCCGCGGCCGTTGACGAGGCGGAGCTCGGCCTCGGCGTCGAAGCCGCCGGCGGCCCGGGAGAGGGCGGCGGCGAGGGCGTCCGCCACCGGTTCGACCGGCGTGCCCCCGGCCGAGCCAAGCGCGGCGACGGCTCCGGCCAGCGGTCCGAGCGCCGACGCTCCGCGCGCGCTGGCCTTTCCGAGCAGGGTGAAGCCGCCATTGGCCAGCGACAGTCCGTAGCGGCCCTCCACCGCGGCCCGGGCGGCGGTGACTCCACCAACCCGCGCCCCGGCCGAGGCAAGGTCGAGGGCGCCGCGAGTCATCCGCGCGTCGCCGTCCAGGCCGAGGCGTCCGTTCAGGCCGGTCAGAAGGATCGAGCCCGCCCGCAGCCGGGCGGCGCGAACGGCCGTGGTCCCCTTCCAGCTGTCGAGCCCGGGGGCCAGGGTGGAGTCGAGGTCGAGGCCGATCCCGTCTACCGCCAGCCGCTCCCCGCAGGCCAGGCGGGCGACCTGCGCGGGGCCGCGGAAGCTGGGCTTGAGGTCTGAGACTGCGACCGCCCACCGTCCCTTGGCCCCGTCGAGGCCGCAGCTGCCGAGCCGAAGCCGGTGCGCCGCCGCCGCCATCCGGCCGCGGAAGCCGTCGGCGAGATTGCCTTTGCCTTCGAGCGCGATCCCGGCCCGGCCGGCGGGCGTGTCGAAGCGGATGCTGGAGTCGGCGATGTCGACATTCTGGTCCGGGAGGCGGAACGGCAGGCCGGTGGGCGGCGGAAGCAGCCGGTCGATCTCGCCGAAGCTGATCTTGCCGTCCCTGCCGAGCCGGGCGTTGAGGCGGACCCCGCGGGCGGTGATCAGATCCACCTTCGGCCGGCGAAGCCCCCAGCTCAGGCGCACCTCGACCCAGCGGGCGGTGAGGTCCGGATTGCGCGGGTCGCCGATCACCAGATTTTCCAGGCGCTGGGTGCGAAAGCCGATCCGCTTCACCTCATAAGTGGCTCGGACGTTGCGGCGGGCGAGCTCGCGGTCGATGTAGTCGGACGCGATCGGCCGCCTCTGGGTCCAGGCGACGAGCAGGGCAATGAGGACGACCACGAGCAAGGCGAGCGCCGTCAGCCGCTTCACCGGGCGCCGCCGCGCCTTCACTCCGGCCTCCTCATCCACCGGCTTCCTCAACCTCCCTCCGATCGCTTCCGTTCCGCCTCCGTTACATCTCGAGACGAGGACTTTAACCCCTCTCCCGCTTTTCGCGGGAGAGGAGGGGCCCGCCGCGAAGCGGTGGGAGGTGAGGGTCTTTACTCCTGACTCCGCAGACCCTCACCTCCCAAGCCTTCGGCTTGGGCCCCTCCTCTCCCGTAAAGACGGGAGAGGGGCTAACGCCTCTCCCGTCCCGCAGGACAAGGTCAAGGCGTTTGCCTATGTCCTCCGCCAAGCTTAATCTTCCCTTATGGCCGACGAGTCTCTCGACGGCCGGGGCCACCGGGCCCGGCTGAGGAGACGCCTGTTCGAGGGCGGGCCGGAGGCTCTGCTGGAGCATGAGCTTATTGAATATCTGCTTGCGCTCGCCCTTCCCCGCCGGGACACCAAGCCGCTTGCCAAAAAGCTGATCCACGATTTCGGCGGCTTCGGCCGGCTGCTTTCCGCGGACGGCGAGGCGATCATGCGGGTCGGCGACGTCAGCGAGGGCGCGGCGGCGGCGATCAAGATCGCGCAGGCGACCGCCTTGAGGCTTCTCGAATCGAAGGTGATCGACCAGCCGGTGCTCGGCAGCTGGCAGGCCCTTCTCGACTATCTTCGCGCCGACATGGGCGCGCTCGCCATCGAGCGGGTGCGGATTCTCTATCTCAACGCCCGGAACATGCTGATCCGCAACGAGCCGATGTCGGAAGGCTCGGTCGACGAGGCCGCGGTCTATGTCCGCGAGGTCATCCGCCGGGCGCTCGAATATCACGCCACCGCCTTGATCCTCGTCCACAACCACCCCAGCGGCGACCCCCAGCCGAGCCAGCAGGACATCCGCCTCACCCGAGAGATCGTCGAGGCGGCGCGCCCGCTCGGAATCTCGGTCCACGACCATGTCATCGTCGGCGCGAGGACCTGCGCGAGCATGCGCTCGCTGGGGCTGATCTGATAGAAATCCCCCCGCGAAATGGCGGGGAGGATTTTAGAGCATCGTGCGCTTAACCTGAATCGTCATCCCGGACTTGATCCGGGATCCATCTTCTACTGGCCATCGCTGCAAGAAGAAGGTGGATGCCGGGTCAAGCCCGGCATGACGGGTCAAGCCCGGCATGACGGGTGATGCGGATTTAGCGCATGCGGCTCTAGCGCATCGCGTGATACCAATGGGTCGTGACCCACTTCGACCGAAGAACCCTCCTCATCGGCGCCGGCGCCGCCCTCGCCCTGCCGGGCTGCGGCCGCGGCGAGGCCGATCCCGCCCCGTCACCCGCCGCGCCGGGCAAGGCCGGGAAGCTCATCGCCGCCGCCCGCGCCCAGATCGGCGTGACCGTCCGCTACGACCCCGCCTACACCGCCCTCTCCTTCCCCGGCGGCGACGTTCCGCGCGAGCGCGGGGTTTGCACCGACGTCGTCATCCGAGCCTATCGCGACGCGCTCGGCCTCGACCTCCAGGCGCTGGTCAATGCCGACATGAGATCGGCCTTCGCCGCCTATCCGCGGACCTGGGGGCTTCGGTCGCCCGACCGCAATATCGACCATCGCCGGGTGCCCAACCTCAGGGCCTGGCTCGCGCGCCGGGGCGCGGCTCTGCCCATTCCGCCGAACGCCTCGGGCTGGCGCCCGGGCGACATCTTCACCTCGCTGGTCGAGGGCCGCTCCACCCATATCGGCCTGGTCTCGGACCGCCGCGGACCGAACGGCTGGCTGATCCTCCACAATATCGGCGCCGGTACGCGTGAGGAGGACGGGCTTACGGCCTGGCCGCTCACGGGGCGGTATCGATGGGAGCTAGGTTAGCGTTGAAGAATTCTCGTTTTGTTCTTGACGCGCAGGACGCAGGCCGGGATACTGATGCCGGCCTGTGCCCGGCTCTTTGAGATGGCGAATCCGCGTTCGATCCGGAAGTTTCGGCCTCGACTGAAACAAACGGTTTTCCCCTGCGATACGCGTGATTTTTGTGACCTTCGAACATTCCGGAAACGACTCCCCCCGAAGCCGCCGCGCATTGAAGACCTCCGGCGACTTTGCTAGGCGCCCCTCTCCTCAATACCCGTCAGGAGCGCCGATGATCCCCCGCTATTCGCGGCCGCAGATGAGCAGCATCTGGGCGCCCGAAGCCCGCTTCCGGATCTGGTTCGAGATCGAGGCGCACGCGCTCGACTCGATGGCGGAGCTGGGGATCGTGCCGCGCGAGGCGGCCGAGGCGGTATGGGCGCGAGGCGGCTTCGACGTCGAGCGGATCGACACGATCGAGGCGGAGGTGAAGCACGACGTCATCGCCTTTCTGACCAGCGTCGCCGAGCATGTCGGGCCCGAGGCGCGATTCCTCCACCAGGGGATGACGAGCTCCGACGTGCTCGACACCTGCCTGGCGGTGCAGCTGAAGCGGGCGTCCGATTTGCTGATCGAGGATCTCGACGCCTTGCTCGACGTGCTGAAGCGGCGGGCGCACGAATACAGGCTGACCCCGACGATCGGCCGGAGCCACGGAATCCATGCCGAGCCGGTGACCTTCGGGCTCAAGCTTGCTTTCGCTTATGCCGAGTTCGCCCGGGCCCGGGCGCGGATGGTCGCGGCACGCGATGAGATCGCGACCTGCGCCGTCTCCGGCGCGGTCGGGACCTTCGCCAATGTCGACCCTCGGGTCGAGGCGCATGTCGCGGCGAAAATGGAGTTGAGGATCGAGCCGATCTCGACCCAGGTCATCCCGCGCGACCGCCACGCCATGTACTTCGCCACCCTGGGAGTCATCGCCTCGTCGGTCGAGCGGCTGGCGACCGAGATCCGCCACCTGCAGCGCACCGAGGTGCTCGAGGCGGAGGAATATTTCTCGCCCGGGCAGAAGGGCAGCTCGGCCATGCCGCACAAGCGCAACCCGGTGCTGACCGAGAATTTGACCGGGCTGGCGCGGATGGTCCGAGGCTATGTGAACCCGGCGCTGGAGAATGTGGCTTTGTGGCATGAGCGCGACATCAGCCATTCCTCGGTCGAGCGCTACATCGGCCCCGACGCGACGGTGACCCTCGATTTCGCCCTCGCCCGCCTCACCGGCGTGATCGACAAATTGCTGGTCTATCCGGAGCGGATGCAGAAGAATCTCGACCGGATGGGCGGCCTCGTCCATTCGCAGCGAGTGCTCCTCGCTTTGACCCAGGCAGGAGCGAGCCGCGAGCAAGCCTACGGGCTGGTGCAGCGCAGCGCGATGAAGGTGTGGGAGAGCGACGGGGCTTTGTCGCTGCTCGAATTGCTCAAGGCCGATCCGGAAGTGTCGGCCCTGCTTCCGGCTGAACGGCTCGAGGAGAGCTTTGACCTCGGCTATCATTTGAAGCATGTCGACACGATCTTCGAGCGGGTGTTCAACTGAGCTTGGCGTTGACGGCTATGGCAGCCTGTTGCAGCATAGACCTTCAGCACCTCATGCCGAAATCAACATCCGATATCGGGGGTAGGCCATGCGAATAGTGACAGGCCTCTTGATATCGGCTTGCGCCTGGATCTGCGCCATGGGGGTCACCCAGTCGGCAGAAAGCGCGACCGCCGCACCGATAGCTCAGGTCGCCCGAGAAACCGCCGCAAATGACGTACGCAGTGAAAACTCCAGCTCGGATCGAACATCCGAGATAGAGCGGCGCAACCTAATTTTAGAAGCTAAAAGTGAAATCGAGCAAAAGGCATATAATCAGTTTTCATTGATTATGGCAGGTTTGGGCGGCGTTATCACCTTACTCGTGCTAGGTTTTGGCTTCATCTCGCATCGTGCTGCCGTTAATGCGGCGAGGCTGGAAATGCTGGATCTAAAGCTGAAGGTCGACGACATACGCAAGGAGGCAGATCTCGCGAAATGTGAGGCTATCGACGCAGCGGAATCGGCTCGTGGCGCGGCGACCTCGGCGCTTACAGCTGCTCAAGGAGCGCTTGCCCATCAGCAGACAGCGCAAGAAGCTTCCGAAAAGATCCGGGAGGCGGCGGCCTTATCCGAGCGGCTAAGTATTACGCCAGTTGTAGGAGGAGCGGCCGAGCTGTCACAGGCGGAGCGCGAAACCGTTTCTGATGCGGCTCGGGAGGTAGGCGACAAACCCGAGCGCGACTGGACGGGCGACGATTTCAGAGTGAAAATCCTGGAAGCTTACGATCAGGCCAACTGGGTCGAGATGTTGCGACTCGCACAGGGCATGGAGTTCTTGCACAACAACGACCCCGAGTTGCAAGCATTCGCCCTTTTCCAGCAGGCGAAGGCGCAGGAGCGGTCGGGCGAACTCGACTTGGCCGCGCGTCGTTATGGAGAACTCGCTGACCGCTTCGGCGATTTCGACAATCAAACGGTCCAAAATACGGCGCTCCAAGCACGTGTCAATCAAAGCATCTTGCTGACTCACGCTGGCAAAGAGGACGTTGGACTTTCCGTTGCTCAGGAAGTTATCGCAAAGCACGGCGCGGTCGAGGATCTCACAAAACAGCGCCAAGTGGCCAAGGCTCTTATTGTGCAAGGAGTTTTATTAGGGCGTCAAGGAAAAGAAAAAGAAGGGAGAGCCGCCTTCCGCGTAGTACTGGAGAAGTTTGGCCAATCAGACGACGCCGAACTTCAGGCTGAAGTGATAATGGCAATGTACAACTTGGCAGTTGATTTTCAGAATTCTGGACAATTGACCAAAGCCATTCGAATAGCAGATGAAATATATGATCAATTTGGAAGTGTGATAGATGAAGATATTTATCAACATGTAACCGACGAGGTGTTTTATAAGGCCAGGCTCCTTGGATTTCAGAAAAAGATAAAAGCTTGCATCGGTGCTCTCGAAATGTGGAATGGGCGACTGAGCAGCTTTGACTGCGAGAAAGTTATGAAGAACCAAGCGTTCGCAGAGCTTTTGAGCCGACCCACATTCCAAGGTTATTTGAGAAAGCACGGATGTCTTACAGACTCTACGGATCAAGGGGGCGAAGGGCGTGGCAAGCCCGCGCTAGGTGATGTCGCATGACCGACCTTTCCCAATTCCCCATCACCTCCCGCTGGCCGGCCGAGCATCCCGAGCGGCTCCAGCTCTATTCGCTCAACACGCCCAACGGCGTGAAGGTGTCGATCATGCTGGAGGAGACCGGCCTCCCGTACGAGCCGCATCTGGTCGACATCGGCAAGAACGAGACCTGGACCCCGGAATATCTGTCGCTCAACCCCAACGGCAAGATTCCGGCGATCATCGATCCGGACGGGCCCGGCGGGAAGTCGTTCGGCCTGTTCGAATCCGGTGCCATCCTGCTCTATCTCGCCGACAAGACCGGGCAGCTGATCCCGGCCGATCCGGCCCGGCGCTGGGAGACGATCCAGTGGGTCTTCTTCCAGATGGCCGCGATCGGGCCGATGTTCGGCCAGGTCGGCTTCTTCAACCGCTTCGCCGGCAAGGCGATCGAGGACAAGAGGCCGCTCCAGCGCTACGTCGACGAGTCGAAGCGGCTGCTCGGAGTGCTTGAGGGGCGGCTCGCCGGGCGCGAGTGGATCATGGGCGAATATAGCATCGCCGACGTCGCCACCCTGGGCTGGGTGCGCAACCTCGTCACCTTCTACGAAGCGCGCGAGCTGGTCGAGTTCGACAGCCTGACCAACGTCCCCGCCTGGCTTGAGCGCGGGCTGGCGCGGCCGGCCGTGCAGCGCGGCCTGGAAATCCCGAAGCGAGGCTGAGCCCTTCTCACGGCGGCCTCATAGGAATATGCTCACCGGGGGCATCGTCGAGGGAGGGGCAGATGACGAGCATCGGCGCATCGGTGGGCAGGGGTGGAGTAAACAGGACCGAGGACGTTACCAAAATACAGCAATTGCTGGCGCCGCACGTCCTGGCGCTTGGACGTCCGCCGCTGGACGTCGACGGGGATTATGGCGAAAATACCCGGATCGCGATCCGGCTTTACCAGCAGCGAGTCATGGGCCTTTCCAATCCCGACGGCCGGGTCGATCCTGGCGGACTCACCTGGCAGTCGCTCAGCGCGGGGGCGACGGTCGTTCCGGCCGAGCCGGCGCCGGACGGGCCGCCCTCGCTGAGCGGAGGCGCCTGGTGGGATGCCAATCAGGCGCGTTTCCCGAACAGCAGCGCGATCGCCGACCTGGCCCCGAGCTTCCAGTCCAAGCTCGCGGCCTTCGTGAAGGCGCTGCGCGACGCCGGCGCCTCGGTCAGCATCACCGCCGGCAACCGGCACGAAATCCGGGCCTATCTGATGCATTATTGCTGGAACGTGGCGCGCGGCAAGGTGCGGCCGTCCGCGGTGCCGGCGAAGGCCGGCTGCGACATCCAGTGGAATCATGGCAACGATTCCCGGTCGCGCGCGGCGGCGAAGGAGATGGAGCGCCGGTTCGGGATCGTCTTCGAGCCGTCGCTGACCTCGAACCATATCGGCGGGGAAGCCGTCGACATGACGATCCGCTGGACCGGGACTCTGCGCATCGCCGACGCCAACGGGACGGTCCACGCGCTTGGAGTGCCGCGCAACGGAGCGGACAATACGGGCCTTCACGCCGTCGGTCGGACCTACGGGGTGAAGAAGCTCGTCTCCGACGCCCCGCACTGGTCGCTGACGGGGCGTTAAGGCGTTGAAGGAGTGGATTGGATCGCAATCCGTTCGCCCTGAGCTTGTCGAAGGGCCTTCCTCCTTGTTCTAAAAGGAAAGGGCTTCGACAGGCTCGGCCCGAACGGAAAACCCATTGACGCCTCAATGGCGGTGCTTCGGCTTGGTCAGGCTCTCGTGGACAAAGGCGACGAACTGGTCGGGCTTGATGAAGCCGTCGGGCATCCCATAGGGCGCCGCCGGCTTGCCCGCCTGGATCTGGGCGAGGGTGCGCCCTGCGGCGATGCCCGCCGCGACCTTCGAGCGAATGTCGATCAGCATCGCGCGATAGGCCGCGAGATCGGCGCGGGTGGCGACCGGGCCGTGGCCGGGGATGATTCCAGTCGTCTCGTTGCTCCAGGCCAAGCCCTTGTCGGCCGCGGCGATCAGCCCGTCGATCGAGCCGCCGGAGCTGAGGTCGACGAACGGAAACGTGACCTTGTGGAAGAAGGTGTCGCCCATGTGGAGGACGTTGGCCTTCTGCCAGTGGACCAGGGAATCGCCGTCGGTATGGGCGTTGGCGACGTGGACGACGTGGAGCGTGTCGCCGTTCAGGTGGAGCGTGACCCCGTCCTCGAACGTGACCACCGGCAAGGCGCCCGCCGGCGAGGCGGGGACCCTGCCCCCAAGCGCGGCGATGAACTGCTCGCTCGACATGCGCGTCCGGACGTTGCTGTGGGCGACGATCACCGCCCCGCGGCTGCCCATCGCCTCATTCCCTCCGGTATGGTCGCCATGCCAGTGGGTGTTGACGACGAAGCGGACAGGATCTGGGTCGACCGTCGCGATCGCTTTTAGGATCCTGTCGCTCATCGGCGCATATTGATCGTCGACGATGATATTGCCGTCGGCGCCGTAGGAGAGGCCGATATTGCCGCCGGCGCCGAACAGGACGGCGACTCCGGGCGCGATCTTCTCGACCTTCACCTCGACCTTGGAAAGGTCCTGCTGCGCCGCCACGGGCGCGGCGGCGAGGGCGGCGATGGCGAAGGCAAGCAGGCGCATGGATTTCCCCTTCGAATGACTTTCAATCTTTCGCCCAGCGCTCCGGATATCGGCGCCGCTGCGGTCCGCTGGTCGGCCCTTTCACCCGCGGCCATTCATTCGTCCAGACCAAATGGTCGATGAGCATGACCCGCCTCGTGTTGACCTCGTCTGTGGGCTTCGTGCGCGTCCGGGCGGCATCGACCGCGTGGTAGACGATCCAGCTTTCGCCATAGGCGTCGTCGATCACGCTGTTGTGGCCCGGGCCGATCCATTTGGCATCCTGCTCGAGGAGGGTGCCCGGCTGCAGCTCGAAGGGGCCGGTGGCGCTTCGCGAGCGCGCTACCATCACCGCGTAATGCACGCCTTTGCCGCAGCAATTGTCGCCCGAATAGAAGAGGTAATAATAGCCGCCGCGGAGCACGATCCAGGCCCCTTCGACGAGGTGGCGATAGTCGGTCTTCTTGTCGGCCTGGACGAGATCGACCGGCGTGCTTCCCGGGGCGAAGGACATCCGGTCCGGCGCCAGCTCGCGCACCTTGATCGGTCCGAAGCCGGAGCCCCAGTAGAGCAGCCGCCTGCCCGTCGCGGGATCGTCATAGGACATCGGATCGATGTTGACGAAGCCCGGGCCGCACTCGAGCGGATGCCCCATGTCGGTGAAGGGGCCTTCGGGACGGGCCGAGGTGGCGACGGCCAGGCAGAGCCCCTTCTTCTCGTCGGCCAGCGCCTCGTCCGGCTTGGCCGAATAATAAAGATAGTAAAGGCCGCGATGCTCGGCGACGTGGGGCGCCCAGAAATCCTGGGTCCGGCTCGCCCAGCCCGGCTTGGCAGGGAGCGCGTCGCCGAGTGGCTCCCAGGCGATGAGGTCGCGGGATCGGGCGACCTGTAGGTTGATCCACTTGCCGTTGCGCTGGGTCTGGGTGGCGTAGACGTAATAATAACCGTCTTTGGCGCGAAGGATTGCGGGGTCGGGGAAATCGGAGTCGATGACGGGGTTGGCGAAGGTGGCGCGCGGCTCCGGCGCGGTCGCACAGGAGGCGGCGACGAAGGCGAGGAGCAGGAGCAGGATGCGCATGGCCGGAGCATAGCGGAGGCGAGGAGGGGATGCACCTCTTGCCTCCCCATGCGAAGCATGGGGAGGGGGACCACCGAAGGTGGTGGAGGGGTGACTGGCGCTGGGCTCGAAGAAAGAAGCGCGAGACGGCCAAGGCCTGCGCCAATTACCCCTCCACCACACTTCGTGTGGTCCCCCTCCCCATCTGGCGATGGGGAGGCAAATTACGCGTCGAACAGGCCCTTCAGCTTGCCGAAGAAGCTCTTGCTGGCCGGGCATTCCTCGCCGGTCTCGGTGGCCCGGAATTCCTCGAGGAGCTCGCGCTGCTTCGCGGTGAGCCTGGTCGGGGTCTCGACCTCGACCTGGACGACCATGTCACCATGGCCGCGGCCGTTGACGACGGGCATTCCGGCGCCGCGCTGCCTGAGCTGCTTGCCGGACTGGATTCCGGCGGGGATCTGGATCGAATGCTTCTGCCGGTCGAGCCCGGGCACCTCGATGCAGCCGCCCAGCGCCGCGATCGTGATGCTGACCGGGCAGCGCACGAACAGGGTCGTCCCCTGGCGCTGGAAGAACGAATGCCGGGCGAGGTGGACGAAGATGTAGAGGTCGCCATTGGGTCCGCCCCGAACGCCCGCTTCGCCTTCGCCGGCGAGCCGGATCCTTGTGCCCTCGTCGACTCCGGCGGGGATTCGGACGTCGAGCGAACGCTGGCGCTCGACCCGGCCCTCGCCCCGGCATTTCTCGCACGGATCGGCGATCACCTGGCCCATTCCGCGGCAGGCCGGGCAGGTCCGCTCGACGACGAAGAAGCCCTGCTGCGCCCGGACCTGGCCGCGGCCGTGGCACATCGTGCAGGGGCGCGCGCTCGTCCCCGTCTTGGCGCCGGAGCCGCCGCACGGCTCGCATTTGGCCGTCGTATCGATCCTGAGCTCGACCTGCTTGCCGGCGAACGCGTCCTCGAGGCTGATCTCGAGGTCGTAGCGAAGGTCCGAGCCGCGAAGCGCGTTGGAGCGGCGGTCGGCCTGCTGGCCGTTCATGAACTCGCCGAAGATATTCTCGAAAATGTCGGAGAAGGAGCCGAAATCCTGGGCCCCCGCCCCGCCCATTCCGCCGTTCCTGAAGGCGGCGTGGCCGAAGCGGTCGTAGGCGGCGCGCTTCTGCGGGTCCTTCAGGCAGTCATAGGCTTCGTTGATCGCCTTGAACCGCGCCTCCGAATCCTTGCAGCCCGGATGATAGTCCGGATGGCATTCCTTGACGAGACGGCGGTAGGCGTTCTTCAGCGCCCCCTCGTCCGCGCCGCGCTCGACCTGGAGCAGCTGATAATAATCAGTTTCAGTCATGAAGTTCGCCCCGCGCCCGCCCAGCCGTTCGGGCTGAGCCTGTCGAAGCCCTGCCCTTCCTCAGGTTTGTAAGGAAGGAAGGTCCTTCGACAGGCTCAGGACGAACGGAGGGGAGCATTCCCTCACGCCTTGTTTTCGTCGTCGACCTCGGAGAATTCGGCGTCGACCACCTCTTCCTCGGCAGCACCGGTCTCGGCGTTCTGCTCGCCGCCGGCCTCGTCGGAAGCGCCGGCCGTTCCGGCCTGCTCCTTCTCGTAAATCGCCTGACCGAGCTTCATCGCGACCTGGCTCAGAGCCGCGGTCTTCGACTTCATCGCCTCGATGTCGCCGCTCTCGACCGCCGCCTTCGTCTCGTCGATCGCCGTCTGGATCTCCGTTTTCAGCGACTCGTCGACCTTGTCGCCATGCTCGGCGAGCTGCCTTTCGGTGCTGTGGGCGAGACCCTCGGCGCTGTTCTTCGCCTCGGCGCCCTCGCGGCGCTTCTTGTCCTCTTCGGCGAACTGCTCGGCTTCCTGGACCATCTTCTCGATGTCGGAATCGGCCAGGCCGCCCGACGCCTGGATCCGGATCTGCTGCTCCTTGCCGGTGCCCTTGTCCTTGGCCGAGACGTGGACGATGCCGTTGGCGTCGATGTCGAACGTGACCTCGACCTGAGGCACGCCGCGCGGCGCCGGCGGGATCCCGACCAGGTCGAACTGGCCAAGGATCTTGTTGTCCGCGGCCATCTCGCGCTCGCCCTGGAAGACCCGGATGGTGACCGCGTTCTGATTGTCCTCGGCGGTCGAGAAGGTCTGCGACTTCTTGGTCGGGATGGTCGTGTTGCGGTCGATCATCCGGGTGAAGACCCCGCCCAGGGTCTCGATGCCCAGCGACAGCGGAGTGACGTCGAGCAGGAGGACGTCCTTGACGTCGCCCTGGAGAACGCCGGCCTGGATCGCGGCGCCCATGGCGACGACCTCGTCCGGATTGACGCCCGTGTGCGGCTCCTTGCCGAAGAAGTCCTGAACGATCTGGCGGACCCGAGGCATCCGGGTCATTCCGCCGACGAGGACGACCTCGCTGATGTCCTCCGACTTCACGCCGGCGTCGGCCAGCGCCTTCTTGCACGGATCGAGCGTACGCTTGATCAGATCCTCGACCAGCTTCTCGAGATCGGACCGGGTGATCGTCTTGACGAGATGCTTCGGGCCGTTCTGGTCGGCGGTGATGAAGGGCAGGTTGACCTCGGTCGTCTGCGCCGACGAAAGCTCGATCTTCGCGCGCTCGGCGCCTTCCTTGAGGCGCTGGAGGGCGAGACGGTCGCCGCGAAGGTCGATGCCTTCCTGCTTCTTGAACTCGTCCGCGAGGTAGTCGACGATCTTGGCGTCGAAATCCTCGCCGCCGAGGAAGGTGTCGCCGTTGGTCGACTTCACCTCGAACACGCCGTCGCCGATCTCCAGGATCGAGATGTCGAACGTGCCGCCGCCAAGGTCGTAGACGGCGATC
>Ga0190275_10001575_pt1 | contig 16858 bp, 8 predicted proteins | sample Popmic550T_FD_133745 | JGI IMG/M metagenome (GOLD analysis project Ga0190275, IMG submission 133745) | Populus adjacent soil microbial communities from riparian zone of Yellowstone River, Montana, USA - 550 T | ecosystem: Environmental > Terrestrial > Soil > Riparian zone > Trees stand | place...
CCGCGCCGACCAGGGCACCGATGCCCGCACCGATGGCGATGTGCACCCAGTTCCCGTCCGGATCGGTCAGCCGGATCGGATTGTTGTTGGCATAGGTGTAGGCCGCGAGGTTGGCCGACGCGTACACCCCGCTGTTCGGGGATCCGTCGAGGTAGCTATCGAGCGCCTCGTCCGGGCTCTGCCACACGTTCGTGCGGGGGTCGTAGTAGCGGGCGCCATAGTAGTAGAGGCCGGTCTCGGGATCGATCTCCTTGCCGGTGTACTGATGCGGCACCGGCTGGTTGGGGTGCTCCTCGACCCAGGTCTCGCCACCAGGGAAGTAGTTCAGGTGCTCCGACATCCCGCCCGAGACGTCCGTGACGAACCCGGTGGAGGCGAGGTGGTCGCCGTGCGAGTAGAACTGCCGGTCCTCGTAGCGCTGATCGGGTTCGACGAACTTGGTGACGATCTTGGTCTCGCCGATGAAGACATGTTTGTACGCCTTGTTCCCGACCGTCGAGTAGTTGTGATTCGGGTAGACGTGGGTCTGGCTGGAGTCCTTGATCACCCGGTTGCCGCGGTCGTCATAGGCGAACCGGACGTCCGGGGCGCCGCCCGGGTTGTCACAGGAGGACGGGTCCTGCGGCAGCACCTTGCTCTGCACGTTCTCGTGCGTGCAGGCAAGTCGGTTGTCCTCGTCCCAGATCAACTGCCGCCGCGGTCGTGGTTGCTGGTCGCGGCTGATCTGGTTGCCGTTGGCGTCGTACTTCACCGTGTGCGGCCCGAGCTCGGACGCGGCGTGCGGCCGTCCGCTCGCGTAGGTGTAGCCGTAGTCGTACGTCGTCTTGTGCTGGGTGACCGAGTTGCCGTTCGTGATCAACTCGTGGAACTGGTCCTTGCCAGTCAGGTTGTGGATCGAGTCGTAGGACAGATCCAGGGTGTACTTGTCGGTCTTGGGTCCACGGGACGTGTAGGTGCCCTCCGCGTGCGTGAGCTGGTACAGGTCGTCGTACTGGAACGTCTGCTGGCTCGGCCCGCCCACCTGCCTGCCGACCTCGGGGCCGTCGGGTGGCGCCGTGTCGTTCACGAGCGAGGTGATGTTGCCGACGTTGTCGTAGTCGTAGTTGTAGTTCTGGAAGACGTAGCCCTGGGCAAGCTTCGACTGCAGGTTGGCGAGCCGGCGATCGGCCGCGTTGTAGCTGTACGTCGTGCGGGTGCCGTTGCCAACATCCAGCAGGACCCGTTGATCGAACTTGTCGTAGTCCAGCCGCTTCAGGTAGTGGTAGGTGCTATCGGCCTTGACGCCAGTGGCCGCGTCGACCAGGCCGCCGCTGTTGTACCGGTAGGACAGCACCTCGCCGTCGGGGAACGTCAGCTTGAGAACCCGGTTCCAGGTGTCGTAGGTATAGCGCGTGGTGAATACCTGCGTGTGGCTGCCTTGTCCCGGAACGGTCCGGGTCTCGGTGACGACCTCGCCCAGCGGCCCGTAGTCACGGGCCACCGTCCCCGCCGCGTCGCTGATCGCGGTCACCCGGCTGGCACCGTTGTTCGGAGCACCGGGTGGGCCATAGGTGTAGGTGATGTTGTTGTCGGTGAACAGCGGGTACCGGACGCCCGCCAGCCGGTTGAAGTCGTAGTCGTACTCGACCGCCTTGCCGACCGCGGCGAGCTTGGCGGTGACCCTCCGGGTCGTGTTGCCCGCCAGGTCGTACGACGTCACGGTGCGGCCGGAGTCCGGGCTGTCCACCACAGTCCGGCGGCCGAAGTTGTCGTACGCCGAGGTGGTGACGTTGTTCTTGTCGTCCTGCACCCGGGTGATCTGACCGAGCGGGTCGTAGCCGTAGCTGGTCCAGATCGCCGGCTGGCTGCCTGCCGGGTTGGACTTCTTGACCGCGGTCGTGAGCTTACGGGTGTCGGCGAACGTCCGCGTGATGTTGCCCTCGGCATCGGTCGCCACGGTCTCGAACTGCTGGACGCCCGCGCGGTCGGCACCGAACCCGTACGCCGTCGTACTGGCCGTGCCGTCGGGCAGAACCTCCCTGGTCGAGCGGTCCAGCACGTCGTACGTCTTCCGGGTCGGCTGCACGGTGTCGAAAGCCGGGTTGAACGTGGTGTTCGCCGCGCCCTTCGGCTCGGTGACCTGGAAGAACTGTTGCGCGGTCCGCCCGAACGCGTCGAAGATCGTCCGGCCGGAGACCGTCATCACGTCGGCCGGCTGCGAGTCCGGCCCGGTGTGCACGGCCGCGTCCTTCTTGGTCTGCAGGACTCGCTTCAGCCCGTCGGTGAAGGTGACCGTGTCGATGGTGTCCGGCTTGACGCTGCCGTCGGCCTGCCGGTCCACGTGTCTGGTGACGGCGTACGGCACCGTCGCCTCGGGGTGGTACTCGAAGTCGATGCTCAGCCGGCCCTCGCCGATCTCGTGCGGCCCGGCCACAGAGTCGACTCGGCCCACCTTGTCGTAGAGCTGCCGCAGCAACTGGTTGTTGACGTCGGTGGTGGTCTCCACCAGCCCGTACTTCAGGTTGTGCGTCATCGTCGACCGGTAGCCGAAGCTGTCGGTGATCGAGTTGACGTGCGTGCCGGCGGTCGTCTCGTAGGTGTAGTCGAGCCGGTAACGCTGACCACGCAGGTTGCTCGGGCTCGTCACCGACGCGATGTTGCCGCCTGCGAAGTACGTCAGATCGGTGACCGCCGCCGAGCCGTCCGCGAGGACGGCCCGGTGCTGGGTCAGGTTGCCGGTCGCGCAGTCGATCGTCGACTCGCGCTTGCGCATCAGCGTGCCTGCTCCGCCGCGCACCTCGAGCAAGGTCGGGGTGCCGACGATGTGGTTGTCGAGGCAACGCGAGTACTCGGTGCGGGTATCGACGTCGTCGGTCGTCCCCGCCTCCGCGTGGTCGATCTGCCGGGTCAGGTTGCCGAACTCGTCGTACGACATCTCCATGGACGTCGACTTGCCGGGCTGAGCCTGTCCCTCGAACCAGCGCTGGTCGGTTCGGACAAGCTGCGCGAACACGGTCGCGGTGGTGCTGTTGCCATCGGCAACTGCCCCGGTCGCCACGTTGCGCAGCTGGTAGCCGTGCTCGGTCTCGGTGAACGGACGGCCCTGCCCGTCGGATACGCGTTCGCGCTCGAGCAGGCCGCGGGTGTAGTAGCTGTCGGTGCGGTAGTCGCGGGTCACGGCGCTGAAGGTCGCGTTGCCGGCACCGGTGTCGTGGTGCCGCTCGACGACCGTGCGGTAACCGAAGAACTCCCGCTCCAGCCGGCTGTAGTTCCCACCCGAGTAGCTGTACGTCGACAACTGGACGTCGGGTCCGTCGCCGGCGTGGCCGTCGGTCACCGCGACCTTCGAAAGCACCCAGCGCGAGTGCGGCTGGCCGTAGGTGTTGCCGTCCCGGGTGTAGTCGAGGTCGATCCGCGAACCCAGCGGCCGGGACACGGACTTGAGCAGGTTGGTCCGGCCGGTGCGGTTCTGGGCCACCGTGAGCTGGCCGTCGTTGCTCGAGGCAAGGTGGTCGGCGTACCCGTCACCGTTGAGGTCCCGCAGTGCCCGCTCGGCGCGGCTGGCGCCGGTGAACACGTCGGCGCCCGGGTTGATGATGATGCAGCCGACCAGGAAACAGATCGGGATGGTGAAGTAGACACCGCCGCCGAGCTTGGCGTTCGCGTCGGCGTTGATCCCGGACAGACTGCCGAGGAACGGCTGCGCCGCCGCGAACCCGTTGCCGGTGTTCAGCGCGACCCGGATCGGGTTGCCGTCGAAGACGCGGTCGGCCAGGCCGTCGCCGTTCACGTCCTGCAGGGTGCCGTCGGTGTCGCTGTTGCCCTGATTGAACGACGCGCCGCCCGCCAGGCCGTAGAAGTCGGTGTTGAAGCCGATGTTGATCCCGGCGTTGGAGCTCTCGCCGTCGTTCAGCGCTCCACCCGGCCACGGCTCGGCCGCGGCGAATCGGTAACCGAGGTTGAGCGCCGCCCGGCCGTTCTCGTAGACCCGATCGGGCAGCTCGTCACCGTTGATGTCGAGCAGATCGAACCGGCTGTCACTGGTGCCGGTGCCGAGGTTGCCACCAATGCCGAGCGGCGGCATGTCGTTGCCGGTTTGGGAGGTGTTCGCGGTGCCGTCGCCGGGCGGTGCCGCGTGTCCCCGTCCGGTGGAGAGAGTGCGGGCCGCGCTGCCCGCGTTGGCGTTGCCGGTGACGTTGTGGCTGCGCCGCACACTGCCGTCCGGCAAGTTGCCACGGGTACCGCCGAGGGTCCCGACCGGATCGCTGTACTGGATGCCGCCGGAACCGACCACGTCCGGGAACTTGTCACCGTTCAGGTCGAGGTAGTCCAGCTCGCCCGTGCTGTCACCGGTCGCAATGCTGCCGCCGACGCTGCCGATCGGGCCGCCGGCGCTGCCGGTCAGCGAGATCTGCTGCGACCTCGCCACCCGCGGCGGTGCCACGACGCCGGTCAGGTCGGCCGCCGTCGGCAGATCGATCGACTGACCGCCGAGCCGCGAGCTCGACACCGAGTCCTTGGCGATCCAGGACGTCTGGCCGGATGCCCACCGGTTGTCCGCCGGCGACGGCGCGAACACCATCACCTTGGGCGGGGTGATCCGCGGGTCCGCGGTGAACGCGGCCTGGTCGCGCTGCGGGTCTACGTCGGCCGGCAGCTGGTCGCGGAAGTTCTCATCGACCACGAGGTCGGTCTGCCGGATCGGCTGGGTGGCGCGATCCCGGTTGGCGTTGTAGCCGATCGCCGCCCAGCCGCGGTACGGCTGCGCGAACGCGCCCTCCTCGACCGACCGGTGGAACGCGCTCGGCGCCGCCGTACCGTCGACCGTGACCGACTGGCTGCCGAGGAACGACCTCAGCTTGCGGTCCCTGGTGCTGAAGTCGAAGAACAGGTCCTCGCCGGCGGTCGCCGGTACGTCGAGACGCAGCGTCGCCGGGTCGGGCAGCTGCCCGTCGGTGATCTCGATGACCTTCTTCGCCTTGAGTCCGGTCCGGCTCTTCACCGTGAAGACGACCGTGCTGTCGTACGCCGCGCCGCCGAAGTCGAACGCCAGCTGCGGCTGTACCGACAGGGTGCCGTCGCTGCTCACCGGGTACGACGCCTGCGCGGCGGTGAGGTCGTTGCCCGGGTACATGTCGGCGTCGTACGGGGGGTCGATCTTCACCAGCGGCCGGCCGCTCTCGTCGACCAGCCGGTCGATGCCCTCGGCAACCGTGTAGTGCGCGGCCGGCGTCCAGGAGACCTTTGCCAGGTCGATCGGCGAGTCGGTCTTGATTCGCCAGGACAGCTTCTGGCCGCTCGTCACCGGGACGTCCTGGTCGATCGTCACCGTGCCGGTGTCGGCGCCGGCGATCGTCTGCTGGAAGACGGGCGTGCCGTTGCGGGTGACCAGTACCGTCACGTCGTCGGTCGTCGGACCGGACTTGGTGAACGTCCCGCCCAGGTGCAGCGTGCCGTTGACCGGCACCGTCACCTCCGACTTGCGCCCGCCAAGGGTGAAGTCGCGGGAAGCCTGGTAGCGGTGCGTCGTCAGGCCGTTCACATCGGTCGTGGCGGGCGCACCGACGTAGCTGACCACCGGATCCCAGGAGACCCGGTCGGCGGTGCCGTCGTCGCGGGAGCCGACCCGGAAGTACAGCCGCTGACCGCGCGTCACCGAGATCGTGTCGACACCCGTCGGGGTGTGTGCCGCGAAGTCGGTCGCGGGGATCGTCTGCGACCACAGCTCGGAGTTCTCGTGCTGGATGGCAACGCGGACGCCGTCCGGGTGCGCGAAGCGTGCGCCCGGATCCGCCGGGAGCAGCTTGGTCGCGCCGGTCACGGCGACGGTTCCGTCGAACGGCGCGACCCAGCGGCGGACGCTGTCGACCAGCGGGAACGAGTCGTTGCGGCGGTCCCGCTCGGCGGCGAAGTCACCGAGCAGGCCGTTCGGATCGACCTGGGCGGACCCGATCGGCGCCGGGGTGTCGGCGGCCAGACCGTAGACGGGCACGCCGTCCGGGCCGACCCGGCCGAACAGCACACCGCCACCGTTCACCAGGTCGGTGATGCCGTCGCCGTTGACGTCGGTGAAGTACCGGTCGGTGGTGCTGGTGGTGCTGACGTAGTCGAGTTGCGCGGCGACTCCGCCGAGGTAACCCTCGACGCCGAGCGTCAGGGTGTCGGCCTGCCCGGACATGATGCCGGGAAGGTTGCCCAACGGCTTGGCCTGCGCGGCGAACCGCGGTTCGCCGCCGGGCTTGGACAGGTTCTTGCGGTAGCTGATGCCGCCGCTCTTGTAGACCTTGTCCGGCAGGTCGTCGCCGTCGACGTCGGTGAGTGCGAGCAGTCCGTCGTCCTCGCCGCGGCTGAAGCCGGCTTTGACGCCGACCGAGTTCGACTTGGTCGGCCCGGTGCCGAAGCCGACGTACAGGTGACCGCCACCGCCGGAGCTTTCGCTGCCGTTGATCGCGCCGGACTCGCCTGCGCCGTCGCGGATCGCGTTGACCGTGCTGTTGCGGACGTTGTCGTCCGGGGAGGTCCAGTCGATCTGCCCGAACGCTTGGTAGCGGCCCGCGGCGTCGCGGATGTCGTCGAAGTACTCGAACTTGTGAGTGTTGAACAGCTGGCCGTCCTCGTCGAACTGCGAGACCGACTTCAGCAGCGTCTTCTCGAACGCCCCGGTCTGGTAGTCGAGCTCGTACCGCCGGATCAAAGCGCCGGACAGCTGTACGTCGACCCGCCGCAGCAGGTCCGCGGTGACCCGCTTGAAACCGCCACGGGCGTTGATGCCGACGTCCTTGCGGCGCGGCTCGTCCAGTTCGCGGTCCCGGACGAAGGTGACGCTGTACGGGCCTTCGGTATCGCCGCTACCGGTGTAGGTGATGCGCTGCAGGTACAGGTCGCGGCCGGGCACGGTTCCGCCGGCGGCGACGCCCGGGTCGTCCACCCGGGCATGGTGATAGCGCATCGTGTTGCCGTGCCGGTCGCGCACCTCGCGCAACGCCCACAAGAAGCCGTTCCCGCTGTCATCGGCAAGGGTCGACCCGGGGGTTCCGCCGTACAGCCAGCGGACGCCGGCCTTATCGGTGACCTCCCAGCTGTAGCCCTCTGGTGAGCTGCCGTGCCGCACGATCCGCGCGAAGCCGGCCTCGCTCCGAGTGTGGAACACCTTCTCCGCGGTCCGCGCGCCGGGCGCCGTACGGTGTGAGACCGGAGTCAGCTGCTCGCCGGCCATCACATAGGTCTCGGTCTCCAGGCTGTCGCTGTAGCGGGGCACCCCCCAGCGGGTCTCGACGGTGATCGCCTGCAACGGCAGGTCCCAGCCCGCGCCCAGCCAGCCGTTGGCCGCCGAGGACGAGTAGGACACACCGAGCTTGGGCGTCAGCCCGGACCGCCCCGGCGGCACCTCGAGCGGGTAGGTCATCCGCGCCTCGCCGGTGTTGGCCGGGGCCGGCGGCGCGATCAGGTTGACTCCGGAGCCCGGATCGGCGGCCTGAATGTCCTTGATCTGGGTGGGATCGAACGACGCGCCGTCGGGGTGGTCCGGCACCACCACGGTCGCGTTGATCATGTCAGTGAAGTGATCGGTGAGGGACACCACCACGTTGTTGACCGTGTCGACCCGCACCCGCTCCAGCGGCCGCCAGCACCCGCGCTGGTCGTCGTAATAGAACGTGTACAGGTCGTCGGTGGCGGTGCCGACCGCTGCCGCGTCGTAGGGCAGTGTCAGCTCGACCTTGCGGTCGAACTTGAACGGATGCGGCGTGAACTTGTACCCGCGCCGCGGACCCTTGGTCACGTTCTCCATGCCCGGCGCGAGCTCGTGCAACTCGTTCTCGGCCAGCGCGGTCACCGAGATCGTCACCGGAGCGGCCACCGAGTCGGGCCCGAGCAGCAGCTTCGAGTCCTCGTGCGCCACGGCGACATGTCCGGGCTGCTTGGGGTCGACGAACTTCGTGTACGGCGTTGCCTTCGGTGCGGCGGGTGGCCCCGCTGCCGCCGGGGCGGTACACCCGAGCGCCGGCGGCAGCGTGGATATCCGCGCCGCCGTTGCGATGGACGGCCTCAGGACCGAGCCGAGCAGTGCGAGGATCACCATCGAGGCGAACGCTGCGCGCCTGCCACCCCTGAATCCTGCGAATCGCTTCATCACCGAGACACACCCCCACTGGCGCGCGGACACGCCAAAGCAGCCGGACTACCGGTTAACCCCCAACCCCCAAGAGCGGAACCTGCCGTCCGGGCCGCTCACCCCGGTGGTGCCTTACCCCTCAACCTGCTGACTAGGAGCTAGCTTGCGGACACGATGGGCAGCCGTCAACGGTTGGCAGGATGAATTCTCAGAGCGGCGCTCGATGCCGACCTGACGATCATGACGGTCACGCCACCGAATCAGCGATCCCCAATTGCCGACGGCAACTGAGTCGATATCGCGCCCCATATGACAATACGCTCGATCATAAATTCCCCATTATCGCGCAAATCCACAAAGGGGACGAGCGATCTATGACCGAGCCGATGGCGCCACGTTTCGGTCGCGAGAACCGAAAAGTGACTAACTGGGAAGGGTTGCTTCCCGCCAAGCCGGACCCAGTCCCACGAACGGTAAGCGGCCTGCGCTGGAGATTATCGCCCGTAGCAAGAGGCCTGGCGGGCGAAACAGCCTGGGCCTTGGGAGCCCTCAGGGAGCTAGCCACAGCGGGTTCGCCGCGATCTTTTCGGCGGCTTTGCCATTCCACCAATCGAACTCGACCCGCCAGAGGCTACCGAGTAGATCACCCAAGTACGTTCTGATGAGCCGCTCAAACGTTTCCGCCCATCGGTCACCGTGTCCCTCGCCTTCGATGGTGACGTCGATCTCAGCTCTCCCCTCGCGTCGCCGCACGTCAGTGACGAATGCGCGGAACTCCTCAAGCGACAGCTCAGCTCCAAGGCCGGTGTGGGCTGCGATCTAGGCAGCCCACTTGCTTGCGAGCACTCGCGGGTCAGCATCAGTCACCAGGCAACAATGCCGGTATGCCGCTTGTGCGGGCACATGGTCCTTGCGCACGAGCAACTCGGCTACTGGCTCCAGCCGCGGGGGCGTAGTACAAGCTGAAGGCCGGTCTCCCTGGTGGGAGTACCGGCCTTGTTTACTGGGTGGAGCTGAGGGGATTCGAACCCCTGGCCTCTTCGTTGCGAACGAAGCGCGCTACCAACTGCGCCACAGCCCCAGGCTTGTCGCGGTGTTCCGTGCGACCGCGAAACTCTAACACGCGATCGGTCGCTCTCTGAAACCGGGAGCGCTTCGGAAGCCGGCGCCGCTGAAGACCAGTTTAGGGATGCATGGCGAACAGCCCCGAGATGGTCTCGGGGCTGTTCGACGCAGGTGGTCAGTCGCCGACGGCGCGGCGGATTTCGGGTTCTTCGATGGTGACCGGGGCCGGCTCCGGTACTACGGGAGCCGACTCTGGTTCGGGGTCGGCGGTGCGGGCTGAGGAGAAGACTTCGGGGCCGGACAGGCTGATGGTGCGGACTGTCCGGTCGGGGGCCTTCTCCTTCATCACGTACGTCGGCAGGGTCACCGGGACCGGGTCCCACAGGCCGTCGGTGCGGGGCTCGGGCTTCGTCTCGACTACGGGCTCCGGGACGACCGGCAGCTTGACCTCGATCGTCAGCTCGTGGTCGGGCGATGGTGCCGTCGCCGGTCCGTGGTCGTGGTGGGCTTCCCGCCGTGCCCGGCGCTCAGCGGCCACTGCCGCGCGCTCCCGGGCCTGGCGACGGAGTTGCACGCGGGTGAGCACGACGAAGCCGATGATCAGCGTCGCCGGTACTGAGAGCGTCCACCACGCCAGCATCTGGAAGCTCGCCAGTGCCGTGACCGACAACAGCGAAAGGGTCAGGATCGACAGCACCCGCCGGCGGCGCATAGCGGCCACCCGGCGGGCTCGGTTCGGGACGTACCGCGTCGGCGGTGACAGATCCGCAGTGCCTTGGTCAGGCGATGCGGTGTCAGGCGACGCCGTATCCGTAGCCGAGCCTGGCGGTCGCACGACGTACCGCGAGCGCGCCTGGACGTCGGACTGCCGCGACAGTACGCGCGCAGCCGACGACGAGTACTTCTCCGCCGAGCGGCGCGCGCTGGCCTCGTCGTTGCGCTTCAGCAGCATCGGGACGAGGTAAGCGGCCCACGCGGCGACGATCGCCACATAGATCAGCCCTGTCGTCCCCATGCGACGACGCTAAGACCCCGGGAGGTTCAGGTCCGGTACGTGAGCCGGTGTGTCGCAAGAAGACTCGTGTGACTGGTGTGAATAAGCACGCAGCGTGATCAGCGCAATCGTGCTACCAGGCCCGGCCCGACTTCCTCGGCGTTGAGGGCGAAGATGCGGTGGTCGCGCCAGTCGCCGTCGATGTGCAGGAAGCGCGGCCGGTCTCCTTCGTAGCGGAAGCCGAGCTTCTCCACGACCCGCAGACTTGCCTTGTTCTCGGGGCGAATGGCGACCTCGAGGCGATGCAGGCCGAGGGTGAACCAGCAGTGGTCGGCAGCCAGCGCGACAGCCGTCGGTACGATCCCGCGGCCGGCGTACTGCTCGTCGACCCAGTAGCCGAGGTTCGCCCACCGGGCAGAGCCGTAGGTGATCCCCGACACTGTCAACTGGCCGACTAGCGGCCGCTTCGCTCTGGGGCCGGCCCCGGCTGCACCGGCGTACGTGATGACAAAAGGCAGCATCCGGCCGTACCGCGCCTGGCGGTTCCAGTCACGGGCCATAGCCCGGAAGGTGCGGGCACCGTCGTCGGCACCGGGTGGCTGCGTCGCGTCCCAAGGGCGGAGCCAGCTGATGTTCCGCTGGCGGGCGGCGCTCCATTCGGGACCGTCGGTGGCCTTGAGCGGCCTAAGGCCCACCTGCCCGTGTTGGAGTTCCACGGGCCAGTGCACGACTGCCATCAGTCCTGATCCGTCCGAGGGTGGTCTCCACCACGCACCTGATCGACCGCATGTCGCAGTAGCGGCTCCAGTACGACCAGGCCGTCCTTGACGCCGCCACGGGAGCCGGGCAGGTTCACAACCACCGTCTTGCCGGCTACTCCGGCCAGTCCTCGCGACAAGGCCGCAGTAGGCACGCCCTGCGCTATCCCATAAGCACGGATGGCCTCTGCGATGCCGGGGATCTCTTTGTCCAGTACTACCCGAGTGCGCTCCGGTGTCTCGTCCGTAGGCGAGATGCCGGTACCACCTGTCGTCACTACGACGTCGTACTCCGCTGCGACTGCCGCCACCAGCGCCTCACCCACGGGAGCCCCATCGGGCACGACCTGCGGCCCGTCGACGGTGAAACCCCAGGTAGAGAGCCGTTCCGCGATCAGCGGCCCAGTGGTGTCCTCGTAGACCCCAGCGGCCGCACGGTTCGAGATGCTGACGACCAGAGCCCTCACGGCCGCTCCCAGTGCCCGGTCTTGCCGCCCTCTTTCAGCTCCACCCGTACGTCGGACAGCACAGCCGCCGGATCGAGAGCCTTCACCATGTCGATGACGGCGAGCCCGGCGACCGCGACAGCCGTCAGCGCCTCCATCTCCACGCCGGTACGGTCGGTGGTCTTGACGGCGGCAACGATCAGTACTGCGTCGTCCGCCACCTCCAGCTCGACCTTCGCCCCGGTGATGGCGATCGGGTGACACAACGGGATCAGGTCAGGCGTTCGCTTCGCGCCCATGATCCCAGCGATCCGCGCGACGGCGAGCGCGTCACCCTTCGGCACGCCGTCACCACGCAGCGCCGCGATCACCTCGGCCCACACCAAGACCTTGCCGGAGGCAACGGCCCGCCGGGCGCCGGCCTCCTTCGCCGAGACGTCGACCATCCGGGCGGCACCGGTGGCGTCCACGTGCGTCAGCCCGCCAGCAGATTCCGTCATCCGGTCTCCTCGTCCAGCAGCCAGAGCTCCGCTTGTTCGCCGGCGCGGACAGTAGTGACGTCCTCGGGCACCACGATCAGCGCGTTCGAACGGCTCAACCCGCCGAGCAGGTGCGAGCCGTGGCCGCCGACTGTACTGGCCATCCACCCCTCGTCGCCGGAGGAAGCCGCGGCCCGGACGAACTGTCGCCGCCCGGCAGGCGAGGAGAACCCGTCCAGCACGACGCCCTGCACCGACTGGCGCCGGTACGGCATCGCGCCCATCAGCTTGCGCAGTGCGGGCCGGACGAACACCTCGAACGACACGTACGCCGACACCGGGTTGCCCGGCAGCGTGAAGATCGGTACCTCGTCCTCACCCATCACCCCGAAGCCCTGCGGCTTGCCGGGCTGCATGGCGACCTCAGGGAAGTCGATAGTGCCGAGCTTGGTCAGTACTTCCTTCACTACGTCGTACACGCCCTTGCTGACGCCACCGGAGGTGATCACCAGGTCCGCACGGACCAACTGGTCCGACAGCGTGTCCATGATCTTCTTCGGGTCGTCATCGACGATGCCCACCCGGTACACGACAGCACCGGCCTGCCTAGCGGCTGCAGCGAGCGTGTAGCTGTTGGAGTCGTAGATCTGCCCGTCACCCAGCCGGGTGCCCGGCTCACGGAGCTCGGCGCCAGTGGAGACCACCACTACTCGCGGCCGCGGGCGCACCTTCACCCGAGCCCGGCCGACCGCAGCGAGTACTGCGATCTGCCGCGGAGTCAGCACGGTGTCGCTGTCCATCACCTTGTCGCCGGCCTGCAGGTCCTCACCGGCGCGGCGTACAGAGGCCCCTAGCGCCGGCTGCTGCACGATGCGGACGTTGGCGGCTCCCCCGTCGGTCCATTCGACCGGTACGACGCTGTCGGCGCCGCGGGGCATCGGTGCGCCCGTCATGATCCGTACGCAGGTCCCTGGAGTCACCACGATCGGCTCACTCCGCCCAGCGGCGATCTCGCCGACTACAGGCAGGGTGATCGGGTTCTCTGGGGAGGCGTCGGCCAGATCGCGCGCCTGTACGGCGTAGCCGTCCATGGCCGAGTTGTCGAAGCCCGGCAGACTCACCGGCGAGACGACGTCCTCACAGAGCACCAGCCCGAGCGCCTCCATCAACGGCTGCTCGAACGGCGGCAGCGGCTTCACCCTGCCGAGTACTGCTTCCAGATGCTCGTCAACACTCCGTCTCACGCAGGTGACTCTAGTCGCTGGCCGCCGCTGCCCTGGACCACACGTCCGTCGATCAGCGCAGGAGGAACTCCGTGACGGTCTGCCGAACAGTGCCCGCTCCACCGACCTGCAGCGAGTGACCACCATCCGGTACTACGACCAGCCGCGACCCCGGGATGTCCCGCTGAGCCTCGTAGCCCCAGATCAGCGGCGTACCAAGGTCACGCTCGCCATGCAGCAGCAAAGCGTTGACACCGCGCAGTGACAGCCCGTGGACCTCAGGGTCCTTGACCTTGGGCCAGTACTCGCACATCACCATCTCGCCGTTCCCACGAGCCGCTGCAGCGTTAAACGGCCACAGCTGCTCAGCAGTGAGCCTGCTGACAGCCCGATCAGCCTTGCGAGCCCTACTGTGCTCCGGCGACTGAGCACTGCCCCACGGGAAGTCCAGGTCGAGACAGAGGGTCGCTGCCTGGATTCCCTGGCTGTATTGCGATGCAGGCGCCTGGCTGAACCGGTCGACGAGCGCGAAGAGGTCTCGCAACCGAGTGCCGTCACCGCCAGCCGCCGCATGCAGCGCCTCCGGGGCGAACAGTAGGCGGGCCGGATCGACATAGCCCATCATCGTGATCGCCTCGAGCAACTTAGGGCCGAGAGCAGGGTCCTGCCGTACTACCGTCGCCAGGTCGGTGGCGGGGTCGCCGGGACAGTTGCGGCCGGGAGCGGCGCAGACGTCGCGTAGTACTCGCGCATACTCGCTGAAGGTCTCTACTAGGTCGGCCCGGAAGGAATCGACCGGCACTGTGGAGTCGAGGACTAGGTGGGTGACCCTGGACCGGTGTGCGGCGGCGTACCGCTGGGCGGTGTAGGTGCCGTAGGAGACGCCGTTGACTGCCCACCGGTCGACCTTCAGTGCTCGCCGTAGGTCCTCGAAGTCGGCGACAGAGTCGGTGGTCGCGTAGTGCTCACGGTCGGGGCCCAGGATCGCTGCACACGCCAGTACTGCTGCTCTGCTCGGTACCCGGAGGTCACTGCCGCCTCGTTCGCGCTGGAGGTCGGGGCAGTCGAGCGCATTGGCGCCGGTACCCCGCTGGTCCAGCATCACGATGCGGTAGTCGTTCTTGATCCCCTCGAACGCCTGCAGCACCCGCGGCGCGAGAATCGGGCCCGGCTGCCCAGGCCCGCCCGTGAGCATCAGCATCGTGCGCTTCGCCTGCGGGTTCCCTCCCACCAGGACCGGCAGGTCAAGGGTCTTGCTCCGCCGGTCATCCCGATCCAGCCTGACGGTCAGCTCACCGCACAGATAGGCGGCCAACTCAGGCTGTGTGCACTGGCTGAGCCCGGTCCACCCAGGACTACTGGCTTGAGCTGTACTTCCACCGGACAGAAGGCCGGCGATCAGGGTGGTCGCGACAAGCAGGTGTCGGCGCATCGTGGGCTCCAAACCGATCAGGCGCTGGTGGCACACCTCACCTCGCCCACGGTCCCCGCCGCCATCCATTCGATACTTTCGAACTCTCGCGGCCGACCCCGCCACGAGCGATGATGACTGAGATGATCCGGCTCGGCCTCAACGACCGCCAGTTGTCCACACTGCGGTTCACGGTGTCACCGATGATGCACGTCGTCGAAGCCGTGCTGTGGATCCAGCGGCGCCCACACCAGCCACCGACGTGGCTCCCTCAGCGCTGGGCGCAGGTGTCGCCGGCAAGCCGTGCGCTGCTGCTCGACCTGATCGATCCCGCGACCCACTCCATCCCGGACTTCCTCATCCCGCTCACAGACCAGTACCGCCCGACCGCCGAGACCGAACTGGCCGCCATCGCCGCCACTCCACTGGACGACCTGCGCGCGCACTTACGCCTCTCGTACCGCCTAGGGCCGGTCAACGAGACCTTCGCCTGCCACCTTGGCGTAGTACCGGCTGTGGCGGACAAGTGGCGCAAGGCGCCGACGGCGCTTGTCGCAGCGGCTTGGGAGGGCGAAAGCGGCCCACTGCTGGTTGCTGTCCAGCAGGCCTTGGCAGAAGCGTGGCAAGTGCTCCTGGCACCGACCTGGCCGGTGATCCGGTCAGTGACCGAGACCGATGTCATGCACCGGCTGCAGCTAGTGAAGACGACCGGCATGTCTTCTGCAGCCGTGGAACTCGTAGACGGCGAGGAGTGGGACGGCAAGGCTGCACACCTCGATTCGCCGCTGGAACTCGACCTCACCAGCCTGCGCCATCGCATCGTGCTGGCACCCTCTGTGCTGCTCGACCGCGGCCGGGCGGTCATCGTCGCCGGCGACGATCTATTGATCGGCTACCCCTGCCGCGGCCGCGCTACCGTCATCGGCCCTCATGCAAGAGGTGACACTCCCCAGGAGCCGTCATCCGACGGACTAGGCACCCGCCACCGTCTGATCGCCGCGCTGGAGATCCCCCAGCCGGGACACAGCCTGGCTGCCCGTCTCGGCCTGTCGAAGGCCACTGTGTCCTACCACCTAGGACGCCTCCACAGCAGCGGCCTAGTAGAGCGCCGCCGACTCGGCCGCGAGGTGTACTACGCCAGGACCCCTGCCGCGGACCGGCTCACGACACCGCTTCGGGATGCGCGCCCCACACCATCCTGATGTCCGGCATGCGCTCCTCGTTGGCAGCGCCGTCAGTACGCCGTACTTCGGTGAACCCGTGCCGACGGTAGAACTCCTGCGCCCGCGTGTTGCTCTGGAAGGTCCACAGCGCGAGTCCACCCGGCCGCAGGTCCTTGGCGAGATCCACCAGGGTCGACCCGACTCCCTGGCCGGCCACGTCCGGGTCGACGTACAGCTGGTCGAGATCGTCGCCGTCCAGCGTGAGTACGGCGACGATCCGGCCGTCGTCCATCGCTACCCAGCTCTGCCCGTCCGGTAGCAGCACCTCGGCGAACCAGCCGCGCACCTGCTCGGGAGTGTGGATCGCCGGTGGCAACTGCGACCCCTCGGCGTGCCGGGACCGCCACCAAACCGCTGCGGCCTCGTCCGTGTCGTACGGCTCCAACGGCCGGATCCAGACATCATCCACGGAGCTCGGTCCCGTCGGGGATCTCCCGGCGTTCGCCGGCAGGCGCTTCGACCTCGACCTCGCCGAGCACCACCACATCCTTGCCAAAGGCAACATCGCCGCGGACCTCGAGCCGGTCGGCCCGGACCAGCGACGGCGGACCGGCCGGGAAACGGGCCTCGAAGTCGGCAAGGATCTTGTAGTAGTCCGGATCGAGGTCGACGTACGGCTCGTCGCCCTCGTGGGTCGTGGTCAGGTCGCCTGCTTCATCCAGGTCGTACACGTCGGAGCGCAGTACCAGCAGGTCGTTGGTCGTCTTGACCGGCTTGAACCGGCGCCGGTCGACGACCACCGCCTGCGAGCCCTCGAAGGTCTCGATCGCGGTCCCCATCGCGGTCTCCAGCTGGATCACCTTGGGCGAGGACGAGTCGGCCGGGTCGACGGTCTTGCGGTTGACGATGATCGGCAGCCCGAGCACACCGTCGTGGCCGGCCATCAGGTCGGCGAGCCGGTCGAGGTCGATCCACAGGTTGTTCGTGTTGAAAGTCCGGTGCCGGGTGACGTCCTGGAAGTACAACGTGTCGTCAGCGTGCACCTGGGCACTGTCGCGCAGGATCAGGCGCCCGTCGGACTTCCGGACGGCGACGTGGCCGCCCTTGCGGTCCGACCTGGTCCGGCGGCAGACCTCCATGCCGAACGGGACGTCGTGCTCAGCCATCCAGGCGGCGATCCGGCCGTCCGGCGTCGCGCCGAGGTTGTCCGCGTTGGAGACGAACGCG
>Ga0190275_10001576_pt1 | contig 16855 bp, 19 predicted proteins | sample Popmic550T_FD_133745 | JGI IMG/M metagenome (GOLD analysis project Ga0190275, IMG submission 133745) | Populus adjacent soil microbial communities from riparian zone of Yellowstone River, Montana, USA - 550 T | ecosystem: Environmental > Terrestrial > Soil > Riparian zone > Trees stand | place...
GCGTGTCTGCCCACCGTCCCCAAAGATGGTGCACTCCCGGCTGGCGACCAGGCGCTGGCTGAAGATGGCGACCACGCCCGCCTCGCCGTGGGGGTTCTGCCGGGGCCCGTAGACGTTGGCATACCGCAGGGCCACGTAGGGCAGACCGTACTGGGCCCGGTAGTAGCCCAGGTAGAGCTCGCCTGAGGCCTTGGAGACGCCGTACGGGGACACAGGCCGCGTCGCGTGGGACTCCGGCGCGGGGAAGACATCCTGCTCGCCGTAGATGGCACCACCGGTGGAGCTGAAGAGGACCTTCTTCACCCCGGCGATGCGCGAGGCCTCCAGCAGGTTGAGCATGCCCAGGATGTTGGTCTCTGCATCGAAGCGCGGATCCTCCACGCTGCGCCGCACGTCCATCTGCGCGGCCAGGTGGCAGAGCACGTCCGGGCGCTGGGAGCGGATGAGCTCGGCGGCCTCGGGGCTGCGAATGTCCTGGACGACCAAGCGCACCCGCGGATCCAGGTTCTCGCGCCGGCCGCTCGACAGGTTGTCGAGGGCAATCACCTCGTGTCCCGCGCGCAGGAATGCATCGCACACGTGCGACCCGATGAAGCCCGCCCCTCCCGTCACCAGCACTTTCACGCTCAAGCTCCCGCCACCGCCCGTGGCTCGAAAATGTACAAAGGTGCCGCCAACTTAAGAACCATCCCGGGGGCTGGCAATGGTGCGGAAGTAGGAGATGGTCTCCCGCAGACCTTCCTCCAGGGACACCCGGGGCTCCCAGCCCAGCAGGGTCCGCGCCCGGGTGATGTCCGGCTTGCGCTGCTTGGGATCATTCTGGGGCAGCGGCTGGTAGAGGATCTTCCCTCCCCCGCCCGCGGCGGCCCGTACCGCCTCGGCGAACTGGAGGATGGTCATCTCCTGCGGGTTGCCGATGTTCACCGGCTCCGTCACGTCCGACAGGGCCAGGCGCACCAGCCCCTCCACCAGATCCTTCACGTAGCAGAACGAGCGCGTCTGCGTACCATCCCCGAAGACAGTGAAGTCCTCGCCGCGCAGGGCCTGGCTCACGAAGGCCGGCACCACCCGGCCGTCATTCAGGCGCATCCGCGGCCCGTAGGTGTTGAAGATGCGGACGATGCGCGTCTTCACCCCGCGCACCCGCGCATAGGCAGAGGTGAGTGCCTCCGCATAGCGCTTGGCCTCGTCGTACACGGCGCGCGGGCCAATGGGGTTGACGTTGCCGTAGTAGCCCTCGTGCTGGGGGTGGACCAGCGGATCGCCGTACACCTCAGAAGTCGAGGCCTGGAGGAACACCGCCCCTCGGGCCTCGGCCAGCCTCAGCCCGTTCTCCGTGCCGAGAGAGCCCACCCGGAGCGTCTCCAGCGGCAGCTGCGCGTAGTCGATGGGAGAGGCAGGAGAGGCCAGGTTGAAGACGTAGTCCAAGGGCCCTTGCACCGAGAGCCCCTCCACGATGTCCTGCTTCAGGAACTCGAACCCAGGCCGCGCGCGCAGCCCTCGCAGGTTCTCCTCCGCGCCGGTGAGGAAGTTGTCTACTGCCACCACGGCGGCGCCGTCATCCAACAGCCGCTCGCACAGGTGGGATCCCACAAAGCCCGCACCCCCGAGCACCGCAGCCCGCTTGCCTCGCATGCCCGTCACCCCTTGGCCCGCCTAGGACAGCTCGTCGAAAGTCGCCTGGCCGGGCAGCTGCGCCTTGTACTTGTCGAGCACCAGATCGATGCCCTGCCGGATGTACTCGGCCACGGGCACCTTGGTCTTCTGGTTCAGCGCCTTGAGGCGCTCGTTCTGCTCTGGGGTGATGTAGATGGTGGTGCTGATCTTCTTTCGGGCCATGGCGATATGTGAAAATATATGGAATGACGTGGCCCGTGAAGAAAGTGGCGCCCGCAGGCAGGTCTCCAATGAAATCATGGGGTTATGTAGGCATCTGGACCCTGATGGCGCTGGTTGGTTGCTCGGGTGACAAGGCTGGGAAGAGGCCGGTCGCCGAGGCCGAGCCCATCGGGACTCCCCGCTACACGCCGGAGCCGATCCGACCCGAGCGTGCGGAGGGCGAGAAAGTCAAAGAGCTGGATGTGAACCGCGACTACAAGCCGGACGTGTGGACGTACTCCGTCGCGGCGAAGGGTGCGGACGGCCAGGATCGCGAGCGCATGGTGCGCAAGGAGATCGACTTCAACGGGGACGGCCGGGTCGACATCACCCAGTACTACAACGAGCGCGAGGAGAAGGTGCGCGAGTCGATGGACCAGGACTTCGACGGCAAGGTGGACTCGGTCCTGTTCTACGAGAAGGGCGTGAACACCCGCACCGAGCGCGACGTGAGCGGCGACGGCAAGGCGGACGTGTGGCTCTATTACGAGAAGGGGAAGCTGGCCCGCAAGGAGCGGGACACCAACGGCGACAGCCGGGTGGACAACTGGGAGTACTGGGAGAACGGCCAGGTGGACCGGATCGGGGATGATCTGGACAGCGACGGGAACGTGGATCGCTGGACGAAGAACCCCAACTCCCAGTAGGCCTCGGGCGAGGCCCTCCCCTCTCCTGCTACCGCCCTACGCCTTGCTCGTGCCGGCGCGGCCGTACGAGTCCTCGAGCCGGACGACGTCCTCCAGCTCGGGGGTGCTGACCTCGAGGATGTCACAGTCGGTGAGCGCGACCATGCGGTGCTTGGTGAGCGGCTTGATGTGGTAGCTCTCGCCGGGGTTCATCTCCTTCTCGATGAGTCCCTGGCCCTCGTCGACGACGAAGAGCAGCTTGCCGCTCTGGACGTGGATCGTCTCGTCCTTCTGGTTGTGGTACTGCAGGCTGAGCTTGTGGCCCTGCTTCACGTGCAGGAGCTTGCCCACATAGCGCTCGGTGTGAGCCCAGATCAGCTCGTAGCCCCAGGGCTTCTCCACCCGCCTCGTCGCCGTCATGTCCCTTCCTGCTCTTCCTGGACCGCTCTAGTTCGTCCCGGCCACGAACGCATCGAGCTGGGTCTCACGCTTGAAATCCGTCAGGTAACGCGTCGCCGCCTCCTTGGTGGGGAAGCTCCCCATGCGGACGCGGTACCAGGTGCCCTTGTTGGCCACCTCGGCGGCGACGATATATGGGGCATAGCCCCGGTCGCGCAACCGTGCGGCGAAGCGGTCGGCCTCCTCCCGGCTCTGGGATGCGGAGAGCTGGAGGGTAAAGGCGCCTCCGGGGACGGCCTCGGCGGGGCGCTGGGTGGCGCGAGCGATGGCCTCCTTCAGCCCTCCACCCGCGGGAGTGGCCGTCCGGGTAGGGACGGTCTCCTCGGCCACCGCGCCCGGAGTGGGCTTGGGAGCAGCCGTGGGAGCCGGGGCTGGCGAAGAGGCGGGCTTCTCGGTCGGAGAAGGGGTGGGAGCATGGGGACGCTCGACGGCCGCCAGCGCGGCGAGCTCGTCATCAGCGGAGTTGGAGGCCGTGTCCGGCTTCTCGGCCGGGGCGGCCGGAACCGGGGCGGGCTTGGGCGCCGGGGTCGCGGTGGCAGAGGCAGCGGGCTTGGGCGCTGCGGGCTTGGGCGCTGCGGGCTTGGCGGGCTTCGGCTCGGGCTCGGCGGACTTCCGGGTGAGCTCGTCCTGGAAGGTCAGCGGTGGCTCCTTCTGGGCCTCCTGGAGCGCCTCGGCATTGGCGTCGAGCGCCGAGAGCAGATCCGGCGCCGCGGAGGCCTCGGCGTTGCCGGCGAGCTTCTTGCCCACCACGACACCGAGCACGAACACGGCGCCCATCACGACGATCCCCGCGATCAACAAGCTGACGATCTGCCGATTGTCGAGGGAGACGTCGAACTTCTCCTTCATCCGATGAGCATCCCGCATGGTCTTGGCGTTCCTCGTGCGCTGGCGATCCGGCCGGGGTACATCCCGTGTTGCGGCCTGTAGCGCCAACGCTCTGAAAGGTACGCTCCACCCTGGGGTCGGTCAAATTCGCGGAGCCACCTCACTGCCGGAGCCAAGGTGAGAGGCGAGCGCCGGTACCCGTAGAACGGACATCCGCGGGAGGTGAGCGGGCCCAGGAAGGTCGTCCTGGAGCCGGGAGCGTGCACGGTTGATGCGCTCACGCAGCTCCTTGCCCGGGGCGAAGGACACGGCGACCCGCTGCTTCAGCGCCACGGGAGCACCGGTCTTGGGGTTGCGCGCGAGGCGCGCGGGGCGGGACTTGACCGCGAAGCAGCCGAACCCTCGCAGCTCGATGCGCTCTCCGGCCTTCAGCGCCTGGGTCATGCGCTCGAAGACCGCGTTGACGATGGCCTCGATGCGGCGGGGAGGGACATGAGGGGCCTTCTCCACGATGCGCTCGATGAGCTGGCTCTTGGTCATGGTCGCGCCCACTCTACAGACGGGGGGTGACACGAACCCGAGCCTCCGCTGGCTCACCGCAGGCGCAGATCCATCGGGCCTTCGAGCTCCAGCTCCTTGCCCTCGGCGGTGCGGAGCGTCAGCTCGGCGCCATCCGGGAGGATCAGTCGGACGGTATTGCCCAGAGGGATCTCCCGATCCTCGAGCAGCACTGCGGTGGTGAGCTCGTCCGTCTCGGCCACCGCGAAGCCATCTTCCACGTTGGCGATGAGCCCGCCTTCCCCCAGAGGTCCCGCATGGATGGAGGGGACCTTGGGCCGGAAGGGCGGCGCGGGCAGTGGCTTGGAGGGCCCCTCCGCGCGAGGACCGGAGCCGAGCTTCTCCATGCCGTTGGGGGTGAAGAAGGCCTTGAAGTAGTCGGCCGCGGTGAGCTCGGTGTTGGCCATGGGCGGGGTCTTCTCGATGTTGGTGTAGCGCGCCGCCACGAGCCGCTGGGAGGGAGGGAGCTGCTGGACGGCGCCCGCCACCCACCGTCGCGTGGGGATGTTGGGGCCGAGCAGCTTCGCCTCGTCCGCCTCTCCCACGTCGAGCTCGTCTCCATTGTCGAGGAAGCGCATTCCGCCGCCGAAGTACTCGAGGAGCGCGGGGCCGGTGGCGATGATGTGCTCATCCGAGAGCAGGTGCGCGCCCACGGGGATGGGACGCTTCTCCTCGCCGATGACGCGCAGTACCGGAGCCCCCGCGGAGTGCAGGCCCGCGATGAGCGTGGCCGGCTCCTTCTTGCAGCCTCCCGCCAACGCGAGGATCGCCATCCAGAGAACGCCAGGGTGACGCGTCATGCCCACCTCCTGCCCGGTCAGACGATCCAGCCTCCGCCGAGCACGCGATCGCGATCGTAGAACACCGCAGCCTGTCCTGGCGTGACCGCCCGTGCCGGCTCGTCGAGCTTCACGGAGACCAGCCCATGCCGGGAGATCTCCACTCGGCCGGGAGCTCCCACGTGGCGATGGCGGATGCGGACCTCGACGGTCTGGTCCGGCGGCGGAGGTGCATCCACCCAATGCGGCTGCAGCAGCCCGAACGAGTCCCGCCCGGTGGCGGTGGCGGGGCCGACGACGACGCGGTTTGTCTCCGGCTCGATGCGCTGGACGTAGCGGGCCTCACCGCCGCCGAGGTTGAGCCCTCGCCGCTGGCCCACGGTGAAGCGGTGGATGCCGGCGTGGGTGCCAAGGACGTGGCCCTCGGTGTCGACGATGTCTCCGGCTGGCTGTGGCCCGGCCACCTTCTCCACGAAGCCGGCGTAGTCGCCATCCGGCACGAAGCAGATCTCCATGCTCTCCGGCTTGTGGCTGGTGGGCAGCTGGTGGCGCTCGGCGACAGCGCGGACCTCGGCCTTGGTCATGTCCCCCACGGGGAAGAGGACGTCGGACAGCTCGCTCTGGCCGAGCGTGAAGAGGAAGTAGCTCTGGTCCTTGGCGAGATCCCGGGCCCTGCGCAGGACGTGGCGCCCGCTCTCGTTCTCGACGCGGGCGTAGTGGCCGGTGGCGAGCCGGGCGCCCAGGGCGCGGGCGCGCTTGAGGAGGAAGTTGAACTTCACGTCCCGGTTGCAGCCGACGCAGGGGATGGGGGTGCGGCCGCCGAGGTAGGACTGGACGAAGGGGTTGATGACGCGGTCCTTGAAGATCTCCTCGGCGTTGGCCACGTAGAAGGGGATCCCGAGCGTCTGGGCGACGGCGCGCGCGTCATCGATGTCATCGGGGCTGCAGCAACTGCCACACTGGGCCTTGCCCTCGTAGGACCAGACCCGCAGCGTGATGCCGATCACCTCGTGACCCTGCTCCTTGAGGAGCGCGGCGGCGGCCGAGGAGTCCACTCCACCGCTCATGGCAATGACGACTCGCATGACATCCTTCTTCCTACACACCGGCCTGCCCGGGTGCGACTCGCGGACGGGGGTTCCGCACGCTTCCAGACAGGAAGCACACCCGCTCTCCCTCCTAGGGCAAGCTGGGCAGAAGGTCTACTACCCTAGGCGCTCCCCTTCCCTGCCTGCCAGGCTCTCAGCAGCTCCTTCAGCTTCTCAGGCTGATTAATGGAGGGCTCATCCAGGACGGACTCGAGGAGGAACCGGGTAGCCTCCCCGACAATGGGCGAAGGGCCGACACCGAGCGTGGCCATGATGTCTCCGCCTGTGAGCGCGAGCTCCTTAGCGCTCAGGGGAGGCTTCGCGGCGGCAAGGGCCCGCAACCGCTCTTGGAGCCGAATGAAGTCGGAGAGCCGCTCCGGCACTCGGACCTGGATCCGCGTGTGCGCGACCGCGAGCAAGGACTCCAGCTGGCCGAGTCCTAGGCGGGCGAGCAGGCGTCGGAGCGCCGGGTCGCCCTCTCCGATGCGATTCTCGAGTGCAGCCTGCTCGACCAGAAGGCCCACCGTGTCCGCGACCTTGTTGGGGAACTTGAGCCGGATGCCGATGTCACGAGCCAGAGGTCCGCTGACGAGATCCGCCAGCAGGGTTGCCAGCCGGATCTCCACCTCGGCCGGCGCGCTATGGGCGGCGGTGCGAGCCAGACGTGCGGCCTCAGACTCGGCCCGAGCCAGCTCGGGGAGGAAGACCTCGAGCAGCCCGGTGTCCGCCAGCAGCAGGATGCCGGACTCGGCGCGAGGAGAGAGGAGCACTTTGACGAACTCCTCACGGACGCGCTCCAGCGCGACCTTCCGGAACACCGGGAGCGTGGGAGGAATGGCGGCCCGGGTGGCGGGCTCGAGCGTGAAGCCGAGCACGGCCGCGAAGCGCACGGCGCGCATGGGACGCAGGCCATCCTCGGAGAAGCGCTCGAGTGCATTGCGCACGCAGCAGATGACGTGGGCCTGCAGGTCGGCCTGGCCGCCGAACGGGTCGACGAGCTCCCGGCTGATGGGATCGTAGGCCATGGCGTTGATGGTGAAGTCCCGGCGGGAGAGATCCTCGGTGATGTCGCTCTCGAACTTGACGGAGCTGGGGCGGCGCCCGTCGTGGTAGTCGCCCTCGCTGCGGAAGGTGGTGACCTCCACATGGTTGCCACCGATGACGACGGTGACGGTCCCGTGCTGGATGCCCGTGGGGATGACCTTCTTGAACGCGCCCTGGACTTCATGGGGGTGAGCGCTGGTGGTGACGTCGAAGTCCTTGGGAGGGACGCCGCGGACCATGTCCCGGACGCAGCCGCCGACGAGGAAGACGGCGAACCCCAGCTCGCGCAGGCGGCGGAGGACCTCGAGGATCGGGCGCGGGATGTCCGCGTTGTGAAGGTTCGCGAGCATCGGCCGCGCTGCGAGAGAAAAGGGAGTGACCCCGACAGGAATCGAACCTGTGACCTGCGGTTTAGGAATCAGGAAGGGCCCCAACGGCATCGCCGTCGCCCAAGGGCAGATTCAGGCAGATCCGGGTAGCACGTCAACTATTCCGCCACGGGGGCGCCACAACGGCGACGGGGCCCTTCCTCCAGGAGAGTCCTGTGGCATGTGCGCGCACTGGCGGCGCTGCAAGGCCCTGATCCAGGACCTCGACGCACGCAACACGCGGTGCGACTTCAGCCCGTCACGGTTCAGCCCTGCTCAGGAGCGCAGGGGCCGGCTCCGCCCGCACATGCTCTACGTTCGGACGCGCCTCCGGACACGGACGTGGTGGTGGACGATGGCTCGGGTGCTGCCGTGAGCGCCCAGATCCCAGTCCTCCACATCCGCCACCCAGACGGCATGTGCACCTGCGGTGGCGCAACATGCCACCCGTCCTGGGCCACGTTCAGTGAGTGCGGAGGGTACCGCTACGCCCTCGGGCGCCGCTGGGCCGATGGCCCGGCACTCGCCGTCATCGGCCACAACCCGAGCACAGCTGATGAGTCGGTGGACGACCCGACAATCCGCCGCTGCATCGGCTTCGCCAAGCGGGACGGGTTTGGCGCGCTGCTCATGCTCAATCTGTGCGCTTGGCGGGACACGAACCCCAAGGGCCTGGACCTTCTCGTTGACCCGATTGGCCCCGAGAACGACTCGGCCATCCTTGACGGCATCCGCACCGCAGGGCGTGTCCTTGCCGCATGGGGCGCCCTGGCTGGGCAGTCGAAGTCCCAGGCCGTCCGCGAGCGCGCCTTCAACGTCCTCCGGCTCCTCGCGCCCATCGTTCCTGTCTACGCCTTGAAGGTGGGCAAGGACGGCAGCCCAGGGCACCCGCTCTACCTGAGGGGTGACCTGCCCATGGTTATTTACCGGGAGGGCCGGTCATGAGCCGCTCTCGGTTGCAGACGTCTGCAAATCGGGGGGGGGTGGTCCGCCATGGCTAACCCCTTCGCTCAGATCGACAAGCTCCTGGCGAAGCACAAGGCCGACTTGAACGTCGCGGAGGAGGCTGTGAGGGAGGCCAAGGCAACGAGCCTCAAGGTCCTCGACAACGGCATCTGGAGGTGCCGCTTCCGGCCGTACAAGGGCGAGCACCCACTCGACGTGAGAGCGGTGAGCGCCGCCGAGCTCGCTGAGCAGCTCCGCGTCCTCGCGCTGGAGCGCGCCAACGCCAAGAAGGCCGCCGTCGATGCCCGGGTGAAGCAGCGTGTTGCTCACCGCGAGCTGGTGGCCACCACCCGGGCAAAGCTGAAGGAGCTTGGGGCGACGCGAATCAGGGCCCGGCTCGTCAACGTGCTCGGCAGCCAGAGAACCTACCGCTGGACGTGCTCCTGCCGCAGCCACGTCACGTCGTTCGTGACGGATCTCGATGAGGCCTCGTCGAGCGAGCTGATCGCGGCGGTTCGCACGCTCCGGGCGGCCGAGCGGGGATAGGCCCGTGCACCTCCGCCCCTACCAGGATCAGGCCATCGAAGCTGCCCGTGCGCACGTGCGCCGCGGCGCGAAGCGGGTACTCATAGTGATGCCCACCGGCGGGGGCAAGACAGTGGTGGCGAGTGAGATCATCCGCGGCGCCACTGAGAAGGGCAGCCGCACCCTCTTCCTGGCCCATCGCCGTGAGCTCATCCTGCAAACCTGCGACAAGCTGCGGCGCTTCGGCGTCCCGCACGGCGTCATCATGGCGGGCATCCGCCCGGCGCTGCAGCACCAGGTGCAGGTGGGCTCCGTGCAGACGCTCTCTCAGCGCAGTGGTGTGCTCGAGCGGGTGGATCTGCTGTTCATCGACGAAGGCCACCACGCCACCGTGAAGAACCAGTACGGGCGACTCCTCGTGAGGTGGCCGAACGCCCGGGTGGTGGGCCTCACCGCAACCCCGTGGCGCCTCGACGGCCAGGGCCTGTCGGACGTCTTCGACGCGCACGTGGTGGCCACGACGCCGCGGCAGCTCCGGGACGAGGGGTTCCTCACCCCAGTGGGAGGGTGGGAGTACGAGGCCATCAACACCGACGGGGCGCGGGTGAGCGGCGGGGACTTTCTCGCCAAGGACCTGCAGGCGTCCGCCACCTCGCAGCGGGTGGTGGGGGACATCGTCTCCGAGTGGCTCCTGCACGCAGCCGGCAAGCGCACCGTGCTCTTCACCGTCACGGTGGAGCAGAGCCAGCTCATGGTGGAGGAGTTCCGCAAGGCGGGAGTCCCGGCCGAGCACGTGGACGGCACCATGCCCACCTCAGAGAGGGACGCCATCCTCCGCCGACTCCGCTCCGGGCAGACGCTGCTCGTCTCCAACTGCAACGTCCTCACCGAGGGTTTCGACTGCCCCGAGCTCGAGGTGTGCATCCTCGCGCGCCCCACCCTCTCCACCTCCCTCTACCTGCAGATGGTGGGACGAGTGCTCAGGCCCTGCTGCCTCGACTGCCACGCGCCCAGCTCGGCGCTCTCGCCCGTGTGCGAGGTGTGCGGCTCGGCCAACGTGAAGCGCCTGGCGAGGCTCCACGATCACGCCGGGTGCCTCGCGGCCCATGGCCACCCGTACGCGGAGCGGGACTTCAACCCCCAGGAGTCCTCCCGCGGGGCGCGCAAGAGCAAGAAGGAGGGGGCGGCCCGGCGGCTGCGCTGCGCCGCGTGCAACAGCATCACCTCGCGGTGGCCGTGCGATGCCTGTGGCTACTCCCCCACCCCGAAGGAGCTGAAGCTGGTGTACGAGCCCGCGGCCGCGCGGAAGGAGATCGGCGCGGACGGCGCCCCGGCGCCGGCCAAGGCGCGCTCGACGGCAGAGCAGCGGGCGGAGAAGTGGGCGCTGCGGTACCGCTTCGACACGGACAGCTCGGGGCGCAGGGCATTCTATGAGGCCATGGTGCGCAAGCACGGAGAGAAGGCGCCCTTCATCTACCGGTGGGCGAGTGGCTTCACGGAGTCTGCGCCGAAGGCATGGCGTGCGCCGCCGGCTGCCTCGGTAGGCGGCACATGACCATCCGCCTCGTGCCGCCTACTGGCTCAGCCGAACCCGGCAAGCTCACACCTGAGGAGGTGGAGAGTCTCTGGACCGCCCTCTCGCCGGTGTCAGGTGGCGGTGACGCGTACCTCGGCACGCGTGGGCTGTGGGACGCCAACACCGAGCAGCTCGTCCGCTTCACCCACGCCGAAGTCCCCAACCGGAGCCTGCTGGGCCTCTTCCGCGCGGGGTACCTCATCGCCAGCCCGCTGACGGATGTGCTCGGCGACAAGCGAGGGTTGTTGGTGCGCCTGGCGCGCGAGGCCCGCGGGGACGAGTCTGTCACCCGGAGCGTGAAGGGCAGCGCCATGGCTGGGGCCTTCCTCGGCGCGCCTCACAGGGTGGAGAACTCGACTCTCGTCTGCGTCGCTGAGGGGCTCACGGACACCCTGGCCGTGCTCGGGTGGACTTCCTCCATGGATGGCGTCTGTGTGGTGGGGGCGCCGTCGCGCTCTCTCCTTCCCAGGCTCGCGAAGGAGCTCGAGGCGGCGGGGATTCCCATCGACGGCAAGCTCTTCGCCCTCTTCGTCAAGAATGACAGGCCGAAGAACGAGAGCCGGCGGGAGTTCGTCCGCCTCAGGCAGATGCTCGTCGCGCGCGGCGCGCGGGTTGTCCTCGTCGCCACCCATGAGGAGTACAAGGACGTCGCCGCGTGGCGCCAAGCCCACCCGGACGCCGAGTGGCCGCCGGCCGAGGTGCGCAAGGCGTCCCTGCCGGAGCCTGGGGACGAGGCGCCGGCGGAGGAGCGGCCTCTGCTGGTGCAAGGCCTGGCTGTGCCCATCCCCGCGGAGGTCCGCACCGAGCACTACGCCCAGGACTTCACCACGCTGTGCACGCTTCTGGATGACCCCAGCCACCGCGAGGCTGTCATGGGCGGCCGCGGGGAGTTCGCCTGGTGCGAGATGACCTGGCGCGTGCGGTATGGGGGCCAGGAGATTTCTGATGTGGACCTCTCCACCATCCGCCTCGGCCTCGAAGCCCAAGGACGCAGCACGGACGGCAAGCCGTTGAAGTTCTCCGAGGAGGAGATCGCCAAGGCGCTTGCCGTGCTGGCGCGGCGCCGCCCCGTCCACCCGGTGCGCGATTGGCTGAGGGAACTTGTGTGGGATGGCCACGAGCGCATCGAGGTCGAGTTGCCGCTCGCGCTGGGGCACGAGGCCGCCTCCTTCGCCGGCAGGCTCCTGGTGAGGTGGATGGTCTCCGCTGTTGCGCGCGCATTCTCCCCGGGGTGCAAGGTGGACACCGTCTTGGTGCTCGTAGGAGACCAGGGTGACAGGAAGAGCACCTTCTTCGAGATCTTGGCTGGCGACTGGTTCACAGACACGCCTGTCCACCCGGGGGACAAGGACGGCAAGCTCGTGATGAGAGAGGCCTGGATTGTGGAGTGGGCAGAACTTGAGGCAATGCGCCGAGCGCGTGACCATGAGTCCATCAAGGGGTTCCTCTCGGCCCGCGTCGATCTGTTTCGCGCACCCTACGCGAAGAGCATCGCCAAGGCGCCGCGGCACTGCGTCATCGTCGGAACCAGCAACCCTCGGGACTACCTCGGGGACACGACAGGAAACAGGCGGTTTTGGACGATAGAGGTTGCAGGCCGCATCAACTTCGACTGGGTTCGCAAGCACCGTCCGCAGCTCTGGGCGGAGGCGTCGAGCATCTACGCGGCTGCCCAGAGCTGCGATGAGTGCCGGCCGCTCCTTCCGCACGATCGCTGTGACACCCACAAATGGTGGCTTACAGATGAGGAAGAGGCGCTTCGCGCGGAGCAGAACAAGCGCCACGAGGTGCAGCACGCGTGGACGGACCTGGTCCGTGACTGGCTCGCGCAGCACCCCGTATACGCAGAGGTTTCGAGCGCCCAGATCCTCGTCGAGGTTCTGGATATGGACGCCGACAAGATCAGTCGCAGCGCAGAGACAGCCGTGGGCGGGGTGATGGCGGCGCTCGGCTGGGAGAAGAAGCGCAGACGGGTTCCCTCTGGGGGTGTCCGGTGGGTGTACGTGCGGCCTGGGGCGTTTCAGCGGGAGGCCGCGCCATGATCCAACCTGATCCAACCCGATCCACCCTCAAAAACGGGGAGGTTGGATCGCTGTTTTCAGAGGGGATTCTCGCCATGATCCAACCGATCCAACCTCAAAGTCACAAAAGGCATGGGGAAGGGGCGACACGGCGTCCAGGAGAAGAGTGCGGGGTTAGGGTTGGATCGGTTGGATCGGCGAGCAAGCAGCCGGGAGGACTGAGGAATTTGCCGAGAAGTGGACGTGCAGAGGTTGGATCAGAGGTTGGATCCGGGTTGGATCATCCATGAGGCGCGCCACGGATCCTCGCAAGGGCGTCTGGCGAACCCCGGACTGGCTCTTTGAGCCGCTGGATGAACTGCTGACATTCGACCTGGACGCGGCTGCATCGCGGGCAAACGCGCGGTGTGCTCGCTTCTTTTCAGAGGAACGGAGCGGCCTCACTCGGCCCTGGGATGGGCGGAGCGTGTGGAGCAACCCGCCCTACGGCCAGAAGCCCGGCACGGACGTCTGGGTGGAGCACGGCCGCGGCTGGGCGGAGCGCCTGGGCAACCGCATCACCATGCTGGTGCCGGTGAAGGCGGACACCGCCTGGTACCACGATCTCGTCTGGGGCCGGTGCCGAGTGCAGGCGTCCGCAAAGCTCGAAGGCCCACTCCCAGGGAGGTGGTACCGGCTCGAGGAGGCCTTCGGCTACGTGGAGCTGCTGGAGCTGCGAGGCCGCGTCGACTTCGGGGGAGCGAAGGGCCCGGGGTTCTTTGCCAGCGCCGTGGTGGTATACGGCGCCGGCCCCAGGCCGCTGCTGCCTGCCCTCACCGCGCCAGCGCGAACCCTACAGCTCCCCCAGACACGAGGAGGAGCACGGCCACCACCACCACCGCGCCCGTCCCCACCCCCGAAGCGGGCGGCGCGGAACGCAGGGTGAGGGCCTGCTGGAGGGCATCCGCCCGAGCCTGGCCCGCTACCCTCTCAGCCTGGAGCTGTGAGAAAGCCGCGGTGAGGCGCTGGTGTCCCGGCAGCGTGTAGAAGACGCCGGCGGGGAGCCGCACCTCGGCGCCGAGGCTGCCGTCCGGCTCCAGCAGGAGCGCTCTCCCCTCCTGGACGTGGACGGCACCAGCCCCGGGAGCCAGCTCACGGCGAGGGCCATCGTCCGCCAGAGCCTTGGAGCTCACGAGCGCCAGCGTGAGGAGGAGCGCGCTCTTCACGGCTTGCACGTCCCGTTCGCCACTTCCTCGGGCAGGCACGCGGGAACCGCCCTGGGCGTGGCGAGGCTCTTGCCCACGCTCCAGGCGCCCGAGGCGGTGAGCGCCCCCAGCAGGCAGGACACCAGGAGGCTCAGGCTGAAGGGCTGCCCCTGAGAGAGGGCCAGGGCCAGGAGAGTGCTGGTACCGCCTACCACGGCCAGCGTGGCGGTACCGCGCTCCGTGCCGAGCCAGGGCAGGAAGCGAGTCCCCACCTTCCGGAGCACGAGCACCACGCCCACCAGGAGCAGGGAGAGGAGCAGCCCCCACTCGCGGTGGGAGATTGCCTGCACCAGGAGCCGGGCAACCTCCTCGAGGGAGAGCGTGGGCACGGCCTGGGCCGTGGGAGCCTGGGCGAGCACCGGCTCCAGGGCGACAGCGAGGGCGCCGGTGGAGAGCCCGTCCTCGGACTCGGCAGCCATGGCGGGGAGGGACAACACGAGGGACAGCAGCAGCAGGAGGTATCGCACGAGGGATCCTTGGTGAACGGCGAGTGGGTGTCTGCCTACTGCGCGACGAGGGCGCGGACCGCAGCGTCCTTGGCCTCGAGGAGCTTGCGGAGGGCCGCGGTGCGCTCGGGGTTGCGCGGGAGCTTGCTGTGCACCTGCTCCGCGAGCTCGCCGAAGGGCTTGGACACCTCCTGCAGGTGGCTGGGCAGGTGGGCGTAGGCGAAGAACTGCATGATGTGATCTCGCTCCATGGTGCTTCTCTCCTTCGGGTGAGCGGGCAGAGAAGCCCGCGGGTGAAAGGTCAGCGGCGCGCGTGGCCGCGGGGTTCGTCAGTCAGCCGCTCGACGGCCCGGGTGAGGAGCTGGATCTCCCGCCGCAGGGAAGCGATCTCCGTGTCCAGGGTGCGGCGGCCGGCCTGCTGCTCTGCCTCCACCGTGGAGAGGCGTGCGCCCAGGGACACCTGAGCCTGGGTGACTGCGGCGCCTGCAGCTCTCGTCTCGGCGTGCGCGGCGTGGAGGTTGCGCACGTCAGCACCGAGGGTGCCCCACTGGACTGCGAAGGAGAGCGCCGCGGTGGCCACGGACACCAGGAGCGCCACGGCCATCGTGAGCCAGGGCGGCGTCGAGCGCGGGGTGGGGTCAGGAGAGGTCATAGGGCAGGCCTCGGCAGGTGAGGAGCGGCTACCCCGCTCACCTCCACCAGAAGGGGCGGACGCACCTGCCCTGCCCCGAGGGTGCGTGTAGCTGGGTGTCGGACAAGGCGCCCGTTGGCCTACCCCCACCCCTAAACCCCCCCCCGCGAGGCCAGAAAAGGGATTGCTTGGCCGCCCTCAATCGCGCGGTACGGAATCCCCCAGAAAAACCCCAGCATTCGCTGAACCATTCGCCGACCCCTCTAGTCACGAGTGGCCCCCCATGTGCGCATATCGGTCGCTGGGCCCGTGACGGCGAGAGCGGCACGGTCCTTTGAGGGTCGAGCGGGCGCGAAGCCCCTGGGGCCAGCCAGGGCTCTCCCGCGCGAGTCGGAACGACCGCCACTTCTCCCTCTGGAATCCGCCCCTTCTTCAAGGGATGGCCAGGCCGAAGAAGGACCCCAAGAAGGCGGACCCGACGCCGCTCAAACCTCTCGAGGGGTATGAGCCGTGCGGGACGCGGGGGCCCATCACCAACCTGGAGAAGAAGCCGAGGATGATCGCCGTCATCGCCAGGGCGCTGGCCTCGGGGAAGTCACGGAAGGATGCAGCCTCCAAGGCGGGCACCACGGATGCTTGCCTGCGCCAGTGGATGAAGCGCGGTGACGAGCAGTCCCTCCAGGGAAAGGAGACGCTCTATACGAAGCTCCTCGTGGAGGTGAACCACGCCGAGGCCCACTTTCGGGGGCAGCTTCACGAGGTGGAGTTCCGCCTCCTCACGGATCCACGCCGCTACGACTCGAAGCACCTGAGGTGGCGCCTTGCCATCTCCGACCCGAAGCACTTCACCCAGCAGGCCGGAGACCTGGAGTCTTCAAGCGGCATCGCTTCGTTCCAGCTGATGAGCCCCGAGGAGGCGGTACGCAGCGTGGAAGAGAAGATGCGGCGCTTCCTCCAGGAGGAGGACAACCGGGTGGAGCTGGAGGCGAAGGCGGCGGCCAGCGCGCCACCAGCGGCAGGTGCTGCATCGGCGAGCTCGCCCGAGGTGGCCGATGGTCATCAATGACGCCCTGGCCACCCTCCCCCTTCGCACCCCGGAGACGGTAGGCCGCTACTCACTGCTGGAGCAGGTGGGCCTCAAGGCGAGGAAGAAGCTGCGCCTCGTGAAGGCGGAGGTGCATGAGGAGGTTGACCAGCTCACCTCCACGCTCGATGCGCTCCTCAAGCTCGAGTACGACGAAGAGCGGCTCGCCCTCGCCTACGAGTTCAAGTTCTCCCTCCGGCCGGTGCAGTGCATGCCGGAGGGGTACTGGCGCACCTGGTTCTACTGCGGGGGCCGCGGCGCCGGGAAGACGCACGCCGGCAGCTGCGCCGTCATCACCGAGGCGATGGCTGACCCCGAGGGGAAGATCCTCATCGTCGGGCCCACCTACCAGGAGATCCGCAAGCACCAGCTCGAGGGCCCGGCGGGGATCCTCACCCTCTGCCCTCCGTGGTTCCGGCCGAAGTACAAGAAGGCCGACCACTCGCTGCTCTTCCCGAACGGCGCGGTGGCGCACTGGCTCCCGGCCCAGGAGGCCGACAAGTTCCGCGGCGGCCGCTACAGCTTCCTCTGGCTGGATGAGGTGGTGGCCTGGGACAAGGATCCTGTCGAAGTCCTCAAGCAGTGCTTCGTCCTGCGCGCGTACAACACCACTCGGATGAAGCGCGAGGGCATCCCCTCTCGCGCCGTCATCACGACCACGCCCAGGCCCACGCCTGTGTTCCGCGAGCTGCTCAAGCCGGAGAACCGAGACGGCCTGGTGGTGTCGCGCTCGAGCACCTTCGACAACGCGGCGA
>Ga0190275_10001577_pt1 | contig 16848 bp, 15 predicted proteins | sample Popmic550T_FD_133745 | JGI IMG/M metagenome (GOLD analysis project Ga0190275, IMG submission 133745) | Populus adjacent soil microbial communities from riparian zone of Yellowstone River, Montana, USA - 550 T | ecosystem: Environmental > Terrestrial > Soil > Riparian zone > Trees stand | place...
CGGTACCCCCAGATTACACCCGTTTCCGAATGACATCGTCAATAATCCCGTACTCTCTGCCCTGATCGGCGGACATGATGTAGTCGCGTTCGGTGTCGTCCTGAATGCGCTTGGCGTCCTGCCCGGTGTGCTTCACCAGGATCTCGTTGATCCGCTCGCGCATGCGCAGGATTTCCTTCGCCGCGAGATCGATGTCCGTGGCCTGGCCGCCCAGTCCGCTCATCCATGGCTGGTGAATGAGGATGCGGGAATTCGGAAGTGAAAACCGCTTGCCCTTGGTGCCCGCCGCCAGCAAGACCGCCGCAATCGACGCCGCCTGGCCGATGCAGAAGGTCTGCACGTCGGGCCGGATGAACTGCATGGTGTCGTAGATGGCGAACCCGGCCGTGATCGACCCGCCCGGGCTGTTGATGTAGAGCGTGATGTCCTTGTCGGGATCTTCAGCCTCCAGGAACAGCATCTGAGCAATGGCCAGGTTGGCGACGTTGTCGTCAACCGGCGTGCCGATGAAGATGATGTTGTCCTTCAGCAGGCGGGAAAAAATATCGTAGGCGCGCTCGCCGCGGTTGGTCTGCTCGACCACCATCGGCACCAGCGTGTTGTGCGGCACTGCGTTTCGCATGAATCGTCCTGCTACCTATATCGACACGATCTTAGCTTTACCCAAGGCCCAGGTGACGGCCTTTTCGCGGCGGAGCCCGGCGGCGAGCCGCGGCAACTCGCCGTCCTGTTCCAGGCGGGCCCGGATGGAGGCGGCCGAGCGGCCGGTGCCCTCGGCGTAACGGTCGAGTTCGGCGGCGACGTCCTCTTCGGTCACGGCCAGCGCTTCGCGCCGGGCGATTTCGTCCAGCGCCATGGCCGATTTCACGGATTCACTGGCCGGTTCCTGCTGCGCCTGCCGGAAGGCCGCCCAGTCGATGTTCGTCTGGCGCGGATCGATCCGCTGGTCCATCAGGCGGCGGGCGAAATCCTGCATGCGCCGCTCGACCTCGTGATCGATGAGACTCGGCGGCACCGCAAAGGGTACCCGCTCGGCCAGTTTCTTCATCAAGTCGCTGCGCAGCTGGCGATCGGCCGCCTCCGTCGCTTCGGCTTCGAGGTCCGCGCGGACGCTGGTCCGAAGGGCCTCCAGTGACTCGAATTCGCCCAAATCCTTCGCGAACTCGTCGTCCAGGGCGGGGACCACGCGACGCTTGATCTCGTGCACGGTCACCGTGCAGTCCAGTGTGGTGCCCGCCAGGTCGGCGGCGCCATAGTCGTTCGGGTAGGTGAGGGTGAAAGACTTGGTCTCGCCCACCGCCATCCCGATCACCTGCTCGTCGAACCCCGGCGGATTGCCAGCGGCACCCATCTCGATGGACGCCTGCTGATGTTTGTCCTCCGCCGCCTTGTTGCCGTCCTTGTCGGTCCCCTGGCGGACGAGGTCCACCACGGCCGTGTGCCCGGCTTCGACGACGGTGCCGTCCACCGGCTCGAAGCGGGCCGCCCGCTCGCGCAGGCGCTCGAGCGCCTGGTTCACGGCTTCTTCATCCACCACGACCGGCTGCTTGCGGAGCTCGATTTCGGAGAGATCGCCAGGATCGAACGTCGGCACCACGTCGAACGTGGCCTTGAAGGTGAGGGGCTGGCCCTCCTGCACGACGAGATCCTCGATGCTGGGCTGATCGACCGGCTGCACGTCGTGTTCGCCAAGGGCGTCCTGCACGGCGTGGGCCACCAGATGCTCGGCTGCATCCTGCAGGATCTGGCCCTTGAAGCGCTGCATGATGACTTTTGCCGGCACCTTACCGGGACGAAAGCCGGGCAGCCGCGCCTGCTTGCTATAGCGCGCCGTCACTTTCGAAATCTCGGCGGTGACCTTGTCCGTGGGAATTTCAACAACGAGATTCTTGCGAGTCTCGCTGACGTCGACCAGTTCCGTCTTCATTCGTCTTTGATGTGGGGGTGTGTGGTGGAAAGAAAGTAATGTCGTGGTGCGGCCGCTCGCGCGCCGCAGCTTCGCATGAGGCGAGCGGAGGCAGCTGGTGCGAAAGGGGGGAGTCGAACCCCCATAGCCTTGCGGCTACCGGATCCTAAGTCCGGCGCGTCTGCCAGTTCCGCCACTTTCGCATGGGTGGGCTGGCACCTTGAGCCAGCGTAGCATGGTTCGCGCGTTTCTCGTGCGCAGTAGACGAGTCTGCGTGCACCCCCAATAGATTGCGGTCACCTACCCTGCGTGCTACCATTCGCAGGCTGTCATGTCGTCACTTGCCTTGAATCTCGATCCCTATTTCGGCCTCTTCACTCCCGAACTGAACGGCACGGCGGTTCCGTCGCTCGTCCGTCATCGTGAGGCGCCGACGAGCATCCCCGATCCCGAAACCGGGCGGCCTCTGCGCATCTCGACCATGGAAAGCCGCGCGCGCGCGGTCTGTCCATCCTGCGCGACCACGGCCGAAGGCGGGTTCATCTCCTTCGTCGGCGACCTGCGCCTCGCCTATGCCTGCCCGTCCTGCGTGCAGCTGGTCTGGCTGCCCGGCGCCTGACAAGGCGGACGCACTCCTCGTCAGGAGTGGGTCACGTTGGTGACCAGAAGTTCTTCGACCAGGCCGCGGCGGTCGGCTCTCGTATTAATGGCCCGGCGCGCTGACACCCGGACCGCCGTCAGCCCTGCCGCCCGGGCGGGACCATTCGCTTCGAACAATTCCAGCACGACGGGCGCGGTGGAGTTGCTGAGGAGCACCGTCACCCCACGCGCCGCGAGCGCCACCGCCACCTGCTGCACGCGCGCTTGATCCGCGTCGCTGAATCCACGCGCCGTGTACGACCGGAAATTGGCGGTCGGCGAGAGGGGCGCGTACGGCGGATCGAAATAGACGAAATCGCCCGCCGCCGCGTGGTCGAGGACGCCCTCGAACGAGCGCAACGCGATCTGCACGCCTGATGACGCCAGCGTGGCCGAGACTGCGCGCAGGTAATCGGCATCCGTGATCCGCGGCTTCAGGTAGCGACCCGGCGGAACGTTGAATCCGCCCGACTGGTTGACGCGGTACAGCCCGTTATAGCCGGTGCGGTTCAAGTAGATGAACATCGCCGCCAGATCCGGCCCGTAGTCATCGAGGCCGGCGCCGGCCGCGCGCCAGGTCCGCCGCCGTGGATTGAACCGCTGGTCGCGGACGTGGCGATAGTGAGCCGCGCCGTCGGCCATGTGTCCGCGCTCCAGGCGTTCGAGCGCGCGGATGACGGCGTCCACCGAATCGCGCACCCGCAGGTACGCCGCAATCAGATCCGGGTTTTCGTCGGTGAGCACCGCGGCGCCGGACGCCAGAAGGCCGCGGCCCGCCAGATCGAAGAAGACGGCGCCGCTACCGAGGAACGGCTCGTGGTAGGTGGCGAAGCGCGAAGGGTAGAAGCGACGCAACTGCGGCAACAGCTGCCGCTTGCCGCCCGCCCACTTCAGGAAGGGACGCACGCCGCATGGTAGCGCATCCGGTCAGAGCGACGACTCGCCTTCGACCCACCACCACACCGCGAGCGCCGAGGTGAGCAGCATCGCGGCCAAACCCACGGTGCGCAGGTCGTCGGCCAGGCTCGACAGCCACGGCTGCACCGCCGCCCCGAGCGCCTCGATGGTCGGCCGATCGACCGTCAACCAGCCGAACGAGAAGGCGAGCGCGACGGCCCCGAGCGCGATCAACGCCACCCCGAAGGCGATGGCGATGTTGAAGCCGGCGTCCACGATCTGTTCGGCGCGCCATCGCTCCTGCCCGACGCCCTGCATCACCCGCGCGGTGAATCCGGGCGGCGGGGCCGGCACTTCGCGGGCCAGGAGCGTCCGGTCGAGCGCCCGCGCGAGCGCGAGGCTTGCCGTGCATCGCGGGCACGACGCGAGGTGCGCCTCGCACTCCTCCGGCGGCGACTCGCCGTCGGTGATGGCTTCGATGAGTTCGTCGAGCTGATCGCAGGTCACGTCACCGAAACTCCGTTTCCAGCAACTTCCGCAGTTGCCGTTTCGCGCGGTGCAAGTGCGTCTTCACCGTTCCCATCGGCAGGTCCAGCGCCGCGGCCAGTTCCTCGTACTGCAGACCCTTCATGTAGTGCCCGTGAATGAGCACGCGGTACTGCGCCGGCAGCCGCCGAATCGCTTTCTCCATGCGGTCGCGAAGCGCCAGGTCCTCGAACGATCGATCGGCGGTGCCGAACTCCCGCGGCGGGCCTTCGCCGGACCCCTCCAGCGATTCTGTTGGCACCGTTCGCGGTTGCGCGAGCACCAGGTTGACCGCGACGCGGTAAATCCAGGTGGACAGCCGCGACTCACCCCGGAAATAGGGCAGGCCGCGATGCACGCGCAGGAACACTTCCTGCGCCATGTCTTCCGCGCGCGCCGGGTCGCTGATGCTGCGGGCCACCAGGGCGAACACCAGCCCCTTGTACCGCTCCACCAGCTCGCGAAACGCCTGCTCGTCACCCTCGCGGCACCGCTCCACGAGCTCGTGCTCGGAGGTCGAGTCCATTTCCAACATCATTGGAGCGGCGGCACCGCGAGATTGTTTCAGCGTCTGGACTTGAAACAATCGCGCGCAGCGCCGAGTCTAAGCCTTCCATCAAGAGGAGCGACCGCGCATGGACCCCATTGAAATGCTTTTGTTCGTCATCCTGCCGCTGGCGGCCATTGCGGGCGGCGTCACCGTCGTGCTGGCCGGGTTACGCCACCGGGCGAAGATGCTGGAGCTCGTGCACCGCGAGCGCGTCGCGATGATCGAACGCGGCATGATGCCATCGGAAATGAATCCCATCCTTGCGGAATCCTATCGGCTGCGCGACGGCGGCGTGCACCGTGGCCGCTCGTTCTCCGCCGGCATCATCGTCGTCGGCTTCGGACTGGCGCTGATGACCGTCATCGCGGTGGCCGGATCGGATGTCACCACCGGCATCGGCATCGGTGGGGCGATTGCCATCTTCGGCGCCGCCTTCATCGTGCGCAGCGTGCTCACCTCCCCGCCCTATCAGCCCTCGTCCCCACATCCGACCGCCGTCTCGCGCACGCCGCCGGTGCCACCGTCCCCACCGCCCGACACGACCCTCCGATAGCCGCGCACGGAACGCGCAGAACGGCGCGTGGCAGATACCTCGCGGCAAAAGGTGAACGGGGCGGCGGCTCGATTGCTTCATGGCGCCCCTGGCGTCGCGCCGAAGGACTTCGCCGGGAGGCGCGGAAAATCGGGCAGGCCGCGATTACACTCTAGGGCGGCTGCAGCCGCATGAACCGCACCAATCTGACGGTGATCACGCCTGACGGCATCGGCGATCCCTGGTCCGAGGCCTGGGCCTATCGCGAATTGCTGTACTTCACGGTCTGGCGAGACCTGCGCGTGCGCTACCGGCACATCGGCCTGGGCGCTGCCTGGGCGGTCGTCCAGCCGTTCACGATGATGATCGTGCTTTCGCTGGTGCTCGGCCTGATGGCGGGCGTCCCCGCCGACGGCGCGCCGTACCCGGTGTTCACTTTCGCCGGGCTCGTGCCCTGGATTTATTTCGCCTCCGCCATGACGCACGGCGCGTCCTCGCTCGTGTCCATCCAGGACTTCCTGGCGACGGTGTATTTCCCGCGCCTCATCGTGCCGCTCGCCGCGGTCCTCGTCCCGCTCGTCGATGCGGCCCTGGCGTTCGCGGTGCTGACGCTGATGATGGCCTGGTACGGCATCGCGCCCGGCCCGGCGCTCATCGCCCTTCCCGTTTTCGTGCTGCTCGCGGTGGTCTTCGCCGCTTCCGCGACGACGTGGCTGTCGGCCTTGAACGTGAAGTATCGCGACGTCCGTTTCGTCGTGCCGTTCCTGTTGCAGTTCGGTTTGTTCGCCACTCCCGTGGCCTACCCGAGCTCGCTGGTCCCCGAGCCGTGGCGCGGCCTTTACGCTCTCAACCCGATGGTCACCGTCGTCGATGGCTTCCGGTGGACCTTGATCAGCACGCCGGCGCCGACCGGCGTGATGCTGCTGGCTTCAACATGCACGGTAGTGGTGACACTGGCGCTGGGGCTGCGGTATTTCCGGCGCATGGAGCGCGTGTTCGCCGATGTCCTCTGAGGGCCGCGCCACACCGGTGGTTCGCGTCTCCGGGCTCGGCAAACGCTACCAGCCTGGCCGCCGGCCGTCGGGTCATCTTCGCGATCGCATCATGGACGGGTTCTGGGGAGCCGTCCGGTCGGCGACGGGCGCGCCGGCACCAGAAGGCGCCCAGACCCTGTGGGCGCTGCGGGACGTGTCGTTGGAGGTCCGCAATGGCGAGGTGCTGGGCGTCATCGGCAGAAACGGGGCGGGCAAGTCGACGCTGCTGAAGGTTCTGTCCCGCATCACCATCCCCACCGAAGGCCGCGTGGAGATCCGCGGCCGCGTCGGATCCCTCCTGGACTTGGGAGCCGGGTTTCATCCGAACCTGACCGGGCGCGACAACGTGATGCTGAACGGCGCCATCCTCGGCATGACCCGCGACGAGATCCTTCGACGGTTCGACGCCATCGTCGACTTCGCTGAAGTGGCCGGCGCGATCGACACGCCTGTGAAGTACTACTCCAGTGGGATGTACGTCCAGCTCGCCTTTTCGGTGTCCGCGTACCTGGAATCGGAGATCCTGGTGGTCGACGAGGTCCTGGCGGCGGCCGACGCGCGGTTTCAGAAGAAATGCCTGGCCCGGATCGAAGAGATGGCGCAGGCCGGCCGGGCGGTGTTGTTCGCAAGCCATGACATGGCCGCCGTGCAGTGCCTCTGCACCAGCGCCCTCTGGCTGGATCGCGGCCAGGTCGTGCACCACGGCGACTCGCGGTCGGTGGTGGGCCGCTACCTCACGGCTGAGGGGCGCGATCTATATTCGGCGCAATCGCCGGGCGACGGTCCGGTGGTGCTGGAGGCGCAACTTGTGTGTCAGGACGGCGCCGCCGCGGTCCGGCCTCGCGTGACCGAACCGATCGTCGTGCGGATGCACGTCCGGTTGCCGGCGGGCGCGGCCGGCACGCGCCTGGGCATTGCCGTGCGATCGGCCGATGGCGTGCCGGTATTTTCGTCCAACCTCGAGGACGCGGGCCTGTCGCTGCCGTCCGGTCCGGTGACGCTGCGCGCCGAGGTCGAGATTCCCGCCGACACGCTGCTGGTCGGGGAGTATCACGTGGCGACGTGCCTTTCGAACGGCGCCGATCTCCTCGACTCACACGAGCCTGGACTTGCGTTCTCCACCGAACCGGGCGCGACGCTGCTCTATCATCGGTGGGCCGGACGGAAGGGGCTGGTTCAGGTCCCCTGCCGCTGGACGGTGGAGCGCGCCCCGTGACAGTCCGCTGTCGCCCCCGCGACTGCCGGTCACCCTTCGTATTCGTTCGGGATGGCTTCCTCGAGCAGGCGCTGCTCGAGGCGATTCAGCGCGCGATGGTGCACGAGGCGGGCGACGCCGCAGAGATTCTCGACGCGCACACTGGAGCGCTGCGCACGACCACCGAGATCCGCCGTGCCTGGGAAGTGTCGTTGCCGGACGCTCTCGAGGGTGCGGTTCTCGAACGGCTCGAGGGCGTTCGTCCGGACCTCGAACGCTGGTGCGGCCAGCCACTCGAGGAGAGCGAGGCTCTGGCGGCGCTTCGTTACCCCTCAGGAGCCTACTATCGCACCCACCGTGATGCCAGCGTGCAGCCCGATCCGCTAGGTCTGCACAGGCGGGTGGCGTCCATCGTCGTGTTCGTGAACAGCGGCGAGGGCGCGCCGGGTGCGTCGTTTGCCGGCGGCGCTCTCCGCTTGCACGAGTTGCTGGAAGACATCACAGCGGCGGTCGATGTCACGCCCGAAGCCGGCACGCTGATCGCCTTCCCGTCTTCGCTGCTTCACGAGGTGACGACGGTGACGTCGGGCGAGCGATTCTCGCTGGTGACCTGGATGCTGCGGCCCGACCACGCGCACCAGTGATTAGAGGGTGAACGGGGGCAAACCCGCCACTGACTGGACAGTATAGGACGGGACCGACACGGTTCGCATCGGCCCTGGCGCGCCCTGTCCCTGGCCTTTGGGAGGCGTTATCGTAAACGAGCATGACGAGCCGCACGTAACCGGTTCATACTCGGTCCTCCCAACATGCCTACCACGCTGCTGCATCGGTGGCTGCTGACCGCAGCCGTATTCGCCCTCGCCATCACCGGTATCGATGCGTCGAACTGGCCCGAGTGGCGCGGGCCCGGCCGCGACGGCCGCTCCGCGGAAACCGGCCTGCCCGAGAAGTGGTCACCGCAAGGCGAGAACCTCGCCTGGAAGGCGCCGTTTGGCAGCCGATCGTCGCCGGTGGCGTTCGGCAACCGCATTTACATCAACACGGTGGTGGGGGACCTGGGGCATACGCAGGAACGCCTGGCCGCGCTCGACGCCGACACCGGGAAGCTCGTGTGGGAGCGGCGGTTCAGCGTGTATCTCAGCGACGTGCCGCAGCATCGGGCGGCGTGGGCCTCCCCGGCCGTCGATCCGGCAACGGGGAACATCTACGTGTTCACCGTCGGTGCCCAGCTCTTCTGCATCTCGCCGGAGGGCAAGCCCCTGTGGGATCGTTCGCTGCCGGAGGACTTCGGGGCGGTGACGACCCACGGTGGCCGCACGACGTCGCCGATTATCGACGGCAATCTCGTCATCCTCAACACGCTCGTTCTCGCGTGGGGCGACCTCAACCGGCCGGGCAACCGCTACTTCGCCTTCGACACGCGGACGGGGCAGACGGTCTGGATCAGTTCCCCGCAGACGCGCCACTACGACACCAACTATTCCACCCCGATCGTGGTCGATCTGCCGGCCGGCCGCGCCATGATCGTCGGCGGTACTGACGGCGCGTACCACGCGCTGCGCGTGAACACCGGCGAAAAGATCTGGTCCGTCGAGGTGAGCAAGCGCGCCATCCTGAACAGCGCCATCGTTCGCGACCACGTCGCCTACATCACGCACGGCGAAGAGAACATGGACACCACGGACATGGGCATGATCGCCGCGGTCGATGCGACGAAGGCCGGGGCGCTGGCGGCGGAGGCGTTCAAGTGGAAGGTGCATGGGTTCCTGCCGACCTTCGCGTCGCCGGTGATGGATGACGAGCGGCTCTACAGCATCGACAACGGCGCCATCCTCGGCGCCTTCGACCTGAAGAGCGGCGGGCAGCTGTGGTCCAGGACGCTCGGCACGCTGCAGAAGGGATCGCCGGTGCTGGCGGATGGAAAGCTCTATGTGGGAACGGAGAACGGGAAGTTCTACATCCTGAGGCCCTCCGCGAAGAGCGCCGAGGTCCTCGACGAGGACGTGCTCGGCACGGCCGCGCAACCGGAGGCGATCGTGGCATCGCCGATCGTGGCCGATGGGCGCGTCTACGTGGCCTCGATGGACAACCTCTACGCGATTGGAAAGCGCACGGCGTCGCGGGCAACCGCCGCCGGTCGACCAGTGGCGCCGGCGCCGTCCACCAATCCGCCCGCCAGTGTGCAGGTCTTTCCGTATGACGCGCTCGTGGCGCCGGGCCGCACGCAGCCGTTCACGCTGCGCCTGTTCGACGGGCAAGGCGCCTTCATACGAGAGGAGCCCGCGTCGGCGGCGGCGTGGACGGTGGATCAGGTGAAGGGCGCGGTCGATGCAAAGGGCGTGTTCACGGCTGCGGACGGCAACTCCGCCGGATTCGTCAAGGCCTCTGTCGGCGAGATCACCGGGCAGGCGCGGGTGCGGGTGATCGCTCCGCTGCCGTGGAGCTTCGATTTCGAGAATCCTGGCGGCGAGGCGCCGCCGGCGTGGTGGGTCGGTGCGCCGACCAAGCTGGTACAACGCACCGTCGAAGGCGTCGGGAACGTGCTCGTTCGACCGCGCGACGAGACCGTGGGACGCCGCGCCAAGGTGGCGATCGGGCCCTCTGACTGGTCCGGCTATACCATCGAGATCGACGTGCGCGGACGCGAGCAGCGCCGGCAGCGCGGCGATGTCGGGCTCATCAACCAGCGGTATGGGCTGGTGCTGTTCGGCAACGGCCAGAAGCTCGAGCTGCATCCGTGGCAGGCGGCCGACGAGATGACCGTGCGCGTGCCATTCGCCTGGGACGCCGACACGTGGTATCGGATGAAATTGCGGGTGGACAACCAGCCGAACGGAGACACGCTGGTGCGCGGCAAGGTCTGGAAGACCGGGGAAGCCGAGCCGGAGCCCTGGACGATCGAGAAGGTCGACAGCATTCCCCATCGCGTCGGCAGCCCCGGCATCTACGGCGACGGCATCGCCGACGTGTACTTCGATAATCTCAAGGTGTATCGCAATCAGTAGCCCACAGCGCGGCTTCAACCCAGGACCCCTGATGCGCAAGTTCCTCACGCTCTTCTTCGTCGCCGCGGGTGCCGTGGCGCTCTCCGCCGACTGGCCCATGTGGGGCGGCACGCCGTCGCGCAACATGGTCTCGTCGATGACCGGCGCCCCCACCGAGTGGGATGTCAAGGTCGGCACCAACGTCAAATGGGTCGCCGATCTCGGATCGCAGTCGTATGGCAACCCCACCGTTGGCGGCGGTGTGGTCATCGTCGGCACCAATAACGAGCTGGCGCGCGATGGCCAGCAGGGTGGCGACCGCGGTGTGGTGATGGCGTTCCGCGAGGCCACGGGCGAGTTCCTGTGGCAGGCCACGTTCGAGAAGCTGTCGTCCGGCCGGGCCAACGACTGGCCCTTTCAGGGCATCGCCAGCTCGCCGCTGATCATCGAGGGGGTCGCCTACTTCGTCTCCAACAGAGGCCAGGTGATCGCCGCCGACCTGGAAGGCTTTCACGACAACGACAACGACGGCGCCTACAAGGAAGAGAAGCTGACCGGCAAGAACGATCCGGATTTCCTCTGGATCTTCGACATGATGGAAGAGGTCGGGTCGTTTCCGCACAACCTGTCCAACTCCTCCCCGGTGGCGTACGAGAACCTGTTGTTCGTGAGCACCTCCAATGGCCAGGACGAAAGTCACGTCAACATCCCCTCGCCCAAAGCTCCCGCAATCATCGCCATCGATCGGACCACCGGGAAGCTGGTGTGGGAAGACAACTCGGTGGAAGACCGCATCCTGCACGGCCAATGGTCCACGCCGTCGGTCGGTGACGTGGCCGGCGTGATGCAGGTGGTGCACGCCCAGGGCGACGGGTGGGTGCGGGGCTACGAGGCGCTCTCCGGCAAGAAGCTGTGGGAGTTCGACACCAATCCGAAGGACTCGGTCTGGCCGAAGACCCGCAACGAGGTCATCAGCACGCCAGTCATCTATGAGAACGTGGTCTACATCGCGAACGGGCAGGATCCGGAGCACGGTGAGGGCGTCGGTCACGCGTACGCCATCGATGCCACCAAGCGCGGGGACATCACCGAGAGCGGACGGCTGTGGCACTTCGACAAGATTCGCCGCTCGATCTCGACCGCCGCGATCAAGGACGGGTTGATTTACCTTGCGGATTTCAGCGGCTTCCTCCACTGCCTCGATGTCAAGACCGGCCAGCTGCATTGGACGCACGACATGTTCGCCGCCATCTGGGGCTCGCCGATGATCATCGACAACAAGGTGTATCTGGGAGACGAGGACGGTGACATGGTCGTCATCGAGCACAGCAAGACCTTGAAGGTGATCTCCGAGCAGAACATGGGGAGCGCGGTGTATTCGACGGTGGTACCCGCGAATGGTGCGCTGTTCGTGATGAACCGCAATCAGCTGTACGCGCTCCAGCAGGGGGCCAGGCTGCAGAAGAGCGCCGGGCAGTAACGTCCAGTGCCGTCGCGCCGCGCCTTTCTCCTCGCTCTTGCCGCCGCCGGCCTGGCACCGCGGGCGCGGGCCCGCGCGCAGGGGCTGGTCCGGGCGCCGGCCGATGCCTGGCCGCAGTTCCGAGGCACCCCGTCGCTCACCGGCGTGTCGGCGACCAGCATCGCCGAGCAGCCCAAGCTGGCGTGGACCTGGGAGGGCGGGGATATCTTCGACTCGAGCGCGGCGATCGTAGACGGTGTGGTCTACATCGGCGCCGGCACCGGCGAGTTGCTCGCGATCGGTCTCGGGGACGGCAAGCTCCGCTGGCGCTACAAGGCGGGCGAATCGATCGGCGAATCGTCGCCGGCCGTCGCCGGCGGCCGGGTGTTCATCGGCGATCTGGAAGGCGTCGTGCACGCCGTCACGGCCGCGGACGGCAAGGCCGCGTGGACCTTCAAGACCAGGTCCGAGATCAAGTCCTCACCGGTCGTCGTCGGTGACACGGTGTTGATCGGTTCCTACGATGGCTCGCTGTATGGACTGAACGCCGCCGACGGCACGTCCCGCTGGTCGTTCGCCACCGACAACTACGTGCATGGGGTGCCGTGCGTCGTGAACGGCGTCGCGCACTTCGCCGGCTGCGACGAGGTGTTCCATGCGGTGCGCGTCAGCGACGGCAAGGAAGCGTTCCAGACCTCGGCCACCGCCTACACCGGCGCCTCGGTGGCGATGCTGAACAACGTCGCGTATTTCGGCACCTTCGACAATCAGGTGATCGCGCTGGACCTGGAGAAGAAAGCCGTCAAGTGGCGCTACGAGCACCCGGATCGCAAGTTCCCGTTCTACTCGTCGGCCGCACTCGCGGACGGCGTGATGGTGCTCGGGGGGCGCGACCGCATGGTCCACGGGCTCGACCTGGCGACCGGGAAGGCGAAGTGGACCTACATGACCCGCGCACGCGTCGATTCGTCACCGGCGATTGCCGGCCCGCGCGCGTTTGTCGGCTCGAGTGACGGACGGGTCTACGGCCTCGACCTGGCCAGCGGCAAGGTCGTCTGGGAGCACGAGGACGGCGCCGCCATGACCAGCTCGCCGTCGCTGGCCGCGGGGCGCCTGGTCATCGCCACGACCGAAGGGCGGGTGCTCTGCTTCGCGTGAGGTAGCGCGCGAGGGCGCGAAATCTCTTGATTTCGAGACGTGATGAGCTTGCGACCTCGATCTGACGATCTGTCGATCTTGAGATCGATCTTCAGGTCACCGGGTTACCGTATCTCGAGTTATCCCTACTTGAACTCCACCGACACTGTTGGCCCGTCGATCTTGATGCCCTTCACGTCCTTCAGATAGGGCTTCACTTCCGACAGCGAGGCGCCCACCCCGATCTTGCCCTGGAGGGCCTTCAGCTTCTCCTGATCGGCGAACAACAGGCCCAGGTCCATTTCCATCAGGGTCACTTTCGAGCCGCTGACGTACTCGGCGTTGGTGTTGACGATCGAGCCCAGCACTTCCAGGTCGATGTTCACCTTGAAGCCGTCCAGCATGGTCTTCACCATGTTCATCACGGTGGGGTCCGACATGTCGGGACCACCCTGCGGCTTGTCCGTCGTACCGGCGCCCGCGCCCGGCTTGTCGTTGAATTGCACGGTCAGCGTCGAGGTGCCGCCGCTGTTCTTGACCAGCGTGAACTTGACGGGGTTCTCGGGAGCCTGCGGCGGGGCGGCCATCAGGCCATCGCTGCTGCCGGCACTCGGGCCCGGGTCCTGGCTGATCTGGACCAGGTTGATGTCGTCGAACGCGAAGATCGCTTTCGAGCCTTCAAACGTGCCTGCCTTCGCCGGTTCGGCGGAAACCAGGCGCACGCCCTTGCCCATGCGCTCGGCGGTCCGTTTGAGATCGGCCTCGTTGACGCCAGTGCCTGTCGACGCCGGCTGGGTCATGCCCGGCATCATGGCCTTCATGGCGCCCGTGTTCACGAGCGTGGTCTGTTCGACGGTGCCGCTGCCGTCAGGCTTCACCTTGATCAAGGTGGCACTGTTGATACAGGCGGTGAGCGTAGCCGAGGCTGCGATCAGCAGCAGGGCGCGGAGCGTGCGCATGTAACCTCCAGAGTCAGGGCGCGTGGTCGTTCCCATCATACCTATACTGATGTGATGCGTAAGGACGGCGCGGGGCGAACAGCGCTGGTTACCGGCGCATCGGCGGGCATCGGTCGCGCCTTTGCCGATGTGCTGGCGGCGCAGGGCTACCACCTGGTGCTGGTGGCGCGTCGTCGGGACCGGCTCGAGGCGGCGGCCACTCAACTCCGCGATACACACGGCGTGGAGGTGGACACCATCACCGTGGACCTGGCGGCTCCGTCTGCGGCTGCGGCGCTGGAAGTGGAGCTCGGACGGCGCGGGTTGCGGGTGGACCTCCTCGTCAACAATGCCGGTTACGGCGTGCCTGGCCGCTACGAGCAGACGCCCTGGCCGCGTCACGAGGCCAGCCTGCGCGTGATGGTCGTCGCCGTGTGCGAGCTCACGCATCGGCTGCTGCCTTCGATGATCGATCGGCGCTGGGGCCGGATCATCAATATCGCCTCGCTGGCAGGCCATCTTCCCGCGCCCGCCGGCCACACGCTCTATGCCGCGACAAAGGCCTTTCTCATCCGATTCTCGGAATCACTCCACGCCGAGCACGTCGCGGACGGCGTGCATACCTGCGCAGTCTGCCCGGGCTTCACCTACAGCGAGTTCCACGACCTCACGGGCACGCGCGACAAGGTCAGCCAGATGCCGAAGGCGCTGTGGATGGACGCGGAGCTGGTCGCGGAGCAGGGGTATGCCGCCGTCATGGCGGCCCGTCCGGTGTTCATCAACGGCCGGGTGAACCGGACCATCGCCTGGCTGGCCCGGGTGATGCCGCAAGGCGTGGTCCGGCGCGTCGTGGCCGGCAGCGGGAAGCGGTTTCGGACGACGGACTAGGGATCTCCGGGTCGTGGGTCGTGCCGGCATTGCCGAACTTCGCCTGCGGCTCTCCGTCTAAAGGGCGGGGAGGACGCATGTTCAAGGACATTGCCTACGCGCTTCGGTGGCTGCGGCGCAGCCCTGGCTTCACCGCCGTCGCGGTGCTGTCCATTGGTCTGGGCGTGGGCGTCAACACCGCGATGTTCTCGCTCGTGGACTCCCTGTTGTTCAAGCCACTGCCGGTCGCCGATCCCGGCAGTCTCGTGGATCTCTTCACCTCGAGCAGCGACGGTGACGAATTCGCCACATCGTCGTTTCCGGATTTCACCGACATCAAGGCGCAGAACGACGTCTTTGCCGACATCACGGGCTACAGTCCGATCTTCGCGCCGCTGGCGCTCGGCGAACGATCGCGGCTGATCGTGGGGCAAGCCGTCACCGGCAATCACTTCGCGCTGCTCGGCGTCCCGGCCCACATCGGCCGCACGCTGCTGCCGTCGGACGACGATGCGGCGGCGAGCCGCGTGGTGATGATCTCGCACCGGATGTGGCAGTCGGAGTTCGGCGCGAGTCCTACTGTATTGGGCCAGACTCTGACGCTGCGAGGCCTGCCCTACGCCGTCGTCGGCGTGGCGCCGCCGCACTTCAGGGGTGTCGTGCCGTTGGTGGCCCCTGAGCTGTGGCTCCCCATGGCCCACATCGCCGAAGTGGAGCCGTTTGGCATCACCGACGTCGTCCCGGGGCCAGGCCGCACGCAGCTCGAACGCCGTGGGATGCGCTGGATGTTCGCCAAGGGCCGGCTGAAACCAGGCGTGACCGCGGAGCAGGCGGAGGCGAACGTCGCGGTCATCGGACGGCAGCTCGCGGAGGCCCACCCGCAGACGAACAAGGACCGTCGCTTCGCGGCGATCCCGACCGCGGAGGTACGGCTCCTGGTCCCGCAGGCGAGTGGCGTGATGTCGATGGGAGCCGCCGGTGTGATGTCGGTCGTCGGGCTGGTGCTGCTCATCGCGTGCGCGAACGTCGCCGGCATGCTGCTGGCGCGTGCCTCGGCCCGTCGCCGCGAGATCGGCGTGCGGCTCGCCATTGGCGCCAGCCGGAGTCGGTTGCTGCGGCAGCTGCTGGTCGAAGGCCTGGTGCTCGGCCTTCTGGGCGCGCTCGCGGCGGTCGGCTGCGCGTGGATCGTAATCCGATCGCTGCTCGCCATCCGGCTGCCCTTGCCCGTAGAGATCTCACTGGACCTCGGCATCGACTGGCGGGTGATGGCGTTTGCGATCGCCGCCGCCGGAGCGACGGGCGTGCTCGCCAGCTTGTTGCCCGCGTGGAAGGCGTCCTCCCCAAATCTCGTTGCCGATCTGCGCGGCGATGCACCGGTCGCCAAAGTAGGCGCGCGCCGCTTTGCCCTGCGCGATGCCCTGGTAGTGACGCAGATGGCCTTCACCGCTGTGCTGCTGGTGGTGGCCGGGCTGCTGCTGCGAAGCCTCGCTGAATCACAGCGCGCCGATGTCGGGTTCGCCACCGAGGGGCTGGCGATGATCTCGTTCGACACCGACATGGTCCGCTACACGCCCGAGCGCGGCGTCCAGTTCTGGACGGCGGCGCTCGACCGCGTGCGCGCCATGCCCGATGTAGTTTCTGCCGCGACCGCCGCGCCGACGGCGCCGTTCGACTTCAACTTCAATCAGCAGGAACTCCGCGTGGACAATCGCACCTACGCCGAAGGACAGCGCGGCGACACCATCGAGAACGTATCGATCTCCGAGGGCTATGTGTCGACGCTGGGCTTGCGTGTGATCGACGGTCGTGATCTCGACCTCACCGACCGCGTCGGTGCCCAGCCGGTGGCCTTGATCAACGAGACGATGGCGCGGCGCTATTGGCCCGGCGAAAGCGCCGTGGGCCATACTTTCGCAGTCGCCACGACGGGCATCCAGTACCGGGTGGCGGGGGTGGTCTCCAACCACAAGATGCACGGTGTCCTCGAACGGCCCGCGCCGCTGGTCTACTTCGCCGCGGCGCAGCGGCCGACCCGCTACAACCACTTGCTGGCTCGCACGAATGGTGACGCCGGTGAGTTGCTGGCGCGGATCCGTCGCGCGCTGCTGACACTGGAGCCGGGGCTCGTCTTCATGGGCAACTCGACGATGGAGCAGAATCTGGCGCTCAGCTTGATGCCTGC
>Ga0190275_10001578_pt1 | contig 16842 bp, 14 predicted proteins | sample Popmic550T_FD_133745 | JGI IMG/M metagenome (GOLD analysis project Ga0190275, IMG submission 133745) | Populus adjacent soil microbial communities from riparian zone of Yellowstone River, Montana, USA - 550 T | ecosystem: Environmental > Terrestrial > Soil > Riparian zone > Trees stand | place...
CCGGGTGCCCCGCCCAGCACGTCCACGCAGATGCCGGAGTCGTCAGCGAGCGCCGGGAGCCCGGTGTGCGCGGCCGCGGCGCGCGCCTTGATGAGCGCATTCTCGGCGAACGTCACACCGTCCTCGATCGGCTCGGGTCCGTCGTACCCGACGACCTCGAAGTCGGGCCGGGTCGCGGCGACGATCGCGCCGAACTCCTCAATCTTGTGCGCGTTATGGGTGGCCAGCACGACTTTCCGGCGTTCTCCCGCCGGATCGGAGGAGTTGCGCAGGTCGATCATCCCTCCGCCAGCGCGGCGGCCTGCAGGTCGCGCAGGTCGGCGCAGCCGGCGACGCCGAGCTCGAGCAGGGCGTCGAGCTCGCGCTTGTCGAACGGTGCGCCCTCGGCGGTGCCCTGCACCTCGACGAAGAGCCCGCGGCCGGTGACGACGATGTTCATGTCGGTCTCGGCGCGCACGTCCTCGACGTACGCGAGGTCGAGCATGGGCTCGCCATCGATGATCCCGACCGACACGGCGGAGACGGAGTCGATCAACGGCGTGGCCTTCTGGCCGATGAACTTCTTCGCGCGACCCCACTCGATCGCGTCGGCGAGCGCGACGTAGGCTCCGGTGATCGCGGCGGTGCGCGTGCCGCCGTCGGCCTGCAGCACGTCGCAGTCGATCACGATCGTGTTCTCGCCGAGGCCTTTCGTGTCCACCACCGCGCGCAGCGCGCGGCCGATCAGACGCGAGATCTCGTGCGTGCGGCCGCCGACCTTGCCCTTGATGGACTCGCGGTCGTTCCGGCTGTTCGTCGCGCGCGGCAGCATCGCGTATTCGGCGGTCACCCACCCCTTGCCCTTGCCGGTGAGCCAGCGCGGAACCCCATTGGTGAACGACGCGGTGCACAGCACCTTGGTGCCGCCGAACGAGATGAGCGCCGAGCCCTCGGCGTGCGCGCTCCAGCCGCGCTCGATCGTGATGGGGCGCAGCTGATCGAGCGTGCGGCCGTCCTTCCGGATGGTGTCTGTCATCGGGTTCCTTCTCTGAGCGTATGGACCGCTCCGCTGTCGCGAAGCGTCCATGCCGGGCGGGGTCAGGGGCGGTTGGCGACAGGGGAACGGACCCCGGACGGCGGATGCGGCAGGTCGATCGCGCCGGTCTGGACGAGCTGCACCTCGGTGACCTCGCGACCCATCAGGCGGTGCGCGAGGCGGAGGAACTCGTCGGCGGATGCGCCGGTCGCTTCGTAGATGTGGCGAGGTGAGGCGTCCGGCCCGGCGAGGAGGTCGCGGCTCACGAGCTGGCGGTAGACGTCCTTCGCGGTCTCGGTGTCGCTGGAGACGAGCGAGACGTCCGAACCCATGACGTAGCTGATCGCTCCCTCGAGGAACGGGTAGTGCGTGCAGCCGAGCACGAGCGTGTCGACCCCGGCGTGGCGCAGGGGCGCGAGGTACTCCTCGGCGACGGCCAGCACCTCGCCCGACTCGGTGACTCCCGCCTCGACGAACTCGACGAATCGGGGGCACGCTTCGGCGAACACCGTGAGCCGCTCGTTGACCTCGAGCATGTCCTGGTACGCGCCCGAGCCGATGGTGCCGGCCGTGCCGATCACGCCGATCCGTCCGTTGCGGGTGGTGGACATGGCCGTGCGCACGGCAGGGCCGATGACCTCGACGACGGGCACCGCATAGCGCTCCCGCGCGTCGCGCAGCATCGCGGCCGAAGCGGTGTTGCAGGCGATCACGAGCATCTTCACGCCCTGGTCGACGAGAGTGTCGAGGATCTCGAGCGCGTACCGCCGCACATCGGCGATGGGCTTCGGCCCGTACGGCGAGCGAGCCGTGTCGCCGATGTAGAGCAGCGACTCCCGTGGCAGCTGCGCCGAGATCGCCCGGGCGACGGTGAGCCCGCCGACCCCGGAGTCGAAGATGCCGATCGGCGCGTCATTCACGATGGTCCAGCCTACCCGTCGGGTCCGGGAGGTCGTTCGCGAGCGCCGATCCCCGTGGCGGAAGCGAACGCCTCGCGTGGCCCCGATGAGTGGTCCCGCCTCACTAGGCTGACCGCATGGCCGAGCGCAGCACAGCCCTCCTGACCGACCGCTACGAGCTCACGATGCTCGACGCCGCTCTGCGCGATGGCACGGCGCAGCGACGATGCGTCTTCGAGCTGTTCGGCAGGCGCCTGTCCGCGGGTCGCCGCTTCGGCGTCGTGGCCGGCACGGGGCGCCTGCTCTCACTGATCAAGGACTTCCGGTTCGGCGACGACGAACTGCGGTTCCTGCGCGATCACAGGGTGGTGGATGCCGCGACGATCGAGTTCCTCGCCGACTACCGTTTCACCGGTTCGATCACCGGCTACCGGGAGGGCGAGTTGTATTTCCCCGGGTCGCCCGTCCTGACGGTCGAGGGCACCTTCGCCGAGGCCGTGGTGCTGGAGACGCTCGCGCTGAGCGTCCTGAACCACGACTCGGCGATCGCGACCGCCGCCGCCCGCATGAGCATCGCAGCCGGCGACCGGCCTCTGTCGGAGATGGGCTCGAGGCGCGCAGCGGAGGAATCCGCCGTCGCCTGCGCGCGCGCGGCGTACATCGTCGGCTTCGGCGCGACCAGCAACCTGGAGGCGGGCCGGCGCTGGGGCATCCCGACCATGGGCACCGCGGCACACGCGTGGACGCTCCTGCACGACACCGAAGAGGACGCCTTCCGCTCGCAGGTCGACGCGCTCGGGGTGAACACGACACTGCTGATCGACACGTACGACATCCGTCAGGGAGTCGAGACGGCCGTCCGCGTCGCCGGCACGGAGCTCGGCGGAGTGCGCATCGACTCCGGTGACCTTCCGACCATGGCGGCCCAGGTGCGCGAGCAGCTCGACGGGCTCGGTGCCACGCGCACGAAGATCACGGTGACCAGCGACCTCGACGAGTTCGCGATCGCGGCACTGGCGGCATCCCCCGTCGACGCGTACGGGGTCGGAACCTCGGTCGTGACCGGATCCGGCACCCCGACCGCCGGCATGGTCTACAAGCTCGTCGCACGCCAGGCGGCCGACGGCGCGTGGGTCGGGGTCGCCAAGGCGTCGACGGACAAGGCCTCCAAGGGTGGCCGGAAGGCGGCGTTCCGCACCCTCGAACAGGGTGTCGCGACATCCGAGCTCATCGCGGTGTCGGATGGATTCGAGCAGATCGACACGCCCGACGAGCATCCCGACGCGCGAGCGCTGCATGTCGCCCTGGTCGTCAAGGGCGAGGCGGATGCCGCGTTCGAAGGTTCCGCAGGCGTCAAGGCCTCGCGCGTGCACCATGCACGGGCGCGTGGAGAGCTGCCGGTTCAGGCGCTGGCACTGAGTCGGTCAGACCCGGCCATACCCACCGTCTACATCGAAGTCCAGGAGGACGCGCAGACCGCGAGGGGTGCGCGAGGTGTGGGTGCTCAGCCGACCAGGGACTCGTAGATCTCTTTGCATGTCGGGCACACCGGGAACTTCTCCGGGTCGCGCCCGGGCGTCCACTTCTTGCCGCACAGCGCGCGGACCGGTTTGCCCGTGATCGCAGACTCGAGGATCTTCTCCTTCTTCACGTAGTGCGAGAAGCGCTCGTGATCGCCGGGCTCGAGGTTCTCTTCCCGGATGAGCTCTTCGAGTTCTCGATCGAGCGTGGCGATTCCGCCCTGATCCGGGCTGTCGAGGGGGGTGCTCATGGTCAGCCAGTGTATCGCGCGCTCACGGACCACGGGCAGGATGCCGCCAGTCGGGTGGGTCCGGTCAGACCGATTCGGCGAACTCCATGAGCCGCCCGCCGCGCCGCTCGAACACGACCGACCCGATGGCGATTCCGCTGATGAACACCGTCACGCCGACCGCCAGACCGCCCCACAGCGCCATGGTCGCCGCATCGATGTCGCCCGTCAGCGCCAGCCATCCCCACCACAGCGCAGGCGCGCTGAGCACGACGGCACCGACCATCACCATGCCCTGGGAGATCGCCCCGCTCGCACTCGTGCGCTGCGGCTGCTGGAACGGGCTCTCACCCGGGCGCGAGACGGCGTACGGGGAGGCGACCGACGAGATGCTCGACAGGCCGAGACCGGTGAGGAACAAGGACGCGCTCACACCCACCATCGCCGGAAGAAGCGCCCAGCGCCCGTGCAGGAAGATCGACACCGGAATCATCAGCGCCAGGATCGGAAGGCCGATCAGCAGAATCGGCACCAGCCTGCCGATTCGGTCGGAGAAACCGCGCACGCCGCTGGCGATGTGCATCCAGACGGCGGTCGAGTCATAGGCGAGGTCGTTGTGCGGCAGCCACCCGAGGAACAGTGCCACGATCGGCACCGGAACCAGCGCCACGATCTCCAGAGGAACGCCGGCGATCAGCAGCGGCACGGATGTCAGCAAAGCCGCGACGGGGATCACGAAGATGTTCACCAGGTACCGGCGGTCGCGAAGCCAGTACACGAGGCTGCGCGCGGCAACAGCACCGCCGGGGGTTCCCGGAGCGACGGCGAACCAGCCCAGGCCGCCCCGCTCGCGCACGGGGACAGGACGCTCGGTCCTCGACAAGAGCCGGCGTACGAGCAGCCACCACGCGAGGCCGAGACCGACGAGCGTGGCGAGCGCGATCAGCAGCACCGACGTGGGTGACTCGGGACTGCCCTGCGCGACGCGTCCCGGGAATGCCCACGCAGCTCCGAGCGGCGTGTGCGAGAGCGCCGAGACCGCTTCGGCGAGCTGCGTCGGCAGCTGCCCGCCCCACTCCAGCGAGGCGAAGAACACGCCGACCGGCACCACCACGACGAGGATCGCGAGCGCGAACAGGCCAGACAGCTCCCGCGAGCGACGCTCGCGCAGGAACAGCGCCGTGAGCGCCATGCACACGTGGGCCAGCAGCACGCACGTCGCGAGTCCGAGGAACACGCCGACCGCCCCCGCCGCCCAGGGCACGCCGTGCTCCGCCCAGACGATCGCGGTGCACACGGAAACCGCGAGCAGCGCGAGGGTGGGAACGCTGAGGAATGCGGCGACCGCCAGCACCGCGGCCAGGCGCCCGCTCGGCAGGCCCAGCACGACGAACCTCCGCGGATCGAGCGGGTCGGTCGCACCCGCGATGAGCGGCGCCAGCGCGAACCCGAGGGTGACGGCCGAACCGCCGAGCACGATGACGGCCAGCACCACGTCGGTCTCGGCATCCCGCAGCGTCAGCAGCGCCCAGCACGCGGTGGTCGTCGCACCGACGAGGAGGATGAGACCGAGGATCGTGCGGCGCACGTGACCCGCGTCTCCGCGCACGGCACCCAGCAGAAGGGCGATCCTCAGTCGGAGAACGTGTGCAGCCACTCCAGGCCCTCCACGTCGCTGAGTCCGCCCGCGAGTTCGATGAAGCGCTGCTCGAGGGTGAGCTCGCCGCGCACCTCGTCGATGGTCCCCTCTGCCAGAACCTGACCCGCGACGATCACCGCGACGCGGGAGCACACCCGTTCGACGAGGTCCATGCCGTGGCTGGAGAGGATGACCGTGCCGCCGTGTGAGACGTAGGTCTTCAAGATGTCGAGGATGATGGCGCTCGAGACCGGATCGACCGATTCGAAGGGCTCGTCGAGCACGAGCAATCGCGGTGAGTGGATCATCGCGCCGGCGAGCATGACCTTCTTCGTCATGCCGGCCGAGTAGTCCGACACCGCGCGTCCGAGCGCATCCGACAGATCGAACGCGCGTGCGAGATCCTTCGTGCGGCTCTCGACGACGGCTGAAGGCAGACCGCGCAGCACGCCGTAGTAGTGCAGGAGCTGGCGGCCGGTGAGGCGGTCGAAGGTGCGGAGCCGGTCGGGCAGCACGCCCATCTGACGCTTCGCGCCGAGGGGATCGGATGCCGCATCCACGCCGTTCACGCGGATCGCGCCCCGATCCGGCCGGAGCAGGCCGGCGATCATCGACAGCGTGGTGGTCTTCCCCGCGCCGTTGGGGCCCACCAGCCCGTAGAAGATGCCCGCGGGCACGGTGAGGTCGATGCCGTCCACCGCACGCGTCTCGCCGAACGCCTTGGTGATGCCCTTGACGACGAGCGCGTCCGCGCCCGTGTCGACGGATGCCGCGACGAGGACGTCCGGCCCGAACTCCTCGGCGGGCGGAGCATCGGCGCGGGGCGCGGAGAGCGCGGGCTCGGCGGGGCGGTCGGGCGAGGGCACGTCGAGTGTGCGATCGTCGGCCTCCGGCTCAGCGGGAACCGTCGCGGGGAGGGGAGCGACGACGGCGGACGCGGGCTCCGCGACGAGGTGGGGCGCCGACTCGAGAATCGGCTCCGGCTCTGGTTCGAGAGCTGGTTCCGAGGATGGGTCGAAAGCCGGCGCGAGAGCCGGCTCGGCATCCCGGACGAGCTCCGGTGACGTTTCCACGACGGCCGATTCTGCGGCGGCAGTCGGCTCCGGAACGAAAGCCTGCGCGGGGGGGAGGGCGATGTCTTCGACGGGAGGCAGAGGCGGCTTGGGGGGAATCACCAGCTCGGGCGGCAGCGGCGGCGGCGGGCCCGGAGTGGGTGCCACCTTCGCGCGTTTCGCCTTGGCGGGACGCTTCGGGGCGCGAGCCGTGGCTGCGGCATCCGCCCCGGCGATCGCCTCCGCAGCGACCACCTCTGCAGGCGTCTCCGGCTTCGGCGGCAGCGAGCGCATCGGCGAACCAGTGCGCCGCGCGCCACCCCGATCGCCATCCGGCAGGTCCGGATGTGCGTCTTCAGGCATGGGCAGCGAGGCTGTCACCGATACAACCTACCAAGCGTCTCTCGGAGCGTCGCAATGCGCGACGTGGGTCGAAACAGCCACGTTATGTCACGAATCGACAACGGCAGCCCCGTATCATGCGGCTTCACAGGTGCCCTCGCTACCATGAATCAGGCACGAGGGAGTGTCGCGTCGGTGAACCGACAGTGAAGACACTCATCCCAGGAGCACATTTTGACCCTTCAGACCGTGATTCTCGCAGCCGGAATGGGCTCGCGGCTCGGCCGCAGCCTGCCGAAACCGCTGACCGAACTCAGCGACGGACGCAGCATCATGCGCCAGCAGCACGACAACATCCGTGCTGCTTTCGGCACGGACGCACGCATCACGACCGTCGTCGGGTACAAGGCCGAGGCCATCGTCGAGGCGTTCCCCCAGGTCGATTACGTCTACAACGATCGGTACGACCAGACGAACACGTCGAAAAGCCTCCTGCGCGCCCTGGCGAAGAGCGGCAAGGGAGGCGTGCTGTGGATGAACGGCGACGTGGTGTTCGACCCGCGCGTTCTGGGCCGCGCCATCGCGCTCATAGAGCGCGACCAGTCGTTCGTCACCGTCAACACGTCCAAGGTGAGCGACGAAGAGGTGAAGTACACGGTCACCGCCGAGGGCTTCATCAAGGAGCTCTCCAAGACCGTCGAAGGCGGCATCGGCGAAGCGGTCGGCATCAACTACATCTCCAGCGCCGACAAGCAGGCGTTCATCCGCCAGCTGTCCCGAGTGGACGACCAGGACTACTTCGAGCGCGGCCTCGAGCTCGCCATCGCCGAAGACCTCCTGCGTCTCGAGCCGCTCGACATCTCCGACCTGTACGCCGTCGAGATCGACTTCGCCGAAGACCTCGAGCGCGCGAACCTCTTCGTCTGACGCCGACCGGCCGGGTGTTGTCAAGCCCGGCGTCCGCTCAGAGCGCGCGCATAGGATCGGCCTGTGATGGCCGACAAGGTGCACCGCATCCACTCCCTCTCCGAAGACGCTCCGTGGACGGGAGGACTTCCGCCTGCCGGTTCGGATGAGCACCCGTACATCATCCGCATGCTCGATCGGGTTCTTGCGATCCAGCGGCCCGTCGTCGTCGCGCATCTGCGCAGCATCCGTCTGCGTCATCCGAACGCGACCACCGTGGAGATCGTCCGCATCCTGGAGCGTCGGTATCTCGCTGCTGTGACCACGGGCGGCGCAGCGGTCGGCGCGACTGCGGTGGTGCCGGGCATCACGACCGGTGTCACGCTGGCTCTCAGCGGCGTGGAGACGGTGGGGTTTCTGGAGGCGACCACGCTGTTCGCCCAGTCCGTGGCCGAGGTGCACGGCATCCCGGTCGCCGATCCCGAGCGTGCGCGCGCGCTCGTGCTGACGCTCATGCTCGGCAAGGAGGGCGTCGACCTCGTCTCGCAGCTGGCCGGCCAGGCGACCGGCAAGGGCGTCACGCGGGATCGCTACTGGGGTGAGCTGGTGACCAAGACCATCCCGCGGGCCGCGCTCGGACCGATCGTCGATCGGCTCAAGAGGATGTTCGTGCGCTCGTTCGCCGCGCGCGGCGGTGCGTCGTTCCTCGGCAAGGCGCTGCCGTTCGGCATCGGAGCGGCCGTCGGCGGGGCCGGCAACAACATCCTCGGACGCCGGGTGCTCGTCGGATCGCGCCGGGCGTTCGGCCTTCCCCCGCTCGATCTGCCGGCCGAACTCGAGCCGCGGCCGGACACACTCCGGCTCGAGCACGCCGCGACCCGAGGCATCCGTCGGGCGAGCGGTGCGATCGCCGGGGGTCTCACCCGCGGCGTCTCCGCGGTCGGCTCGGCCGGACGCAGGGTCGGCGGAGCGGTCACGCCGCGCAAGCGCAAGGCGATCGAACAGCGGGATGCCTCGACGGCCGACGACCCGCTCGATGTCGGCCTCTCCGACGACTGAATCGTCGGAGCGCGCGACGAGTGCACAATGGTGACATGGGTCAGTTCACCACGCGTCCTGAAGAGCCCACCGAGTGGGCCGGGCTCCCGTCCGAGCCCCTGGAGTCCCGACCGGCTGCAGAGTCCCTCGCCGCTCCGATCGAGTCCGCCGACCCGCTCGCATTCCTCGGCGGGCTCATCGAATCGGTCGTGATCCCGCTGGCACCTCCCGTGGAGATCGAGCCTCCCCCAGAGCCCGCTGAGAGCGACCCGCCCGGTTAATCGCCCGCGACACCGAACTGCAAGCGTTTCCATCCGTCCGCGGCAGGCGGGCACGACCGGGCATAATCGGGGTATGGACAGCACGCTGGCGTGCCTTGCGGCATGGATGCCCCGGCAGCGGTGGTACGCCGCGAAAGGGCGACCCCCGAGCCTGCGCCTGGTCGCCTGGTGGGAGCCGCCTGTGGATCCCGGAGCTCCCGCCGACCACGGCGGCGCAGCGCCGGAGGGTCACGACGCACGAGTGCGCACGTTCCTCGTCGCCGACGAGGGCGCATTGCCCGCTGTGCTCTACCAGATCCCCGTCGTGTCGCGAGCGACGACGAGCGTGGATGCATCCCCCGACCACATCATCGGCAGTCCCGAGCCTGGCACGACGTTCATCGACGGCCCCTTCGATCCGGCGTACACCGCGGCACTGCTGACCATGGTGACCGAGGGCGGACAGGGGGGCGGGCCGCGCGCCGTCGCGACCGGGCATCCGACTCGCGCCGTGCCGACCGATGCACCGCGCACCGCGACCGTGCTGGCCGGCGAGCAGTCCAACACGTCGCTGATCTACCGCTCGGGCGACGGGGCGATGCCGATCATCTGCAAGGTCTTCCGGCAGCTGCATCCCGGGCTGAACCCCGACATCGAGCTCCAGACGGCGCTCGCCGACGCGGGCTCGCCGCACGTGCCGCTCGCGATCGGATCGATCGAAGGCGCCTGGCCGGACCTGGCCACCGCGCACGGCACGGTCACCGGGTCGCTCGCCTTCGCACAGGAGTTCCTGCCCGGAGTCGAAGACGCCTGGCGCGTCGCGCTGCACGCCGCCGCCCGCGGCGAGGACTTCCGCGAGCGGGCGCATGCGCTCGGCGCCGCGACCGCCGATGTGCACCTGTCGCTGGCGGGCCTGTTCCCCACGCGGGAGACCCAGGCCGCCGACCGCGAGGCGACAGCGGCCACATGGCACCGGCGCTTGGCGATCGCGATCGCGGAGGTGCCCGCCATCGCCGAACGCCGCGAGGCGATCGAGGCGGTCTACGCGCGCGCACTCGAGGTCGACTGGCCGCCGCTCCAGCGCATCCACGGTGACTACCACCTCGGGCAGGTGCTCCTCGTTCCCGGCCGGGGGTGGGTGCTGCTGGACTTCGAGGGCGAGCCGTTGCGGCCGATGTCGGAACGCGTGGGCTCGGATGTTCCGCTGCGCGACGTCGCAGGGATGCTGCGGTCGTTCGACTACGTCGCGGGTTCCATCCGCCTCGATCACCCCGACCGCTCCCCCGAAGCGGTGCGGGACTGGGCGAGGGGCGCGCGCCGCTCGTTCGTGGAGGGCTACGCGGGCACGGCCGGTGCCGAACCGGACGTCGGCAGCGCTCTGCTGGCGGCGCTCGAGCTCGACAAGGCCGTGTACGAGGCGATCTACGAGTCGCGCAACCGTCCGACGTGGGTCACGATCCCCCTGCGGGCCATCGCCCGCCTCGTGGAGAAGTCGGCAGCCGTCTCGTAGGGTCAGTCGTCGAGTTCGGCCTCTTCGGGCTCGGAGTCCTCGTCGTCGTCCTCCTCCGAGGTCTGCCGGTGCCAGGACTCCCACGAGTCCATGAGCCCCGCGATCGCGGCGTGGAAGCGCTGCGTCGCGGCGCCGGGTGCGGTGTCGCCGAAGTAATGGGCGACCCATTCCTCCAAGCGCGCGACGGCATCGGCATCGCCCAGCATGCGGTCTATCTCGGCGACGATCGCGCCGGCATCGGCCGCGGCGAGCCATTCGCACGCCGACAGGTACCCGTGCGTGTCGATGGCGGCCTCGGGGTCTGCCGGTCGCGTGACCAGAAGCGGCCGATCGGCGGCGAGCCGGTCGTAGACCATCGCCGAGATGTCGGCGATCGCGACATCGGCGGCCGCAAGCTGCCATCCGAGGTCGGGACCATCGTCGAAGACGTGGTGGGATGCCGGGTCGTCGGCGTTCGCCGCGGCCAGAGCCGCGATGATGCGCCGGTTCGCCGCCCCGTATTCGGGGTATACGACGCCCGAACGCGGATGCGGACGATAGATCAGCCGGTGGCGACCGGTGGCCAGAAGGGCGGTCACCAGAGCCTCGCCGTGCGACACGATCGAGCCGTAGTGCGCGGAAGGCCGGTCGCCCTCCCACGTCGGGGCGTAGAGGACGACGATGCGCTCGTCGGGCGTGTACGGGAGCACGCCCGAATAGTGGTCTGCCTGCGGACGCCCGATCTCGATCGTGCGTCGATCGAGGTCGTAGTCCCACAGCACCCTGCCGAGCCGCTCGCGGGCCGCGGGTCCGGCGATGAAGGCGAAGTCGTAGGCCTTGTACTGGTTCGTGGTCATGTACATCTTGTCGGACTCGCCGTGGTTGATGAACACGTGCCAGCGGCGGCCGTAGCGGAACATCTGGAAGTTGCGCGTGTTCTGGTTCACATACAGCACCACCCGGATGTCCTGCGCGGCGATGAAGCGCTCGAGGTCGCGGACGGTCGGCACGAAGGCGACCGGCGGCGAGTCCTCCGCCAGCAGCGCGCGCGCACCCGTCGCATTGCGGCTCAGCACGACGACGGGCCAGGTTTTCGCGAGCTCCGCGAGCGGCTTGTACCACTGGCGGATCTGGTACATGTTCACCGCCCCGTCGGCGAAGTAGACCGCCACCCGGTAGTGACGAAGGGGGTGCAGGGGCATCTCGGCGAGGGTGCGGCGCACGTCGCCGACGGCGGCCCGGCCGACGACGGCCTTGCGCAGCAGCGCCGCCGCCTTCTTGGCATCCGAGACGAGACCCACGCCTTCAGGATACCGACGGGCGTGCGTGACATGATCGACGGGTGCATGTCGACCACCCCGGACGCAAGGTTGCGCCGGTCGTCGCCGAAGGCGCCGGAGTGACCTTCGTCATGCCGGTGCTGAACGAACGGGCGTACTTGCGGCGCGCCGTGGAGACGGTGCTGGCGCAGGATGTCGCCGCGCCGACAGAGCTGATCCTCGCACTGGCGCCGTCGACGGACGGAACGACCGAGCTCGCGCGCGAACTCGCCGCCGACACTCGGATCGTGCTGGTCGCCAACCCGGAGGCGGACATCCCGATCGGCCTGAATCGCGCGATCCGCGCCGGTCGATACCCTACGATCGTGCGCGTGGACGCCCACTCCGAGTTGGAACCCGGCTACACGCGCCGCGCGCTCGAGACTCTCGACAGGGTGGGTGCGGCGAATGTGGGCGGCGTCATGAAGGCCGACGGGCGGACGCCGTTCCAGCGCGCCGTCGCGCGCGCGTACAACTCTCCGATCGGTCTCGGCGGCGGCGCGTACCACGGCGGCACGCAGGAGGGCGAGGCCGAGTCGGCCTATCTCGGGGTGATGCGGCGCGACGTGCTGGAGGAGGTCGGCCTCTTCGACGAGACGATCCGCCGGGGCGAGGACTGGGAGCTGAACCTGCGCATCCGACGCGCCGGGTACCGGGTGTGGTTCGACCCATCGCTGGCCGTCACGTACTGGCCCCGCGAGAGCTGGTTGCGACTGGTGCGGCAGTTCTCGGCGACCGGCCGATGGCGCGGTGAACTGGTGCGCCGGTACGGTCGCGGCAACTCGGTCCGCTTCTTCGCGCCTCCCGCCCTCGTGGTCGACGTCGCTCTCAGCGTCGTCATCGCTGCCCTGCAGCTGACCGGAGTGCTTGCCGGATGGTGGGCGCTCGCCGCATCCGTCGTCTATCTGCCGGTGATCGCGTACGCGCTCCTGGTGATCGTCGTCGCGCTCGGACCGGGGGGCGGGCACGGCTGGCGCGACAAGCTGTGGACGCTCGCGGTGCTGCCGACGATGCATCTGTCGTGGGGCATGGGCTTCCTCATCGGCGTGATGCGCGGGGCGCACGACACGGTTGACACGTCCCGTCTGGGCACCCGGAACACGCCGCTCCCCTAGGTCCGCGTGTCAGGATGCGGTCGCTCATGCGCCTCCGCGGCGACCGTGACCAGGCCCTGGTCGAGGATGCGATCCACCACGCGCTCCGCAGCGTGGCCGTCGTCCCGCGCGTTGAACTTCTCGCGCCACAGAGCGTACTTCGCGGCGAAGTCGGATGGATCGCCGTCGCGCAGCGCGCCGACCAGTTCGTCTTCGGTGCGCACGACGGGGCCTGGAGCGTGCGCGACCAGATCGAAGTAGAAGCCGCGCAGCTCGCCGCGATAGCGCTCGATGTCAGGCACGAGGAAGTACATCGGCTTGCCGGTGACGCTGAAATCGAACATGACCGACGAGTAGTCCGTGACCAGGGCATCGGCCGCCAGCAGCAGCCGCGACGTGTCGGGGAATCCGGTGACGTCCACGACTCGCGGGCCCTCGGCATCCCTCCCGGGAAGCAGCGTCCGGGAATGTCCACGCACGAGCACCACTGAGTCGGTCGCCGCGGCGAGGGTCACCGGGTCGACGAAATCCACCATCTCCGCGCGGTCATCGCGCCAGGTGGGTGCGTACAGCAGCACCCGCTCGTCGGGGCGGATGCCCAGGGCGACCCGCGTCGCCCGGCCGTCTCCGTCCACGAGGATGTCGTTGCGCGGGTAGCCCTCGACCCAGATGGGGCGGGACAGGAATGCGTATGCCTTGCCGAGGATCCTTGCCGCATAGGGATTCTGAGCGAGCAGGATGTTCCAGCGGCGCGACTCCTTGATGACCGCCGCCATCCTGCGCGGGTCGAAACCGGGGCGGTGCAGCGCGAGCCGCTTCAACGGAGTGCCGTGCCAGGTCTGCACCACGACCTGACCCGGGCGACGCGAAAAGGTGCGCCGGAGCCAGTCGTTGACCACCAGCAGGCGAGCCGATCCGCGCGCCCGCCACCACTCCGGGCTGCCGTCGACGACGGGCACAGCGCCCTCCGGTATCTGCACCGACAGGTCGACGACGCTCCAGTACCGCGTCACGTGCGGGGCCCGACCCGCGAGTTCGCGGTCGATCGCGAGCGGGTTGCAGCTCGCGTTGCGGCCGTAGAAGCTCTCGAAGAACACCGCGTTCTCGAGCGCCGCCGGTCGCGTGGCGTACCTGCGCTCCAGCGCGGCCTGGCCTTCGCCGGAGTCGTATGCCGGGTCGATCGGCGGTCCGATCGTGAGCGTGGTGCCCTCCAGCGAGGCGCGGAGCGTGCCGAGCTGGGCGAGGGGGACGGATGCCGGAGCCTCGGCAGTCTCGCCGTCGCCCATGTCGATGCGCAACTCGTACTCGCCCACCGGCAGCGGCAGTTCGGCGCCGCCCCAGCGCGACGCTTTCAGCGGGAGGACGGCCTTCCAGGTCTTCCCCCGACCCGACGTCGCGCCGACCACCCGTGCGCGCGGCCCGAAGAGGTCGACGGCGGCCGGGCGCGGGCCAGACCCCGACACGATCAGCGCGGCGCCCTCATCGGTGGAGAAGCGGGCGTCGGTCATCGAAGTCCTTTCCTCGGGGGCTCAGGCGTGCCACCGCTCAGTCCCGCCAGGATGGCACGGTACACCCTCTGCGTGTTGGCGCCGTCCCGGAACGCGTGAACCCGCTCGCTCAGCCGCTCGGAACGTTCGATCCGTCGCGCTCGCTCGCTCTCGTCACCCAGCAGCGCGTCCAGCTGCGCGGCGGCGCCGGTCCAGTCGGTGGCCCACCCCCCGCCGGCGACGGCAGCGTACGAACCGTAGAACCCGCGAGTGCGCGCGTACGTATCGACATCGGGCGCGAAATAGACGACGGGCAAGGGCACGAGGGCGGCGTCGAACGTGAGCGAGGAGTAGTCGGTGACCAGCACGTCCAGTCCGGGAAGGAGCGGAGTGACATCGGCCACCAGGTCGCTCGCGAGACCGCGCACGCGTTCGGTCGGAAAGGGCGGGGTGTATTCGCCCGATCCGAGCGGGTGCGACCGGACGAGGAGCACCGCTCCGCGACGGTTCAGCACGTCGACGACCGCCGCCCAGTCATCCGCGGACGGGACGGCAGGATCCGGAGCACCGTCGCGCCACGTCGGGGCGTAGAGCACGAACCGCGCTGCGGGGTCGACCGCCCCGGAAGCCCGCTGGATGGCGGCGCGGGCCTCGGACCGACGTGTCTCGGGCGTTCCACGCGACAGGACATCCACGCGGGGTTCGCCGGTGACCGGCACCCGTGCATCGGGCAGTCCGAAGGCCGACTCCAGCCGCCCCCGGACGCGGTGCGACGCGGCGGGCAGAACGTGGATGCGCCGCGCCGCCCCACGGTACATGCGGGCGAGGACAGCGCGCAGGAGGGCGGAACCGGGCAGGATGCCGCTGCGCATCGTCTCCGGCGAGTCGAGGCCGATGCGCTTGAGGGGGATGCCGTGCCACAGCTGCACCACGAACGCGTCGGGGACGGCGTAGCGGTTCACATCGCCGAACCCGTGCGTGACGACGACGACGCGCGCACGGGCGGTGAGCCAGAAGCCTCGCAGCGAGCGCTTCGAGGCGTATGGGATGCGCCGGGCTGCCGCATCCCGCGCCTCGGCGGCGGTGCCCACGAGCCAGGTCGCGGGGTGCCCGTCGGCGGCGACCACGCGCCACAGGGCGAGCGCGCCGTCGGCGATGCCGACGGCGCAGCCGAACACCCAGGCATCGCGGCGACGCGGGATCAGGAGCGTGGCGATTCGGCCGAGGGCGTACAGCGGGATGCTCGCGAGCTTCCGCGCGTTTCCCGCGCCGAACGAGAAAGACGCCACCCCGCGAGCCTATCGCGGGGTGGCGTCTTTCTCCGTGGGAGAGCCGATCGTCCAGGACTACAGCGGCAGCTCGCCCAGGGTCACCTCGACGGTCTGGGTCTCACCGTCGCGGACGAACGTGACGGTCGCCTCGCTTCCGGCCGCAGCCGCCCGCACCTGAGCGGTGAGGTCGGTCGCGTCGGTGATCGGGACGCCGTTGAACGCGGTGACGATATCCCCCTCCTCGAGTCCTGCGGCCAGTGCGGCGCCGTCGGCCACGACCTCCGCGATGTACGCGCCGGTGAACGTGGAGTCCTCGACCGCGGCCGCGTCGCGGACACTCGCGCCGAGGAGGCCGTGGGTGGCGGCGCCGCTCTCGATGATCTCATCCGTCACGCGCTGGACGATGTTCGAGGGGATCGAGAAGCCCACACCGATGGAGCCGGCCTCGCTCATCCCTCCCGCCGTCGCGATCGCGACATTGATGCCGATGAGCTTTCCGTCCTCGTCCACGAGCGCGCCGCCGGAGTTGCCGGGGTTGATCGCCGCGTCGGTCTGGATGACCGCGATCGAGATGGACTCGGTCGGGGTCTGCGTGGGATTCTCGCCCTCGCCGAAGTCGAAGAAGAACGGCGGGGTCTCTCCGTCGTCGGGGATCTCTCCGTCGGGGGCCTGCTCGTCGGGGGTCAGCTCGTCCTGCGAGTCGTCCTGGCCGTCGCCCTCGGTGCCGCCCGAGTCGGGAGCAGCCGACGAGGCGATCTGGATCGAGCGGTTCAGCGCACTCACGATGCCGGTCGTGACCGTGTTGGACAGGCCGAGCGGCGCGCCGACGGCGATCGTCTGATCGCCGACGTTGAGGTCGGAGGAGTCGGCGAATTCGACCGGAGTCAGGCCGTCCGCATCCACGAGCTTGATCACGGCGAGGTCGTACGTGGGATCGGTGCCGACGATCTCGGCGTCGAACACCCGGCCGTCGGAGGTCGTGACGCGGATCGCGGCGTCGGCGGTCGCACCGTCGAGGGTCACCACGTGGGTGTTGGTCACGACGTAGCCGTCGCTGGTGAGGACGACGCCGGAGCCGGTACCGGCTCCGTTCGTGCCGGCCGCCTCGATCGTGACCACGCTGGGGAGGACCTTCGCGGCGATCGCCGTGGTCTGGTTGACCGAGTCGGAGTTGTTGACCGTGACGGTCGCCGGCCCGGCTGCCGGGCTCAACCCGGTCGGCTCGAACAGGTTGACGCCCGCATAGGCTCCGCCGAGACCGGCTGCGCCGCCGACGAGCGC
>Ga0190275_10001579_pt1 | contig 16829 bp, 15 predicted proteins | sample Popmic550T_FD_133745 | JGI IMG/M metagenome (GOLD analysis project Ga0190275, IMG submission 133745) | Populus adjacent soil microbial communities from riparian zone of Yellowstone River, Montana, USA - 550 T | ecosystem: Environmental > Terrestrial > Soil > Riparian zone > Trees stand | place...
TCGGAGCGAAAGGCGAGTGTCTTCACCGAGTACCGACTGTGGTCATACTCGGTCCAGTAGGCGACGAAACTGCTGCCGGTCCATTCGACTCCGGGTCCGCTGTAGCCGCCCGCCGCAACCGGCGGCAGGGTGCCGGTGCCGAGCGTGGAGGGATCGATCGTGACCCGGCGCAGCTGGCGATTCGGGAACACCTCCACCGCCGCGAGCGCGAAGTGGCGGCCGTCGTACGCGACTCCGTAGCCCGGCGCCAGTTGGTCCGTGACCGCGACCTTCATCGCCCCGCTCGTCGAGACTCCCGCGGTGCTGAAGCGCGTCACATAGATCGACTCGACCAGCTTCGTCAGGACCGGTGGCGGACCGGGGAGCGGGACGATCTCCTGCTGACGCCAGAAGACGAAGAACGAGCTGCCGTCGGTGGCGATGACCGGCTCGATCATGACCTCGGACGGCACGAACATGTCCTGCAATTCGACGTTGCCGTCGCGGTCGAGCAGCGCGGCGCGCGGCGCGCCGCCGACCGCGTACACCACCAGCGCCCCCTTGCCGTTCCAGCGTGTATCCGACCGCAGTTGCGCGCCGGGGAGCACGAGTCGCGGCGCGGCCAGCACCCGCCGCTCGCGATCGAGTGATGCCGCGATGATGCCGCGCTCATCGTTCCACAGCAGCAGGTAGGTCTCGCCGGTCCAGGCGATCCGGAGGGTATTCACACTCCCGCGTGCCAGCCAGAGCTGCGAGCCGGCGATGAGCTCCCCTCGCTGCGACAGTGCCGCCACATACACTCCATCCCGCCCGGCCGAGCTGTCGAGCCAGGCCACGACTGTCTCGGTCCCGCTCGAAGCCAGGACCGGCGTCCACTGCGTTCCGGCGGCGGCCGCAATCGACGGATCGCTGACGGTCCGCTCCGGCGCCACGACCAGCGCGGCCGAAGCTACAACTGGTAGAAAGGCCAGGGCGAGGGCAAGACGGACCTTCATCTAGATAAGTTTACGTCCGTCGCGGGGAATCCGTTGGAATGCGCGGTCATCCGTGCAGAGGAGCGCCGCCACATGAGGCGGCGATCCGGCGCCTCCGACCTTCCGCTGCTATCATCCGCCGGCCCTCGGTACGATCACGAAAACATGACCATGACCTACGATTCCTCATCCATTGAAGTCCTTACCGGCCTCGACCCGGTCCGCAAGCGGCCCGGGATGTACACCACGACCGAGCGTCCCAACCATCTCGCGCAGGAAGTCATTGATAACTCAGCAGATGAGGCGATCGCCGGGTATGCCGACGAGATCACCGTGACGATGCACGACGATGGGTCGCTCTCGGTCTCGGACAACGGCCGTGGGATGCCGGTCGACAAGCACGCGAAGGAAGGGGTCTCCGGTGTCGAGGTCATCCTGACGCGCCTGCACGCCGGGGCGAAGTTCTCGGACAAGAGTTACCGCTACTCGGGCGGCCTGCACGGCGTCGGCGTGTCGGTCGTGAACGCGCTCTCGAAGAAGCTGCAGGTATGGGTGCGGCGCGATGGGAACGAGTACACGATGCACTTCGCCGACGGGAAGAAGAAGTCGGACCTGAAGATCATCGGGACGGTCGGGAAGCGCAACACCGGCACGACGGTGCGCTTCTGGCCGGACGAGACGTTCTTCGACTCGCCGAAGTTCAGCGTGCCGCGGCTCAAGCACGGGATGCGGGCGAAGGCAGTGCTGTCGCCGAAGCTGCGCATGCGCTTCATCAGCGAGCTCGATCCGGCCGAGAGCGAGGAGTGGTATTTCGAGGATGGGCTGACGGACTACCTCACGTCCGAGCTGGCCGGCAACACGATGCTGCCGGAGTCGCCGTACACGGGGCACTTCAAGGGGCTCGACCACGAGGTGGACTGGGCGGTGGTGTGGCTGCCGGAGGATGGGGACATCGTCGGCGAGAGCTACGTGAACCTCATCCCGACGGTGCAGGGCGGCACGCACGTGAACGGCTTCCGCACCGGGCTCACCGAGGCCATTCGCGAATTCTGCGAGTTCCGCAACCTCCTGCCGCGCAACGTCAAGCTCGCCCCGGAGGACGTCTGGGCGCGCTGCAGCTACATCCTCTCAGTGCGCATGGCCAACCCGCAGTTCACCGGCCAGACGAAGGACCGGCTGTCGTCGCGCGAGGCGTCGGCGTTCGTCTCCGGCGTGACGCAGGACGCGTTCTCGATCTGGCTGAACAACAACGTCGCCGACGCGGAGAAGATCGCCAACGTCGCCATCAACCAGGCCATGGTGCGCCTCAAGCAGGGGAAGAAGGTGGAGCGGAAGAAGCTCACCTCCGGCCCCGCGCTCCCCGGCAAGCTGGCCGACTGCACGGCGCAGGATCTCAATCGGACGGAGCTGTTCCTGGTCGAGGGCGACTCGGCCGGCGGCTCGGCCAAGCAGGCCCGCGACCGCGAGTTCCAGGCCATCATGCCGCTCCGCGGGAAGATCCTGAATACGTGGGAGGTGGACTCGAACGAGGTGCTCTCCTCGAACGAGGTACACGACATCGCCGTGGCCCTCGGCGTCGATCCCGGCACGGATAAGCTGGAGGGGCTGCGCTACGGGAAGATCTGCATCCTTGCCGACGCCGACTCCGACGGCGCGCACATCGCCACGCTGCTCTGCGCCCTCTTCGTCCGGCATTTCCGCAAGCTGGTGGAGGAGGGGCACGTCTACGTGGCCATGCCGCCGCTCTACCGGATCGACATCGGGAAGCACGTCTACTACGCGCTCGACGACGCGGAGCGGGAAGGGCGCTTGGCGCAGATCGTCGCGGAAGGGTTGAAGGGAAAGGTGAACATCCAGCGTTTCAAGGGTCTCGGCGAGATGAACCCGTCGCAGCTCCGCGAGACGACGATGGACCCCAATACCCGCCGCCTCGTCCGCCTCACCCTCGCCGAGCCCGAGCCGGCCGTCGCCACGATCGACATGCTGCTGGCCAAGAACCGCGCCGGCGACCGGAAGGTGTGGCTGACGGAAGAGGGGAATCAGGCGGAGGTTTTGGCGTAGGGGTGGGGGTCCTATAGGTCCCATAGGACCTATACGTCGAAAGGCCTACCTGATCCTGCACACCACCACCGTCACGTCATCGTCCTGCTCTCCGCTGCCGCGGAACTCGGCCACGTCGCGCAGGATGGCGTCTCGTAACGACTCGGCGGTTTCGCCGGTGTGGTCGCGGATGACGTGTTCCAGGCGGTCGATGCCGTACGACTCGTCGCTCGCGTTGCGGGTCTCGTAGATGCCGTCGCTGTGGAGGACGAAGATGTCGCCCGCGGCGATGGGAAGCTGGCGCTGGGGGACGATCAGCGGGAGGCGGACGCCGAGGGGGGGAGCGTAGAGGGCGATCGTCTCGATGGTGCCGTTGGCGTGGCGGACGATCACCGGGGGATGTCCGGCGCTGGCGATGATGGCGCGGCGCGCCTTGTTGTCGAGCAGCACGACTGAGACCGTTACGAGCATCCTGCGGCGCGTGGTCTGGGCCACCATGTCGTGCAGGCGTTGGAGCACGGCTGCGGGGTCGCCGAGGGAATCGCGCAGGAGCGTGAAGCCACTGCGGAGTCCGGCCAGGACCAGGCCGCTGGACATGCCATGGCCGGCGACGTCGCCGCAGACGAGAGCCATCCGGTTCTCTTCCACGAAGTAGTCGTAATAATCGCCGCCGACCTCGGTGGCCGGAATCGATACGCTGCAGACGTCCGCCCAGTCGAGGCTCGGCGCACACTCCGGGATCATGCTCAGCTGCAGCTCGCGCGCGTAACGGAGCTCGTCGCGCATGCGCAGTTGTTCACGGGCCTGGGAGCGGCGCGCGGTCCACTCGCCGACCATCTCCTTACGCATCCGATGCGAGAAAAAGAGCTCCAGGCCGAGGGCCACCGTGTTCGTGGCGAAGATGGCAAAGTAGAACGCGCCAGGGAGCGGACGCGGGAAGCTGCCCAGCCCCGCCGCCATCAGGAATCCCCCGCCGATCAGGTAGCAGTGCAGCAGGACCAGGTCCGCCACCGGCATCCGGAAGGCGAGGGTGAAGAGCGGGTAGACGAAGATCCACCCCACCCATTCTTCCTTCCGGGTAAAGGTGAGATTGAAGACGTACTGCACGGCCACGAACGCCAGCGCGGCGGCGCTGATGTGGTGCCGCAGCCAGGTGCCGACCGGCGTACTCCCCGCCGGCCGGTCCGCACGCCAGACGCGGCGCAGGAGGAACATGCTCAGGAGGATCCAGAGCCCGTTGGTGAACGCGATCACGACGTCGGCCAGGGTCTTGTCGCGGTCTCCGCTGGCGATCATCTGGCCGAAGGCCACGCAACCGGCGAAGACGACCAGGAAGGTGAGCCAGACGCGGTTCCGCTGCGCGAAGCGGCGGCGCACCGCCGCATCGTCGGAAGTCCGGGCCACGTCTTCGATCGACCAGGTCAGGTCCATTCAGGCTGGATGGTATTCGGATTTTGGCGTAGGGAGGTTCGGAGTCGCGCGTATGACGATCGGCTAGTTGAGCGACGGAACCTTGCTCACACCACGAGCTCTGCGATCTCGAGGTTCTCTTTCCCGGCGAGATCGTCGTCCACCGGCTCCAGGTAGAGCTCGATCGCTTCGCCGAGGTTTCGAAGCGCGTCTTCCCGGTCCTCTCCCTCGCTGATGCAGCCGGGAAGGGTTGGCACATAGGCGGTGAATCCGCCCTCCGTGCTCGGCTGGAGGACGACAGTGAATTTCATGTGTTGATGATAACGCGGGACATCTTTCCCGAGCTGATTCGCGGAAACGATTCTTTGCTGTCGCGCGCGGCCGGAGATGCAGTAAGTTGTGGCCGCACAGTGTGCTGGTCGTTGGTTGCTCGCGAAGCTCCGCTCAGGCGAAAAGTCACGAGCAACCAGCAACCAGGAACCAGCAACCAGTTCCAAGGAACCGATGGCTACACGTAAATCTCGCAACGGCAACGACCAGCTCCCCCTCAACCCGCCCCCTCCTACCTTCGCCGACATCGAGAATCAGCCGGTCGGCGACTTTGCCCGGAAGGCGTACCTCGACTATTCGATGTACGTCATCCTCGACCGCGCCCTGCCCCACCTGGCGGACGGGCTGAAGCCGGTCCAGCGCCGGATCATTTATGCGATGTCGGAGCTCGGGCTCGGCCATACGTCGAAGCCGAAGAAGTCGGCCCGCACGGTCGGCGACGTGATCGGCAAGTTCCACCCGCACGGCGACTCGGCCTGCTACGAGGCGATGGTCCTGATGGCCCAGCCGTTCTCGATGCGCTACACGCTGGTCGAGGGGCAGGGGAACTGGGGCTCGCCCGACGATCCGAAGTCCTTTGCCGCCATGCGGTACACCGAGGCGAAGCTGACGAAGTTCGCGCAGTCGCTGCTCTCCGAGCTGGAACAGGGGACAGTCGAGTGGGGACAGAATTTCGACGGCACGATGAAGGAGCCGAAGCTTCTCCCGTCACGCCTCCCGCACGTCCTGCTCAACGGCGCCTCGGGGATCGCGGTCGGGATGGCCACCGACATCCCGTCGCACAACCTGCGCGAGATCGTGAGCGCCTGCGTGGAGCTCCTCGACAACCCCGAGGCCACGCTCGCGCAGCTCACGAAGCACGTCAAAGGACCCGACTTTCCGACCGCGGCCGAGATCATCACGCCGATGGCGGAGATCCGGGAGATGTACAAGACCGGCAACGGCGGCGTACGGCAGCGGGCGAAGTGGGAGATCGAGGACGGCGAGATCGTCATCAGCGCGCTCCCGTTCATGGTCTCGGGCAACAAGGTCCAGCAGCAGATCGCGCAGCAGATGAACGCCAAGAAGCTGCCGATGGTGGAGGACGTGCGCGACGAGTCGGACCAGGAGAGCCCGACCCGCATCGTGATCGTGCCACGCTCGAACCGGGTCGACCTCGACGAGCTGATGACGCATCTCTTCGCGACCACGGACCTCGAGCGCAGCTACCGCATCAACATGAACATGATCGGCCTCGACGGCCGGCCGCGCCTCTACAACCTACGCGACCTGCTGAGCGAGTGGCTGGAGTTCCGCATCGAGACGGTGCGGCGCCGCCTGCAGCATCGCTACGACCAGGTGAACTCGCGCCTCCACCTCCTCGACGGCCTGATGGTCGCGTATCTCAACGTCGACGAGGTGATCCGCATCATCCGCCGGGAGGACGAGCCGAAGCCGGTGCTGATGAAGCGCTTCTCGCTGAGCGAAGTGCAGACCGACTACATCCTCGACCTCAAGCTCCGCTTCCTCAACAAGCTCGAGGAGATGGAGATCCGCGGCGAGCAGAAGAAGCTGCAGGAGGAGCGCGCGGAGCTGGAGAAGGTCCTCGGCTCGAAGGCCCGCCTGCGCGGCAAGGTCCGCGACGAGCTGCTGCGCGACGCCGAGGAGTTCGGCGACAAACGCCGCTCGCCGATCGTCGAGCGCGAGGCCGCCAGGGCGCTCGACGCCACGGCGCTGATCCCCTCGGAGGCGGTGACGGTCATCCTCTCCGAGCGCGGCTGGGTGCGCGCCGGCAAAGGCTACGATCTCGATCCGTCGGCGCTGCAGTACCGGGCGGGCGACCAGTACCTGCACGCGGCGAAGGGGCGCAGCAACCAGCTCGCGGTCTTCCTCGACTCGACCGGCCGGACGTATTCGCTGCCGGCGCACGAGCTGCCTTCCGCGAAGAGCCACGGCGAGCCGCTGACCTCGTCGTTCGCCCCGCCGCCGGGAGCGACGTTCATCGGCGTGATGATGGGCGACGCGGACGATCTCTGGCTCCTGACGACCGACGACGGCTACGGCTTCGTCTGCAGGCTCGAGGACATGATGACCCGCCTGAAGGCCGGCAAGTCGGTCGTGAACGTCGGCAAGGGAGCGACGGTGCTGCGGCCGCAGCGCCTGACGAGCTACGAGACCGACTCGATCGCCGCCGCCTCGACGGAAGGGAAGCTGCTGGTGTTCGAGGCGGCCGAGCTGCCGGTGCTCGCCCGCGGCAAGGGCGTCCAGACGATCAAGATCCACAAGACGCCGATCGCGCCGGAGAAGGTGGTGTCGACGGCGGTGATCCCGAAGGACGGCCTGCTGATCGTCCACGCCGGAAAGCGCCACACGAACCTCAAGGGCCGCGACCTTGAAACGTACGTCGGGAAGCGCGCTCAGCGCGGTCTGAAGCTGCCGCGCGGCTTCCAGAACGTCTCGATGGTGCGCGCCTGGACGGATCGCGACGGGCGGTATCCGGACGAGCCGGTGATGTAGGAGACGACCAGGAGGCCTCCGGCGGGCGGGCCCGCCCGCAGCGTTTGTTTTCGCCCGGACCGCGTTTCGTTCGGGAGCGTCCGTTCAGCCTATGGCAACAGACGCTGCGGGCCGGGCCCGCCCGCCGGAGGCCCCTCGTCGTCCCTGCTTCTCCCAATCACTTCCGCGTCGTGAAATACCGCTTCAGCCACTGCGACAGCCCGTCCAGGCCCGGGAACAGCACCCGCTCCGTGATATTCGCCTGATCCAGCTTGTCGCGCACCTCCCACTTCAGCGCAGCCGGGATGATGATCCGGCGGTGCGAGTCGGGACGCTGTTCGAGGAGCGCCTGCAGGGAGAGGTTGGGGCTGGAGGGGAGGGAGAAGAGGGCGAACTGGTTGACGATCCGCTCGTCGAGCGACGGCGGCTCGAAGAACACCACGAAGTCGTTCTTCGACAGGTCGTCGAACTGGTCGAGCGTCGTGGCCACCCGGTTCAGCAGCTCGGTAGTAAAGATGTTGACGTCTTCGTCCTCCAGCACCTCGCGCAGCTTCCTGGGGAGGACGGCGTTCATCTGCCGGTAATCGACGCACCAGATCGCGGCGTCCTCGTCGAAGTGGCGGAAGTCGTGCGTGGCGAAGTGCATGGCCACGTAGGGCGAGTAGGTCCAGTCGAGCAGGCGTGTCGGCAGGCCGTGGTGCTTGGCCAGCGACAGCCAGTTCCACACCCAGTCGCCGTGCACCGCGCTGCGGAGGGCGTACTTGCGGAAGCTCGACAGCAGGTGCCGCTCGTGCAACTCGAACCCCCCGGTCTGCAGGCTCGTCCCCAGCGCATGCCCGGCCCGCGGCACCCCGCGGAAGGCGAACTGGGAGCGATGACGCGACAAAGAGTCGCGCCACGAGTCGTGAAAAACGGACTCCTGGAGCTCGTTCCAACTGTTCACGCGCAGTTCCATCGGCCCGTTCTGGCTGCAAATGGGTTGCCGCTGGCTGTTTTTGAATTCGGATGTGGCTGGAATACCATCGAAGTGTGATCCAGATCACAAGTGGCAGGGATTACACTGGTTACTAGGTCCTCCATGCTCGAGCGAATCAAAAACGCGATCCGGCCTGCCGGGGAAGACAAGCCGCTTCCTCGGAAAACGACCGAGGTGCGCCTCGATTCGCTGGACGCCCGCGATCCGGTGGAACGGGCCCAGACCCACGAGCCGGCGCTGATCATGCTCGACGGCGACCTTCCCGGGCAGGTGTTCCGGGTACGCGCCGGGCGGCAGATCATCGGACGCCGTCCGGAGTGCGACATCCGCATCCGCGAACGCGCCGTCAGCGGCGTGCACGCGGAGGTGATCCGCGTCCGCGATACGGTGACGATCAACGATCTCTCCAGCACGAACGGCACGCTGGTGAACGGCCTGCGCATCCGCACACCGGTGGCGCTGGTGCAGGGGACGCTGCTGAAGCTCGGGAACTGCGTGTTCAAGTATGTCGACTCGCTGCTGGAAGTGGAGTTCACCGAGTCGCTGCACGCGCGCGGGATCACGGACCAGCTCACCAGCGCGTTCAATAAGCAGTATCTGGTGGCGCGGCTCGGGTTCGTGATCGACACGGCCTCGGAGTCGCGGCCGGTGAGCATCATCACGTTCGATTTCGACAATTTCAAGCAGGTGAACGACCAGTACGGCCACGCCGCAGGCGATCACATTCTGCAGGCGACCTGCGAGCTGATCTTCACTTCGTTCGTCCGGCCGACGGACCTCTTCGCCCGCATGGGTGGCGAGGAGTTCGCCATCGCTCTGCCGGACACGAATCTCGAGGCCGCCGCCGCAGTCGCGGAGGAGATCCGCCGGACGCTGGAGGAGAAGGTGTTCGAGTACGACGGGTCGTCGATCCGCCTGACGTCCTCTTTCGGCGTCTGCACCACCACCACCGCCGCCGAGCAACCGGACTTTCTCCTCGCCCGCGCCGACGAGCTGCTCTACCGCTCGAAGCGCGAAGGCCGGAACCGGGTCACGGCGTAGCCGATGACGAAGAGGTTGTGAGGGAGCAGGTTACGACGGTTCGCCCGGACTAAAAGTCCGGGCCACATTTGGCCGAGTATATCGACGAAGGAACCGGCAAATCCCCTACGTAAAACTCTTCGGCCGGTCATCCAGCCTGGTGGCCAGGTCCACCATCGCGGCCAGGTAAATTGGCTCTTCGGCGTGGAAGTCCAGGGGGCGTTTGAGCTCGGCGGCGCGGACGGTGACGCGGCTGCGGTCGGCGTCGACGAGGATGTCGTCGACTTTGGCGACGGGGAGCTCGATGCGGTTTTTCTCGGTGCCGAGGATCACCCGTTTACTGGTGACGTAGAGGGTGGTCGTGTCTTTCTCGTTCGGCTTCACCTGCGCGGTGTACATGCAGTACTCGTTCATGCCGAGCGGCACCGTGGTCTCGGCGCAGCGGGGGGCGTTGCGGTGGTCGACGCCGCGGAGGCGGTGGAACTGCGCTTCGGCGGAGGTGTCGCTGGGGACGTCTTCGTTGTCGATGCCGAAGCCCTGCTGGATGGAGCGGATGACGCGCAGCTGATCTTCGCCGAGGCGGTCGTCGGCGAGGAAGTGCCAGAGGATGGTGGAGTAGAGGGCGTGCTTCACGCCGATCGCATCCTCGGCGATCAGTCCCGCGGCGTCGCTGGCGCGGTCCATCAGCTTGGCCACGTCGGCGGCCCGCTCGGGGCCGACTTTGCCGAGCGTCGAGAAGCCGACATAGAGCACGGTGCCGATGGCGGCGTCGGCCCAGACGGCGTAGGGGAGGTCGAGCTTTTCGTTCTCGCGCAGGACGGTGGCGAGTGCCTCGTCCGAGGGATCTTCGCGCAACCGCTCGAGAGAGGTGGTGTAGATGCCGAGCAGCTCCGCGTTGCGCTTGTCGCGCTCTTCGCGCTCCTTGTGCTTGCGCTCTTCGAGTTGCTGGAGGCTGCGGCGCTTCTGGCCGGTGATCACGATGGGAACCAGGGCGATGATCAGGCCGAAGATCACCAGCACCCAGCCGGCGCGATTGCCGTTGGCAACGTTGGCCAGGCCGAGGAGCAGGAAGAGCGCCCCGAAGATCATCACGCCGAGGAAGACGTAGCCGCGCGTCGTGCCGTCGAAGACCGAGCTCCAGAACGGCGTCGAGGCGGTCGTGCGGATCGGCTTGATCTCCGGCTTGTGGATCGTGCGGAGGTCCGCCTGGTAGAAGATCTCCGGCCGATGCCGGACGAACTCCCCCGAGGAGCCGGTGCTCAGCCCCGCGTCATTGTCGATGGAGCGGAACTCGCGCCGGCGGCCGACTGCGAAGCGAAAGAATGAGTTCCCAAGCGATTTCTGAACCGTAAAGCTCATGCCGGGCGCTACTGGTGCGTAAGTCGTGCCACTGGAACGGCGGCTTGAGGATTGAGAATTGAGGATTGAGGAGCGGCCGCTCACCCATCCTCAGTCCTCCATTCTCAATCCCGTAAAGCGGCCAGGAACAGGACGCTCTTCACTTCAGGGTCATCAGGAAGGCGGTGATGTCCTGAGCCTCGGCGGGGGAGACTCCCATCCGCGGCATCCGGCTCTGCGGGTTCACCGAGGCCGGGCTGAGGATGTATTGGGTCAGGTTCGCCGGCGTGTTCTTCACGACGCCATCGCTGATCGCCGGCCGTGAGGCGACGCCGGCGAGCGTCGGTCCGAGCGCCCCCTCGGCTCCCTCGATGCCCGGGATCACATGGCACACGCCGCAGCCGAACTGGGCGGCGACCTGCTTGCCGTTGGCAACGTTGCCGGCGGAGGCGGGAGGCGGCGGGACCGAAGAGGAAGTCGTTTGGGGTGTTTCGGCGCGTCTGCAGGCGACCAGCAGAGCGATCGCCAGGATGAGCGGGGCTTTTTTCACGGCTCGTACTTTAGCAGCGGTACTGTTGCCGGTTGCTTGTGAAGCAGCGCCTGAGCCTCAGAACGTGCAACTCAGCGTTTCCTGCGCAGTGTGCGCATGCTGATCGAATAGCGCAGTCCCTTCACCGCCGGGATCGAGTGCTGCCACTGCGTCCGCGCGGCGCCGCCGAGGAGGTAGAGCGAGCGCGGCTCGAGAAGCCGCACGGCCTGCTCGAAGCCGTCGCCGCTCTTGCGGCGGAACTTCATCGTGCAGGGAGCGCCGAGGGAGATCCCGATCACCGGCGAGCCGAACATCGGCGCGTCGCGGTGCCAGCCGATCGTCGCGCCGGGCGGATAGCGGGCGACCAGGAACTGCTCGAGCGATTCCGCGGCAATGCCGGCGACGTCCGCGGCGCGGCCGGCGATCCCGCGCAGCGCCGGCGACGGCGGCGTGGTGGGTGCGATCTTCCACCCTTCATAGTCGTAGTCCCAGCCGAAATGGATCACCGTGCGCCGCGCCACCTGGCCGCGCATCACGACGTCATGGAACGGATAGGTTTCGATCTCCGCGAGCAGCACGCTCGCGTCGCGCTCGCTGAGAAAGTCGGAGATGTAGAGAAACCCTTCCGGAGTCATGAGAAAAAAGGCGCAAGGTTGTACGCTGGCGTACAGAATCAGCGGATCAGGTGCGGGATACTGCACTCAACTCACATGACAGCGACCTCAGAACGGACTGCGCTCCGCCGCCTTCTTATCGATCTCCGCGTGCGCACCCTCTCGCTCCGCTCCGAGCTCGACTCGCTTACGGGCGATTTGCCGGCTCTCGACCTTGCGTACTTTCGCGGCGCCCTCGCCGAGATCGACACGCGAAGCGCCGAGCTGCTGTTCGCGATGCCCGCGCCCAGCGGACACTAGTGTCCGTCAGCAGGCGTGGTCGTTACGCCGGAAGGGGAGGACGTCGTGGTGAGCCTTCTGCTCCAGCTCCGCCGCCTGCGCGGCCGCCGAGATCAGGTCGCCGAGCACATCGATGTCGAACGGCTTGCGGATGATGGAGTGGACCATGGCCGGGTCGAGCTGACGGAGGGCCACCGACTCGCCGGCGCTGACGACGATGATGGCCGGACGCGGTCCGCCGCGCTGCTTGAGATGCGCGATCAGTCCGTAGCCGTCGATGTTCGGCATCATCAGGTCGAGCACGATCACGTCATACCGCTCGACCTCGAGCTTCGCGATCGCATCCGCCCCGTCGCAGGCCGTATCGACCGGATGCCCCATCCGCTCGACGATCTTGGCCACGAGCGCACGGATCGCCCGCTCGTCATCCACCACCAGCACTCTGCCCCGGGACCCCATTGCATGGCAGCCAAGCAATAAAAGTGCCTGAGAGAGGCGGTTACTGGTTGCTCGTTGCTTGGGATGTGACGCCTGGGACGTCAGTCATTGCCTCACAACCAACCAGGATTCCCCGCCAACGCTTGGCGTCAGATCCGCACTGGGAGACCCCCATGAACGAGCCGCTTGGCGACTGGCAGGAAGAGCGGGGTGGGCGGATCGACCCGATGAAACAGCCCGAGTCCCCGATGGACGCCGATGACCGGATCGACGAGGCCATTGCCGAGTCGTTCCCGGCCAGCGATCCGCCGTCGTTCAACGGGGGTCTGGAAAAGGGGACCGAAGAGGAGTGAGCGCGTTCGGAGTCCGGCCGCTCATCCTGCTGGTCGAGCCGCACGAGGAGCACCTCGCCCGCGGCCGCGATTTCCTCCTCGCCGACTGTTCGGCGACCTTCGACGTCGTCACCACGCGCACGATCGAAGATGCGACCGCGCGGCTCGACGAGGCCGCCGAAAGCAAGCAGCCGATCGTCCTTCTCCTCGTCCGCCACATCCTCGACGAGGCCCTGCTCCGCGACCTCCTGCGCCGCGCCAAAGAAGTCTCCACCGGCGTCAAAGTCATCCTCTACGCCGACGAGCTCAATCCGCCGTTCGTTGCTGAGGCGAAGCGGGAGGGGCTGGTCGACTTCCACGTTTCCGAGCCGTGGGAGACGCCGGAGACGTCGCTCGAGCCGATCGTCCGCGACGCGCTGCGCGCCTGGGAGTCGCACTCCGCCACTTCCGACGTCGTGCAGATCGTCGGCGACCAGTGGCAGCCGCTCTGCCATAACGTCAAGGACCTCCTGGCCCGGCACCGCGTCCCTTACCGCTGGGTCGATACCGCCTCGGAGGACGACGACAACGGGGAAGCGGAGGCTTCTCAGGGCACCCGCATCCTCTTCCCCGACGGCACCGAACTGGTCGACCCGTCTGACGAAGAGCTGGCGCAGAAGCTCGGCTTCAGCACCTCGCCCGACGAATCGTTCTACGACCTCGTGATCGTCGGCGGCGGCCCGGCCGGACTGGCGGCCGCCGTCTATGCGAGCTCCGAGGGACTGCGCACCGTGATCGTCGAGCGCGACGTCCCCGGCGGGCAGGCCGGGTCGAGCGCCCTCATCGAGAACTACCTCGGCTTTCCCGACGGCCTCTCCGGCGCCGAGCTGGCCTCGCGCGCCGTCACCCAGGCCCAGAAGTTCGGGACCGAGATCCTCCTCCCCAAGTGCGCATCCGGACTGCGCGACGATCACGGCTACCGGATCCTCACCCTCGACGACGGGCAGGAGATCGCCAGCCATACCGTCCTCTTGTCGATGGGGGTCGCGTACAAGCGCTTCACCGCCGACGGCGCCGAGCGGCTGGCCGGCGCGGGCGTCTACTACGGCGCAGCAGCGGCCGAGGCGGCCCGCTTCCGCGACGGCGACGTCTGTCTCCTCGGCAGCGGCAACTCGGCGGCCCAGGCGGCGCTGCTGCTGGCGCGCTACGTCCGGCGGCTGACCATCATCACCATCGACCCCGGCCTCGAGGCGACCATGTCGAGCTACCTGGTCGACCGCATCCACGCCCTCCCGAACGTGAAACTTTTTCCGAAGACCAGCGTGGTCGAGGTAAAAGGGGAAGACCGGGTCGAGTCGGTGGTGATCGAGAACATCGACACGAAAGAGCGGCAGGAGCTCAGGACCGACGCCCTCTTCGTCTGGATCGGCGCCAAGCCGCGCACCGACTGGCTCGCCGACTCGGTCGCCCGCGACAAGCAGGGCTTCGTCCTCACCGGCCGCGACCTCCGCCCGCAGCACCTGGAAGGATGGCCGGACAAGCAGTGGCCGTCGCACCTCGAGAGCAGCATGCAGGGAGTCTTCGTCGCCGGCGACGTACGGCACGGCTCTGCAAAACGGGTCGGCTCCGCGGTCGGCGAGGGAGCGATGGCGGTGCAACTCATCCACGACTATCTGCGGGAGCGGTGAGTGTGATTTTCGTCACATTTTGGCGTGTGGTTTGCTCGTAGGTGTTTTGCGTCAAATGCAAATCCGGAGGGACGTTTGCAATACACCATCGAGGCGCGAGAACTGACCAGCGAGTATACGCACCGCCCCGCCTTTGACGGAGCCGCGCGGCGAATGGTCATCGACGCGATCGACGCAGACGAGGCCATCACCCAGTATGTGCGCGCGAGCGAGGCGGAACTGGTGAGCTTCACCAGTCCGGGGAGAAGCCGGGAGTCGATCGCGACGGTGAAGAAGGAAGATTCGGTCTTCCTTGTGCGAGTGTACGAGGCCTAGAAGTTCCCCGGAGCTCCTCGGAACTTCGAGGAGCTCCGCCGTTCCCTCCCTTACAATCCGCTCCCGATGAACGCGCTCTGGGCCCTCCTGGCCTTCGCCATGACCCTTGCCGGGGGGGCGTTCGCATTCCGCTACCAGCGCTACCTCCACGCCATCATGGCCTTCTCCGCCGGCCTGCTGATCGGCGTCGTCTTTCTCGACCTGGTCCCGGAGATCGCCGAGATCGCGCACGAGGCGTCGATCGACTTCCGGACGCTGATGCTCACCCTCATCGCCGGTTTCATGGCCATCTTCCTCCTCGAGAAGCTGACCATCATCCACAGCGAGAAGACCCACGACACCCCCGGCCACCACCATAACGTCGGCCTCGCCGGGGCGATCGGCCTCTCCTTCCACAGCTTCCTCGACGGCCTCGCCATCGGCGTCGGCTTCCAGGCCGGAACCGAGGTCGGCGTGGTCGTCCTGGTGGCGGTCCTGGCCCACGACTTCGCCGACGGCCTCAACACCGTCACCTTCATGCTCGCCACGCGCAACAGCCGCTGGCGCACCATCGCCCTCCTCCTCGTCGACGCCGTCGCCCCGGTCCTCGGCGCCTTGACCGCCAACATCCTCGACATCGACCCCCGCCTCCTCGCCTTCCAGCTCGCCTTCTTCGCCGGTTTCCTCCTCTACTTAGGCGCCAGCGACCTCCTCCCCCACGTCCACGAACGCCCCCGCGCGACGCTCATCGTCTCCACGGTGGCCGGGCTGGTGGTGGCGTTCCTGGTGGTGGCGGGATTGGAGAAGTTGCACGGGCACTGAGTACGGCGCCGCAAGTTCATGTCCGCTGGCCGTCAATGTTGTCAGTTGTCAGTTGTCGGTTATCTGCCATTCCTTGCCTGGACGGCACTCGAGGAGAGCGGGCTGTAGGTAGGAGCGGCGCTCGTTACATCCTGCAACCGGGGATTCGTGACGTAAGCGGTGATTCGACGCACAAGCGATCCGGCATGCGGCCCGACTTTAGTCCGGGCCCGCAGCATCGCTGAACATCAACCGACGTAAAAAGGGCGGCCATGCGGCCGCCCTTCCGTTCCACTCGCTGCCGTGTGCGTCTATTTCGCGAAGATGTCGTCCACGTTCACGATCTTCACGTTCTCCGGCTTGAGGCTCAGCTTGTAGCTGCCGATCACCTTGTCATCATCGGCCAGTTCCGGTTTCGGGGCGTCGTACTGGATCGACGACGGGCCGTCGGCGAGCAGGGTGTCGCGCAGGCCCTCGGCGTCTTTGGTGATGATCACCACGTGGAGGTTCTTGGCCGACAGGTATTTCCTGATGGCCTTGTTCACGTCGTCGCGGGTCAGCTTCGTATACGCGGCGCGCATCGTGTCGACATAGTCGCCCATGCCGTACCACCACGAGTCGAGCGCATAGCCGAGACGCTGGTTCTGCGTGGAGGTCTGCAGGTAGACGTTCTTCATCAGGTAGTCGCGGGTATTGTTGAAATCCTGCTGCGACAGGCCGTTGTCGATCATCTTCTGGGTTTCGTACAGCGCGATGCGCGTCGCCATCTGCGCGTTCGCCGGGACTACCGGCCGGATCCAGATCTCGAAGATCTGCGAGCGGCGGGCGACGCCGGGGCTCGGGAAGAACTGGAAGCCCGGACTATCGAAGAACTCGATATAGGCGTAATCGCCGTAATTGAGGCCGCGCACTTCGCGGATGCGGTCATAGAGGCGGCCGGAGGAGGCGCGGTGCTCGCCGAGCCAGACCCGCGCGACATTGAGCGCGGCGAAATCGGCGGCGTTGCGCGTCACCGGGATCGGATGGCCCATGGAGATGGCCGTGGCGCGGGTCTCTTTCTTGATGATCGTCACTTCGAGACCGTTCGGCGCGTCGCCTTTGACGGCCGGCAGTGCCGCGATGGTGGTCTCCTCGGGGCCGCTGCCGAGCGCGGCGAGGTCGGCGGTCAGGCGATCGACGAGCGTGGCCGGGTAATCGCCGGAGAGGCCGACCACCACGTTGGAGGCGTTGTAATTCGCGTCGACGAACTTCTTCACGTCGTCGAGGGTGATCGCCTTCAGGCCGGCCACCGTTCCGAGCACGGTGTGGCCGTACGGCGTGCCGTCGAAGACGA
>Ga0190275_10001580_pt1 | contig 16822 bp, 21 predicted proteins | sample Popmic550T_FD_133745 | JGI IMG/M metagenome (GOLD analysis project Ga0190275, IMG submission 133745) | Populus adjacent soil microbial communities from riparian zone of Yellowstone River, Montana, USA - 550 T | ecosystem: Environmental > Terrestrial > Soil > Riparian zone > Trees stand | place...
AGGACCGGTCTTCGGGCTCATGACCGAGACCATCAGGCCGCGTGACACCGCGGGCGACCTGCTCGCGCGGCTCGCCGAGGGAGGCGCCGGCCTGCTGGTGGCCACGCTGGACGGGCTGGCGGAGGGCGCACTCGAGGCCCGCGAGCAGCAGCACGACGGGGTGTCGCTCGCGCCCAAGGTCACCGTCGAGGACGCCCACATCGACTGGTCCGAGCCCGCCGCGGCCGTGGACCGGCGGGTGCGAGCCTGCACCCCGGCACCGGGCGCCTGGTCGACGTACGACGGCGAGCGGATGAAGCTCGGCCCGGTCACGGTGGACGCCGACCGCGATCCGCTACCACCGGGCCGACTCGAGGTCACCAAGAAGGCCGTGCACGTCGGCACGGCCACCGGTCCGGTGCGGCTCGGCGACGTCAAGCCGTTCGGCAAGCGGCAGATGCCGGCCGCCGACTGGGCACGAGGCGTACGCGTGGCCGACGACGCTCATCTGGGATGACCCACCAGGTCGCCTACGCTGGCCGCGTGGTCAGGCCGGCAACCCCCGACGACGTCGACGCGATCTGCGGCTCGCTCCCCGAGACCGAGCTCGGCATCTCGTGGGGTGACCGGCCGACGTGGAAGGTGCCGCGCGGCGACAAGGGCAAGGGTTTCCTGCTGTATCGGATGCCTCACAAGACCGCCGTCGACCCCGAGTCAGGCGAGATGTACGACGACCTGTTGGTGATCATCACCCCGAGCGCCGCCGAGAAGCAGGCGCTGGTCGACGACCCGGCCACGCCGTTCTTCACGATCGACCACTTCCGCAGCTTCGACGCGGTCCTGGTACAGCAGTCTCGGCTCGGCGAGCTCGATGTCGACGAGCTGCGCGAGATCATCGTCGACGCCTGGGCCAAGCGCGCGCCGAAGCGGCTCGCGCGGGAGTTCTTCGCCAGGGAGCAGTCCGGCCGTGGCTGATGCTGCCCGGCTGGCGGCCTATGAGGTGCTGCGAGCGGTCCGGGCGGACGACGCATACGCCAACCTGGCCCTCGCGCAGGTGCTGCGCGACCGGCGGCTGACCGGCCGCGACGCCGCGTTCACCACCGAGCTCGCTGCCGGGACGCTCCGTGGCCTGGGCACCTACGACGCCGTGATCGACGCCTGCCTCGACCGAGGCAAGGTCAAGCCGAGGGTGCGTGACGTGCTGCGGCTCGGCGCGCACCAGCTGCTCGCGATGCGGGTGCCCTCGCACGCGGCCGTGAGCGCCACCGTCGACCTCGCGCGCAGCCGCACCGGCGCACTGTCGGCCGGACTGGTCAACGCCGTGTTGCGCCGGATCGGTGAGCACGACCTGGCCGGCTGGGTCGACCGGGTCGCGCCCGACGCCACCGTCGACCGGCTCGGCCACCTCGCGGTCGCCCACAGCCACCCGCGCTGGGTCGTGGCCGAGCTCGAGCGGGCACTCGGGGACCGGGCCGGAGAGCTCCCCGAGCTGCTGGCCGCGGACAACACGCCGCCCGGCGTGGTGCTGGTCGCCCGGCCCGGCCGGTCCGACCGCAACGAGCTGCCCGGCCTGCCGACCCCGCTCTCGCCGTACGGCGTGCGGCTGGGTGAGGGTGACCCGGGCGCGATTCCCGCCGTCGCCGAGGGACGCGCCGGCGTGCAGGACGAGGGGTCCCAGCTCGTCGCGGTGGCCCTCGCGGCCGCACCGCTCGCGGGTCGCGACGAGCGCTGGCTGGACCTGTGCGCCGGCCCGGGCGGCAAGGCCGCCCTGCTGGCCGCACTCGCCGCGGAGCGGGGTGCCCGGTTGGTCGCCAACGAGGTGCAGACCCACCGCGCCGACCTGGTCCGGCGGGCGCTGGCCGGGGCTGACGGGGTCGAGGAGGTCACGACGTACGACGGCCGACGGACGCCCTGGGAGGCCGGGTCCTTCGACCGGGTGCTGGTGGACGCGCCCTGCTCGGGGCTGGGTGCGCTGCGCCGGCGGCCCGAGGCCCGCTGGCGAAGGCAACCGGCCGACCTGGCCGGTCTCGTGCCGCTCCAGCGGGACCTGCTCGGCGCCGCCCTCCAGCTGGTCCGCCCCGGCGGGGTCGTGCTCTACGCGACGTGCTCGCCGGTGCTCTCCGAGACCGTCGAGGTGGTCGTCGCGGGGCTCGCGGCGAGACCGGACATCGCGCTCGAGCCCGTCGCGCTTGAGGTGGTTGATGCCGCCGGCCCGCGGCCAGGGACGGTGCAGCTGTGGCCGCACCGGCACGCCACCGACGCCATGTTCTCGGCACAACTCCGTAGAACCGGCGGTTGACCGTCAAACAATCGTCAAAACGTTGCCTAATCGATTACCTAGATCCGCGTCTCGCCATGGACGTGTCACGGTCGGTGACGTTCAATAGACCCAGTGCGCCGACTCGGCGGGGCGCAAGGGGGAGGAAAGAACGCGATGCGACGCTGGACCGCGGTGGCGGTGCTGGCCCTGGGACTGGGCCTGGCACCCAGTCCTGCCATGGCCGACGACACCGTCGTGGTGCCCGGAACCAGCTTCCCCTCGACCGGCACCTACCTGACCTACTTCGGCTGCGTCGACCTGTTCCACGTCGGCCAGGCACCCGCAGCGCGGCTCATGAGCTACGACGACCCTGGCCCGCTGGGGCCCCGCGCGGTCGAACTGACCCTGCCCGGCGCCGCCACCGCTGCCGGGTCGGTGAGCATGTTCTCCTCCGTCGCCTCGGCCGTCTCCACGCTCGCCGTCCGCGGCGGTGAGGGCGGCAGCACCGGCGTGGCGTACGTCTGGTACCTCGCACCCGGCATGGCCTCGGGCCAGGTGTGGTCGGGGCGCGCTGCCCTCAGCGCCGCGGGTGGCTGGCAGCAGGTCGACGCCGCCACCGCGACCTACGAGTGGACGCGGTACGACGCCGCGACCGGCAAGGTCCGTGGCCAGGGTGGCGTGGCCACCATCGACGGCTTCACGGCCGAGCACGGCGATGGGCCTGGCTACATCCTGGCCGGCTTCGGCTGCGACGGCGGGACCTTCGGCGTCGACGCGATCCGCACCGGCATGCCGGGCTCGGTGACCACCTACGACATCGACGGCTGGCCGGTGACCACCGAGATCGGGGCCAGCAAGGACCGGGTGCAGGCAGGCGAGCAGGTCGCCATCACCGGCTCCTCGGTCGGGCGGGGCAAGCCCATGGGGGCCACGCTCACGCTGCAAGCGCGTCCGCAGGGGGCGGCTGAGTTCCAGACCGTCGCCGAGACGGTCGTCCCCGGGGCCGATGGCACCGCCACGGCGACGGTCACGCCCGAGGTGACCACCGAGTACCGCTGGTTCTTCGCCCGGCGCGGCTACGCCGACGAGCACGTCTCGGGGGTCAGACAGGTCATGGTGGAGCCTGTCCCCGCCAACTGACCGCTAACGTCCCGGTCATGGCTTCGCCGTTCATCGAGGTCGACGTGGAGAGTCGCGTCGTCAAGGTCACCAACCCCGACCGGGTGTACTTCCCGGAGTCCGGCGCGACCAAGCTCGACCTGGTCGAGTACTACCTCGCGGTCGGCGACGGCATCGTCAACGCGTTGTTCGAGCGGCCCTGCATGCTGCATCGCTTCCCCAAGGGCCTGGCCGGCGACAAGGTGCACCAGAAGCGGCTGCCCGCCGGGGCTCCGCCCTGGGTGGAGACGGTGCGACTGCACTTCCCCCGCTGGAACCGCACCGCCGACGAGCTGTGCGTCACCGAGCTGGGCTCGGTGATCTGGGCCGTGCAGATGTCGACGGTGGAGTTCCACCCCTGGAACAGCCGACGCGCCGACACCGAGAAGCCCGACGAGTGGCGGATCGACCTCGACCCCGGCCCACTGTCCGACTTCGCGCAGGTGCGCCGCGTCGCCGGCGTCGTGCAGGAGGTGCTCGACGAGCTCGGCGCGGTCGGCTACCCCAAGACCAGCGGCAGCAAGGGGGTCCACGTCTACGTCCGGATCGCTCCCGACCACGGCTTCCCCGACGTACGCCGTGCTGCGCACGCGTTCGCCCGCGAGATCGAGCGTCGGGCGCCCGACGACGTGACGACCGAGTGGTGGAAGAAGAACCGCGACCCGCACCACCTGTTCGTCGACTACAACCAGAACACCCGCGACCACACCATCGCGGCGGCCTACTCCGTACGGGGCCTGCCGGACGCCCGGGTCTCGGCGCCGGTGCGGTGGGACGAGGTGCCCGACTGCGACCCGCGCGACTTCACGATCTTCACCATGCCCGCGCGGTACGCCGAGCTGGGCGACCTGCACCACGACATCGACGACCACGTCTTCGACATCGCGCCGCTGCTGGAGTGGGCTTTTCGAGACGAGGCCGCCGGCGCCGGTCCGGCTCCTGCCGACCCGGACGACCTGCCGGAAGACTAAGGTCCGGGGCCCTAGGATCGGCCCGTGGGCATGCAGATCACTCCGAGCATCCTGAACGCCGACTTCGCCGCGCTCGGCGCCGAGGTGGCGCGGATCCCGAGCGCGGACTGGGTGCACGTGGACGTGATGGACAACCACTTCGTCCCGAACCTCACGTTCGGCCCGACCATGGTCGAGGCGCTGTCACGGGCCACCGATGTCCCGCTCGACGCGCACCTGATGATCGAGGACCCCGACGGTGAGGCGATGGCATACGTCGAAGCCGGCTGCGGCTCGGTCACGTTCCACGTCGAGGCGGCGACCGCCCCGGTCCGGCTGGCGCGCGAGCTGCGGTCCCACGGTGCCCGGGCCAGCATCGCGCTCAAGCCGGCGACCCCGATCGATCCCTACGAGGACCTGCTGGCGGAGCTCGACATGGTGCTGCTGATGACCGTGGAGCCGGGCTTCGGCGGGCAGCGATTCCTCGACCTGGTCCTGCCCAAGGTCCGGCGCGCCCGGGAGCTCATGGACAAGCACGGGGTCGAGACCTGGCTGCAGGTCGACGGCGGCATCTCCCTCGACACGATCGGGCGCTGCGCCGAAGCGGGTGCCGACGTCTTCGTCGCCGGATCGGCGGTCTACTCGGCCGACGACCCGGATGCCATGGTCGCCGCGCTCCGCAGTGCTGCGGAGGGTCCCTCGACCTAGCTGTCGGATAGGCCGCCACGCTCGTCGATCAGCGCCGCCAGGGTGTCTGGGCCCTGGCGGGAGAACCGGTAGTCGGTGAGCTTGGCCAGCAGTGCGCGTTCCTCCTGACGGCACTCGTCGAAGACGACCTCCAGCGCGGGATCCGAGCGCCACAGCTCCCCCCACGCCAGCCACACTCGGGCGTCGACCACGTCGTCGTCCGTGGCCGGGAGGAATGCCGACGCTCCGTCTCGCGAGCGTTCGGTGATCGCCTCGTGCCGGGCTCGTGCTGTCCAGTGCGCCGCCACGCGGAGGAGCTGATCCAGCTGCCCGTAGTGGTGGAGGATCGACGACGGGCTGACGCGGCTGGTCCTCCCGATCTCGCGGAGAGAGAGCGCCCGCGGCCCGCCGTCGGCGAGCAGCCAGTTGATGGCCTGGACGAGGGCGCCCGTCCGGGTGATGGTGTCGATGAGCATCGGCATGGGCAGAGTCCAGCAGATCCCGGCCCGGCCCGGACCGACTCTCCACAGGGGCTCGTCGTACACCTGAGGGGCGGCGGCAAGGGGTCCCTCATTTCGGTTGTTGGGACATCAGGCGTTGAACGAACGCTCCAACAACCGAGAATCGACCCCCCAGGGCGGGAGCAGCACCCTCACTCTGTCGGGGCCTCCTGCAGCGCCCGCACCTCGACCCGGGTTCCGAGCGCGCACGCGGCCCGATCGGCCCATCCGAGAGCAGCGTCCTGGTCGGCGGCCTCGATGATCCAGAAGCCCCCGAGGTACTCGGGGGCCGTCGTGAACGGTCCGTTGTTGCGCACGGGCTCGCCACTGCTCCCATCGACGGTGACCGCGCTGGAGGGCGGCATCAGGCCACCCGCGTGGACGAAGGCGCCCTGCTCGACGAGGTCGTTGTTGAAGGCCCCGACGTCGGCCATGACCCGCTCCAGCTCCGCGGGGTCCATGTCCGCCATGGTCGGCTCCTCGGCGGAGTCGTGCGGGAGGCTCAGGAAGTACTGCGTCATGTGGTTGCTCCTCAAGATGGGGCGGCCCCGTGGCCGCCCTCACCACCGCTACGAACGCGATCGCGCTGATACGACAACCCGAGACGTCAACCCGAGACGAACTTTCCGTGTCCTACCTCACCACGACGGCGCACGCCGCGGGGAGTAGGCTCGTCAGCGCAAGAGCACAGCATCACCGTGCTCGCGTGCTCTGGGGGCGGTGGAACTCCGCACCGGCGGTGACTGAGTGGAAGTCTCGCTCAGAAGTCCGCGACCCGGTCACAGCACCCGCACTGGGCGAAATCCCAGGGGCGAAATCCCAGGGGGCCGTGCCGGTTGACCAGGTGGAACTCCTGGACCGACGGTCAAAGTCCGGATGAGAAGCAGCACGCGGCGACGCCGTACCTGCCATGGGTGCGCGTCGACCACCCGCCCCGAGGTCCGTGAGCACCGACCGGAGCGGGAGCTGGGGATGGCCTTCACCGACGCGGAGCGAGCCGCGATGCGGCGCGCTCTCGTGCTCGCTGCCTCACCCGGCGTACCGCTCGGTCCCAATCCCCGGGTCGGCTGCGTGCTCCTGGCAGATGACGGCACCGAGATCGCCGAGGGCTTCCACCGCGGCCGCGGCTCGCCGCACGCCGAGGCCGCGGCGCTCGCCGTCGCGGGTGGTGACGCCCGGGGGAGCACGGCCGTCGTCACGCTCGAGCCGTGCAACCACACCGGTCGCACGGGTCCGTGCGCGCAGGCGCTCGCGGATGCCGGCGTCCGCCGGGTCGTCTACGCCCAGCCCGACACCAACCCCGTGGCCAGCGGCGGGGCGGTGGCGCTCCGTGGCGCGGGGGTCGAGGTCGAGGGTGGCTTGCTCCTGGACGACGCGCGCGACCTGAACCGGGCGTGGACCTTCGCGATGGAGCACGGCCGGCCGTTCGTGACCTGGAAGTTCGCCACCACCCTCGACGGCCGCAGCGCCGCCGTCGACGGCACCAGCCGTTGGATCTCCAGCCGGGCTGCGCGGCTCGACACGCACCGGCTGCGTGCGCAGTGCGACGTCATGTTGGTGGGAACCAACACCGTCGCCGTGGACGATCCGGAGCTCACGGTCCGCGACGAGGTCGACGAGCCGCTGGCGCAGCAGCCGCTGCGCGTGGTGATGGGGGAGCGCGACCTCGACCCCGCGCGCCGCGTGCTCAACGACCGAGCCGCGACGCTCCACCTGCGCACCCGCGACCCGGGCGAGGTGCTCGCGACGCTCTACGCGCGCGACCGCCTCCACGTCTTCCTGGAGGGCGGGCCCACCCTCGCGGCTGCCTTCCTGCGGGCGGGGCTGGTCGACGAGGTCGTGGCGTACGTCGCGCCGATGCTGCTCGGTGCCGGGACCGCGGCGGTCGCCGACCTCGGGATCGGGACCATCGGGGACGCCCGTCACCTCCGCGTCACCGACGTGACCGTCCTGCAGGGCGCTGCACGACCCGGCGGGGCCGGCGGGGACAGCGAGGACACCAACGTCCGGCTGACCATGACGCCGGTGGCCCGAGAGGACGGCCGCTGATGTTCACCGGCATCGTCGAAGAACTGGGCACCGTCGCGGCCGTCGAGGACCAGGGCGACGCCATCCGGCTGACCGTCCGCGCCGACACGGTGCTGGAGGACGCGGGCATCGGTCACTCGATCGCCGTGAACGGCTGCTGCCTCACTGTGAGCTCACTGCACGACGGCACCTGGACCGCCGACGTGATGCAGGAGACGCTCGACCAGACCTCGCTGGGCGGGCTCGCGGTCGGCGACAGCGTCAACCTGGAGCGAGCCGCCACGCTCGCCACCCGCCTCGGAGGCCACCTGGTGCAGGGCCACGTGGACGGCGTCGGCACCATCCTGCAGCGGCAGCCCAGCGACCACTGGGACGTCGTCACGGTCGGGCTGCCCGAGCAGCTCGCGCCGTACCTCGTCGACAAGGGTTCGATCGCGGTCGACGGCGTCAGCCTCACCGTGGTGGATGCCGGGCCCGACCGGTTCACGGTCAGCCTGATTCCGGAGACGCTCGCCCGCACCACGCTCGGCACCCGCACCGTGGGCGACCTGGTCAACCTCGAGACCGACGTCATCGCCAGGCACGTGGCCACACTGGTCCGCGCCTACACCGCACCGAGTAACGGAGATCAACACACAGGAGGACGGCCATGATCGATTGGCTGCTGCACGGCACCATCCCCGTCGCCGGGGGCGAGCTCTTGGTGCGCGAGGTCGTCGGCAACCTGTTCGGGCTCGCCAGCGCGATCCTGGGCATGAAGCGCATCGTCTGGGCCTGGCCGGTGGGAGTCATCGGCAACGTGCTGCTCTTCACGGTCTTCGTCACCGGTGAGCTCAGCGGTGCCTCCTCCGACCCGCTGTGGGGCCAGGCCGGGCGGCAGATCTTCTTCATCGCGGTCTCGCTCTACGGCTGGTGGCGCTGGAGCGAGTCCAAGGCTGCCGGCGGTGCCGCCGACGGAGGAGCCATCACGCCACGGTGGGCCACCGGACGCGAGCGGCTGCTGCTGGTCGGGCTCGCGGCAGGCGGGTACGTCGCGGCGTACCTGCTGCTGCTTCAGATCGGCTCGTGGGGACCGCAGACCGAGGCGTGGATCCTCGCCGGCTCGATGCTCGCCACCTACGGGATGGCCCGCGGCTGGGTGGAGTTCTGGCTGGTGTGGATCCTGGTCGACATCGTGGGCGTGACCACGCTGATCCGGGCCGGCTTCTACCCGACGGCCGCCATGTACGTCTTCTACGGCGGCTTCTGCGTCGTCGGATTCATCGCCTGGTGGCGCGCGGAACGTCAGGCGGGCCGGGAGTCGGTCGGCCCCGACACCGAGGAAGTGCCCGCATGAGCACCCCACGATTCCGCGGGGACCTCGCATGACGGCAGACCGGCCCGCTCAACGGACTGATCGGATCCGGCTCGATCCCGTCGAGCGGGCGATCGAGGAGATCGCTGCCGGCCGGGCGGTCGTGGTCGTGGACGACGAGGACCGCGAGAACGAGGGCGACCTGATCTTCGCGGCCTCGAAGGCCACCCCGGCACTGATGGGGTTCACGATCCGCCACTCGAGCGGCGTGATCTGCGTCCCGATGCCAGCCGACATGCTCGACCGGCTCGAGATTCCCCTGATGTCGCCCCACAACGAGGACCGGCTGCGCACCGCGTACACGGTGTCGGTCGACGCCCGCGACGGCGTCACGACCGGGATCTCGGCGGCCGACCGGGCCCACACCGCCCGGGTGCTGGCCGACTCGGCGACCGAGCCCTGGGAGGTCACGCGGCCCGGGCACGTGTTCCCGCTGCGCTACCGGGACGGCGGCGTGCTGGTGCGCCGCGGTCACACCGAGGCGGCGGTCGACCTCGCCCGGCTCGCGGGGCTGACCCCGGCCGGCGTGCTGGTCGAGATCGTCAACGACGACGGGACCATGAAGCGCGGGCAGGACCTGCGCGACTTCGCCGACGAGAACGGGCTGGCGATGATCTCGATCGACGACCTGGTCCACTTCCGGCGGCGCACCGAGGTGCTGGTCGAGCGGGTCGCCGAGACCCGGCTCCCGACCGAGCACGGCGACTTCACGGCGTACGGCTACCGGATCACGTTCGACGGAAGCGAGCACCTCGCCCTCGTGCACGGCGACGTGAGCGGCGACGAGCCGGTGCTGACCCGGGTCCACTCCGAGTGCCTGACCGGTGACGTCTTCGGCAGCGACCGCTGCGACTGCGGGCCGCAGCTCGACGAGGCCCTCCGTCGCGTCGTGGAGGCGGGTCGCGGCGTCGTGATCTACCTGCGCGGGCACGAGGGGCGCGGTATCGGGCTGGTGGCCAAGCTGCAGGCGTACGCGCTCCAGGACGGTGGCCACGACACCGTCGATGCGAACCTCGAGCTGGGGCTGCCCGCCGACGCGCGCCACTACGGCGCGGCGACGCAGATCCTGCGCGACCTCGGCGTCGACAGCGTCCGGTTGCTCACGAACAACCCCGACAAGACCTCCAGCCTGAGGGACTACGGTGTGCCGGTGGCCGAGCGGGTGCCGCTCACGCCGCACCCCAGCGACCACAACCTGGCCTACCTGCAGACCAAGCGGGACCGGATGGGACACGTCCTGCCGGACCTGGAGCCCTTCGAGACGGGCGCTGCGCGCCCTCCTCAGGGACCGCCCCTCGAGACCAAGGGGGGGACGTCGTGAGCGGAGCCGGCGCCCCCGACCAGCGGCCGCTGGACTGCCACGACCTGCGCGTGGCGATCGTGGCCGCAAGCTGGCACGAGACCGTGATGGACGGCCTGGTCGACGGTGCGCAGCGCGCCTGCCGCGACTACAAGGTCGAGGCGCCCCAGCTGGTCCGGGTGCCGGGGACCTTCGAGCTCCCGGTGGTGGCCGACACGCTGGCCGCGCAGGGCTACGACGCCGTCGTCGCGCTGGGGGTCGTGATCCGCGGCGGCACGCCGCACTTCGAGTACGTCTGCTCCGCCGCGACCGACGGCCTCACGCGGGTCGCGCTCGACCACCAGACCGCGATCGGGTTCGGCGTCCTCACCTGCGACACGGAGGAGCAGGCGCTCGACCGGGCCGGGCTGACCCAGTCGCGGGAGGACAAGGGGTACGACGCAGCGGCCGCGGCCCTGACCACCGCGCAGACACTGCGTTCGGTCCGGCGCGGCTACGACTAGGATTTCTCCGCGTGAAGACGTTCGAGGAGCTCTGGACCGAGCTGAGCGACAAGGCCGCCGCGCGGCCTGCCGGCTCGCACACCGTGCAGCAGCTCGACGCCGGTGTGCATGCGATCGGCAAGAAGCTGGTCGAGGAGGCAGCGGAGGCCTGGATGGCGGCGGAGCACGAGTCCTCCGACCGGGCCGCCGAGGAGATCAGCCAGCTGCTCTACCACACGCAGGTCCTCATGCTCGCCTGCGACCTGACCCTCGACGACGTCTACTCCCACCTCTGAGGCCCCGATGACGACCACCACGGACACCACGAAGGCGGGAGCGGGCGGCGACCGGCTGCTTCGGATCGCCGTCCCCAACAAGGGGGCCCTCTCGCAGTCCGCGCAGGAGATCCTGCGCGAGTCGGGCTACCGGCAGCGGCACGACCCCAAGGAGCTGCGTCTGCTCGACGTCGAGAACGGCGTGGAGTTCTTCTACCTGCGGCCCCGCGACATCGCGCTCTACGTCGGCGAGGGCACCCTCGACGTCGGCATCACCGGCCGCGACCTCCTGCTCGACTCCGGAGCCAAGGCCGACGAGGTGATGGGCCTCGGCTTCGGCGGCAGCAGGTTCCGGTTCGCCGGCCCCGCCGGGCGCTACACCGATCTCGCCGATCTCGCCGGGCTGCGGATCGCCACGTCGTACGTCGGGATCGTGACGTCGTTCCTGCAGCGTGAGGGGATCGAGGCCACCGTGACCCGGCTCGACGGCGCCGTGGAGACCAGCATCCAGCTCGGCGTGGCCGACGTGATCGCCGACGTCGTGGAGACCGGGAGCACGCTCACGGCCGCCGGCCTGGAGACGTTCGGAGACGTCGTGCTCGACTCCGAAGCGGTGCTGATCACCCGTGGGCACGAGACCCCGGCGGGGTTCGAGGTCTTCCGGCGCCGGCTCGACGGCGTCCTGGTCGCACGGACCTACGTGATGATGGACTACGACATCCCCGCGGACGGCGTCACCGACGCGGTGGCGCTCACCCCGGGCATCGAGAGCCCCACCGTCTCGCCATTGCACCGTGAGGGCTGGGTCGCGGTCCGGGCGATGGTGCCCCGGACCGGCGCCCAGCGGCTGATGGACGAGCTCTACGACCTGGGCGCGCGCGGGATCCTGCTCACCGACATCCATGCCTGTCGTCTCTGAGCCGGACCTGCCGCACACCTGGCGCCCGCTGGGGGTGCGGCTGGCCGGCCTGATCTTCGGTGGGGCGCTGCTGGTGGTGTGCGCGTTCGCCTGGTTGGCGTTCGACGACGAGACGCGCGAGGCGTTCAGCCCGTTCCAGCGCGGCACCATCGTGGCGCTCGGGCTGCTCCTCTACGGCGCCGGCTACGCCCTGGCCCGGAGCCGGGTGCTGGCCGAGTCGACCCGACTGGTCGTCATCAACGGGTACCGCCGACACGAGTACGCCTGGGCCGAGGTGCTGGCCGTGCACCTCGCGCCCGGTGCCCCGTGGGCGGTGCTGGACCTCGCCGACGGCACCAGCCAGCCGGCGATGGGGATCCAGGGCTCCGACGGAGCGCGGGCGCAGCGCGCGGTGGCCGAATTGCGACTGCTGCTCGACCAGAGCCCGGGCTAGGTCCTGGCTACCCGGTCCCGTCGAGCCGGAGGTCGGCCCGCTCGCGGGTCTGGTGGCGGCTGAAGTGTTCCTTCTCGGCCGCCGCCCAGGCCTCCCAGTACGGCGCGAAGGCGTCGCCGTCGCGCTCGATCCCGCGCCTCATCCGCACGTCGTAGGGCGCCTCCACCCAGGCCAGCACGGTCGTGAAGGGCGCCGCCACGAGCGACCCGGACCCGACCCCCTCGACCACCAGCAGCGGGGCCGGGCGGACCTCGACCTGCTCGGCCCAGCGGGCCGCGTGCCAGTCCCAGCGCCGGTAGCGGCCGACGCGACCCTCGGCGAGCGGACGCAGCAGGCCCTCGAGCTGGGCGTCCACGGTCGGCAGCCCGTCCCAGCCCTCGTAGAGGTCGTCCATGTGCACCACGACGGCTTCTGGGACGGCCGTCCCGATCCCGCCCGCGAGCGTCGTCTTGCCCGACCCCGCGGGACCGTCGACGCACACCAGCCGACCCTCACCCAGGGTCGGCCGGCGAGAAGTGGCCAGCCCCAGTACCTGCGCGACGTCAAGGTCATCGGGGGCGGACTCAGGCACGCGGACAGGCTAGGTCACAGAGTTTCCGCGTTCCTCGTTTGGACGTCCGAACCGTGGGGCAGGGTGCTGGTAGTGCGATTTGCATTCATCTGTCCCAAAGGGGGAGCACCACATGTTCGACAATCGACTGCGTCTCGTGGCGGCCGGTGCCGCGCTGGTCATGTCCGCATCGCTGGCCGTGACGACCTCGGCCACCGCAGAGCCTGCGACTCAACAGGCCAAGGAGGAGCGCGAGATCACCATCAAGGGGATCGAGCCGAGGTCCAACGTCTTCATCGCGAAGGGCCGCGTGTTCCCGGAGTACAAGGACCGGCGGGCGGTCATGCAGCGCAAGCTCAAGAGCGCGAACCAGTGGCGCGGCTGGAAGGCCTTCACGACCAACGACCGGAGCCGTTACCGCGAGCGGATCGCGCCGCTCAAGCGCGTGGGCATCGTCTGCTACCGGGTCAAGGTCGCCGGCAACGCGAGGTACAAGACGTCGTACTCGAGCCGGGTCTGCATCCGGACCTTCTGAGTCGCTGCGGCGCCGCGCCAGGCCCTCACCCGGCACGGGTGGGGGCCTGGCGTCGTTCCAGTCCGGGTCAGAACGTCAGACCGTGACCACGGTAGGTCGGCACCCGGTCGACGAAGGCGTCACCTTCGAGCAGGTGGACGTCGTTCGCGTGCTCGAAGACCTCGCCCGACTTCGCGTGACGGAACCACACCAGGTCACCGATCGCGAGCCGGGCCGCGCCGGGTCCGGTGAGCGGAGTCTGCACCTCGCCGGCGCCCTCGAGCGCGGTCAGGTGGAGACCGTCGGGCACGTACGGGGAGGGCAGTCGGTCGCGGCCGGCCGGACCGGATGCGACCAGCCCGCCGCCGTGGACCGTCGCGATCCCAGGCCCGGGCCGACGCACGACGGGCAGGGCGAAGAACGCCGCCGGCCGTGGCTCGAACGAGCGGTAGTGGTCGAAGAGCGTCGGCACCAACAGGCCCGATCCTGCGGCCACCTCGGTGACCACCGGGTCGGCGGCGGTCGACTCGACCGAGCCGGAGCCCCCGGCGTTCCAGAACTCCAGCTGCACGACGTTCCTGAGCGCGTCGGCAACCTGCTGCCGGCGCTCCTCGACCTGCGACTGCGAGGCCTGCTTCAGCCCGCGGACCACCAGCGACTTGGCGCGCTGGGTCGGGACCATGTCGGGCAGACCCGCGACCTGCCCCTCGTAGGTCATCACCCCGACCAGCCGGAAGCCGCGACGGTCCACCACCCGCCGCGCGAGGCTCGCTACCGCTGCGGCGTCGTACAGCGGCGAGCGCTTGGGGCCGACGTGCTGGCCGCCGATCCGTAGCCCCGCGTCGATGTCGATCGCGACCCGGACCGGGACCGCGAGCGAGCGCCGCACGGAATCGACCACGTCGAGGTGGGCGAGGTCGTCGATCATCAGCGTGATCGCGGCCGCTGCGGCGGGGGACTCGACGAGCTGGGTGAGAGCCGGGCGGTCCACTGTCGGGTATGCCACGACCAGGTCGTCGCTGATGCCCTGCTCGTGCAGCCACAGGGCTTCGCGCAACGTGAACGCCAGCACGCCGCTGAACCCGGCGTGCGCGAGCGCCCGCTCGATCAGCGCCGGGACCCGCACCGACTTCGACGCGAGCCGCAGCGGCTTGCCCGCCGCCCGCCTGGCCAGGTCGTCGGCGTTGCTGTCGAAGCCCTCGAGGTCGACCACCATCGCCGGGGTCGGGAGCGGATCGGAGGCCGCTACGGCCGCGGCCAGCCGACGGGCGAGCATGCTGCGCCCGGGGGAGTACGGCGGCATCAGGTGATCCCGCGCCGCTTCAGGATCGCCTCGATGTCATCGAGGTCCTCGTCGATCACCGGCTTGCCGCGCGGTGCGGTGCCGCCGCCCAACGCCGACCGTTCCGCGGTGCCGGAGGTGGCGCGCGGCGATCCGTCGGCAGGCTCGTCGCGGCCGCGTAGCATCGCCGAGCCGCCGAGCAGCAGCACCGAAAGTCCGGCCAGGACGATGCCCGCCCACACGATCGGGCTGAGCACGACGTGGGTGGCCCAGTCGGCGATCGAGCCGCCGATCTCGGTGAACAGCTCCAGCGTGCCGGTCAGGTACGCCGCGGGTGGGATCAGTGTGAGTCCCGCGCCACGCAGGCCGGAGGCGACACCCCGGTTGCGGAACGCGTACCAGGTCCACGCCGCGCCCACCGCGGTCAGCACGGCCGCCAGTGCGGCCCATGTCACCTCGTCCACATGACCAAGCCTGTCACATGACCGGGGAGGTTCTGGGTGCGAGGATCGGGCCGTGGCCGGTTCCGGGCAGCGCTTCGACGGCAGCCGCATCCCCGACCCGGGGTTCGCGGGTGACGACGGCTCGGCCGACCCCGCTCTCGCGGCCGCGCTGGAGGCCTACCGGTCCGGGACCGGGGATCGTGCCGGCGTCCTGGCCACCCTCGGGAGCGCCCGGCTGATGGTGCCCGTGGTCGCGGTCCTCGGCTCGGTCGAGTACGACGACGCGGGGCTCGCGCACGACAAGACCAGTGACATGGCGGCCGTGCTGCTCACCCGACCCGACGGGCGTCGCGGACTGCTGGCATTCACCAGTGCCGAGCGCCTGGCTAGCTGGGACCCGGAGGCCCGCCCGGTCCCGGTGACCGCCGCCACCGCCGCCCAAGCCGCGGTCCAGGAGCAGGCCGATGCCCTGGTCATCGACGTCGCCGGCCCGGTCCGGTACGCCGTGGAGGGCGACGACCTGCGCGCCGTCGCAGCCGGGTGGCGCCTGGCGCTCGTGGGCGACCGCTCCGCTTGGATTCGACCGGCCTCGGAATGAACCGGTACAGTGCGGCGTTGACCGATCAGTCCCTCACGGGACCGATCTGACAAGCGGAGACCAGCAGCGCCACGTCTCCCACCCGCACCGACCGCGACAGGTCGTCGGGTACCGGTCCCAGGACGACCCGGTCGTCCTGGAAAGAGACACTCGCCGCGGGCGACGTGTCGTGACTGGCTTCCGCTTGGTGACCAGCGGAAGCCTTTTCCGATTTCCGGGCCGTACGAGCCGGAGATCGTGAGGTCTTCCGAACGCGAGAACACTGGAGGACATATCAGCACCGAGCTGCGCATCAACGAGCGGATCCGGGTACCCGAGGTCCGGCTCGTGGGACCCAACGGCGAGACCGTCGGCATCGTCCCGACCGACCAGGCACTCAAGCTGGCCCAGGAGGCTGACCTCGATCTGGTCGAGGTTGCCCCGATGGCCCGTCCGCCCGTCTGCAAGCTCATGGACTACGGGAAGTTCAAGTACGAGAACGCCCAGAAGGCCCGTGAAGCGCGTCGGAACCAGACCAACGTCATCATCAAGGAGATGAAGCTCCGCCCGAAGATCGACCAGCACGACTACGAGACCAAGAAGGGTCACGTCGTGCGGTTCCTGAAGGCAGGTGACAAGGTCAAGATCACGATCATGTTCCGCGGCCGCGAGCAGCACCGACCCGAGCTCGGCTTCCGGTTGCTGCAGCGACTGGCCGAGGACGTCGACGAGCTGGGCTTCGTGGAGTCAGCGCCCAAGCAGGACGGGCGCAACATGATCATGGTGCTCGGCCCGCACCGGAAGAAGGCAGACGCCAAGGCCGAGGCGAGAGCCGAGAAGGAGACCCGGGCCGCGGCCCGCGCCGCCGAGGAGGCCGAGGAGCGCGACTTCCGCGCCGCGCACCAGCCGGGTGGCAAGAAGGAGCGCGGCCGCTCCGAGAACCTCGATCCCGAGATCGAGGCCTGACGACTCTTCCCGGTGGTTGAGGTGCGAGGGCCGTGGAGGTCCGAGCCTCGAAACTCCCGGGCTCAGCACGAAGAAGCAGACAGAAAGCGAAGAGACAGATGCCGAAGAACAAGACGCACTCCGGTGCCAGCAAGCGCTTCCGGGTGACCGGCTCGGGCAAGATCC
>Ga0190275_10001581_pt1 | contig 16818 bp, 15 predicted proteins | sample Popmic550T_FD_133745 | JGI IMG/M metagenome (GOLD analysis project Ga0190275, IMG submission 133745) | Populus adjacent soil microbial communities from riparian zone of Yellowstone River, Montana, USA - 550 T | ecosystem: Environmental > Terrestrial > Soil > Riparian zone > Trees stand | place...
GAGAATACTTGGCACTCATGGGGTCTTGTGTGCTAACACGCATGTGATTCACCATGAGCAATCCGGCCGCCCCGCGATGGAGGTTGACCATGAGAGAGTCCGACGAGAGATCAGTCGAAGTTGCGCCGTTCCACGCCGATGGTTTGCTCAGTGGCTTTCTCGTCTCTGGTCGTTGGCCCGCCAGCACCGTGGAATGGGCGCGTTTCCTGCTGCTTGCTGTGCGGGTGGCCAGCGTCCCCGGGATGCTGCACACCAGCACGGTCTTCCGGGTCCGGGAGGAGCTGCCCGATGAACCTGCACCGGGAACTGTCGGCCTGGTCATCGCCGAGGGTCCGGTTGTCGGCCAGAATGCCGTGCTGCCCGGGCAATTCGCCGACCACCAGCCACCCGGGCTGATCGTCCTGCACCCGCCGACCGAGATCCGTCCGACCCTTCCGGAATACGACGAGGTCGCCTCCGGCTGCGTGCTGCTGCCCGGCTTGCCGCATCTCGGCCTGGACCATCGGGCCGCCTGGGTCGAGGCCGACCACCGCGGCAATGTCACCAGCATGATCAGCCGGGCCGGCGTCAATCCCTTTGACGATGCCGATACCGCAGTACTGGCAATGTTTCTCGTTGCCTGATTCTGATCAATCGAGGTCCAGACGAAAGCTGGCGCCCGGATAGCGTTGCCCGTTGATCTGTAATTTCAGGTGATGATCGCCCGGGTAATGCACCCGGGTGGTCATTGGCCGGAAAGCGTGCTTCTTGGTGAGCCGGACCTGCTCGCCCGGACCGAGTGTCCTGGTGGCAAGTTTGAACACCTTCTCGCGATGCCCGCCGTTGCTCTTCAGGTAGTCGACGACATAATCGATCGCCAAAGTGACCGGCGCCGCGTCGCCATTGGTGAGGGTGAACCCGAACCCCAGCTCGCCCGGCGCCCGCACCGTTGTCCGGTCAAGGTCTACCTCGCCGACCACGATCCTGGTCGGCCCGAAACCCATCAGCGCCAATGCGGCCGGCTGCCCCCTCTTGATCAGGGTGCGCAGACCGTGTCGGACCAGCTGCCTCGTCGATGGGACCGGATCAGCCAGCCAGGTGGTCGCCACGTCAACCACCAGGTCCGGTGATTGCCGGCTCAGGTCGTTCAGGTGGTTCGCCACCGAGCGGCGGACCACCTCGTCCTCATCGCGGTAGAGCGCGTCGATGATCGGAACGGTGCTCGCCGGGTGCTCCAGCAACGAGCGCACCCGAATCGCCCACGGTAAGAACGATCGAGTGCCCTCGCTGGCCAACCGCCGAACGGCTGGGTCCGGATCAGCGGTCCAGCCGGTGATGATGGAGAGCGCGCGATCGAGGTCAGCGACCAGAAACCGCCGGATGGCGAACTCGCTGGTCAGCCGCGGGGTCACCTGCGAGAGGAGCAGCAGTCCGTCGGCGAACGCTTCATCGAGCCCCGCCGCGAGCGCGAGGGTGGTGACGGTCTCCGACACCGGCCAGATCATCCATCCGGAGAACGCAGCATCCCGAAGCGCCCGGCGGTAGATGGCGGCGACGGTGCCGTAGTCGGCAGGCAGGTCCGCGAGCAAGGCGGCCGCCACCAGGTCGGTCCGGGCGCGCAGCTTCAGCCCGTCGAGCTGGCGGGCGGCTCGGCGAAGGTGCCTTGGCGTGAACTCCGGCGAGGCTGCCTGAAGGGATGTGGTCAGCGATCTGAGGGTTGCCGGGTTGATCAGCTCGTCCATCGCTCCCATGGGGTCACTCTGTCAGGAGGAGTTCGGTGCGCTGGGCCCGGCCGGCTGCAATCACATCGATCCGAGTGCGGCAGGAATCCGGCGCGCCCATCGAACCGCTGTCGACCGGGCTGGCCGGTTTTGCGGTCGATGCCGGTTTAGTGAATGTGGCCGATGGTCCGCCGATCGTCAGATGGTGATCAGTTGGTCGGCGGTCAGCGAAACCGTCAATGGTGTTGTCAGAGAGACGGTTTCGGCGCCCGTGGACTCCACCTGCAGCGCGTATCCACCGTCCACCAGCGAGGTGCGACCGTCCGGCCGCCAATCGAGCGGGGACAGAAACACAAAGTAATCCGGCGGGCAAGCAGCGCGAAACAGAAGATGAAGCTCACCGATCACGGCCTGGTGCAGCGGCACGGGTGACGGGCTCACCAGCAGCGTCCCGTCGAGCAGTTCGTACTTGAGACTGTCGTCGGGCAGGGCATCAAGCATTTCGACGGTCCATTCGCCGCTGACCCGAGTGGGCCAGCCGCTCGCTTCGACCTCAGCCACCATGCCGACCATTGTCTACCGCGTCCGGGCGGCCTGTCGTTGCCAGCACGGCGTGTGCCAGTGCCGGCGGCTATCGGCGGCAGATTCGACCCAGGACGGATCGTCGACCGGCCAGATGACGAGGTGCGCGGTACCCACCGGAATCACTTGTTGGCAGCCGGGGCACCGATACGGCTTCCGCGCAGCCGCGCCCGGAACCGTACGCACCAGGAAATCGCCTGCACTTGTCTGCTGGGTAACCCGGCCGCCCAGTGGGGCCGCGTTTTCATCGGAGCCCGCGGCCGGCCGGCCGGCCTTCCCGGTTCGGCGCAGCGATCCGTTCGGGCGGCGGGGCATCTCTCGACGGTAGCGCGGACCCTGCAGGCCAGGCTGGTGGGGCGCCGCTGTCGACCACGGCGAGTCGACGTCCCGTCGACCCCGCGCGCCGAAGATACTCATCGGTGCCGCCTACAGGTCCGAACCAGAGCGCGAGGCGGCAACATGATCGGCACAAGGACAACAGGGAGTCAGCCATGCGGGTAGGACCCATCGACAGCGGCCCGGCGCCGCAGCGGCACACCGCGTGATCAGCTCCGTGCTCATCGCCAACCGCGGTGAGATCGCCAGCCGGATCATCAGGTCGGCCCGGTCGCTCGGCATCCGGACAATTGCCGTGTGCTCCGACCTTGACGCAGAGCTGCCCTTCGTCGGTCAGGCGGACGAATCGGTGCTGCTACCCGGACCGGGCGCCACGGCCTACCGCGATGTCGAAGGCATCCTCAAGATCGCCGCCGACACCGGCGCAGCGGCCATCCACCCCGGCTATGGGTTCCTTTCGGAGAACGCGGAATTCGCCGACGCGGTCACATCCGCCGGCCTGATCTGGGTGGGCCCACCGGCCGCCGTCATCGCCACCATGGGTGACAAGATCGCTGCCCGCAAGGCGGCCATCGAGGCCGGGGTACCCGTGGTTCCGGGCAGCGAGGCGCTGGTCTCAGTGGTCGACGCCCGCGCTGCGGCCGACCGGATCGGTTACCCGGTGATGATCAAGGCGGCCGGCGGCGGTGGCGGGATGGGGATGGCCATCGTCGATGACGACAACGCCATTGACACAGCATTCGAGAAGGTCGCCGGGGTGGCGCAGCGCTTGTTCGGCGATTCCCGGGTGTTCGTGGAGCGGTATGTCCGGCGTGGCCGGCATATCGAGGTGCAGGTGGTCGGGTTGGCCGACGGCACCGTGCTGACCTTCGGTGAGCGGGACTGCTCCGTGCAACGGCGCAACCAGAAGCTGGTCGAGGAGAGCCCGTCGCCGGCCGTCGACGACGACCTGCGGGAGCGGCTCAGTTCGGCGGCTCGGCTGCTCGCCGAGCGGGTCGGCTACCGCAACGCCGGCACCGTGGAGATGATCTTCGATGTTGACCGGGCGGAGTTCTACTTCCTGGAGATGAACACCCGGATTCAGGTCGAACACCCGATCACCGAGGCCGTTTTCGGCATTGATCTGGTGGCTGCCCAGCTGGCCATCGCTTCCGGCGACAATCCGGGATTACCCACCCACCAGGGACGCGGGCATGCCATCGAATTCCGGATCAACGCCGAGGATTCTGTCCGTTTCCTGCCGCGGCCTGGCCCGATCACCGGCTGGACGGAGCCGACCGGCGCCGGTATTCGGATCGAGGCCGGATACCGGGCCGGCAACATCGTCACCCCGTCGTACGACTCGTTGTTGGCCAAGCTCATCGTCTCTGCCGACAGCAGGGCAGGCGCGCTCGAACTCGCCCGAACCGCGCTTGCCGGTTTCGTCATCGAGGGGCCGAGGACGACCTTGGACTTCCACCGCGATCTCGTCGATTCCACCGAGTTCATCTCCGGTGGCTACGACACCCATATCGTCGGGCGGCTACGCAAGGGCGTGCGGTAGGCGTCGGCTCAAGCAGGGAGTTGGGGCGTTGGAAAGCTGGGAAGAGTTCGCCGTCGTCACCGGCGGCGCAGCCGCGGCTTTCACCGCACTTGCCATCGCTGGCGGAGTGATCATGTTCGTCCTTGATCGCCGGGCGCACCGTCAGCAGAGCCGACAACGCGTTGCCCACATCCTCGAACGGATCAGCCCCAATGTGCTCACCATGGCGCTGATCGGTCTTGGTGGAATCCTCACCATTTTCGGGGTCGACTGGGGTCTCTACCTGCAGGTGCCGGCGGTGATCGCCGCCCTAATCGGCGGGGTCATCGGTGCGTGGCTCTTCATGATGGCCACCGGGGACTCCCCAGCCCCTGACGACAACCAGCAGCCCTAAGCCGGCGAGTGCTGCAGTTGCGCCGACAGCTGCCGCAACAGATCGAGCGCGGCCTCGGCGATGACGGTGCCGGGGCCGAAAACGGCGACGGCGCCGGCCTCGTGCAATTCGGGGATGTCGCCGGGCGGGATCACCCCGCCGACCACAATCATGATGTCCGGCCGGCCCAGCCCAGTCAGCGCCGTCTTCAAGGCCGGCACCAGGGTGAGGTGGCCGGCGGCCAGCGAATTCACCCCGACCACGTGCACATCGGCGTCGACCGCCTGCTGCGCAACCTCTTCCGGGGTGGAAAACAGCGGGCCGACATCGACGTCGAATCCGAGATCGGAGAATGCCGTGACGATGACCTTCTGCCCGCGGTCGTGCCCGTCCTGACCCATCTTGGCGACCAGGATCCGCGGCCGGCGACCTTCCGCCTCGGCGAACGCGTCGGTGGCGGCCAGCACCTCGTCGATCAGCGGGGAATCACCCGCTGCGGCTCGATACACCCCGCTGATGGTACGGATCACCGCAGTGTGCCGGCCGAATTCTTTCTCCAGTGCGTCCGAGATTTCCCCGACGGTCGCCTTGGCGCGGGCGGCATCCACGGCCAACGCCAACAGGTTGTTCGACAGATCACCTCCGGTGGCCGTGTCACCCGCCCGGCCGGCCGCCTCGGTCAGCGCCTCCAGCGCAAAGTGCACGGCGTGCGGATCGCGTTCCAACCGCAACTGCTCGAGTTTGCCGACCTGCGCCGCCCGGACCGCCCGGTTGTCAACCTTCAGCGTTTCCAACGGTTCGGCATTGTCGGGGAGGTAGGTGTTGATCCCGATGACGGCCTGCGTCCCCGAATCGATGCGTGCCTGGGTGCGGGCGGCCGCCTCCTCGATGCGCATCTTGGGGATGCCGGCCTCGATCGCCTTGGCCATCCCACCGGCGGCCTCGACCTCCTGAATATGTTCCCAGGCCTTCTGCGCCAGGTCGTGGGTCAACCGTTCCACGTAATACGAGCCGCCCCAGGGATCGATGATTGCCGTTGTCCCCGTTTCCTGTTGCAGGAACAATTGGGTGTTTCGAGCGATCCGGGCGGAGAAATCTGTGGGCAGCGCGATCGCCTCGTCCAACGCATTCGTGTGCAGCGACTGGGTATGGCCCTGAGTCGCGGCCATTGCCTCGATGCAGGTACGGGCAACATTGTTGAACGGGTCCTGGGCGGTCAGCGACCAACCGGAAGTCTGCGAATGAGTTCGTAGCGAACGGGATTTCGGGTTCTTCGCGCCAAGCTCGCCGACGAGCCGGGCCCACAGTGCCCGGGCGGCCCGCAGCTTCGCGATCTCCATGAAGAAGTTCATTCCGATGGCCCAGAAGAAGCTCAAGCGGGGCGCGAACCCGTCAATTCCCAGCCCCGCCCCGGCGCCGGCCCGCAGGTATTCCAGACCGTCGGCCAGGGTGTATGCCAACTCCAGATCGGCGGTCGCGCCGGCTTCCTGGATGTGGTAGCCGGAGATGGAGATCGAATTGAATTTCGGCATCCGGGCCGCGGTAAACGAGAAGATGTCCGAGATGATGCGCATGGACGGAGCCGGCGGATAGATATAGGTGTTCCGGACCATGAATTCTTTGAGGATGTCGTTCTGGATGGTGCCGGCCAATTGCTCCGGCGGCACCCCCTGTTCCTCGGCGGCGACGATGTAAAGCGCCAGCACCGGCAACACCGCGCCATTCATCGTCATCGACACACTCGTGCTGCCGAGCGGAATGTGATCGAACAGCTGCCGCATGTCGTAGATCGAATCGATCGCCACCCCGGCCATTCCGACATCACCGGCCACCCGCGGATGATCGGAGTCATAGCCGCGGTGGGTGGGCAGGTCGAATGCCACCGACAGGCCCTTCTGCCCGGCGGCCAGATTGCGCCGGTAGAACGCATTCGATTCCTGCGCTGTGGAGAAACCGGCGTATTGCCGGATCGTCCACGGCTGGGTGGTGTACATGGTCGGGTAGGGACCGCGAAGAAATGGTGGCAGCCCCGGGTAGGTGTCCAGAGCGTCCAGACCGGTCAGCTCGGCCGGGCCGTAGACCGGTTTGATCACAATGCCTTCCGGCGACAGCCAACTCTCCGCCGTGACGTCGCCGTCCGCGGCGTCATCGGCCGGCCCGCGCCCGGCAGGTTCGTCGCCGGTCAGCGGCAGCTCTGCGAAACTCGTCGGCACATTCATCAGTTCGCCTCGGTTTCCGGTAGATCGGGTGCCAGCAATTCGGTCTCCGGCAGGTGGGCCCGAGTGCGCCGGAGGAATTCCACCACGTCGTCGCCGACGGCGACCTGGTCGTCGACCAGCGCGGCGAGTTCGCCTTTGGGTCGTCCAGCAATCATGATCCGGCCGGCGCCTGCGGCGCGGAGAGCGGCCACCACATCGCTGCCGATCTCTGTGTAAGCGTTGTCGGAGCCGGCCAGGCAGACCACCGGGGTTTTGGTCTCGCGGAATGCCGACAGCACATCGGCCACCCCGCTGGTCCGGCCGGCCGTCACCGTGTCGATGCCGCCGGCCGCGAGGAGGTTGGCCATAAAACCCGCCCGGGCGGCGTGGTCGGGCACGCTGCCCAGGGTCGCGAGAAAGACCGGGGTGGCGGCGGGTTCGTCGCGAAGATCCTCGAACGGTCTGGCCCAGAACAGCTCCGCCGACGAATCTGCAATGTGGGGTCTCGTTGGCAGCACCTCGCGCAGGTTCGGGAACTCGCTGACGCCGGTGACGGCCTGCCGGCGACTCGCGATCCGGCGGCGACGTTCGGCGGCGGTCGTCGCCCAACGGCCAGCCAGCGAGCCGTCGGCGAGCGCTGCCCGGGCGCCACCGGCGCGTTCGATGAGCTGGAACTCTGCCCATGCCGCCTCGGCCAATTCGGCGGTGAGAATTTCGACGGCATGCGCGCCGCCGGCCGGGTCGTCGGCCGCCAGCACGTGCGACTCGGCGATCAGCAATGACGAGATATTTCTCGCCATCCGCCGACCGAGCGCATCCGGGACACCGAGCCGGGTGTCGAAGGGCAGCACGGTGACCGCGTCGGCTCCGCCAACCCCGGCCGCGAAAGCGGCAACAGTCGTCCGCAGCAGATTCACCCACGGGTCGTACTTGGTCAACATCGGCAAGGACGTCACCGCGTGGCTCACTTGTTCGGCTTGCCCTGCCGCTGCTCCGGATAGCTCAGCCACCCGGCGCCACAGCCCGCGGGCCGCCCGGAACTTGGCAATGGTGGTGAACTGTTCCGCGGTGGCGGCGTAGCGAAACTCCAGCAGACCGAAGGCATCCTCGACCGCGCAGCCACCGGTCTCCAGCTCACGCAGATATTCCGCGCCAACCGCCAATGCGTATCCCAATTCGCCCGCGTCGCCCGCACCCGCCTCGTGCGCCGCCGTGCCATCGACGACCAGTGCCCGGATGCCGAGGTTGCTGGCCAGTTCGGAGATGGGCGAGATGCCGGCGAACCCAGCCTGCGCCGAGATGCCGCCGCGGACCGCCCGGCCGATCGGGTCGGCGCCCAGATTCGCCCCTGCATCCGAGGAAACTCCACGCACCTCCAGCAGATCTGCGAACGCCTGCGCAGCCTGCAGATCCGTCACATCGCCAATGGCCTGCACGATGAGGGGGGCGATATCGAGCAGCACTCCATCGAGGGCAGCACCAAGGTCGTCGGGGGCGGTGCCGGCTCCGCCGATCGTCAACCACAGCGATGTCGCACCGTTCTCCAGGTCGCCGACCGCTGACCTGGCGGTCGATGCCGGATCTGGATCGGTGAGCTGGGCACGGATGTCCCAGCCCGACTCGGAGCGGGCGATGGCCCGGCCGGAACGGACGGCCGCGGGATCGAACCGGTGACCGGCGGCCTTCTCCGGGGTGCCCAGCGGCGGGATGTCCAGGCCCTCGACGGTCGTTCTGGTGAGTTTGCCCCAGGCCGCATCGTCGGACGCGTCGTCCGGCAGCCGGCGGGCCTTACGCAGGACCGCTGCCGCCGCTCGCTCCCAGTCGGCAGCGGTGGCGGTCAGGCCACCTGCGAGTCGCACCGAGGCCTGCGCGTCCACTGTGTCCATCGGCCGATCATAAGGCGGCCGGCCGTTCGCGGCTCCGGCAGAATTGCCCATTACAAATCTTTCCTATCGGCCCGGTTGATTGAGCCAATCGGGAGAAAACGAAGCAGGACATGCCATTTGGCTCGGGTGACGGCCGGCCGCGAGCTGACTCGCATCAGCCGGTGGGCGAATTGCCAACAATCCGGCAGATCACCGCACCGGACTTGATGGTCTGACCATCGGTTGCGGTAAGGCTGGCAATGGTGCCGGCCCGGTGCGCCGTCAGCGGTTGCTCCATCTTCATCGCCTCGATCATCACCACCAGGTCACCGGCCTGGACGACATCACCATCCGCGACCGCGACCTTGACGACGGTGCCCTGCATTGGCGCGATCAGCTCGTCACCGGTCGCGGCCGCGTGGGATTTACCCCGTGCCGGGTGCTTGGCATTCGTGGGCCGCGAGCGGGCTGCGCCGCCCGCCGCCCGCAGGTCGCCGGGCACGGTGACCGCCAACCGGCGGCCGTTCACCTCGACGACGATGGTTTCGCGCGGCAGTGGCTCTGCTGGCTGCTCTGCGGCGGTGATGAAGGCGGGAATCTGGTTGTCGAATTCCGTCTCGATCCACTGGGTGAAAACGGTAAACGGCTCGCTGCTGAAAGCCGGATCCCGGACGGCGGCCCGGTGGAACGGCAGGGCGGTCGCCATTCCGTCGAGCACGAATTCGTCCAGCGCCCGCCGCGACCGGGCGAGCGCTTCCTGGCGGGATTCGCCCCAGACGATCAGCTTGGCCAGCAGGGAATCGAATGCGCCGCCGACCACCGAATTCGGGCCGATCCCGGAATCCACCCGAACACCGGGTCCGGCCGGCTCGCGGTATGCCGTCACGGTGCCCGGCGCCGGGAGGAAATTTCGGCCGGGATCTTCGCCATTGATCCGGAACTCGAAGGCGTGGCCGCGGGGCTCCGGGTCTTCGGTGTAGCGCAGCACCTCCCCTTCGGCGATCCGGAACTGCTCGCGCACCAGATCGAGGCCGGTAGTCATCTCGCTGACCGGATGCTCCACCTGCAGCCTGGTGTTGACCTCGAGAAAACTGATCACCCCGTCGCTGCCGACCAGGTATTCCACCGTTCCTGCGCCCGTGTAACCGGCCTCGCGGCAGATGGCCTTGGCGCTGGCGTGGATGACGGCGCGCTGCTCGTCGGTGAGAAACGGCGCCGGCGCTTCTTCGACCAGCTTCTGATTCCGCCGCTGCAGCGAGCAATCCCGGGTACCGACCACGATCACCGTGCCGTGGGTATCGGCAAGCACTTGCGCCTCGACGTGCCTGGACCGATCCAGATAGCGCTCGACAAAGCACTCCCCACGCCCGAAGGCGGTGACCGCCTCCCGCACCGCGCTCTCGTAGAGTCCGGGGATTTCCGCCATCGTCCAAGCAATCTTCAGGCCGCGACCGCCGCCACCGAAGGCAGCCTTGATGGCCACCGGCAGCCCGTGCTCCGCGGCGAAGGACAACACCTCGTCCGGTCCGGACACCGGATCCTTCGTGCCCGGCACCAGCGGCGCCCCGGCCCGAAGCGCAATGCGCCTGGCCGTCACCTTGTCGCCCAGATCCCTGATGGCCTGCGGTGCAGGACCGATCCAGGTCAATCCCGCGTCGAGGACGGCCTGCGCGAACTCGGCGTTCTCGGAGAGGAATCCGTAGCCGGGGTGCACGGCGTCGGCCCCAGAGTTCTTGGCTGCGTCGAGGACGAGGTCGATCCGCAGGTACGACTCCCCCGGAGTCTGTCCACCCAGCGCCCAGGCCTCATCAGCCAGCTGCACGTGCATCGCGTCGCGATCCGGTTCAGCGTAGATGGCGACGGACTGGTAGCCGGCGTCCCGGCAGGCCCGAATCACCCGGACCGCGATCTCTCCGCGATTGGCGATCAGTATCTTCTGCATTCGATGTCCCGCCCTTGAACGACGACCACGCACCTTGACGTCATTGGCATTGAAACGCGGTACCATAATCTTGGTACTGAGTACCTTAGCACCGGCCGAAGGGCTGATCGATGGGCGGCAGGATGACGAAATCAGCGGGTGATCGGCTGGTCGACGCCGCGTTCGAACTCTTCGACGAGCGTGGCTATGAGCAGACGACGGTGGATGACATCGCCGACCGCGCACAGGTCAGCAGGACCACCTTCTTCCGGACCTACCGGTCGAAGGAAGACGTGATCTTCCCGGCGCACGATCGGCTGATGGACGCCGTTCGGCAGCGGCTGGCCACCTCCAACGACAGCACGGCGATCGTCGCGGTCTCTGACGCCGTCCGGCTGGTGCTGCTGCGGTACATCGAAGAGGGCGACCGCGCCAGGCAGCGATATGCCATCACCAGCAAGGTGGCAGTCTTGCGCGACCGCGAGATTGCCACCGCGGCAAGGTACCAGCGGCTTTTTCGGGACTTCATCACCGCATGGATGGGCCCATCGGCGCATTCAGCACTGCGAGCTGAACTGATGGCGGCCGCGGTGGTCGCCGCGCACAACCATGTGCTCCGACGCTGGCTCCGCGGGGATACCACCGAGCCACTGCGGGAGATTGATGCGGCAATGGCGCAGGTGGTGGCACTGTTCCCGCCGCCGGCGGGATCGCCCCATGCTCCGGCGGCCAACCTGGTCGGCGGCGGCACCACCGTCGTCGTCTTGCACAGTCCTCGGGAACTTGCCGACATCATCCCGGCGCTGCAACGAGCGATCGACGCGTTGTAGGGACGGGCAGTTGCAGCAGTGGATCCGGCCGGTTCAGCGGACCGGCTGCTGCTGGCTGGCGGCGTGCGTCCTGCTCGCGCCCCACCACCCGAAGGCAAGTAGCAGTGCGCCGGGAATCACCCCACCGAGGAGATCGACCCAGACCTGCGCCGCCCCGGCGAAAACCAGAATCAGACCGATGCTGCCGCACAAGGTCACCGCCGCAGCCAGCCAGTTGAAGTACGGCGCACGGAAAACAGCAGCCAATGCGAAGAAGTGCACACCGACCACGAACGACACCCAGGCAACACCGCCCTGTGGATGGCCGAGCGGGCCGGTGAGCAGGCGAACTCCGCCGAAGAGCGCCACCACCTCCACGGCCACGATCAACCAGTACGAACGGCCGAATGGACTGGACGCACGGGCAGTGCCATCCGGTTTGTCTTCTGCTGGTGTCCCCCGGCCGATGCGGAAGACCACGAGCAGAATTGCCGCAAAGGCGATGATCGCCAGCACCCGAAGGATCCACGCCGCGGCGGGGAGCAACGCACCGGTGTTCACCAGCACAAAGATCAGGCCGAAGACCGCAGCGATTGTCGATCCAACACGTTGACCTCGCATGTTCCGCCCTCCGCCGGGGAATGCAGCCCTGGCCACCTGAAAAAAATGGCCCGAACCACGATTGACCTTAACCTACTCTATCGAATAGAGTCCTGTCCATGGAATACCGGAGTCATGCCGAGCCTGCTCCCCGGCCGTCCCGGTACACCTCGCCGCTGCGTCAGCAACGGGCCGCCGATACCCACGACCGGATCGCGGTGGCGGCTCGGGAGTTGTTCGCAGTCAACGGTTTCACCGGCACCACCATTGCGGGCATCGCCCAGCGGGCCGGCGTCTCGGTGCAGACGGTCTACGCCACCTTCGGCTCCAAGGGCGCCATTGTCAGCGCGCTGGCCAGCCAGTTCGAGGTAGATGCCGATGCTGCCGGCTGGCGGGCCAGAATCGAGGAATGTACGGATCCGGCGACGTTGCTGCAGACATTCGCGCAGTGGACGTGCGCACTGCTGTCGACCAGCAGGGAGACGATCGCGGCCGTTCAGGCAGCCGCTGCCGACCCGGCAATCACGCAACTCCGCGACGTCGGTGATCAGCATCGACGTCGGGCCTTAGCGGGCCTGGTCGGCCGAATCGCCGGCTACCAGGCGCTGCGCGGAGACCTGTCCGAGCAACGGGCGGTCGACCGGGCGTGGATGTTGACGGGCGTCGAGTTGTACCTGGCGGCCACCGGTGGGTGCGGCTGGTCCGACGTCGACTACGAGAACTGGCTCAGCGACGTGCTGCAACAACAGTTGCTGAAGTGAGCGATTTCACCTCAGTCTCAGTAGTCGTGCCTGACCGGCAGATCCCAGGACGACAGCCCTATCAGCACCGCGAGCCCAAGAACAGCAACAGCCGACAACAGCACGGCGGGCACGACGGTGACCACATCTTTGACGAGACTCATGATTCTCCACAGGGTTTGGTGAACCCGCTGCATACCGGAATGGGCTACGAGCGGATGTTCAAGGGGAAGCCCTGGGCTGCGATGCATCAGGTCCTTGCGGTAGTGGTGCCCGCGAATGAGCGCGGTGAAACACCGGCTAGCGCGTCCGGCCTTGGCCTTTGGTCAGCGAACCGAGACCAGCGTCGGGTCGGTGATGTCGTAGTTGGAACCGTCCTGCGCGGCGAGCAGCGCCGGCAGGATCTGCATCTTCTCGGCCGACTGGGCGGCCTCACCCCAGAGCACCTTCTTGCCGTCGGTCAGGGTGAGTTCGACATCGAAGGCGGTCCGCGCCGACAATTCGGTGACCTGCGACCGGAAATCCGGAGTGAGGGCCTGCACGACGGCCACCGCCGCGAGAGTGGACGGATCGCCAATTCCCGGGGCCACCAACTGCACCAACGTCATTCCGGCCGGCGGCGCGGCGACCGCCTGATACGGATCGCCGGTCCGGTCCAGCAGCCAATACTGACCATTGGCGGATGTGACGGCCACCGGAACCCGCGGTGTGACAGCGATGTTCAAAGTGTCCGGCCAGCCGCGAGCCACCTCCACCGCGAGTACCTCAGGTACCGCTTCGACTTCGGCGGCCACGTCGTCGAGATCGACCCTGGCGAGCGGTGTTCCGTCGGCAATATTGACAACCGCCTTGACCTTGCTGGTCAACTCGTCCGGGGCGCCGGTGACCGACACGGACTTCACGCCGAGCAGTGGGCTGACAAACACCACATAGCCCAGTCCGGCGAAGACCGCGAGAATCACCACCAGTCCGAGGATCAACGGCCATCGCCGGCGCCCGGAGCCGGACATGTTGGGCTCGGTTTTCGGCATCGACCGACGCCGCCGACGGGGCACCAAGCGCCGCAGCCCGCGCCTCGGTGCCGGCTCGCCGCGGCCGGCCTTCGACCCTGCCCGCCCGTCCTTCGAGGTTTCTGTTGTCGCCGTGCTCACGATTTCCCCTCCGGCTCGCCGCGCTGCACTGTTACCCCGCGCGTGTTCGTCACCCGGCAGCCAGTCTGGTCAACAATTCCGGTCCGATCGTGGTGACATCGCCGGCGCCCATGGTGATCACGATGTCCCCGGGCCGCAGCACCCCGGTCACGAATGCCGCGGCCGACGGCCGGTCGGGGTGATACAACACGGTCGCCGAACCCGTCGGGACGGCGTCTGCGATCAGCTCGCCGCTCACCCCCAGCTGCGGGTCTTCCCGGGCGCCGTAGACATCGAGCACGACCACAACATCCGCGCCCGCCAACGCCGCACCGAATGCATCGGCGAACGACGCCGTCCTGGAGTACAGGTGCGGTTGGAAGACCACTACCAGCCGGCCACCACCGGACACCGCCGACGATGCCAGAACGCCCCTGGCTGCGGCGATCTGGGCGCTGACCTCGGTGGGGTGATGGGCGTAGTCGTCATACACGGTGATGCCGGCGACCTCGCCCTTGAGTTCGAACCGGCGGCGGACCCCGGTATAGGCCGCGAGCCCGGCGGCCAGCTCGTGCGGGTTGACACCGAGTTCGACACCGGCGGCCAGCGCGGCAACCGCATTGAGCATCATGTGATCACCCGGCACGGACAGTGTCAGGCCGACCCACTTGCCGTTGGCCAGCCGGACGGCCGGCTCGCGGACGACGCCGATCGCACCCTCGAGGTCACCGATCCCGTCCAGCAGGTGCACCATGGCGGACTTGCTGCGGCCGTAGGTGATCACCCGGCGGAGGTCCGTCCGATTGGCCAGCGCGGCCGACCCGGGATCGTCGGCGCAGACGACCAGAAATCCGCCCGGCTCGATCCGGTCAACAAATTGGTCGAAGACCGCCGTGTAGGCCTCGGCGGTGCCGTGATGATCGAGATGGTCGGGCTCCAGGTTGGTGATGATCGCGGCATGCGGGCTGAACGACAGGAAGGAGCCGTCGGATTCGTCGGCCTCGGCGACGAAGATGTCCCCGCTGCCGTGGTGCGCACCGAGCCCGGAGCCAGTGAGCTCGCCGCCGATGGCGAAGGACGGATCCAGCCCGACCTGCTGCAACGCGACCGTCAGCATCGATGTGGTCGACGTCTTGCCGTGGGTGCCGGCCACACAGACGCCGCGGTACCCGACCATCAACGCGGCCAACGCATCCGCCCGCCGCACCACCGGTATGCCGGCTGCCCTGGCCGCCAGCACCTCCGGATTGTCCGGCCGCACCGCGGTGGACACCACCACGGCGGTGGGGCCGCCGGGCAACAGGGCGAGATTGACGGCATCATGGCCGACCGCGGTGCGGACTCCGCGAGCAACGAGGCCGTCGAGCACGGCCGAGTTGCGGGCATCCGAGCCGGAAACCACCAGGCCCCGGTCGGCGAGGATTCTGGCGATGCCGCTCATTCCGGCGCCGCCGACCCCGACCAGATGGCTTCGCTCCAGCGAGGCGCCTTCCGCCGTGTGCGGTATCGCCGGTTCGGCCATCATCGGTCAGTCACCAGCGGGCCGGTCGGTCTGTTTCCGCTTGCGCCGCGCCGCTGCCGCAGCGGCCAGCACGATCCTGGCCACCATCTCGTCGGCGTGCTGGGCTGCGATCGCGGCGGCTGACGCCGTCATGCCGTCCCGCATGATCCCATCGATGGCCAGTGGGCCCACCTTCGAGATAACGGTCGCCGGGGTCAGTTCGGCGTCGTCGATGACGATGGCCGACCCGCTGGCCAATTGGGCGGACGCATTCAGCCGCTGCTCGCCATTGCCGTGGGGCAGCGGCACGTAGACAGCTGGCAGGCCGACTGCGCCGATCTCGGCGACGGTCATGGCACCGGACCTGGCCAACACCAGATCGGCTGCCGAGTAGGCCAGATCCATCCGGTCCAGGTAGGGCACCGTCACATAGGCCGGGGAGAGGGACGGGACCACCGGGGCAGGGTTGCGCCGGCCGTAGGCATGCAGCACGCCGACCCCGAGACCGGCGAGTTCGGCGGCAGCGCCGGAGATCGCATCATTGATCCGCTGCGCACCCTGCGAACCACCGAAGACCAACAATGTCGGGGCCTGCGGGTCGAGGCCGAAGAACTCCCTGGCCTGCGCCCGCAGTGCCGCGCGATCGAGTTGGGACAGGCTCCGTCGCACGGGGTTTCCGACCACCCGGGCGCCCTTCAAACCCGAGCCGTCGACCGCGGCTGCGATGGCGACCGCGAACCGGGCCCCGATCTTGTTGGCCAGACCCGCCCTGGCATTGGCCTCATGGATGACGATCGGCACCCTGCCCCTGGCGGCCAGGTAGGCGGGCAATGCCACGTACCCACCGAAACCAACGACCACGTCCACCTGGCGCTCGTCCATGATCGCCCGGGTGGCCCTGATTGCCGACCGCATCCGGGGCGGCAGGGTCAGCAGGTCGGCGGATGGCTTGCGCGGCAACGGAACGGCCGGGATCAGTCGCAGTTCGTAGCCGCGGTCCGGCACCAGGCTGGTTTCCAGCCCACGCTCGGTACCCAGTGCAGTGATGGTGATCTCGGGGTCGATCGCGACCAGGGCGTCGGCGACGGCGAGGGCTGGTTCGATGTGCCCGGCGGTACCACCGCCGGCGAGCAGGACACTGGTCACGCGCCGTCCCGCCGAGGCCTGCGCACCCTGGGGTCGGCCGGCGTACCGGTCGCTCTGGGTGGCTGTGCCGGCCGTCGCGGGCGGCCGCCCGGTGCGCTGGCCTGGTCTTGCCGGGCCGGGTTCGAGTTCGAGCGTGCGGGGTTCGAGCGCGCCGGATTCGGGCGGTTGGGGCGGACCGGACGCGGGGCATCAGCGCCAGCAGGGTTGCGTCGAAGCGGCTCTGTGGGACCGGCCTGTCGGGGACCGGATTTCCGCGGTCCTGGCCCTGCCTTCGCCGGGCGCTTCGCTGCACCATTGGCCGCCGGATTCCCTCGCTGCCGGCGGCGTGCGGCGCGGCGGCCGGTGGGATCCGCGCTGCCGATGCCGAGGAACCGAGCCATCCGACTGCCGCCGCC
>Ga0190275_10001582_pt1 | contig 16812 bp, 17 predicted proteins | sample Popmic550T_FD_133745 | JGI IMG/M metagenome (GOLD analysis project Ga0190275, IMG submission 133745) | Populus adjacent soil microbial communities from riparian zone of Yellowstone River, Montana, USA - 550 T | ecosystem: Environmental > Terrestrial > Soil > Riparian zone > Trees stand | place...
GGTGGAATCGGTGACGATGAAGATGTCGTCGGGACACGCCGTGATCGACCAACACCTCATGCGTGTGCTCAAGACTTACCGGTTTAAGCCCGGCACCAAGCAGCCGATCCAGTGGTTGGTCGGTTTTATTCAGCCCGACACGGTGATCGTGAAGCTAAATCTGGTTAAAGAAAACGCCCCGCCATCCCGTCCGAAAAAAAAGTGATCGGCTGAGGGCGCGACGAGGGCTCAGCGAGCCGCGAAGACGGATCTCAGTTCGTCAATGGTGCGGAGATGATGGTCGTCGTGCTCGGCCACAAAGAAACAGAGGTCGACGACAGACATGGGCTGCCGCAGGCGAGGATGCAGCGCGGTGCGCGCGAGATCCGCGGGAGTCATCCGCGCGAGCCGGGCGACGATTCGGCCACGGACAGCGCTAAAGTCCGCGAGAATGTCCGAGATCGGGCGATCGTTATGAGCGGCCTCGTGCGTTTTGCGATTCTCGAGATCGGCCGCGTGCAGCTCCGTGGCGCCGGCGTCGTAGTCATCAAGCCGCAGGTCCCACAACGATTCGAGATCGAAAAGGTGACCGGCGTTTTCCTGGATGGACCACTTGCCTTCGCGCTTCCGGGTCAGGACCTCTGGCGGCAACCCGCGAACAGCATCGGCCAACTGCTCCGGCGTGAGCCGGAGCCGTTCCAGAAGTTCGGCAGCGGCATCCCCGCCGAGCCCGAGCTCAAACTTGCGATCGAACCAGCGTCCCTGTGTCATCCTAGAAGCAATAATTTAATTTAAGCGGTCAGGCGTCGCCAAGCTTCATCGGTTGCAAGATGCGTTGAAGCCTGGGCGTGTAATAGCGCAACGGGTCGAACGACAGAGCCACGGGTCCGACCCTTCCGACGATCTCCTGCCGCGGGATGGGGCCGATAAACCGGGAGTCAGCGCTGTTGTCCCGCGAATCACCCATCATGAAGTAATGACCAGGCGGCACGACCACAGGACCGAAGCTCCGCCACGCCAGACGGCCTGGCAGGGACATCACGTAATGATCGCCCTCTTCCAGGTGCTCGATGGCAATGATCGGGTTTGGGTCTTCAAAGACGTCGCGCAGGAACGGCGCTGAATCTCTCACGGAATATTGCTGTCGAATGCCGTTCAGGTAGAGCACGTCATCCCGCATTTCGACTCTGTCGCCGGGCAGGCCGATCACCCGCTTGACCAGGCGAGTTCCATCTTTCGGAGAATAGAATACAACCACATCACCGCGGAGGGGATCCCCCCAAGTGGAAAGATGCAGAGTAGTGAACGGGACCTTCAAGTCGTAGGCCAGCTTGTTCACCAAAACCAATTCACCCTCGAGGATTGATGGCTTCATCGATCCGGTGGGCACCCAATTCCAATCCGCGACCGCCGATTTTAACGGGGCAACGATCGCGAGGACCAGAACGAATGGCCGCATCCAGTCGCGCCAGATTTTGTTGGCAAATTGTTTCATAAGAGCTGGTGGCTGGCTCCAAGGATACCCTGCCTTGATCAATCCGCGAATCGCCAGCGTGGCTTCCGGAATTTCCTTGAGTCGGGCCGGCGTTTCCATCGATCCTCCAGCATGTTGCTTCGATTGTTTTGCTGCCTCGCGCTCCTGGGATTCGTCAGCAATGTGGCGGCAGCGGACGCGACGCCGGCAGCTCCGCCTTCTCCTCAGGCCAGCGGCACGCCCATGGAGTTCGATTCGTTTATTGTTGTCCTGCTCGTGCGTCCGCCGAATGCACCGGAACGTCCCAAAGCTGAGCTGGATCAACTGGGAGAAGGTCACATGGCCACGATCCGGCGGTTGGCCGACGAAGGGAAATTGCTGAAGGCGGGGCCGTTTGAAGATTTCTCGGGCCGGAACGTGCGCGGCATGTTCATCCTCAAGACCGACTCGGTCGACCAGGCGCGCGAATGGGTGGCCACCGATCCGCTGGTCAAGGCAGGGCGGCTCGCGCCGGAGTTTTTGAAATGGTTCGTGCTAAAGGGAAGCCTGAAGTAAGGAAAGGGACGCGTGACCGGTGACGAGTTGATCCCGCGAAAGGCTGACCCGGACGATCGGTGGACGTTTGTGCGGGACGTCATGGTCTTCCAGCTGAAGTTGCTCCTGGATAATGTGCGCGACCTGGTGCTGATGCCGGTTTCACTGGTAGCGGCGCTGATCGATCTCGTCTTTCGCGGGGAGCGGGAAGGCGCGCGATTTTACAATGTGCTCAGATGGGGCGCGCATAGCGAAGAGGTGATCAATGTTTACAGCGCGATCGAGCATCACGCGCCGGGCGATTTCAAGGTCCGCGCGGATTACACGGTCGATGGAGTGATTGCGCGACTGGAGGGCGTGCTGAAGCGCGAGGTGGAGAAAGGCGGCACGGCGGCGAGCGTGAAAGCCGCGATGGACAAAGCGATCAATCAGCTCCACGCCGAAACCGGCGCCAAACGCGAGCAAGCCCAGGAGATGGTCGCCCGCACAGCGGACGAGCTGCGCAAAAAATTCGAGAGCGGAGATCGCGGCGAATAGTGCTTCTGGAGCAGCCCCGAAAGCGTTCGGGGCTCGGTGCCGTAAGACATCGAGATACCGGTCTCACGTGGCCCACCCGCCTTCGTCTAGCTTCGGCGTGGCAGGCAGGGCGACGGCTACAGAAGAAGCTACGCGGCTGGTTTGGCGCGCTGCTCGGCCTGGTAATCGTTGACCACGAGGCAGGCGTGAATGACGCCGGGAATCCAGCCCAGCAAGGTGAGCAGGATGCTCAGGAAGAAGCTGAGGATGCGGCCGGTCATAAGGACCGCCACCGGCGGAAGGACGACGCAAAAGAAGTAGCGAAGGGCTTTCAAATTCTTCGGTCAGCGAGGGCCGGAGGTGCGCACAGCGGGATCGACTTTCTCCAAGGCTGGTCCGGTCTCCGATTCGCCCGTCTTCCGCAACTGTTCGCTGGTGTGAACTCTTTTTCTGGTTTGATCGGTCTCAGCAGTCGTTGTCGGCGTGGTCGTCGTATCGGTCGCACAACCCAAAACCACGAGCGCGACGAGAGCGAGGAGGCAGGAACCGAAATAGCGCGTTTTCATCATTGAGTAATACGTGTCCGCGAAACGTTTCGGTCGGCTTTTCCAGTTCTCCATCCGCGTCATCCGCGTAATCCGCGGTCTCGATTGGTTTTTCTTCCCCGCGGATTACGCGGAGAGCACGGAGAAGAGGTGGACGGCAAGCGAAGAAAAAACATCCGGCATCCCGACTTATTCCGTATTGCATGAAATGACACAAAAACTTAGCGCTTTCACTTTCCTCGCACTTGCCGCCGTCCTGATCGCCGGATGCGCTTCCACCACCGAAACCACCACCACGACCCGCACGCGAGAGCAAAGCTCGATGTACGCGCGCTAAGCGGGAAGCCGGCTCCGTCAGTCGCCGCAGCTAGTCTTCGTCAGGCTCGAATTCAACGTCGGCGACGATCCATTTCGGTGGCGTTGTGTCGTAACTCTGTTGGTGCATCGGAATAAAAAGGTGCGCCTGGCCGCTCACGGTTTTGAGATGCCAGAGGAGCGACTTGGCATCAGGAGGCGTGCTGTAGGGGGGCGCGGCCGCGAAGCTGATTTCCAGGAAAATGCCGCGTTTCCCTTTCGGGGTTAGCACCACCTTGCCGGTGAACGGCGTAGCGGGCGGGACCTCGTCTCCGTACTCGTAGGTCACAAACGTCCCGGTGGCGGTCTTTCCCTTCACCTCCAGCGTAACGATGGTCTCGTTCTTCAGCCCGCCATTCCGGTAGGTGGTCGGTTCCGCGAAAACATTCGCGCTAGCGAACACTAGCGCGCAGATCGCCAACCTGGTCATCCAACCTCCTGAGCTTTCGGTCCGTTTCATTTTCATGCGCTGCGATCAGCGGAGAATTTGCTCCGCCAGGCGAAATAAACCGGAATGCCGGTCAACACCAGCAGGTATCCGATTCCCGAAGTCGTCGGAGCGAGATACGCCAGATCGACGATCATAAACGCGGCGAGGAAGGCGGAGACGATCGGGACAACGGGATACCCCCAGGTCCGGTAAGGGCGTTCCGCATCTGGTCTCTTTCGGCGGAGGACGATGACCGCGACGACGAGCAGGATGTAGAAAACCATGTCGGCGGAGACGATGTATTCGAGCAGTTGCGTGTAGACGTTGCCGTAAGTGACGGCGCCCGTCGCGGGGTCGGTGATGACCGTGCGCGGCAAGGTCAGAAAAGCCGCCCAGATGCCCTGCGCGGCGAGCGCGGCGGCGGGGACGTTCTTGCGGTTAATAATGGCGATGCGGCGAAAGAACAGGCCGTCCCGCGCCATGGCGTAGTAAACGCGCGCGCCGGCGAGAATGAGGCCGTTGTTGCAGCCAAAGGTGGAAATCATGATCGCGGCCGCCATGGCGAGCGCGCCCGGTTTGCCGAAGATGGAATTCATCACGGCAACGGCGACGCGGTTTTGCGGAGCACGCTGGATTTCGGAAAACGGCAGGACGGCGACGTAAGCGAGATTGGCCAGGACGTAGAGGACGACGACCAGCGCGCAGCCCGCCAGCAACGCGCGCGCGAGGTTGCGGCCGGGGTTGCGCACTTCGCTGCCGATGAAGGTGACATTCGTCCAGGCTGTTTGCGCGAAGATCGGGCCGACCATGGCCTTGCCAAAAAGCAGGAGGAGCGCGAACCCGCCGACGGCCGTCAACCCAGGCTGCGCCGTCTGCGGGCTCCAGCCGTTCTTCCACGAGTCCCACCAATCCGAAGCGAGCCCGGCGCTCTCCGGCTTCCAGCCTAACGACAGACCGATGACGATGAGCGCGAGAAGCGCGGCAGTCTTCGCGAAGGTGAATGTGTTCTGGACGAACCTGCCGGTCTCGAGTCCGCGCGTGTTGGTCCAGGTGAGAAGTAGAATCAGCGCGACGGCGACGAGTTGCTCCGTGGAAAGGCTGATCGCGTAGCCACCGAAGAGCTGGATTGGGCTGACCAGATAATGGTCGGCGGCGACGGCGGGCGCGAAGACGCCGGTGAACTTGGCAAAGGCAATCGCGACGGCGGCGATCGTGCCCGTTTGGATCACCAGAAAAAGCGTCCAGCCAAAAAGGAAACCGAGCGAAGGCCCGTAGGCTTCGCGGAGGAAAACATAAACGCCGCCGGCCCGCGGCATCATTGCCGCCAGCTCCGAGCAACAGAGCGCGCCGGTGATTGTCATCAGGCCCGCCACGGCCCAGGCGAGAATCAACCATCCAGGTGCGCCAGTCAGCCGCGCGGATTCCGCGGACGTGATGAAGATGCCCGACCCAATCATCGAGCCGACCACGATCATGGTCGCATCGAGCGGACCGAGGCGGCGCTCGAGAGTGCCGCCAGTCTTCTGCGCGTCGTTTCCGTTCGAGGGCGGTGTCACCGGTTTTAGAATTCTTAACCGCGGATAACACGGATGAAGACGAATGCAGACAAGCCTAAAGATTGATTCATCGGCCTCTCTCCATCCGCGTAATCCGCGTAATCCGCGGTTTCCAAATGCTTCATCATGGCGCGGGCTCGGCCGCGGCGATCATTACCTCCTCCTGCTCGAGTCGTTCGCGCAGCTTCCGCACAAACATCACGGCCTGCGGGTTGTCGCCATGCACGCAAACGGTGGTCGCCGTTATCGCGACGTCGGTGCCGTCCACCGCGCGCACCATGCCTTCATCCAGCATGCGAATAATCCGCTCCGCTGCTTCGCGCGGATCGTGGACAAACGCGTCGGGCCGCGATCTCGGCACGAGCGAGCCGTCCGCCAGATAATTGCGGTCGGCGAAAACTTCCGAGGCGGTCTGCAAACCGAGCTCCGTGGCCGCGTAATCCAGCTCGCTCTCGGACGGCGCGAAGAGAATCAGCTTCGGATCGATTGCGAAAACGGCGTTCGCGACCACCTCGGCGAGCGAACGGTCGCGCGCCGCCATATTATAGAGGGCGCCGTGCGCTTTGACGTGATTCATCCGTCCGCCCGCCGCGCGCGCGAGAGCCTGGAAACCGCCGACCTGGTAGGCGACGGACGCGTAAACTTCCGCCAGTGGCAGCGTCATTTCCGTGCGGCCGAAGTTCTCCCGATCCGGAAAACTGGGATGCGCGCCAAGCGCCACGCCTCGTTCCAGCGCCGCCTGGATGGTGGCGAAAATCGAGGCTGGATCGCCCGCGTGGAATCCGCAGGCGATGTTGGCCGAGCTGACGAGATCGAGGATTTCGTTGTCGTGCCCGGCGCCTTCGCCGAGATCGGAATTGAGATCGATGACGGGATTCACGAGAGATGCAGGCTCAGGCCGACGCGGAACCGCGCAAAATCTTCTTCGCGTTCCCGCAGAAGTCTCTGGGCTTCCATAAGAGAAACCTCGTGAAAACGCACCTGGTGGCCCGGCCAGAGTTGCGCGGCAATCGGAAGATCGGCGGTGATCACGTGCGCGATTTTCGGATAGCCGCCGATGGTTTGGCAATCACCGAGGAGGAGAATGGGCTCGCCATTGGGGGGAACCTGAAGCGTGCCCGGCGCGACCGCTTCGGAAAGAAGATCAGTTGTGCGCATGCGATCGAGCGGCGGCCCGTCGAGGCGTGCCCCCATCCGGTCAGAGGCGGGAGTCACGGCGAATGATCTCATGACGAGTGAGGTGTGAGCGCGCGACAGGAAACGGTTCCAGTCCGTTCCGCGCACGAAGCGGAGCGCGGCGGGCGCGCGTCCTGGTGTGGCCCAGGGGGCAGGCGCTTTCCATTCGGAAACGGTGCGTTTTCTTGCAGGAAGCTTTTTCGCGCGGCCCAAGGGAAGCGCATCGCCGGCCCGAAGGGCGCGTCCCTGATAACCTCCGAAGTTTCCGCGCAGATCAGTGGACCGGCTGCCAAGAACCGGTGGGACATCGATGCCGCCCGAAATCGCCAGCCAGGCACGCGCCCCGGTTTGGGGCGCGGTCATGGTTAGCTCGTCATCCTTCGCGACAAGACCGGCGTGGCCGGCAGGGAGATTCTTGTCCCCAAGCCGGACCGTGAAGGCGCCCCCGCACCACGCGACCAGGCGCGCATCCTCGAAGCGCAATTGCAGTTTACCCAAAGTCACCTCGAGACCGGCGACCTCATTCCGGTTGCCGACCAAAGCGTTCGCCACCCGCATCGCTTGGGTATCGAGCGCGCCACCGACAGAAACGCCCGATTGCCGGAAACCAGGGCGACCCAGGTCCTGCACCGAGGTCAGAAAACCGGCCGAACGAACCAGCGCTTTCATGCGGACGACCGTTCGAATTCTTCCCTCGAAATCCGGCGGAAACGGACGCGATCGCCGGCCTGAAAAAGCGAAGGCGGTTCGCGTTTCACTTCAAACAATGACAACGAAGTGCGCCCGATAATATTCCAACCGCCGGGAGATTTTCGCGGATAGATGCCGGTCTGCGTTCCACCGATCGCGACCGCGCCGGCCGGAATTTCTTTGCGTGGCGAAGCGCGCCGCGGCGTCGCGAGCTCCGTGGGCAATCCGCTGAGATACGGAAAGCCGGGCGTGAAACCGACGCAGTTCACGCGATAGATCACGGCTGAGTGCCGCCGCACGACCTCCTGTGCGGACAAGCCCGCATGCCACGCGACCTCGCGGAGATCGGGGGCGAATTCGTCCTCGTAACAGACAGGCACTTCGATCGTCGAGCGGGTGACGGCGCGCGGTTCGGCTGGCTCCGTGTTTTGCAGGACGCGTTCGATTTCCGCTTTGACTACGTCGAAGCGGGTCAGCCCCGGATCAAAAAAAACACCGATCGTGGTGTAAGCCGGCGCCAGTTCGATCACGCCCGGGATGGCGGCCGCTTCCAGTCGGCCAAATGTTCCCAGAACCGCGTCTACCGAGCGGTCGGATTCCAGCCCATAATTTTCGACGACCCGGACAAGCAGGGCTGAATCTCCGAGAGGTTCGATTCGCATGCGCGCCTTTAACGCTCGCAGCTACCGCTGCTGCGGCGAGACCGCGTCCGAGACATCCTTCACGGACTCCTTGATCTCTTCCACCTTTGGATGCACATCCCGGATCAAATCGTGCTCAACCTTTGAGAGCTTCTCGATCCGTTTTGCCACCTCACTAAGCTCCTTCAGCATGGTTTCCTGCCGCGTAGAAAGCCGGTGCATCCACCAAAAGCAGACCACCCAGCAGGCGGTCCCGACCCAGGCGAGGAGCATCGCGACCCTTTGCACATCGAAAGCCATGTTCATTCCATGAAGGTTGATTTGAAATATCGTCTCATCGCGATAATAGGCAGGTGATTATCGCCGGAGTTTGGCTGAAGCCTGGCATTATCGGCAACCCTATTTCCCATGTCTGAACAACTGACCGTCTGCCTGATCGCGGTAGCGATCAACCTGGCCGCGATGCTCGTGATTTACTCGATCATGGCCCATCAGCTCACGCGGATCGCGTGGCGCGGCCGCGGGACTCTCAGCGTCGTCCTGATCATCGTCGCGGCGCAGCTTTTCTGGATCGCTCCGGCGTTCCTGATTGTTGGTGCGCGCGACCCTGACAACGCCAGCTCCTATGCTTTGTGGTTCGGGAACTGGCTGGTTTGCGGCTTCGCTATTGTGCTTTTGGGGCGGACCGCGAAAGGGATTCCGCGGCGGCTGGACGATTCCGCGCGGCTGGATGGTCTCGGCTCATTCGGCACGTTGCGCCGCGTCGTCTTACCATTTGTCGGGCGCGATTTGGGATTGCTCGCGCTCTTCACGGTGATGGCGACATTGCTCCCGTTCTGGGCCTTCATTAATCTTCCGGAGGCCGATAGATCCATCGTCCTTTTCCAACGATTTTTCAGTTTCCAGGGACGCATCGTTATGATGGCGGCCGGTTCGTTCATCGGCGCGTTGCTGTTGATCGCGGTCTTGTTTTTCGTCAGAGGCCGGCCGCCGTCTTCGCAAATGTCGTCCAAGGAGACGGCGGAACCTCCGCCACCCCTTGCCAGGGGTTAGGGGCCGTGGGGTGAATTCCGTTACCCCGAGTTTCGCTTCGCTTCACTCGGGGCTTTAATCCGTCGCGCCTCCGGCGCTTCAGCGGAAGCACCGTCTGACGCGCCATAACCTTTGCTTTATCCTCCTCAACCGCGACCCGTGCTTTCGCATGAGATAGCGCCGGAGGCGCGAAGGAGTGCAGCCCGGAGTGGGGAGTATCGAGCTCCGCTTTAGATGCGGTGCATCTACCCGTGTTTTCGGATGAGATAGCGCCGGAGGCGCGGAGGATTGAAGCCCGGAGTGGAGCGTAGCGGAACTCCGGGTAATCAATCGAAAAACGAACGAGCCCCTGGCAGGGGGCGACGGAAACCGCGGGCGTTCTCCGCGTTATTTCGCGCGGCGCGCTTCGATTTCCATATCGATGGCAACATCTTCGGCGATCATGGAGACCGTCTCGGCGCTCTTGCTGAAAACCAATCCAAACTGGCTTCGTTTGAGCGGCGCCGTGGTCGCACGCCAGCGGCTCGTCGGATTTTGCCCCAACCCTTCCGGGTCTGAAAGAAGCTGAACCTGCAACGTGATTGCGCGGGTCACGCCGTGCATCGTGAGTTCGCCGGCGATTTCGCCGGTCTTCGCGCCGGTTTGTTTCACCCGCCGGCTCCTGAACGTAATCTCGGGATATCTGGCTACGTCGAAAAGTTCCCCGCGCAGATGATCGTCCCGTTTCGCGATCCCGGTGTCGATGCTCGCCGCATCGATTGTCACCGTGACCGTCGATTGTTCGGGATGTTCCCGGTCTACCTCGATCGTCCCTTTGAATTTCGAGAAGTGCCCTTTTGCCGTTCCGAGCATGTGCCGGACTTTGAAAGCGATCGTCGAATGCGCGGAATCGATCTTGAAGGTGTCGTTCGCCTGCGCGGTCGCGCAGATGCAGAGCACCGCGACGGAGAGGATGAGACGAAACGGTTTCATCAGTCGAAGCCTATCTAGTTACCCGCGACGGACCAAGACGGAGTTGGTAACGGGCGCGTTACTTCTCTTTAGTTGGAGGCGGCCTGCCCTCAGGCCGTTGGGAGTGGCCGCGCGGTTCGCCTCCGGCACGAGGGCGTGCCGGCTCCAATGCTTGAGATCGCGCGAGCGTTTTCCATAGATCGGTGCGCGACGAAGGGAGGCGGCCGAAAAGATTGGCCAGCGCCAAAGCGGGATTGCTCTTGAGCATTTTGGTGTCGTGCACGCCGGCGATACGCGCCAGCTCCGTCTCGAAATGGAGCACCGCGCGCAGGTCGGGATCGTTTGCGCTCAAGTAGGCGAACGCGCGCCGCAGGAGCGAGAACAGCTCAGGCTCATGATGGTCGGACTCGGTGCAGAGCTCGATCAGCTCAACGAAATACGAAGCAGCCTGGGTCCGGCGGAAATTCTCGCGAATGCCGCCGAAGGGATTTTTCAGGACCACTTCGGTAAGCGTATGCAGGTTCGATTTCCGGCTTCGCGCAATTTGGATTTCGGCTTCGAAGAACAAATCGAGCTTGCCCGCGAAAGGGCTTTTGGCACGCCGGGCGCCGCGCGCCGCCGTCTGGATACAGCCTAACGATTCCGTGCACCACGAGATGATAAGGCTCGTGTCGCTGAGCTTCCGCTTGCGCAGCAGAAGGGCGGTTGTGCTTTCCATGCGGCAAGATAACGCTGGATCGTTTGACCAGCTACCTCCCGCGCGCAGCCTTAAGGTTTTGTCTTGAATCCGAGCGACGCTGTGTCTTACGCTCCCCGAACCGCATTTTCCCCATGCCTAACGAAGCCCCGGAGAAGACCGATTCATCCAGGAACAGAATCTATTCTCTCGATTCTTTCGCGACGCGTTTTATACCGCCGGCTGCGATTGCCCTGGCGTGGTGGCTATCGGGGATCGATCTGATTGAACCGTCTGAGCGCGGAAAAGATTGGAAAATCCTCGGGGTCGCCGTCGCAGTTTTCTGGCTGGCCGCTTGCGGCTCGCGTTTGGTGGCACTCCGGCCGAGGCAAGCGACTTTGGTTACGGGCGGGTCTTGTTGTGGTCGGGTTCTTGTCCGGGGCGCTTGCTTCCACATGCGGTTATTACGTGGGTCACGTTTTCTACGGTGCGACCCATGCGCTGTTCATAGCTTCTCTCGGCCTGCTCATCTTTATCGCCATGACCCGGCAAGAGAAGAATCAAACTCCGGATAAATCAAAGGGCGCCGCTGAGATCGTGCCGCCCATGAACTCGAGCGAGTCTTAAGACGTTGAAACAAAATCGTAGGAGGTCATGACCATGAATCAATCAACCCTTCAGATCCAACGAACCTTCGTTTGCGCGGCCATCCTGCTAGCCGCTTCCCTGGGGATCGTGAGCGCCCAAACGCCCACACCTCCCGCCACCCCGCCACCTACCCAGTCGCCGACGGCAACGCCGAGGGCGACCGCCACGCCAACTGCGACCGCGACCGCGACCGTGTCGCCAGCCTCGACCACAGCAACAACTCCCACTCCCCCACCGCCAGAGATTCGGCTGGTTTCACCGAAGGTCACCTATCCGGACAAAAGCGAGAAACACTACAAGCTCTCCGTGATCGGAAGCAGCCTCGGTAAGAAAGAAAACAAGGACAATATATTGTTGTTCCTGGATGACAACATTGTTCAGCCTTTCGAGTGGCTCAAAGACCCGAACGCCACGAAGGACCTTAAAAAGGCATACGGGTGGGTTCAACGCGACGATAGGCAACTGGATTTCTGGCTGCCGTGGCCAAAGCACAGCGGCGTATTCAAACTCAAGGTTAGCGTCGAGGACAGGATCTCAGAGGCCTCTTCCGACGTCATTGTCTCGAAAATCGAATCGAAATGGAAGGCTGCCTGGATCACGGCGCTTATAACCCTCGTCCTGCTGGCTTTCCCGCTTATCCTCGTTTCGCGCGCCACCGCCAAGACCTACACGGTCGACGAAAAACCCTACAGCGTCCTGGCAGCATTCTTTATCGACAAGGAGACGGACACTTACAGCCTGGCGAAGTTCCAGTTCTACATCTGGACCGCGGTCGCAATCTTTGGCTACGTGTATCTGGCCCTGGTAGAGAGTCTCGTGCAGGGCAAGGCGGTCTTTCCGGAAATCCCGGAAAACCTGCCCGGGATCATTTTGATCAGCGCCGCGACGGGAGTGCTCGCCAGTGGCATCACCACTGTCCGGGGCCCCAAAGGCTCCGGGGAAATTCATCCCAGTCTTGGTGATTTCATTACAGCGGGTGGAGCGGTCGTCGCGGAGCGCTTCCAGTTCTTTGTCTGGACTATCCTAGGGGCAGTGACCTTCTTGTTTTTCACCATCTCCAGCGATCCGGCCACGCTCCACGATTTGCCCCGGATTCCGGAGAGCTTTCTGCAAATAATGGGGATCAGCTCTCTGGGTTATCTCAGCGGAAAGCTCGCTCGAAAACCGGGCGCCGTTATCGATGAGATTCAGGTGGTGGCGCCGGTTGCCGGGATAGCGGCGACGTCCCTCACCTTGACTATCTCAGGGCAAAAATTTTCGGCTGACGCTGGTTTGCGGATCGAGGACCAGGATATTCCGGTTAAGAAACCAAATGATCCTGCCGTTCCTCCTCCCGCTCCCGCTCCTGCCGTTCCCGCTCCTGCTCCTGCGCCTGCGCCTGCGCCCGCTGCTGCTACTGCTGCCGCAGCTCCCATTGCGACGCTCATACAGCCCATGATCAAGGACGAACAGGGAGAATTTTATAAGACGCTGACCTTCGAAATAATGAATCCCCTTCCAAACTGGAAAACACCCGGCAAACACAAAGTGACGATCGTCAACGCCGACGGAAAGGCTGCGACCTGGGATTATAAAATCTAGTTCGCCGCGCGCACACGAATTGGTGGATCGCGCCTCAATTCCAGTTCTTGGTTTTTGGCCAAAGCGCCTGCAAGGTCGTGTTCAAATCGCGGCAGAGTAAAATCTCGAAATGCTCGTCACGCCGTGAATAGGAATGGAAACTGCGGCCAACGGCATCCAGCCGCGCGAAATGTTCGCGATCGCCGGAGCCATCGCTGCCGAGCACGATCACACTTTCGCCCGTGTAATCGCGCGGCCCCCAAAGCCAGTAGCTTTGATGATTGCTGATCGCTTTCGGCAATCCGTATTTCTCCCCGAAGAAATCGATCGCGCCTGCCTGGCCGTAACTGTTGGCGAAGATCGCGGTGGCGGCGCGTTGCTCGGGCGGGAGCTCGTGGTAAACGCGCGCGACCTCCCGCACCATTTCCTCCCAACCAAACTCATCGGCGAAATGCTGCGGCAACGGACCAGTCGGCTGGTTCTCGGCCTTGGGCGGCTCGAGCCCGATGGCCTTTTGATAACCAATGTAAGTCTCGGGAGGCAGGACCGGCGCGACCGTTGGCGCGAGAAAACAAGTCGCCGCGACGATCAAGCCGACGTAAAGACCGCGGCTCCACTCCGCCCGTTCACGAGTGATCCTCTCGAACCCAATCGCGCCCGCGGCAAAGAGCATCGGATAGGCGGCCGAGAGGTAGTAATTTTTCCCCTTCAAGACGATGAACGCCGCCAGGAGCAGCGCGAAAACCCAACCGAGAATGCGATAGCGGTTTCCGTCCCGATTCAGAAAAAGCCAACCTAAACCGCCAACCCAAAGCGGAAAGAGCATCGGATTCATGAGCATCGCCTGGTCGGTGATGAACGCGATGGGCCCGCGGACCACGTCGCGGCCGGTGCCACGGATGTTGTGCATCAATTCCAGGAACGGAAAATCGTGGCGCATAAGCCAGATCAGGTTCGGCAGAAAAATCAGGAGCGCGCAAAAAGCGCCAATCCAGATCCGGGAGTTCGAGAGAAAACGGCGCTGCGGCGCCAGGAGCAAGGCGACGAACACGGCGACGGCGAAAAAGCCCGTCGTGTATTTGTTTTCCATCCCGAGCCCGACCAGCACTCCAAACCAAATCCAGTAGCGCGGCTCGCCCTGGTTGATCGCGCGCACGATGCACCAGGCGCACGCGACCCAGATGAGCGGCTCGAAGGCGTTCATCGTCAGCCAATGATGGAGCAGCAGGTAAATGGGCGCGGCGATGACCGCCAGGGCCGCGAGCGCCTGGGCGAAAACACCGCCGCCCATTTCGCGAGTCAGCTTTCCGGTAAGCCAAACCGTGGCGGCGCCGGCGAGCGCAGGCAGCAGGCGCAAACCGAGAAGCGATTCGCCGAAAAGATGCCGCGCGATCCAGGCGATGAGGGCGATCAGCGGAGGTTGATCGACGTAACCGAAGTCGAGGTGCTCGGCGCACGCGAGGTAATACAATTCGTCGCGAAAAATTCCGTAACGGCCGGCGGTGAGAAGATGGAAAACGAGTTTCGCGGCCGCCAGCAAGAGCACGATGGCCGGGCCGGAGAGAAGCCCGTGCGGAACTGGCGGGCTGGCCCGTGTGAGGTGAATCGCCCTTTCCATGGAAATGCTGTGCGCCGGAAACGCGGCCCCACTTCAGTCGCCGCTCTTGCGGATTGCCGTCACGGGATGCCGAACTATTTGAGCCGGTTTGCCGGAACTGGCGTCGGTTGTCAATGACACGCGCCTCCGGGCACTCCGAGAGCCCTCAAACGGCGTTGGGGCTTGCTCTGCAAATACTAAAAATATACAAGTGTTCCGTGAAAAAAGTTTCCCTCCGGAGCTCGAGCGCTCGCCGAGCAATGCCAGGGCGGACATCATCACCGGCAAAGAAGGTGACGGTGAAGAAACGCGCTGCGCGAGCAAAGCCAGCGCGCCCCCGCGTGAGAGCCGCTCTCAGCGAATCCATAACAACCGCTCTGGACGGTTTCAATCCAAACGCGAATGAAGCTGTCTGGGCAGTCGCGCGTCAACCCGACGGCAAAATTCTACTCGGAGGCAGTTTTACATCGCTTTCTCCTAATGACGGCGCACCCATCACGCGAAAATATGTGGCCCGGTTGAATCCGGACGGCAGCCTCGACGGCGGATTCGAGTCAAATCCGAACGACATTGTGAGGTCCATCGCGCTTCAACCAGATGGCAAAATTTTGATAGGCGGGTATTTCATCGGAGTCGGTGGACTCGCGCGCCGGTATATCGCCCGGCTGAATCCGGACGGCAGCGTGGACACGAGCTTCAACGCGAATATCATTTGGAACCCAACCGCGACCCATTATGTCGCTTCAATCGTCGTCCAGGGGGACGGCAAGATTTTGGTGGGCGGCTATTTCTACTCCGTCGGGGGAGAGCTGCGTCCGCACTTCGCCCGGCTGAATCCGGACGGGACATTAGACATTGCCTTCAAGCCAGACTCGAACAATCCTGTTCTTTCAGTCGCGGTCCAGGCGGACGGCAAAATCCTGGCCGGCGGCTATTTTACCAGCATGGGTGGACAGGGACGCAAGCACCTGGCCCGGATCGATGCGACGACAGGTCTGGCAGATGCGTTCGATCCGAACCCGGAAAATGCGGTCAGGGCAATCGCCCTGCAGGCGGATGGCAACATTCTCGTGGGGGGCGAGTTCACGAGCATCGGCGGACAAGCGCGCAACTACATCGCCCGGCTAAGCCCCCAGACCGGACTCGCCGATTCATTCAATCCGAACGCCAGTTTGTATGTCGATACGATCGCCGTGCAGCCGGACGGCAAGATTTTGACCGGTGGCCATTTTAGAGGCCGGCAAGGCATCGGCGGGCAAACGCGCTACTACATCGCCCGGCTCGATCCCGCTACCGGATTGGCCGATTCGTTCGATCCAAACGCGGATTCGTATGTTTATTCGATCGTAGTGCAGGCCGACGGAAGAATCTTAACCGGTGGTTTTTTCCAGGGGATCGGCGGAAAAACGCGCAACCGCATCGCTCGCTTGGAGAATGACGGCAGCCTTGATCAGACGTTGCAGAATCTGGCCATCGACGGTGACGCGTTTCTTCTCGGAGTGTTCGCCGCGGCCGTTCAGCCGGACGGCAAGATTTTGATTGGTGGGAATTTCGCCAGCGTCCTCGGCGTGGGACGCAACAACATCGCTCGATTGAATCCGGACGGGACGCTCGATTTGGCTTTTAATTCTAACGCGAACGACCAGGTCTTTTCGATCGCGGTGCAGGCGGACGGCAAAATTCTGGTGGGAGGACAGTTTACCAGCATCGGCGGACAAACCCGCAACGGCATCGCTCGGCTCGACCCGATCACAGGCTCGCCTGATTCCTTCAATCCGAACGCGAACCAGACTGTCTGGGTTATGGCAACGCAGGCGGACGGGAAGATTCTCGTCAGCGGCGGGTTCACCAACATCGGCGGACAAACCCGCAATGGGTTCGCCCGGCTCGATCCCACAACGGGATTGGCCGATTCGTTCGATCCGAACCCCAGCAGTAACTCCTCGGACGCAATCGCGGTGCAGGCGGACGGCAAAATCCTTGTGGGTGGCCCTTTCACCGCTATCGGCGGACAAACGCGCAACTATATCGCCCGACTCGATCCCAATACCGGATTGGCCGATGCATACGCGCCGAATGCCGACAACACCGTTGCGGCCATCGCGATTCAAGGGGAGGGCAAGATTGTCGTGGCCGGCGAATTCAGCAGCATAGGTGGACAGACGCGCAACTCCATGGCCCGGCTCGATGCCAGCACCGGATTGGCCGATTCATTCAACCCGGCACCGGACAATGCCCCCTTTTCAATTGCCGTGCAGGCAGACGGAAGGATCATCGCGGCCGGCTGGTTCGAAACCATTGGCGGACAACCCAGGAATTTTTTCGCCCGCCTCGATGGCGCGACTGGCTTGGCGGATTCGTTCGACCCGAGCGCGAACGGCCTTGTCATTTGCACCGCGTTGCAGACGGACGGCAAGATTTTAGCCGGAGGCTTTTTTATCAACATTGGCGGA
>Ga0190275_10001583_pt1 | contig 16806 bp, 17 predicted proteins | sample Popmic550T_FD_133745 | JGI IMG/M metagenome (GOLD analysis project Ga0190275, IMG submission 133745) | Populus adjacent soil microbial communities from riparian zone of Yellowstone River, Montana, USA - 550 T | ecosystem: Environmental > Terrestrial > Soil > Riparian zone > Trees stand | place...
GACCGGAGCCAGTTCTGGATGAGCGGCTTCGATCGCCGGAAACAAGGTCTCGTCCTCGCCCGTGTGGTGCCGGTCGAGCGCCACGCAGAAGCCTGTGCAGAACAGCATCAGGTCGCCGCCCGCGTCCGGAGGCCTGTCACCGACACGCGACGCTGGGCCAAAGGGTAGCCAAGGGTCAGCTCTCGATCTCGCCCTTGATGATCGTCGGACCGGACGGGGGCCGCGGCGGCTGAGCGGGATCGTCCGGGACCGTCTCTCCCCTGATCACGGTGTCGCGCTCCACCCTGGCGCGCATCACGTCGATGTTCATGCCCGACCTGGCGACCCGGCGGGCGATGAACACCGCCAGCAGGCCGCGAGCGATCGGACGGGTGAAAGGCAGCAGGAAGATCAACCCGAAGATGTCGGTGAAGAAGCCCGGCAGCATCACCAGGAGGCCACCCACCATGACCAGCACGGCGTCCAGCACCTCCCCGCCAGGCAGCTTGCCGGACTCGACTGCCCTGTTCAGCGCAGCCCACGCCTTCGCCCCCGCTCGGCGCATCAGCCAGGCACCGATGAAGACCTCGGCGATCATGATCGCGATGGTGGGCAGTGCTCCGATCCGCTGGCCGACGATGACCATCAGCCAGACCTCGATGATCGGGACGGTCAGGAAGAACAGCAGCAGCAGCGGCCCCAGCCACGGCCGGCGGGGGCGTCGCACCTGCTGCGGGGAGGTCACGTGCCGGCGCCTTGGCGCTCGGTCCCCTGGTCAACGCCAGGGTGTTCGGGCGCCGTGTCGTCGGCACCCGTCGAGCCATCGGGAACCGCGGCCCCGTCGGCACCCATCGACGGGTCTGTACGCATCGCCTCAGCACTCGACGCACCGCCCGCGGCGCCGTTCGGGCTCGCTCCGCCCCTGGCGCTGGAATCGGTGACCTCGGCGCCAAAGGTCCTGATCCGGGAGCTCAGGTCGGCCACCGCCCTGCTGGCCGCCTGCGCGTACTTCTCCACTTCTGGTCCGAACTTCTCGGCGGCCTCCGCGGCCAGTCGGGATACCTCACGGGACAGCCGCTGTGCTTCGGCGGTGAGCTTGTCCGAGACTTCACCTGCCACCTTGGCGGTCTGGGCGGCGTACTTCTCGACCTCGGGGCCGACCTTCTCGCCCACCTCGCCGGCCAGCTTGGCGGCGTTGTCCTTGGCGAAACCAAGGTAGTCCTTGACCTGATGGGTGCGCTTGGCCAGCCCCCAACGCGTGGTCAACAGCATCGCCTCGGCGACGATCCTGCCGCTCATCTTGGAGTCGCCGCGTTCGCGCTCGATGAACTCGATCGGCACCTCGGTGACGGTGTAGCCCGCCGCAATCGCGCGGCGGGCCAGGTCCACCTGGAAGGCGTAACCGGCCGACTCGATGTCGTCCAGCCCCAGGCCACGCAGGGTGTCGGCGCGGAACGCGGTGAAGCCGCCGGTGACGTCCTTGATCGGCAGGCCGAGCAGCGTCCGCGACCACAGCGAGCCGCCACGGGACAGCGCCTCCCGGTGCCACGGCCAGTTCTTCACCGACCCGCCCTTGACCCACCGGGAGCCCTTTACCATGTCGGCGAAGCGCAAGGCACGCAGCAGGCTGGGCAACTGTTCGGGCTGGTGGGAGCCATCCGCGTCGTGCTCGACCAGGACGCCGTAACCGCGCTCCAGGCCCCAATGGAATCCGGCAAGGTAGGTGGCGCCGAGACCCTCCTTCGCCTGCCGGTGCATCACCTGGACGTGGTCGTCGGCCGCCGCCAGTTCGTCGGCGATCCGTCCGGTTCCGTCCGGGGAGTTGTCGTCGGCGATCAGAACGTCCGCGCCCGGCACCGCGGCGCGCAGCCGCTGTACGATCGGCCGGATGTTCTCCGCCTCGTTGTAGGTGGGGACGATGACGAGCACCTTGCCCAACTCCGCCCGGTCGGACGTGGTGGTGGTGTTGCTCGCGGTTTCAGTCACGGGGTCTCCTGGTTCGCTTCGGCCACTCCATTCTGCCGTACCGTTCCCCGGCGTCGTCGCGGAGCCTGCTGTGTGTCAGCCGTGCCTCCGCGGTGGCGCCACAGGGTCCAGGCCAGAGCGGTGATCGTCGCCAGCACGGCCAGCGCCTCCACCCACCCCGAGAACGTGGCCGCGGGAGTCAGTCCGCTGCGCAGCGGCAGCTGGACAACGCCCGAGGCGGGCTGGAACGGCGGCAGCGTGAAGGCGACACTGCCGTCCGGCCGGATCAACCCCGACGTGCCGGTAGTGGTGACCACCAGGATGTCGCGCCGCAGCTCGGCCGCCCGGGCCCTGGTGATCGCGAACTGCTGGGCGACCTGGCCGGTGCCCACGTACATGGCGTTGCTGCTTTGCACCACGTTGACTTGGCCGCCCCCGGTCACCGTCTCGTGCACGGTCGAGTCGTAGGCCACCTCGTAGCAGATTAGGTCGCCTACCTTGATCGTCCGGCCGTCGGCAAGGTCGACGTCCAGCACCCCGGGTCCGACCCCGGGAACCGATTGGGCGCCGACGTATCGGACCACGGGAAAGATCGGTTCGAGTAGTCCGCGCAGCGGCACCCACTCACCGAACGGGACCAGGTTGCGCTTGTCGTAGCGGGCTTTCGGACCGGTGTCGGGGTACCAGACGATGGCTGCCGTCTGCCGCTCGTTCGGGCCGGGGCCTTCGGTGATGGTTCCGATCAGCACGGGGACACCGACCGCGTCGACCGTGGCGGCCACCATCTGCGCGGTCTCGGCATCCAGGAACGGGTCCATGTCCGTCCCGTTCTCCGGCCACACCACGAAGTCCGGCTCCGGCAGCTCCCCCGCCTCGATCCGCGCGGCCAGCCGCAGGGTTTCGGCGAGATGATTACGGGTGATGGTCCTCGGCGCCCCCAGCCCGTAGATGCCGCCGCCGGGGGCGTTGCCCTGCACGTAACCCACCTGGACGGTGCCCTGCTCAGCCCCGGCCGGTACCAACATCCCGGGCAGCCCGCTCAGCAGCACGGCGAACACCGCCGCCAGGCCGAGCAGCCGGCCGCGAACAGTCTCGGCGCTGAGCACCGTCCAGGCCAGCAACTGTGCGGCCAGTGCGAACGCGAACCCGGCCCCGGGGACGCCGACCAGCGGGAGCAGTCCGGCCAGCGGCGAGTCGATGGTGGTGTAGCCCAGCCGCAGCCATGGAAAGCCCTCGAACGGGAAATGCGAGAACACCGCCTCAATCAACAGCCAGCAGCCGGCCGTCAGCACTGGCCAGGCGCGGCTCCGTCCGGCCCAGCGCAACAGCAACCCGAGTAGCCCGAGGAAGGCCGCCTCGAGGGCCGCCAGCCCCAGCATCGCCTCGACGAAGATCACGCTCAGCCAACGCACACCGACCAGGTACAGACCGAGACCGAAGAAGGTACCGGCCAGAACTGCGTGCCAGTTGCTGGGCGCGGGCACGGTCAGCAGCGTGAGCGCCGCCACCGCAAGGATCAGCAACGGCCACCATGACTGTGGCGCGTAGCCAAGTGACGCGACCGCTCCGGCCACGGCGGCCAGGGAACCTCGCGCCCACCAGGGCAGGGCGCGCAGGCGATCGGTCACGCTGGGCATGCTACCCAGCGCCGAATCAGAGCACTGGACGGTCCTTGAACGGCACCGACAGCACCAGCGTGGTCAGGGTCGAAACGTTGGCCCCCGTCCGGATCTGCGCCAGCAGCGCCTCAAGGTCGGCCGGGGTCTGCACCTGCACGATCAGAATGTGGCTGGCCTCCCCGGCCACCGAGAAGCACGACACCACGCTGTTCAGGTGCTCGACCCGTTCCGGGATCTGGTCGTCGGTCGCCGGATCGGAGCCCTTGACCGCGATGAAAGCAGTCAGCACCAGCCCGAGTGCCTCGGGGCTGATCTCGGCACGGTAGCCGGTGATCAGTCCGCGCTGTTCGAGCCGCCGGACCCGCTGCTGCGCCGCCGAGGTCGACAAGCCGGTCTCGCGCCCGATGTCGGTGTAGGACATTCGGCCGTCCTTGGACAACAGGCTGAGAATCTGGCGGTCCGTACTCTCCATGTGTCAATCGTGTCACTATGTGCGGGTGAACCAGCCGTATCTGCAACTTTATGACACGGCTTCGCTGTACTTCCGTGCTTTCTTCGGTCTGCCGACGTCGTTGCGGGGCGGGGACGGACAGCCCGTGAACGCCATCCGTGGCCTGCTTGACTTCATGGCCCGGTTCATCACCGATTACCGGCCGACGCACGCCGCAGCCTGTTGGGACAACTCCTGGCGGCCCGACTGGCGGGTCGAACTGGTCCCGAGCTACAAGGCGCACCGGGTGCTGGCCGGCGAACTCGAGGTGGTCCCGGATGAGCTGAGCCCGCAGGTGCCGCTGATCCTCGCGGTCCTGGACGCCCTGGGCATCGCGGTCGTCGGTGCCGACGGGTTCGAGGCTGACGATGTGATCGGGACGCTGGCGACGTCCGCCGGGATCGCAGTGGACGTGATCACCGGCGACCGCGACCTGTTCCAGCTGGTCGACGACGAAGCGGGCGTGCGGGTGCTGTCGGTGGTCAAGGGGGTGCGAAACCACGAGCGGATCACCGATGCCGCGCTGCTTGCGCGCTACGGCATCGACGGGGCCGGCTACGCCGACTTCGCCACCCTGCGCGGTGATGCCTCCGATGGCCTGCCCGGGGTGGCCGGGATCGGCGAGAAGACCGCCGCGAGGCTGATCGCCGACCACGGCGATCTCGAAGGCGTGCTCGCGGCCGCCACCGCCAAGCGGCTCGCCCCCGCGCTGACCGGGAGGCTGGCGGCCGGAATCGACTACCTGGCTGCCGCCAGGGAGGTGGTGCGAGTGCGTCGGGACATCCCGCTCGGCGTGGAGTTGGACGACCTGCGGCTGCCCACGTCGCCTGCGAAACCGGAAGTGTTCGCCGAACTCGCCGAGCTGCTCAATCTGGGCGGACCGGCCGACCGGATCGTCGCGGCGCTCGCCCTGGACGATTGAGCGTTCGGCGGCCGGATTCCTTTTCGTGTCGGGACCGGATCTCGCACCTCTGGGGCTAGTCTTGGTGCCGTCCTCAGCCAAGGAGTACCGATGACCAGCGTGAGCGCCCGCGTCCAGGTGCCCGCAGGCGTGCAGATAGCGAGCGTGGCCGAGACTCCCCTACCAGTGGTTGGAAGTTTCACCGTCCCGCGCCGTTGCGGGGCGGTTCTTTTTTGTCCGCAGTCCGCCCGCATGTTGGGAAGGAGCGGCTGAATGGGCGTCCTGATCCTCAACACCGACAACACCGCCTTGCACACGGTGTCGCTGCACCATGCCGTCGGGATGTTGTTGAGGAAGGTGGCCGTGGTCGAGACCGCTCACCCCGAACTGGTCTTCGGGCCCTTTCCGCAGCCGGAGGTGTTGCGGTTGGTCCGCTACGTGAAGACCACGTTCATGTACACCCGGACGCCGGGCTGGACGAAGCGGGGCGTGTTGAAGCGGGACGCCCACCTGTGCGCCTACTGCGGAGATCGGGCCGCCACAGTTGACCACATCCTGCCGATTTCCCGCGGCGGGCGGAACACCTGGACGAACACCGTCGCCGCTTGTCACACTTGCAATGCCCGGAAGGCGAACCGCACCCCGTCCGAGGCAGGAATGCCGCTCCGGCTCAAGGCATACGCCCCCAGCCGGCTGCAGCTGGTCGCCTGACGGAATCCGCCGGTTGAGCTGTCGTATCTGCAAACGCTGGTGGAGCCTGTCGAACCCGAGTGGCCGCAGGTTGAGCCTGTCGAAACCCGAGTGGCCGCGGGTGAGCCTGTCGAAACCTGCGCCCGGGGTGGAGTCAACCGGCTCGACCGCCGAGGGAGGGGTCTGGACAAGCTCGACCGACGGAAGCCGGCTCGACCAACAGATGGGTCTCGACCAGCAGGGGGCCCGACAAGTTGACAGTCAGCCCTGGCTGAGCACGTACACCGCGGCCCCGGCCCTCAGGTTGGCGGCGCGCAGCCGCTTGCCCAGCGGCTCGCCGGTCAGCGACAGGTTGATCCGCTGGTCGATGACAAGGCCGAGTTTGGCGAACAGATCCTCCAAGTCGACCAGGGTGGTGAACCGCAGGTTGGGGGTGTCGTACCAGGAGTAGGGCAATTCCCGAGACATCGGCATCCGGCCGCGCAGCAGCATCAACCGGTGCTGCAGCAGGCCGAAGTTGGGCACCGAAACGATCAGCCGGCCGCCGATCCGGGCCATCTCCCGCAGCACCACCTCCGGGCGCCTGATGGTCTGGATGGTCCGGGACAGCACCACCGTGTCATAGGACCCGGCAGCGAACAGATCCAGTTCCGAGTCCAGGTCGAGTTCCATCACCGGCACCCCGGCCGTGATGGCCGCCAGCACCTTCTCGGGATCGATTTCGACACCGGTGCCGGTGCAGTCGTGCTCGAGCATCAGGTGATGAAGCAACGCGCCGTCCCCGCAGCCAAGGTCCAACACCCTGGTGGAGTTCGGCGTCAGGTGCGCGATCAGGTCGAGGTCGGGACGCAGGCTCATCGCAGTCCCTCCCGCAATGCCCTGCTGAACCACCCGCGCAGGGTGTCGTGGTAGCGCTGCACCGGCAGCAGGAACGAGTCGTGACCCCAACTGGACGGGATCTCGCGGAAACTGACCGGCTGCCGGGCGTGCTCCAGGTGCTTCACGATCCGCCGGGAGTGCTCGGTGCCGAACCGCCAGTCCGTGTCGAACGAGGACACCAGGAAGTTCACCGGGTGCTCCGCGATCCCAGCCGTCGCCTGCGGACGACTGAACGGGTCGAAGTAGTCCATCACCCGGGACAGGTACAGGTACGACAGGGCGTCGAACCGATCCAGGAAGGCACGGCCCTGATGGTCCAGGTAGCTTTCCACGGCGAAGTCGATGCCGAAACCGGGCTTGTCCCGCTCCGGATGTGGGGTGCGCCCGAACTTCTCGCTGAACGCGTCCTCGCTCATGTAGGTGATGTGCGCCATCATCCTCGCGGTTCGCAACCCCAGCCGGGGCACTTTCCCGCGCTCGATGTAGCGGCCGTCATTGAAGTCGGGATCGTCCATGATCGCCCGGCGGGCCACCGCCGAGAACGCGATGTTCTGCGCGGTCAGCCGCGACGAGGCGGCCACGATCGCCGCGTTGGAGACCTGTTCGGGGAACCGCAGTGCCCACTCCAGCACCTGCATTCCGCCCAGTGAACCGCCCAGCGCTGCCAGCAGCCGATCGATCCCGAGGTGGGTCAGCAGTGCCTGATGGACTGTCACGAAGTCGGTCATGTCAAGCAGCGGGAAGTCCAGGCCGTAGCCGCGTCCGGTGCCGGGGTCGGTCGAAGACGGCCCGGTTGTCCCCTGGCAGCCGCCCAGCAGGTTCGCACAGATCACGAAGAACCGGTCGGTGTCCAGCGGCTTGCCCGGCCCGATCAGGTTGTCCCACCAGCCCGGCCGCTTGGCACCGCGATGGTAGCCGGCCGCGTGCGCATCCCCGGTCAGGGCGTGGCAGATGAAGACTGCGTTGTCCCTGGCCGGCGCAAGGGCTCCGTAGGTTTCAAAGGCGACGTCCACGGGGCCCAGCACGGCGCCGCTGGCCAGCACCAGCGGTGCCTCGGCGGTGAACAGCCGAGCGGTCTGGGTCTCGACGATGCCGAGGGAACCGTTGTCGGACATACCCGGTCAGCCCTGGGCCAAGGCCCGGTCGAGAGTTCCGACCAGGCTGTCCGGGTCCTTGCAACCGCGCAGCGCCGGCGCGTTGGCCGCGGTACGGGCGTCCTGACGCTCCGCGGGCACGGCCGGCGTCTCTGGCCGGTGGTACATGGTCGGTGCTCCCTGGTCGGATGGGCCTGCTCAGCGTAGTGGTGTCATCGGACGGCGATCGGGGGTGTCCGGGGTCAGGGAGCGCGCCTGGTCTCCGCCGCGCGTGAGGACATACCGTCCGCTCCCCCCGCGGCGCCAACGTTGCGTGCCATGTGCGCAACAGGCCTGGTGGATTCGTTGGATGACGTCTGAAGGCCCGGTCTCACTCGGACAGCGGACGGCGCCCCAGCCCGAACCGGTGCAGCATCCGATAGTGGGCGCCCGCCGGACGCAACTCGGAGGTGATCAGCACGAACTCCCCAACCGGGAACGCCGAGGGCGGAAAGCTGTCCACCACCCGCAGCCATCTGGTCACCTCACTCGGCCGACGGGTCCGCGCCAGAGTCAGGTGGGGCCGGTGTTTGGCGTTGTCGGACGGCACCCCGACGCGGTCGGCCGCGGTGCGGACCCGCCTGCTCAGGGCACTGAGTTCCGCGCCGCCATCGGCCACCGCCCGATACAGCACTCTCGCCGTCGCCGGGTCGGGAAACGCTCCCGCCCCGTCCAACACCAGCCGGAATGGATGCCCCCGGACGGCTTCCAGTGCCTGCACCAGCGGCTCCAACCGCTCCTCGGCCACGTCGCCGAAGAACGCCAGCGTGAGATGCCAGTTCTCCCGGCCGACCCAGCGCAGGCCAGCATCTGCCTCGCGCCGGGGTTCGACGAACACCTCGAGCGCGTCCAACACGTCGGCGGGCGGGACTACGGCCGCGAACAGGCGCATGGTCACCGCCAGGATTGTAGGCAGCCAGGGTGACACAATGACTCGGACACCGAGAGGACCGTGCGTAGATGGCAGCGATCAAGGACCGCTTGAAGATCGAGTTGGCGACGGCGTTGAAGGCCCACGACGAGGCCCGCAAGTCAACGGTGCGGATGGCGCTGGCCGCCATCGCCAACGAGGAGGTCGCCGGCGCGTCGGCCCGTGAACTGACCGAAGCCGAGGAGCAGACGGTTCTCGCCCGGGAGGTCTCCAAGCGAAAGGACTCCGCTGAGGCCTACACCGCGGGAAACCGCCCAGAACTGGCCGATAAGGAGCTGGCCGAAGCTGCCATGTTGGCCGAGTACCTGCCGCAGCAAATGAGTGAGGCCGAGATCGCGGCCATAGTGGACGAGGAGGTGGCGGCGGCGACCGCGTCCCTCGGCGAGCGGCCGACGATGCGGCAGATGGGGCTGGTGATGAAGGCCGTCTCGCCGCGGATAGCCGGGCGCGGCGACGGCAGGACCGCGGCTGCGCTGGTGAAGGCAGCCCTGTCCTGATCGCCGCCCCGCTTCCATCCGTGGCACTACCGCCCGGCGTGGATGCCTCGGTGCCTTTCATGGCCCAGGTCGTTCTGGCCGGCGACCACGTCCAGTTCGGTGATTCCCGATTCGTCAATGGCTCAGTGTGATCAGGGCCGCCTTTCCTGAGCCTGGCTGAACTTCCGCCCAAAGTCTCACGTAGCCCCACCGGGGCGATGCGCGACCCCCACCGTCGCACTAACGTTCGTCGGGCCCGGGGACTGCGACGGGCGTCGGGGGGTCGGCATGGTGGGGTGGCCGTGGAGCGTGCGGGCCGCGAGTGCGGTCGTGGCGCTCGGCTTGGCGCTGGCCGGGTACGACGCGTGGGCTGTAGCCGCACCCGAGGGACACCGGGCGGCCGCCGTTGGCAGCCGCGCCAAGGTCATCGGCGCCGGCCAGGCTCCCGCCGCCCGGCAGCCCAGGGCGGTCGTGCCGAAGGTCTGGATCCACGTTCCGGAACCGACCGGCTACACCCGGACCAGAGGGCCCAACACCAGCTCCCGGGTTGTACTCAGCTACGACGACTGCCCGAAGAGCAGGGCGTCGTTCCGAAGCGTCGTGCAGGGTGCGGAGCGGCTCGGAATCGCCCTGATGCTCTTCCCCACCGGTGAGTGCCTGCGCGGTGGCACCTTCCAGTCCGGCTATGCCCGGGCCCATGGGCACTACGTCTTCAACCACAGCGTCGGCCACCTGCGCCTGAGCGCGCTCTCCTATGCCGGCGTACTGGGTCAGCTGGACGCCCGCGGAGTCCAGTCACGCTACGGACGTCCGCCGTTCGGTGACTGGAATGCGACAGTGTCCAGGGCCTACCAGGCCCGCGGCATGAAGATGTGGCTGTGGAGCCTGGATACCCGGGACTGGCAGGGCCATTCGCAGACGGAGGTGGTCAATCGGGTGATCCGGTCGGCTAAGGCTCGGGACACCGTACTGATGCACATGCAGTGGCGCGGCTTCTCCGTGGCGGCGTTGAGCCGGATGCAGGACGGCCTGGCCGCCCGCGGGTTGCAGATCTGCCGCAACCATCCGGGCACCACGCCGACCAGGTCCTGGAAGGTGCGCTGCTGAAGGCATCCTGGCCGCAGTTGCACCGCGTCCGGACCGATTCTGAGGCTGCGTACGATGCTCGGATCAGTCCACCGGCGAAGGGATCGGATCGTGACCAGGCCGACGGCCGGTCGACATCGACGCGGCCGGTGGGTTTCGCTCAGCCGACCACGGTCGTATGGTCTGCGCATGAAGCGCCTGCTCCCCGTGCTGTCACTACTGTTGCTGACCGCGTGCACGATCGGCCTGCCGGGCGCGCCGACGCCGGCGCCGTCGGTGTCAGTTACCCCCTCGCCCACCGACTCGGCGTCACCCTCGCCCAGCGGCGAGATGGAGTCCCCAACCGATACGGCATCGCCGTCGGTCAGCTCAAGCATGGATCCGACCGATTCGGCCTCGATGATGCCCAGCGGCTCGATGTCTCCCAGCCCGAGCGTCTCCGGTTCGGCCGGCAACTTCCGGGCGCCCGGGGAGGTACTGGACCTGGCCGGCGAGGTGACCGTCACGGTGCTGGACAGCAAGCGGGCCAAGGTCGCCGGTCACCGGGGCATGCAGGTACTGGTGATGGTGAAGAGCTGCAACGTGGCGGCTGCGTCCGGCATCGAACTGACCTGGGACACCTGGGTGTTGCTGGGTCCCGACAGCGAGGAGTATCCGGCCAGCACGGTCAAAGGCCCCGCCGAGCCCGCCCCCGTCTACCCCAATGGCAACGGCCGGCTCTACAAGCCTGGCCAGTGCGCCAAGGGTTGGGTGGTGTTCGACGTCCCCAACGGTGCCGCTCTCTCCGGGGTTCGGTACATGAACAGCAATGGCGACTCCGCCCAGTGGCGACTCAGCGGCAACATCTGAATCACGTCTGTTCCCACACACTGGTCGTGGGCCGGGCTGGTTGACCCTGTCGAAACAGGTCTCGACACGCTCGACCAACCACAAGGGCGCAGCGCGGTTTCGACGCGCTCGACCAGCACTACGCCCGCGCCTTGAGTTCCTCCAGGAAGCAGTCCATCAGCATCCACGAGGATTGTGATCCCGGATCACGGTGGCCGACGGAGCGCTCCCCGAGCCGCATCGCCCGACCCTTCTTCGCGATCAGCGGAATCGTGTCGTCCGAGCCCTGCTTCATCCGCTCGACGAAGGCCGTGAACGCCGCCACCGAATCCTGGGTGTCGGCGGCCTCCAGCACCTCCAGGCCGGGCAGGTAGCTGTCCAGCATCGTCTTGTCGCCCAACTCTGCCTTGCCGCGCTGCTGGATCGAGTCGACCCCGGCTCGCAACATTCGCGGCAGGTCCTCGAACGACACCTCCTGCTGGCCCGCGACCTCGGCGCCGGCCTTCATGAAGAAGCTGCCGTAAAGCGGGCCGGACGCCCCCCCGACTCGTCGCAGCAGGGTCATGCCGACCAGCTTGAACGTGCCTGCCACGTCGGTGTCGTCGGGCAGCTCATCGAGCTGCTTGACCACCGCGCGGAACCCGATGCTCATGTTGATCCCGTGGTCGCCGTCGCCGATTTCGCCGTCAAGCTTGGTCCAATCGTCACGATTGGCCTCCGCGGCCTCCGCCATCCGCCGGAAGGAGGCGACGAAGAAGTCACGATCGAGATTCCCCATCCCGTCTGCCCTCACTGCTTCAGGTAGGGGGCGTCGAACGACGAGTTCAGCCACCCCTTGAGTTCGTCGTCCAGCCGGACGAGGGTGACGCCCATACCGATCATGTCCATCGAGGTGGCGTAGTTGCCGACCATCGACTTGACCACCTTGGCGCCCTTCTCGGTGAGCACGTCATGCACCCGGCGGTAGCAGATGTACTGGTCCATCAGCGGCAGCCCGCCGAGGCCGTTGACCATCACGGCGACCTCTTCGCCGGACTTCAGGTCCATGTCCGGCAGGACGATCCCGAGGATCTCGTCCATCACGTTGTCGGCGGGCTCCAGCCTCTTGCGCTCGATGCCCGGCTCGCCGTGGATGCCCATGCCGACCTCCATGTCGTCCGGGCCGATGTCGAAGATCGGGGTGCCGGTGACGGGAAGGGTCGACGACGACAGCGCGACACCCATCGAATAGGTGTTGTCGTTTGCCTTTTCGGCGGCCGCCTTGACCGTGTCCAGGTCGGCGCCGGTGTTGGCCACTGCACAGGCGGCCATCAGCACGATCACGTCGCCGGCGACCCCGCGGCGGTCCGCCTTGTCCTTGGCTGAGTAGACGTCGTCGGTGATCAGGACCGTCTCGACCCGGATGCCGTCCTCGGCTGCCATCTCGGCGCCCATGTCGAAGTTGAGAACATCGCCCTGGTAGTTGCCGTACAGGAACAGACAGCCCTTGCCCTGGTCGACGGCGGTGACCGCGTCGTAGCAGGCCATCGGGTCGGGCGAGGTGTTGACGTTGCCGATCACCGCGGCGTCCGCGACGCCTTCGCCTACGTAGCCGAGGAAGAGCGGCTCGTGGCCGCTGCCGCCGCCGAAGATGATCCCGACCTTGGGTTCGGAACTCAGCGCGGTGCGGACCACGACCCGCTCATTGTCGGCCAACTTGACCACATCGCCGTGGGCCTTGACGTATCCGTCGAGCAATTCCTCGACCGCCTCGTAGCCGTCGTTGAGCAGTCGCTTCATGGGTTTCCTCCTGTCCGTGCCGCAGCACGATGGCGTGAACTGGTGGCTGCTGGTGCCCTCGACCATGAGGGCGATCCCAACCCAGCCATACCCACCGGTCTGCCGAAGTATCCGGCGGGAGTTGAAACCCCAGTATCCCATCGAGTTCACCGGCCTGGTGTGTCCGACGGTGAATCTCACACAAAATCTGTGAGCACGGCTGCCGGCCCTGCCACAACCGCATGCGCCGGTCCGGCTTGGGTGCGGCCCCATGCTCCGGATCCGCCCGGCAACACTGGACGATGCTGGAGCCGGCCCAACGCAGCAACGCGGTGGGACGGCCGCCGGCCGTCCCACCGCGTTGCTCAGATGCTCAGCCGCCGGGGCGGAGCACCCGTCCCGGGCCGGCAGCGTTGTCGCTGGCCGCCTGGCTGCGCCGCGCACCAGTCACGCAGACGTCGTCGCCCGGCCAGGCTTCACGCCATACGTAGCCGTTGATGCAGGTGTGCGGCCCGTAGGCGCCGCTCACCCACCGGGAAAACCGCACCGCATTGTCGGCCGCGACCTGCGAACGGGTCGCGCCGGTCACGCACACGTAGTCGGAGCCGTCCCCCTCGCGCCAGACGTAGCCCGGCTGGCAGGTGTTCGGGCCGTAGACCAGCCGTGCCGGATTCCGCCGCGAAGCTGCCGCGCTGTTGTCCGCCGCCGCCAGGCTGCGCTGGGCACCGGTGACGCAGACATCGTCGCCGGGGAAGGCTTCGCGCCAGACGTAGCCGTTGATGCAGGTGTGCGGGCCGTAGGCGCCGTTCACCCAGCGGGAGTACTTCACGGCGTTGTCCGCGGCCACCTGCGAGCGGGTCGCGCCGGTCACGCAGACCACGTCGCCGGCGCGGGCCTCGCGCCAGACATAGCCCTGCACGCACCGGGTGGTGATCGCTGTGGTGATCTTCACCGTGACCTTGCTGCCACTGATCCGGCCGACAGTGATCTTCACGCCGTTGGCGTTCAGCGACTTGACCGGGGCGCGATCGGCCCGGCTCAGGTTGCGGATCAGCGTCGGGGTCCCGTTGCGGACCTCGTGAATCAACACCCGGCTGGCCGGGATGCCACGGCTGTTGCCGACCTTCTTGCGGAGTTCGACCGTGTAATAGCGGAACAGGTCGCCCGGGTCGAAGGGCACCCGGACCAGCCGGTAGCCGCTCGCGGAGGATGACTCGAGCGCGCGCACGGTCACCGTCCGCGTGCCATCGCCATTCGCGCCGACGGTCAGGATCCGGCTGCGCGGGATCCAGCCGGCCTCGTCGCGGTGGTAGGCGTTCAGGCCCACGCCACCGTTGCCGAAGTTGACCCCGGTGAATCCGTACACGTTCATCGCGCTCATCAGGTCCCAGGGGTCGTCGTACTCCCCCGGCGCCGACCAACTCGCGTTGCGGTAATTGGGATCGTTGGAGAACGAGTGTCCGAGGCCGTAGCCGTGCCCCATCTCGTGGGCAGCGAAGGCCACATTCCAGGCGCCCGGATCCAGCAGCACCTGGCCGCCGGCGGCACCGGAGTCGATCCAGTCGTTGACGATCGCGATCACCCGGTTACCCGAGGGCACCGTGTAACCGTTGTCGGCGGCCGTTGCCACACAGTCCTGGATCTTCTGCCAGCGGCTCTTTGGCGCCTGCTGCGCCTTGGTGAAGGGCATGGTGTACCAGCCGCGGACCACGCTGCCGGTCAGCCGCACCTTGCCGTACGACTGGTCGTTGAAGTAGTCGTCGAGGCCGCCCTGTCCGGCGCCGGTGGGAGTGAACATGCGCCGGAAGAACGAGGCCGGCTGCGGTGTGGCCGCCACGTCGTTGAATCGGCACAACAGCACCGACCAGCGGGTGTTACCACGGATCGGCGACGCCTGGGCCGGCGTCGCCAAATAGAACAGGCCCAGCGTCGAGACCAGGGCTGTGAGCAGAATGCCGCGCCGCAACCAGGTGCTGGGGTGAAAGGGAATGACCATGAGCTCTCCTCGGGGTGGGTGGGTGGTCGACCGAAAGAGCGCCCCGACGCGGTTCTGATACGTCGCTGGGTGTTGCCCGAAGCCGCTACCGAGGTCCAATCCAGCGGTCGCCACCCCGATCGCGGTCCCGGTTTCCGGCGGCACGGCAAGGCCCGTCGTCCCATGCGGACCGCAGCATCAGGGCCGGTAAGCTCGACCTCGGACGGCGTCGCTGGGCCCGGTCGTCCGGACGGCGGAAGCGGCTTCGGAGCGGAACATGACGGCGCACTCGCACAGCCACGGCGGGCAGCACGCCCACCCCGGGACGGTGCACCGCTGGCGCTTGCAGGTGGCCCTCGGACTGGTCGGCTCATTCTTCGTGGTCGAGTTGTTCGCCGGCATCTGGTCGGGCTCGCTCAGCATCCTCTCCGACGCCGGGCACATGGCCGCGGACACGGTCGGCCTGGTCGTGGCGCTGAGCGCTTCGCACTGGGTGACCCGTCCCGACGCGAGCGGCCGGCGCACCTATGGGCGCTACCGGGCGGAGATTTTCGCGGCTGGGCTGAGCGTGCTGCTGATGTTCGCGGTGTGCGGGTATGTGCTGGTCAGCGCGGTGTCACGTCTCGGCGCGCCGGTGACGGTGGACGCTCCGGTGATGCTGCTGGTCGGCACCGTCGGCCTGGCGGTGAACCTGGTGGCGCTGCTGTTGCTGCGGGGCGGCTCGGAGGAGAACCTGAACGTCAAGGGGGCCTACCTGGAGGTGCTCGCCGACGCTCTCGGTTCGGTCGGCGTGCTGATCGCGGGCGTGGCCACGTGGCTCACCGGGTCGCCGCTGTGGGATCCGGTTGTGGCGATCGGGCTGGCGGTTTTCGTCGGCGTCCGGGCGGTGCTGCTGGGTCGCGAGGTGCTACGGGTGCTGGGCCAGTCGGCGCCGGCGGGCATCGATCCGGCACACGCGGCGCGTCGCCTGGCCGCTGTCTCAGGGGTCGTAGAGGTCCACGACCTGCACCTGTGGACGCTGACCTCGGGGATGAACGTGGCCACCGCCCACCTCGTCAGCAGCGGAGACGCCGATCCGGCGGTCGTGCTGATCGAGGCGAGCACGCTGATGCGCGAGGAGTTCGGCATCGGCCACGCCACCCTGCAGGTGGAGCCGGCCGGCTCGGGAGCCTGCCAGGGCACCGAGTGGTGAGCGCTCACCCGCGACCTGGCAATGTCCCACGGGAAGTTATACCGATTCGCGCACTCGATCCGCTGCTGGACGCCGTTTCTCCCCGTCGAGCCCGATCGAGTGCGCCAATCGGTATTCCGGCATGCGAGGAGCGCAAGTGGGGACTGCCGGCCGCCCCCCGTTCGGCGACAGTCCCCACGCATGGGATGAGGGGTCAGACGTTCTTGGCCTGGCCGAGCACGGTGGCCAGCTGATCCATCACCTTTGCCTGCGAGGAATAGTCCATCGAGGTGTACGGATTCGGATACACCTGGTCGGTTACCAGGGCAGGATGCTTGGCGAAGGTGGCCTGCTTCTTCAGGTCCTCGGTCTGGAAGCCTTCCACCGACAAAAGGATCACATCGCCGCTCATCGTCTTGCCGGCGTTCTCCCAGCTGTAGATGTCCCAGTAGTAGTCACCGCCGGGGTTCAGCTCGGTAATCTTCACGCCGAGGCTCTTGTACAACTGGGTCTGCGGCTCGTCCTCGGGCTTGACCAGGTAGACGCCGTCTGCGTCGGCGTACATCACGGTGACTTCGAGCGCGCTGTCCTTGGCGGCCTTGGTCAGGTTCGCCGAGGCGGTGTCGAAGTTTGCCTTGGCCGCGTCGATCGTGGCCTGGTCGGCGCCCAGCGCGGTGGCCAGCTTGACGTTGCTCTCGATCAGGGTCATCCCGGCGCCGCCGACCTTCACCGCGGCCACCGGGGCGATCTCGAGGATCTTGCTCTGCTGTTCCAGGTCCTTCAGCCCGTAGTAGGGCTCCTTGGGATCGAGCGTTCCGTTGCGATCGGTCGGATAGACGGCGGTCACGATCAGGTCGGGAGCCACCTCGGCGAGTGCTTCGAGATCGATCTCCCCGTAGGCGTTGCCGACGATCTTCACGTTCGA